>Ga0070684_100001477_pt1 | contig 16957 bp, 14 predicted proteins | sample KBSC723LmetaG_FD_65653 | JGI IMG/M metagenome (GOLD analysis project Ga0070684, IMG submission 65653) | Corn rhizosphere microbial communities from Kellogg Biological Station, Michigan, USA - KBS C7.2-3L metaG | ecosystem: Host-associated > Plants > Roots > Rhizosphere ...
AGCGAGGCGATGCTGTCGATGCAGGGTCGCGGGCAGGTCCAGTACGCCGAGCTCGGGGTGAGGAACGACGGCACCATCACCGGCCTGCGGATGCGGATCCTGGGCGAGTGCGGGGCGTACGCCGGCTTCGGCGGCGCCCTGGCCGTCGGCCCGACGTACATCATGACCCCGGGTCCGTACGTCGTTCCCCGGCTGCGGTTCGACGCGATCGGGGTGATGACCAACACCGCGCCCGTCGGCGCGTTCCGTGGCGCCGGCCGGCCCGAGGCCGCCGCGGCGATCGACCGCGTCATCGACCTGGCCGCGCAGGAGCTCGGCATCCTGCCCGAGGAGATCCGGCGGAAGAACCTGATCCCGAAGGACGCCTTCCCGTACCGGACCCTGACCGGCCAGACCTACGACGTCGGCGACTACGAGCTCGCCCTGCAGGAGGCCCTGCGGATCGCGGACATCGACGCGGCCCGCGCCGAGCAGCAGCGACGCATCGACGCCGGCGAGACCACGCTGCTCGGCATCGGCCTGGCCACCTACGTCGAGATCACCGGATTCGGGGGGTCGGAGTTCGGCTCGGTTCAGATCCACGAGGACGGCTCGGCCACGGTGATGGCCGGCACCTCGGCACACGGCCAGGGCCACGCGACGTCGTTCTCGATGATCGTCGCGGACACCCTCGGCATCCCGCTGGAGAAGATCAGCTACCGCCAGTCCGACACCGCGGTCGTCCGCACCGGCGGCGGCACCGGCGGATCCCGGTCGCTGCAGCTCGGTGGCAACGCCGTCAGCAAGGCCGCCGACGAGACGCGCGACCAGGCGATCGCCATCGCGGCCCGGATGCTCGAGGCCAACCCGGAGGACGTCGTCCTGGACGGCGACGGGTTCGGGGTCGCGGGGGTCCCGGGCGACCGGATCGACTGGCCGGCCCTCGCGGCGTACGCCCACGAGCACGACGGTGGCCTCGGCGTCGACACCGACTACACCCAGGACGGCGCGACGTTCCCGTTCGGCGCCCACGTCTCGATCGTCGAGGTCGACACCGAGACCGGCCGGGTCACGCCGCTGCGCCACATCCTGGTCGACGACTGCGGCCGCATCGTGAACCCGCTGATCGTGGCCGGTCAGCAGCACGGCGGCGGCCTCCAGGGCATCAGCCAGGCGCTGTGGGAGGAGATGGTGTACGACGCCGACGGCACCCCGATCACGAGCTCGTTCGCCGACTACTCGATCCCGACGGCCGCCGACGGGATCATGCTCGAGGCCTCCAACACCGAGACCCCGACACCGGTCAACCCGATCGGTGCGAAGGGGATCGGCGAGTCCGCGACGATCGGCGCCACGCCGGCCGTGCAGAACGCGGTCGTCGACGCGCTCAAGCACCTCGGCGTGAAGCACATCGACCTGCCGTGCACGGCCGAGCGCGTCTGGCGCGAGATCCAGAACCCACGCTCCGACGTGTGGCGCGAGCCGCCAGCGGCGTTCGACGGGCTGCAGAACGAGGGCGACGAGCCCGACATGGTCGAGGCCTGACGCCCTTCCTACACTTGGCGCGTGTCAGCGCCCTTCACCGCGCCCCCCACTCCTGACGCAGTGGGGCCGGCCGTCGCGATCGACGGCCTGGTCATGCGGTACGGCGAGAAGGTCGCCGTCGACGGGCTGTCACTGACCGTCGACCGGGGCACGATCACCGCGGTGCTCGGCCCCAACGGCGCCGGGAAGACCACCACCCTCGAGACCGCGGAGGGATACCGACGACCACACATCGGCTCGGTTCGGGTCCTCGGGCTCGACCCCGTCGCCGACCGGCGCGCCCTGCTCCCGCGGATCGGCGTCATGCTCCAGCACGGTGGGGCGTGGAGCGGCGTGCGGGCCGACGAGATGCTGCGCCACGTCTCTCGGCTGCATGCCCACCCGCTCGACCTCGATGCGCTGTCCGAGCGCCTCGGCCTCGGCGAGTGTGGACGCACGCCGTACCGACGTCTCTCGGGAGGTCAGCAGCAGCGGCTGGGGCTCGCGATGGCCATGGTCGGGCGCCCGGAGATCGCCTTCGTCGACGAACCGACCGCCGGGATGGACCCGGCCGCCCGTCGTACCACGTGGCAGCTCCTCGAGGAGCTCCGCGCGGCCGGCGTCACCGTCGTCCTGACCACGCACTACATGGAGGAGGCCGAGCGCCTCGCCGACCGGATCCACATCATCGACCACGGCCGCCTGATCGCCAGCGGGACGCCGCTCGAGCTCACCCGCGGCGGCCACTCGGCGACCATCCGGCTGGTCGTCACCAAGCCCTTCCCTCGGGACGCGCCGGAGTCCCTGCGGCGGGCGCTCGGCGACCGGGTCGAGGTGACCCTGCTCGACGAGCTGAGCATCGTGGTCACCGGCCCCGCCGACGCCTCCAGCCTCGCCGTCGTCTCTCGCTGGTGCGAGGACAACGGTGTGCTCCCGGAGTCGCTGACCCTCGGTCAGCGCACGCTCGAGGACGTGTTCCTGGAGCTCACCGGACGAGAGCTGGCGTCGTGAGTCCCGACCGGCTGGACCTCTCGCCGCGTCCCGGCGCCGCGCCGTTCCCGCAGATGGTGGCGGCGCAGTCCGCGATGGAGGCGCGGCTGATGCTGCGCAACGGTGAGCAGCTCCTGCTCGCCGTGGTGATCCCGGTGATCGTGCTGATCGGCGGCGTGAAGGGTGCCGACCGCCTCGGTCTCGACCTGGCGCATCCTCCGGTCGACGTGTTCACCCCCGGCGTCCTCGCCCTGGCGGTGATGTCCACGGCGTTCACCTCGCTGGCGATCGCGACCGGGTTCGAGCGGAGGTACGGCGTGATCAAGCGCCTCGGCTCGTCACCACTGCCCCGGTCCGGACTGCTGGCGGGCAAGGTCGGCGGGCTGCTGGTGATCGAGACGATGCAGGTCGCCGTGATCGTGGTCGTCGGCCTCGCCCTCGGCTGGGAGCCCGCCGACGGACTCATCGGCGCCCTTCTCGCGGTGGTCGTCGGCACCGGCACGTTCGCCGCGCTGGGGCTGTTCCTGGCCGGCATCCTGCGCGCCGAGGCGACGCTGGCCGCGGCCAACCTGGTCTACCTGCTCCTCCTGGCCGCCGGCGCGGTCGTGCTCCCGAGCTCGTCGTACGGCGCGTTCGGCCATGTCACCGAGTGGCTCCCGTCCGGAGCCCTCGGCGACGCGATGCGGCACGCCTGCCTCGACGGCGGCGTCGCATGGCGCGATCTCGGCGTGCTGCTGCTCTGGGGTGCCCTCGGCACGGCCCTCACCGCGCGGACGTTCCGATGGGAGTGAGCCAGCCGGCAGTCAGCGGAGTGCTGCGGCGCCTCGCGTGGGCGACGCTCGTGGCGAACATCCTGCTGATCGTGACCGGCGGCGCCGTTCGCCTGACCGGCTCCGGGCTCGGCTGCCCGACCTGGCCGCGCTGCACCGACTCGTCGTTCACCCCGCACGGCGAGATCGGGCCACACCAGCTGGTCGAGTTCGGCAACCGCACGCTGACCTTCGTCCTCGTCGCCATCGCGGTCGCGACGTTCGTGGCCGCCCGCCAGGCGGCCCGCCAGCTCGGCCGGCCCGAGCTGCTCAGGCTCTCGGTGGTCCTGGCCCTGGCGATCCCCGCCCAGGCCGTGCTGGGGGGCATCACCGTGCTCACCGACCTGAACCCATGGGTCGTCTCGCTGCACCTGGTGCTCTCGCTGGCGATCGTGTCCCTCGCGGTGCTGTTCCTGCACCGGCTCGACCGTCCGCCCGTCCCTCCGGCCACCGGCGTCGTCCCCGGGCTCGCGTGGACGACGTACGCGGTGACCTGGCTGGTCCTGTACGCCGGCACCGTGGTCACCGGGTCCGGCCCCCACGCCGGCGACGCGAGCTCTCCGCGCAACGGCCTCGACCCGCTCCAGGTCAGCCAGTTCCACGCCGACCTGGTGTTCCTGCTGATCGGCCTCACCGTCGGCATGTGGTTCGCGCTCCGCGCCACCGGTGGCGATCTCCGACCGGTCACGGCCCTCGCGGCGGTCGAGGTGGTCCAGGCGACGGTCGGGTTCATCCAGTACTTCGCCGGACTGCCGGTGGTCGTGGTCATGCTGCACATGCTCGGTGCCGGGCTGGTGGTCGCCGCGTCCACGTGGCTGCTGGTCACCGTGCGCGAGCCGGTGCCGACGCGCGATGTGGCGACCGGAGCCACGCGCGGCGCGGTGGGATAGCCGGTCGACCCCGGCCCAGAAAGATGGACGACGATCGGCCTGCACCCCCGTGGGCAGGCCAACCGTCGTACCTGTAAAGACGCACACTAGGCCGGTTCGGTTGCCTGACACAGGTCAATTATTTGAACAACAGGTGTCGGCCAAGGGGCGCGGCCCGCTCGAGCAGCTCTTCGTCAGTGCAGCAGAGGCTCGAGCGCGACACCCACGAACAGCAGTGACAGGTACAGGTTCGAGGCGTGGAACAGCACCATCGGCCGGATCACGCTGAGGTCCTCGGTCCCCCTGGTGCGAGCCCACATCCGGTGTGCCTGTACCAGGAACGCGCCTCCCAGCACGGCGGCCACGACGGGGTAGAGCAGGCCGGTGCCGGCGACCGGCCAGAGCAGGAGAGACGTCGCCACCATCACCCAGCTGTAGATCACGATCTGCCGGCCGACGACCTCGGCCGGCGCCACCACCGGCAGCATCGGCACGTCGACACCCGCGTAGTCCTCGCGGTAGCGCAGCGCCAGCGCCCAGGTGTGCGGCGGGGTCCAGAAGAACACCACGAGGAACAGCACCACCGGTGGCCACGCGAGGTGGCCGGTGACCGCGGTCCAGCCGATCAGGGCCGGGAAGCATCCGGCCAGCCCGCCCCAGACGATGTTCTGCGTGGTACGCCGCTTGAGCAGCATCGTGTACACGAACAGGTAGAAGCACTCGGCCAGCACCGAGAGCAGCGACGACAGCGGGTTCACCCAGACGTAGAGGATCACCGTCGCGAGCACGCCGAGCACGACCCCGAAGGTCAACGCCGCCCGAGGCGTCACGATGTGGCGCGGGATGGCGCGTCGACGCGTCCGCCGCATCTGCTCGTCGATGTCGCGGTCGTAGACGCAGTTCAGCGCGGACGCAGAGCCGGCCGAGAGCGCACCGCCGACGACGGTGGCGACCACGAGACCGAGGTCGGGGATGCCACCGGCCGCGAAGAACATGACCGGGACGGTCGTCAGCAGGAGGAGCTCGATGACCCGCGGCTTGGTGAGCCCGACGTACGCCGCGAGGACGTCGCGGAGGGTGCCCGGCCCGGTCGACCGAGTCGCGTCTGGCGCATCGCTGGCCGGGAGTCGGTGGCCGACGTATGTCACACAGGGTCCTCGGGTACGAGTGGGGTCCGGAGCAGGCGCCTCGCAGTCTATCTCCCGACCTGAGTAGGCTCGGAGACGCCTGAGCAGGTGCCCGCCAGGGCATTGGTCCGACACGTTCGGAAAGGGACATTTGCGTGAGCACGACACCCGCCAAGCTGGACTGGAACGACCTGGACGACAAGGCAGTCGACACCGTTCGCGTCCTCGCCATGGATGCCGTTCAGAAGGTCGGCAACGGACACCCCGGCACCGCGATGAGCCTCGCGCCCGCGGCGTACCTGCTGTTCCAGAAGGTGATGCGGCACAACCCGGCCGACCCCCACTGGCCCGGCCGCGACCGCTTCGTCCTCAGCTGCGGGCACTCCAGCCTGACCCTCTACCTCCAGCTCTACCTCGGCGGTTGGGGCCTGGAGCTCGACGACATCAAGAGCCTGCGCACGTGGGGCAGCAAGACGCCCGGCCACCCGGAGTTCGGCCACACCGCCGGGGTCGAGACCACGACCGGCCCGCTCGGACAGGGCGTCGGCAACGCCGTGGGGATGGCCATGGCCGCCCGCCGCGAGCACGGGCTGCTCGACCCGAACGCGCCGCTCGGCGACTCGCTGTTCGACCACCACATCTACGCCATCTGCTCCGACGGCGACATCGAGGAGGGCGTCTCGGCGGAGGCGTCGGCGATCGCCGGCGTGCAGCGGCTCGGCAACCTCACCCTGATCTACGACCACAACCGGATCTCGATCGAGGACAACACCGACATCGCGCTCGCCGAGGACGTCGGGGCGCGCTACGAGGCGTACGGATGGCACGTACAGCACGTCGACTGGACCAACGACGGGACGCGCTACACCGAGGACGTCCAGGCGCTGTACGACGCGATCCGGCGAGCGGAGGCGGTCACCGACCGACCGAGCTTCATCGTGCTGCACACGATCATCGCCTGGCCCGCCCCCAACGCCCAGAACACCGGCAAGGCGCACGGCTCCGCGCTCGGCGACGACGAGGTGGCGGCGACCAAGAGGGTCCTCGGCTTCGACCCCGACAAGACCTTCGAGGTGCCCACCGGGGTCCTCGAGCACACCCGCCGGGTGGTGGAGCGCGGCAAGGCCGCCCAGGCCGCGTGGGACGAGGACTATGCGAGGTGGGCGCGCAAGCCCTCGGCCGACCCGGCCCTCTTCGAGCGCCTGCAGCGGCGGGCGCTGCCCGAGGGCTGGGCCGACCGTGTCCCGTCCTTCGAGGCGGATGAGAAGGGGATGGCGACCCGCAAGGCCTCCGGCACGGTGATCAACGCGATTGCCGACGAGCTGCCCGAGCTCTGGGGCGGCTCCGCGGACCTCGCCGAGTCCAACAACACGACCATCGAGGGCGTTCCGTCGTTCCTGCCCGGTGATCGCGCCACCAAGATGTGGAAGGCCGACCCGCTCGCGGGCCGCGTGCTCCACTTCGGCATCCGTGAACACGGCATGGGCGCGATCATGAACGGGATCGCCGTCCACGGCGGTACGCGCGTCTTCGGCGGCACCTTCCTGACCTTCTCCGACTACATGCGCGGCTCGGTCCGGCTGGCCGCGATCATGGGGCTGCCGGTCACCTACGTCTGGACCCATGACTCGATCGGCCTCGGCGAGGACGGGCCGACCCACCAGCCGGTCGAGCAGCTGGCCGCGCTGCGCGCGATCCCCGGCCTCGACGTCGTACGCCCGGGCGACGCGAACGAGACCGCGGCCTGCTGGCAGGCGATCCTGGAGCACACCGACCGGCCGGCCGGCCTGGTCCTGTCGCGGCAGAACCTCCCGGTCTTCCCGCGTGGGACCGACGGCTACTCCGACACCAGCAACGTCCACCGCGGCGCCTACGTGCTGCTCGACGTCGACGGCGGCGCCCCCGATGTGGTCCTGATCGGCACGGGGTCGGAGGTGCAGCTGGCGGTGAAGGCCCGCGAGCTGCTCGCGGCCGATGGCATCCGCGCACGGGTCGTGTCGATGCCGTGCCGGGAATGGTTCGACGCCCAGGAGGACTCCTACCGGGAGACGGTGATCCCACCCACGGTGAAGGCACGGGTCTCCGTGGAGGCGGGCGTCGCCCAGGGCTGGCGCGAGATCGTCGGCGACCGCGGCCGCTGCATCTCGCTGGAGCACTACGGCGCCTCCGCGGACTACGCACGGATCTACCAGGAGTTCGGCATCACCGCCGAGGCGGTCGCCGCGGCGGCCCAGGACAGCATCCGGGTGGCGAAGGGCTAGACCGCCTCGCCCACTCCCACGTCGATACCAGGAGGAAGCAGTGAACGATCGCCTGCAGCAACTGTCCGAGGCGGGGGTGTCGATCTGGCTCGACGACCTCTCGCGTGAGCGCCTCGAGACCGGCAACCTGGCCGATCTCGTCGCGAACTCCCACGTGGTCGGGGTGACCAGCAACCCCTCGATCTTCCAGGCCGCCCTCAGCGACGGCGAGCGCTACGACCCGCAGATCCGGGAGCTCGCCGCCCGGGGCGCCGACACGGACGAGACGGTCCGCATCCTCACCACCGACGACGTGCGCGACGGCTGCAAGGTGCTCCGGCCGGTCTTCGACGCGACCGACCACGTCGACGGGCGCGTGTCGATCGAGGTCTCCCCGGGGCTCGCCCACGACCCCGCCGGCACCGTCGCCGAGGCGGAGGACCTGTGGAAGACCGTCGGTGAGCCCAACCTGTTCATCAAGATCCCCGGCACGAAGGAGGGGTGCGCGGCGATCACCGAGACGCTCGCCGCCGGGATCAGCGTCAACGTGACCCTGATCTTCGGCCTCGACCAGTACCACGACGTGATGGAGGCCCACGTCGCCGGCTTGGAGAAGGCCCGCGACAACGGCCATGACCTGTCCAGCATCCACTCGGTCGCGTCCTTCTTCGTCTCCAGGGTCGACACCGAGATCGACAAGCGCCTGGACGCGATGACCTCCGGGCCGGGCACCGACCCGTCCCTCAAGGGCAAGGCAGGCGTCGCCAACGCCCGGCTGGCCTTCCAGGCCTTCGAGCAGTTCTACACCGGCGAGCGCTGGGCCTCCCTCGAGGCCGACGGCGCCCGGCTCCAGCGGCCCCTGTGGGCCTCGACCGGCGTGAAGAACCCGGACTACGACGACACCATGTACGTCGTCGACCTGGTCGTCGAGGACACCGTCAACACGATGCCCGAGAAGACGCTGGACGCGGTGGCCGACCACGGTGAGATCCGGGGTGACCGGGTGCGGCCGTTCTACGACGACGCCGCGGCCCACATGCAGGCGCTGACCGAGGCCGGTATCGACTACGACGACGTGATCGCGGTCCTGATCAAGGAGGGCGTCGACAAGTTCGTGACAGCCTGGTCCGAGCTGGGCGAGACGGTGACCCAGGCCCTGGAAGCGGCGAAGTCCCGGTCGTGACGGAGTCCCCCGTCGACCCCACCACCACTCGGGCGTGGGCGCACCTGACCGAGGTCGCCGACGGCTTCACCCCTGACCTCCGGGCGTGGTTCGCCGCCGATCCGGACCGAGTGACCAGGCTCGGGTTCGACGCGGCCGACCTCCATGTCGACCTGTCGAAGTCGCTCCTCGCCGGCGACGTGCTGACCACGCTGCTGGCGCTCGCCGACGAGGTCGGCGTCACAGGTCGGCGCGACGAGATGTTCGCGGGCCGGCACATCAACGTGAGCGAGGACCGCGCCGTGCTGCACACCGCGCTCCGGCTTCCCCCCGCCGCGCACCTGGAGGTCGACGGCCAGGACGTCGTGGCCGAGGTGCACGACGTCCTCCGCCGGGTCTACGCCTTCGCCGAGGCCGTGCGCAGCGGGTCGTGGACGGGGGTCACGGGCGAGCGGATCCGCACCGTGGTCAACATCGGCATCGGCGGATCCGACCTGGGTCCGGTGATGGCCTACGAGGCGCTCGCGCCGTACCGCCAGGACGGGCTGGCGTGCCGCTTCATCTCGAACATCGACCCCACGGACGCCGCCACCACGCTCGCCGGACTGGACCCGGCGACCACTCTGTTCATCGTGGCCAGCAAGACCTTCGGGACGCTCGAGACGCTCACCAACGCGCGGCTGTGCAAGACCTGGCTCCTCGACGGACTCCACGACTCCGACCCGGCCGAGGCGGTGAAGAAGCACTTCGTCGCCGTGTCGACGGCGCTCGACAAGGTGGCGGCGTTCGGCATCGACCCCGCGAACGCCTTCGGCTTCTGGGACTGGGTCGGTGGGCGCTACTCCATGGACTCCGCCATCGGTACGTCACTCGCGGTCGCCATCGGTCCGGAGCGGTTCACGGAGCTGCTCGCCGGGTTCCATGCGATGGACGAGCACTTCCGCACCACCGAGCCCGCCCGGAACGTGCCGCTGCTGCTGGGTCTGCTGAACGTCTGGTACGCCAACTTCCTCGGCGCCCAGAGCCACGCGGTGCTGCCGTACTCCCAGCTCCTGCACCGCTTCCCGGCGTACCTCCAGCAGCTGACGATGGAGTCGAACGGCAAGAGCGTGCGATGGGACGGGAGCGCCGTCACCACCACCACCGGTGAGGTGTTCTGGGGCGAGCCCGGCACCAACGGGCAGCACGCGTTCTACCAGCTGATCCACCAGGGCACCCGGCTGATCCCGGCCGACTTCATCGCCTTCGCCAACCCGGCGTACCCGTTGCAGGACGGCGACACCGACGTGCACGAGCTGTTCCTGGCGAACTTCCTCGCGCAGACCAAGGCCCTCGCGTTCGGCAGGACCGCCGACGAGGTGCGGGCCCAGGAGGATCCCGGGCAGCGCACCGCGGAGGCGATCGTGCAGGCCAGGGTCTTCACCGGGAACCGACCGACCACCTCGATCATGGCGCCGGAGCTGTCGCCGTCCGTGCTCGGCCAGCTGATCGCGCTCTACGAGCACGTCACCTTCACCGAGGGTGCCGTGTGGGGCATCGACAGCTTCGACCAGTGGGGTGTGGAGCTCGGCAAGGAGCTGGCCCAGCAGGTCGGTCCCGCCATCGCCGGCGACTCTGAGGCGCTGGCGGGGCAGGACGAGTCGACCCGATCCCTGATCGCCTACTACCGGGAGCACCGCCGCCGATGACTGCCTCGACGCACTGGGAGAACCCCCTGCGAGACCCACGGGACCGGCGTCTGCCTCGGATCGCGGGCCCGTGCGGCATGGTGCTCTTCGGGGTCACCGGCGACCTCTCGCGCAAGAAGGTGATGCCGGCGATCTACGACCTCGCCAACCGCGGACTCCTTCCTCCCGGGTTCAGCCTGGTCGGCTTCGCCCGCCGCGACTGGGCCAACGAGGACTTCGCCCAGGTCGTGCACAACGCGGTCAAGGAGCATGCCCGCACCGAGTTCCGTGAGGAGGTCTGGCGGCAGCTGGCCGAAGGCTTCCGGTTCGTACCCGGGAACTTCGACGACGACCAGGCGTTCAACCAGCTGCGACGCACGATCGAGGAGCTCGACGACGTGCGCGGCACCGGCGGCAACCACGCGTTCTACCTCGCGATCCCGCCGGGCTTCTTCGGTGACGTGGTCGGTCAGCTCAAGGAGCACGGCCTCGCCGAGCCGAACCCGGGCGCGTGGCGCCGGGTGGTCGTCGAGAAGCCGTTCGGCCACGACGAGCAGTCGGCCCGTGAGCTGAACGCCACGCTGGCGACGGTCTTCCCGAGCGGGTCGATCTTCCGGATCGACCACTACCTCGGCAAGGAGACGGTCCAGAACGTCCTGGCGACCCGCTTCGCGAACACCATGTTCGAGCCGATCTGGAACGCCAACTACGTCGACCACGTGCAGATCACCATGGCCGAGGACATCGGCATCGCTGGCCGGGCGGGCTACTACGACGGCATCGGCGCCGCCCGCGACGTGATCCAGAACCACCTGCTCCAGCTGATGTCCCTGGTCGCGATGGAGGAGCCCACGTCGTTCGACGCCGAGAGCCTTCGGATCGAGAAGCTCAAGCTGCTCCAGTCCGTCACCCTCCCCCGGCGCCTCGACCTGACGACTGCCCGCGGGCAGTACGCCGCCGGCTGGCAGGGGGGCCAGAAGGTTCTCGGCTTCCTCCAGGAGGACGGCGTGCGCAAGACGTCGGCCACCGAGACGTACGCCGCGATCACCCTGCACGTGGACAACCGACGCTGGGCGGGCGTGCCGTTCTACCTGCGCACGGGCAAGCGACTCGGCCGCCGGGTCACCGAGGTGGCCGTGGTGTTCAAGCCCGCACCGCACCTGCCGTTCACCCACGCCGCCACCGAGGAGCTCACCCACAACGCGCTGGTGATCCGGATCCAGCCCGACGAGGGGATGACCCTGCGGTTCGGGTCGAAGGTGCCCGGCACCCAGATGGAGATCCGCGACGTCAACATGGACTTCGCGTACGGCGGCTCGTTCACCGAGTCCAGCGCGGAGGCCTACGAGCGGCTGATCCTCGACGTGCTCCTCGGCGATCCGCCGCTGTTCCCGCGGCACGCCGAGGTCGAGCGGTCGTGGCAGATCCTCGACCCGGTGCTGGACCACTGGGCCAGGAAGGGCAAGCCCGAGGCGTACGAGTCGGGCACCTGGGGCCCGTCGTCCGCCGACGCGATGCTGGCCCGCGACGGACGCACCTGGAGGCGACCCTGATGACCTCACCCCACGCACCCACCTCGTCCGCAGGAGCCACGCCATGATCGAGCTGATCGACACCGACGCGGCCGGGATCGCCGCGGAGTTCGTCGCCTCGCGGCTGCGCGCCGGCAGCCCCGCGATGAGCATGGTGATGACCCTGGTGATCGTCGTCGACGAGGACGGCGCGGAGGACGCGATGCAGGTGGCCCGGCGGGCCTCGCACGAGCATCCCGCACGGGTGCTCGGCGTGATCCTCGGCGACGCCCGCGGCAACCCGCAGATCAATGCCCAGGTCGGCACCGGAGCCGGATGGACCGGCGAGACGGCGCTGATCCGGCTCGAGGGCGAGGTGGTCAAGCACGCCGAGTCCGTGGTGCTGCCGTTGCTGCTCCCCGACTCCCCCGTGGCGATCTGGTGGCCCGCCGACGCACCGGAGGACCCCGCCGCCGACCCGCTCGGACGGCTCGCGCAACGCCGGATCACCGACGCGGCCGCGGTCACCCGCGGCAAGACCAGAGCGATCCACCTGCAGTGCGGGTCGTACTCCGCCGGCAACACCGACCTGGCCTGGACCCGGATCACGCCGTGGCGTGCGCTGCTCGCGGCGGCGCTCGACCAGCAGGCACTGAAGATCACCGGCGGTTCGGTGACCGCGGAGCGGATCAGCCCGAGCGCGGAGCTCCTGGTCGCGTGGCTGTCCGACCGGCTCAAGGTGCCCTTCGACCGGAAGGGCTCCAACGGACCGGGGATCACCGAGGTCCGCCTCGACAGCTCGGCGGGGCCGATCGTGATCTCGCGGCGCGACGGACGCCTGGCGACGTACTCCACCCCCGACCACCCGGACCGCCCGGTGGCGCTCAAGCGCCGGCAGCTGCCCGAGCTGCTGGCCGAGGAGCTGCGCCGGCTCGACGAGGACGACGTGTACGCGGCCACCGCACGCACGCTGATGAAGCTGCAGCGGTCATGAACGCCCACCCCGTCCCGCGCGTCGAGGTCCACGAGTCGGCCGACGAGCTGGCAACCGCGGTCGCCGGTGCCTTCCTGCGGCTGCTCACGGTGCGGCAGGCAGCGGGTGCCGCGCCGGGTGTCGGACTCACCGGAGGCACGATCGCCGACCAGATCCACCGGGAGATCGCCCGGCTCGCACCGGGCAGTGACGTGGACTGGGGCCGCATCTCGTTCTACTGGGGGGACGAGCGGTTCGTGGCACCCGACTCCGACGAGCGCAACGCGAAGCAGGCCCGTGCCGCCTTCCTGGACGTGCTCGGGGTCGATCCGGCTCGGGTGCACGAGATCCCGTCGACCGCCGACGCAGACTCGGTCGAGGCCGCGGCGACGGCGTACTCCGACACGGTGCGGTCCGAAGCGACCGGCGCCCTAGACCTCCTCATGCTCGGGGTCGGGCCCGACGGCCACATCGCCTCGCTGTTCCCGGGGTCCCCGCAGCTGGACGTCGACGACGCGATCGCGGTCGGTGTCACCGACTCACCCAAGCCGCCGCCGGAGCGGGTCAGCCTCACGTTCGCGGCCCTGAACCGCTTCGACGAGGTGTGGTTCGTGGTCAGCGGCGCGGACAAGGCCGAGGCGGTCGGCCGCGCCCTCGCCGACGCGCCGCCCGGTGTGCGGGAGATCCCGGCGACCGGCGTACGGGGTCAGGTGCAGACGATCTGGTTCCTGGACCGGGAAGCCGCCTCCCAGGTGCCGTAGCGGGACGCTGGTGTCCTCGCGCCGACGCGGCTTCAGAAGATGATGTCGCCGGACTTGCGGCGGCTGCGCAGCAGCTGGATCGCCTCGTCGAGGATGGACTCTGCCTCGGCGTCGGAGCGACGCTCCTTCACGTAGGCCAGGTGCGTCTTGTACGGCTCGATCTTGGGAGCCGGCGGTGGGTTCTCGGAGTCGAGGCTGGCGGGGAGCCCGCACTTGGGGCAGTCCCACGAGTCGGGCACGACCGCGTCGACGGCGAACGTGACCACCGAACGGTGCTCGTGAGAGCAGAAGTAGGTGACCGCCTGACGCGGCGCAGCCTCACCGCGCTCGGCCTCTCCCATGGGGCCGGCGCCGACCCGGCTCCCGCGGATGGCGTTTCCTCCACCTGGCACGTCAGACAGACCTTTCTCAGTGGGAGTAGGCCTGCAACAGGCCCAGGGCGATGACGCAAGCGAACCAGATGGATCCGACACCGACGGTGAACCGATCCAGGTTCCGCTCCGCAACGGACGATCCCCCGAGCGAGCTGGACACACCGCCGCCGAACATGTCGGACAGTCCTCCGCCGCGGCCCTTGTGGAGCAGCACGAGTATCACCAGCAGACAGCTGGTGATCACGAGCAGGACGGTGAAGACGATGGTCACGAGGACATAGCCTACGTCACGCTCCGGGCCATCCAGAACCGGCCCGCAGAGCGGTCTGGACCAGGATCCGGCCGCTGCCCGCGCTCGTCACAGGGTGGGCATGTCGTAGAAGCGGCAGATCCCGCCGAACTCCTCGGCCTGGAGGCTCGCGCCTCCCACGAGGGCACCGTCGACGTCGGCCTGCGCCATGATCCCGGCGATGTTCGCGGCCTTCACCGAGCCCCCGTACAGGATCCGGCAGCCGTCGGCGGCGTCGTCGCCGGCCGTCCCGCGGATCCGCTCGCGGATCGCCGCACACACCTCCTGGGCGTCGTCGGGGGTCGCGACCTCACCTGTGCCGATCGCCCACACCGGCTCGTAGGCCACCACCAGCGCACCGATCTCCTGGGGCGTGAGACCCGCCAGGGACCCGTCGAGCTGGGCGAGCGTGTAGGGCACCTGCTCGCCGGCCCTGCGCACCTCGAGCCCCTCACCGACGCAGACGATCGGCGTCATCTCGGCCGAGACGGCCTGTCGCGCCTTCGCGTTGACGATCTCGTCGGTCTCGCCGTGGTACTGCCGGCGCTCGGAGTGCCCCGCCACGACGTACGAGCAGCCGAGCTTGGCGAGCATGGTGGCCGAGATCTCCCCGGTATAGGCCCCGGAGTCGTGCACCGACACGTCCTGCGCGCCGTACCGGATCGAGAGCCGGTCGCCGTCGACCATGGTCTGCACCGAGCGCAGGTCGGTGAACGGCGGGATCACGGCGACCTCGGTGCGGGCGTAGTCGTGCTTCTTGTCGCTCAGGATCCAGGCGAGCTTCTGGACCAGCGCCACCGCCTCGGGGTGGGTCAGGTTCATCTTCCAGTTGCCCGCCATCAGCGGGATGCGGGAGGCCATGGGTGAGTTCCTTGCTACTGAGGAGGGCGTGCGGAGGGTGGTCAGCGCTCGAGGACGGCGATGCCAGGGAGCTCCTTGCCCTCGAGGAGCTCGAGGCTGGCGCCGCCACCGGTGGAGATGTGGCCGAACGCGGCCTCGTCGAAGCCCAGCTTCCGGACGGCCGCGGCCGAGTCTCCGCCGCCCACCACCGAGAGTCCGTCGACCTCGGTCAGTGCCTGGGCGACCACGCGGGTGCCCTCGGCGAAGGCGGGGGTCTCGAACACGCCCATCGGGCCGTTCCAGAACACGGTCCGGCCGTCGGTGATCTGGGACGCGAACGCCCGGGCGGACTCGGGCCCGATGTCGAGCCCGAGGCTGTCGGACGGGATCTCCCCCGCCGGTACGACGCGGGGTTGCGGCTCGCGGTCGCCGGAGGGGAACTCGGTGTCGACCACGATGTCGGTCGGCAGCACGATCCGGACCCCCGACTCCTCCGCACGACTCAGGTAGCTGCGCACCGTGTCGAGCTGGTCGTCCTCGAGCAGGCTCTTCCCGACCTCGTGGCCCTGTGCGGCGAGGAACGTGAACACCATGCCGCCGCCGATCAGCAACCGATCGGCCTTGCCGAGCAGGTTGTCGATGACCCCGAGCTTGTCGGACACCTTCGAGCCGCCCAGGACGACCACGAACGGACGCTCCGGGTCGACGGTGAGCTTCCGGAGCACCTCGATCTCGGTGGTGACGAGCTGCCCCATCGCGTGCGGGAGCCGCAGCGCTACGTCGTACACGCTGGCCTGCTTGCGGTGCACGACACCGAAGCCGTCGGAGACGAAGCAGTCCGCCAGCTGCGCCAGTCGGTCGGCGAACGCGCCGCGCACGTCGTCGTCCTTGCTGGTCTCCCCGGGGTCGAAGCGCACGTTCTCCAGCACGGCGACGTCACCGTCCTGCAGAGCATCGACCGTCTGCTGGGCCGACGGCCCGACCGTGTCCGAGGCGAAGGCGACGTCCTGGCCGAGCAGCTCGCCGAGGCGCCTCGCGACCGGCTCCAGCGAGTAGCGCGCCTCGGGCTCGCCCTTCGGTCGGCCGAGGTGGGAGATCACGACGACCCGGGCACCGGCGTCGGCGAGCTCCTTGATCGTGGGCACGCTGGCGCGCACCCGACCGTCGTCGGTGATCGTGGAGCCGTCGAGCGGGACGTTGAGGTCCGAGCGGACCAGGACCCTTCTTCCGCGGAGCTCGCCCAGGGACTCGAGGCGGGACGCCACGGTCAAAGCGAGCTGCCGACGAGCGCCGTCAGGTCGATCAGCCGGTTGGAGTAGCCCCACTCGTTGTCGTACCAGCCGACCACCTTGACCTCGTTCCCGTTGGCCAGGGTGAGGCCGGCGTCGAGGGTGCACGACGCGGGCCAGGTCACGATGTCGGCACTGACGATCTCGTCCTCGGTGTACTCGAGGTACTTCGACAGCGGGCCGGACTCGGAGGCGGCCTTGAACGCGGCGTTCACCTCGTCCTTGGTGACCTCGGCGTTCAGGGTCACCGTGAGGTCGGTGATCGAGCCGGTCGGCACGGGGACCCGCAGTGCGTAGCCGTCGAGCTTGCCCTTGAGCTCCGGCAGGACCAGCGAGATGGCCTTCGCGGCCCCCGTCGTGGTCGGGATGATGCTGGTACCGGCGCCACGGGCGCGGCGGAGGTTGATCTGCCCCTTGCGGTTGAGCGAGATCTGGTCGAGCAGCTGCTGCTCGGTGGTGTAGGCGTGCACCGTGGTCATGAAGCCCTTGTCGATGCCCCAGTTGTCGAGCAGCACCTTGGCCATCGGGCCGAGGCAGTTCGTGGTACAGCTGG
>Ga0070684_100001479_pt1 | contig 16950 bp, 18 predicted proteins | sample KBSC723LmetaG_FD_65653 | JGI IMG/M metagenome (GOLD analysis project Ga0070684, IMG submission 65653) | Corn rhizosphere microbial communities from Kellogg Biological Station, Michigan, USA - KBS C7.2-3L metaG | ecosystem: Host-associated > Plants > Roots > Rhizosphere ...
GACAGGGGTGCGCCAAGCAGCAGTGAGACGTAGCGGTCTTGGAGCTCGCGTTTCACGTGGAACGCCCGCCGGGCGTCCGCCACCATGGGCGTTTCACGTGGAACACGTGCCCAGCCGTTCGACACCACGGGCGTTTCACGTGGAACACGTGCCCGGACGGCAACACGTCGGACCCCGGCTAGTCCACTGAGGGAGCCACGACCACATAACGGTTGGGCTCCGCGCCCTCACTGGACGTCGCCATGCCCGGAACGTCCTGCACCTTGTTGTGGACGATCTTTCGCTCCGCCGACGACATCGGCTCCAGTGCCACCGGCTCACCGGTGCGCCGTACCTCGTCCACCGCCCGGGCCGCGACCTCGCCCAGCGTGCGCTCGCGCCGCGCCCGGTATCCCTCGGCGTCGATCACCGCCTCAACCCCGCGCCCGTGGCGATGCAGCATCGAGTTGGCCAGGTACTGCACGGCGTCGATGGTCTGGCCATGTTTGCCGATCAGGATGCCCAGATCCTCTCCGCGGACGGTGGCAAAGATCGTGTCGGCCTCCTGGCTGACCTGCACATCGCCGTCGATGCCCAGCGCGGCGACCACCTCGTCCATCAGGCGACGCACGGCGGTGGCCTGCTCGCTCTCCCCCTCAGCCGGCTCCGATACACGATGCGCCGACGTGGCAGCCCTGGCACCCGCAGCCCCGGCCTCCGGCACCTCGGTGAGGGTGGCGATCACCCGCGCCGGCTCGTAGCCCACGCCGAGCAGCCCGCGCTGGCCTTCCGAGACGACCACGAACTGGACGGCATCACGGTCGAGGTCGGGGAACTGACGCTCGAGGTCGTGCAGCGCCGACCATCGCGCCTCGCCCACCGTCTCGCCGGTCGCCTCCACCCGTACCTGCTGCTCGCTCATCGCCGCTTCTTCTTGCGTTGCGGAGGTGGCTGCGGTCGCGTCTCGGCCTGCGCCTGCTTGGGCGGGGTGCGCGAGCTGCGCTTGCCCGCCTGCTGCCGGGTCTTCTCTTCCTTCTGCTTCTCGACCGCGGGGAAATGATGTCCCATCGTGCGCTTGACGATGCCCTGCTGGGCGATCGTCCACAGATTGGTGGTGATCCAGTACAGCCCCACGCCGGCCGGAACCTGAAGGATGAAGGGGATGAAGATCACCGACATGCTGGCGAACAGGAACTTCTGCTGCCGGTCCTGAACGAACGAGAACAGCAGCGTCGACCCCAGCATGGAAAGTGAATAGGCCGCGACCATGATCACCATCGTCGCGCCGCCGATCTGGTTCAGCTGCACGAAGATGTCGTTGATGAACAGGAACGAGCGGTCGCCGGTGGCCTGATCGCCGAAGTTGCGCAGCGTCTGGTAGAGGCCGATGAAGATCGGCGCCTGGAACAGCAGTGGGAGACAGGCCGCGAACGGGTTCACGTTGTGCTCCCGGTAGAGCTCCATCAGCTCCTTTTGCATCTGCTGCTTGGACTCACGGTCGCTCTTGCCCTTGTACCGGTTCTGGAGCGCCTTGACCTTGGGCTGGATCCGCTGCATCGCCGCCATCGACCGCAGCTGGCGAACGGTGATCGGCAGGATCGCCACCCGCACCGTGGCGGTCAGCAAAATGATCGACCAGCCCCAGGAGACCCCGACGTTGTCGTGGTAGAACTCGAGCACGGCCCGCAGCACGTCCTCGATCTGTTCGAGCACGACGACCAGCACGACCGCCAGCTGTGCGACCAGCATCACCTGACGGCCGGCTCCTGGTGGGAGTGCACGTCTCCGGGAACCGGGTCGTAGCCGCCCCGCGACCAGGGGTTGCAGCGCAGCAGCCGCCAGGTCGCCAGCCCCAGCCCGCGGATCACGCCGTGGCGGCGAATCGCCTGCTCGGCATACCGTGAGCAGGACGGCTCGTAGCGGCAGGTGCGGGGCGTCACCGAGGTCATCGTCTGGAACGGGATCAACAGCATCCGCAGGCAGCGCAGGAGCAGGATCACCGCGGTTCGCATCACGTGGTCTCCGCCGGCCTTGCCGCGGTCAGCACCTCGGCCACCTGCCCGCACAGCCACTCGAAGCCCTGTGCCTCGGCTGCGGCCGCCAGCCCCGGTCGGGCGATGAAAACGTAGTCGGTCGCCGGCTGCAGCAGTCGCTCGTTCCGCAACACGGCATCCCGCAGCCGCCGTTTGACCGCGTTGCGATCGACGGCGCCGCCGACCTTGCGAGGGATTGCGTAGCCGATCCGGGCCTCCGCGCCGCCGTCCGCGGCCCGGTAGCGGAGCGTCAGGTAGCGGCCGCCCACCGAGCGGCCCAACTGATTGACGGCATCGAACTCGGCCGCCCGCGTCAGGCGGCCGCGTTTGACCGGTGCCGCCGCAGCGGGCGTGGGTTCGCGGGTCACGCTATGCGGAAAGGCGCTTGCGACCCTTGGCGCGCCGTCGCTTCAGCACGGCACGGCCGGCGCGGGTGCTCATGCGCTTGCGGAAGCCGTGGGTCTTGGCGCGCTTACGGGTGTTGGGCTGGTAGGTGCGTTTCATGGCGGGCGCTCAAGTATAGAGCAGCCGGCTGAGGCGCCCCCCACCAGCCGGAACTGTCGCCACGGCAGACATCACGCATTTTTTTTCTTGTGGATAAGGATCCACCCGCCCGACGCCGCAAAAGCCGCAAAGGGCGAGGAAACGGGCGCTTTCGGCCGCCGGGCGGCGCCCCCGGAGCGCTTTCCACATTTGTGGACGCTCCTGTGGATGATGCGTAAAATCCCTGCAAATCGGGGCCAACCTCGGCCGGCGGCATCCAGGTTGACCACTGTTGTGCCGCAGTTCGGCGACCGGTTACACTCGCTCTTCTATGCCCGCAGACTCCACCGCCAGCGCGAGCTGGGACTCGATCTCCCAGCGGCTCCGCGAGATGTTGAATGCGGGCATCTACTCGACCTGGTTCTCGCAGGTGCACGCGCTCGAGCAGGACTCGGAGCGGCTGGTGGTGGGCGTTCCCAACGAGTTCACCAAGACCTGGATCGAGGGCCACTTCGGCAGCCTGCTCGATGCTGCGGCGTCCGAGGACGAGCTGGTGGTCGAGCTGCGGGTGGCGGTCGCCGAGGCGGTCGCCGCCACGCGAACGGGGGAGCCCGGCGAGCCGGCCTCGCCCGACGTCGTCGCCGCCGGGGTGCCGGCGGACGCAACCGAGGTCGTCGCGGCCCGCGCGGGCATCAACCCGCGCTACACGTTCGACGTCTTCGTGATCGGCGCGAGCAACCGATTCGCGCATGCGGCGGCGCTGGCCGTGGCCGAGGCGCCCGCCCAGTCGTACAACCCGTTGTTCATCTACGGAAGCACCGGGCTGGGGAAAACTCACCTGCTTCAGGCGATCGGCCATTACGTGCTGGAACAGCACCCGACTCTGAATGTGCGTTATGTCACGACCGAGACGGTTCTGAACGAATTCGTCGATTCCATGCGGGATGGGCGCATGGTGTCGTTCAAGCAGCGCTACCGCACATACGACCTTTTGCTGATCGATGACATCCAGTTCATCGAGGGCAAGGAGCGCCTGCAAGAAGAGTTTTTCCACACATTCAACAGCCTTTACGAAGCGGGAAAACAGATCGTTCTCTCGTCCGACAGACCCCCTCGCCAATTGGCCACGCTGGAGGCGCGGCTGCGCTCACGGTTCGAGTGGGGACTGATCACCGACATCCAGCCGCCCGACCTGGAGACCCGGATCGCCATTCTGCGCAAACGGGTGATGACGGACGACATCCAGATCGCGATGCCCGACGTGCTGACCTTCATCGCCGACCGGGTGTCGAGCAACATCCGCGAGCTCGAGGGCGCTCTCACCCGGGTGGTGGCCTACGCGTCGCTGACCGGCCGGCCGATCTCGACCGACGTCGCCCAGGAGGTACTGCGCGACCTGTTCCCACAGGGAGCCACCCGGTCGATCACGATCGAGCAGATCCAGTCGGCGGTCTGCGAGTGGTTCCACATCTCGCTCGGCGAACTGCGCGGCGACAAACGGTCGCAGGCGATCGTGTTCCCCCGCCAGGTCGCGATGTACCTGGCCCGGGAGCTCACCGACAGCTCGCTGCCGAAGATCGGCGCCCGCTTCGGCGGACGCGATCACACGACCGTCCTGCACGCCGTCTCCAAGATCACGCGCCTGCTGAAGGAAGACCGCGAGGCCTTCAACCTCGTGCAGGAACTGACGACGCGCATAAAGCAGACCCGGTGAGGCTGGTGAAAACCCTGTGCACGCGATCGGGGATGACCGGTGGAATGCTGCCCATTCATCCACCTGCCTCAGCCGGCTTGCAGATCGCCGGTGGACGCGCACACGCTTCCTCCCCAGATCGTCCACCTCCTCGTCTGGCTTTCGGAGCGGCCTTGGCACGGTTTTCCCCAACGCCCACAGGCCCTACTCCTATAACCTTCTCTCTTTCAAATAAGCAGAGCAGTAGGAGTCCCTCTCTATGAAGATCGTCTGTTCGCACGATGAGCTGCTCGCCAGGCTCCAGGTCGCCGCACGCGGGGTGTCGCAACGCTCGACCGTCCAGATCCTGTCCGGCATCCTCCTGGTGGCCGAGGAGGGCGCGGCGGAGCTGGCGGCCACCGACATGGAGCTGTCGGTGCGGGTTCCGCTCGAGGCCAGGATCGAGGAGCCGGGTCGCACCGTGATCCCCGGCCGGCTGTTCCTCGAGATCGTGCGGGCGCTGCCGGCCGAGGACGTCGTCCTCGAGCAGCCGGCCGGATCGGGCGCGCTGAAGCTGTCGTGCGGGCCGGCCGAGTACACGCTGCACACGCAGAGCGCGGAGGACTTCCCCCAGCTGCCGGTGCCGACCGGCGGCACGTTCACGGTCGAGCGGGCGGCCTTTGCGGCCACCGTGCAGCACGTCGGCCGGGCGGCGTCGAAGGACGAGTCGCGGCCGGTGCTGACCGGCATCCTGGTCGAATTCGGCGACGGCACTGTCACCATGGCGGCCACCGACAGCTACCGGCTGTCGGTCAAGGAGGCGCCGCTGCCTGGGTCGGGTGGCCAGGCCCAGGCGATCGTGCCGGCCCGGGCGCTGACCGAGTTGGCGCGGCTGAACGCTGGCGGCGACGGCCTGGAGGTGGCAATCGAGGAGAACCAGGTGCTGTTCGGGCTGGACGGGATCTGGCTCTCCGCCCGGCGGATTGACGGTCAGTTCCCCGACTACCGGCGGCTGCGGCCGGAGGAGTTCAACCACGAGATCTCGCTTTCGAAGGACGAGTTGCTCGACGTCGTCCGCCGCACCTCGCTGATGGCTCAGCGGAACGCGCCCGTCCGGCTCAGCTTCGACACCGGCAGCCTCACGCTGGCGGCCCAGTCCCAGGATGTCGGCGAGGCCCGGGAATCGCTGCCGGTCGAGTTCCAGGGAGAGCGGCTCGAAATCGGGTTCAACCCCGACTTCCTCCGCGACGGCGTCGAGAGCGTGGAGTCCGACACCGTGCGGCTGAAGCTGATCAGCCCGCTGCGGCCGGGGCTGATCCAGGGCGACGGAGACGATTTCTGGTATCTGATCATGCCGATCAGGCTGCCCTCCTAACCGGAGCAGGGCGCATGCGGGCAGTGGCCGTGCGGGGCACGAGCTTCCGCCTCTACGAGCGGCTGGAGCTGGCGCTCGAGCCCGGGCTGGTGGGCGTGGTCGGTCCCAACGGGGCGGGCAAGACGGCCCTGGTCGAGATGGTGCACTTCGGCGCGCTCGGGTACTCGCCGCGGACGAGCGCCGATGCCCAGCTGGTGCGGTTCGGGGCTGAGGTGCTGCGCACGGAGCTGGATGCGGAGACGGCCGCCGGCACGTCACGCGTGGAGATCGGCTTCCGCCCCGGCGAGCCCAAGCGGGTGACGGTGGACGGTGCCAGGGAACGCTCGGTGGAGCGTCTCCTCGGACGGTTCCCGGTGCTCGTCTTCACCCCCGATCGGCTGCGGCTCGTCCAGGGCGCACCGGCACTGCGCCGCGCCTACTTCGACCGTGTGCTGGCCCGCCTGTGGCCGCGCCCGGCAGCTGCTGTGCCCGAATACGCACGCCGGCTGGCGCAGCGCAACCACCTGCTCCGCCGGGTGCGCGCCGGCGCGGCGCCGGCGGACGCGCTGGAGCCATGGGACACCCTCCTGGCCGAGGCAGCCGCCGAGGTGATCGCAGCTCGCGGCCGCCTCTGCTCGCGCCTGCTGGCCCCGCTGGAGCGACGGCTGGCCGAGTTGGGCGGCGATCCGCAGGCGCCGCCGCTCCGCTACCTGCCCAACCGAGAGGGCGACGCCGGCGCACTGCGCGGTGAGCTGGCGGGCCGGCGGGGCCGTGACATCGAGCGGGCGGTGACCAGCATCGGCCCGCACCTGGACGACTTCGCAATCGCTGACGCCGGCAAGGACCTGCGCCATTTCGGCTCGCAGGGCGAGCAGCGCCGTGCGCTGCTGGGCTTGATCCTGGCCGAGAGCGACCTGCTGGCCGAGGAGCGTGGCGAGCGCCCGCTTCTGCTGCTCGACGACGTCACCAGCGAGCTCGACCTGGAACGGCGCGGCCGGCTGCTGGATGCCGTGTCCGAGTTCGACCAGGCGATCGCCACCACCACCGACGAGGCCGACCTGGCCGGCCGGGCGGGGTCGCTGCTTCGGGTGAGCGCGGGGACGGTGCGAGCATGAGCGACCTGCAGCGGGTGGGCGACCACATCCGGGCCCGCGTGCGGCTGCCCTCCGTCGACCCGATGGTGCTGGATGCCCGGCAGGTGTGGGCCGCCGCTGTGGGCGACCAGGTCGCGCGCAACGCGCTGCCCGTCCGTCGTGCCGGCGACGTGCTGGTCGTCCACTGCGCGAGCTCGACCTGGGCGGCCGAGCTCGCGATGCTCGAGCGGCAGGTGCTGGCCGGCCTTGCGGCCGTACTCGACCCGGCGCCCGCGAAGCTGCGCTTCGAGGTGGGAACGGTGCTCCAGGAGCCTGTGACGGAGACGCCGCCGGCCCCGCTTCCGGCGCTCACCGGCGAGCAGCAGGAGCGGGCTCGCGAGCTGGTCTCGGGGATCGATGACGCCGCGCTGGCGGGACGGATCAGGGAGGCCATCGAGCTCAGCCTCAGACGGGGTGCTTGACCGGTTTCCCCGCCGCCTGGGAGAGGGGCTCCGGCGGGTGCCTCTGGTAGAATGCAAGGGTCGCAAGTTCCCCTATCCAAGCGGGTTTCTTCTTTGTCCACATCTGGCTATGACGCCAAAGACATCACCGTTCTCGAGGGCCTCGAGGCAGTCCGCCGGAGGCCCGGCATGTACATCGGATCCACCGGCCCCCGGGGCCTCCACCACCTCGTCTACGAGGTCGTCGACAACAGTGTCGACGAGGCCCTTCAGGGGTACTGCGATCACATCGTCGCCACGCTACTGCCCGACGGCCGGGTGACCGTTTCCGACAACGGCCGCGGCATCCCCGTCGCCAACATGGAGGGTGTCGGCCTGCCGGCCGTCGAGGTGGTGCTGACCAAGCTGCACGCCGGCGGCAAGTTCGGGGGCGACGGCTACAAGGTTTCCGGCGGTCTGCACGGCGTCGGCATCTCGGTCGTGAACGCGCTGTCGGAGCACCTGCGGATCGAGATCCGCCGCGACGGCTTCCTGTGGACGCAGGAGTACGAGCGCGGCGCGCCGCTGGGCCCGCTGGAGAAGGGCGAACAGACCTCCGAGACGGGCACCACGGTGACCTTCCTGCCCGACGGCGAGATCTTCGAGGAGACCGACTACTCGTTCGACACACTGGCCACGCGGCTGCGCGAGATGGCCTTCCTGACCCGAGGCCTGCGGCTGGAGCTGATCGACGAGCGAGCGGGCGGCGAGCGGGCCGACTTCCACTTCGAGGGCGGTATTCGCGACTTCATCGCGCACGTCAACGCCGGCAAGGACGCGGTGCACAAGGACGTGATCTTCTTCGAGAACGAGACCGACGAGGGCCAGGTCGAGGTGGCCATGCAGTGGAACCAGAGCTTCGTCGAGTCGACGTTCTCGTTCGCGAACAACATCAACACCCATGAGGGTGGAACGCACCTCTCCGGCTTCAAGTCCGCGCTGACGCGCACCCTCAACGACTACGCGCGCAACAAGGGGCTGTTGAAGGAGAAGGAGGAGCCGCTGACGGGCGACGACTGCCGCGAGGGCCTGGCCGCCATCGTCTCGGTCAAGCTGCGTGAGCCCCAGTTCGAGGGCCAGACCAAGACCAAGCTCGGCAACCCGTCGGTCCGCGGCCTGGTCGAGACGACCTGCAATGCCCGGCTGTCGGAGTTTCTCGAGGAGCATCCCAACGAGGGCAAGGCGATCGTCAACAAGCTGATCCAGGCCAGCCGGGCCCGCCAGGCGGCGCGCAAGGCGCGTGACCTGATCCGCCGCAAGTCCGCGCTGGGCGGCGGCGGGCTGCCCGGCAAGCTGGCCGACTGCTCCATCAGCAACCCGGAATCCGCCGAGCTGTTCCTGGTCGAGGGCGACTCGGCCGGCGGCTCCGCGGTGGACGCCCGCGACCGCAGCTTCCAGGCCATCCTGCCGCTGCGCGGCAAGATCATCAACGTCGAGAAGGCGCGGATCAACAAGGTGCTGTCGAACAACGAGATCCAGGCCATGATCACGGCCATCGGCACCAGCATCGGCGAGGAGTTCGACGTCGAGAAGGCGCGCTACCACAAGGTCGTCCTGACCTGTGATGCCGACGTCGACGGCGCTCACATCCGCACGCTGATCCTGACCTTCCTGTTCCGTCATATGAAGGAGCTGATCGAGGCCGGCTACGTCTACATCGCCCAGCCGCCGCTGTACCGGCTCAAGCAGGGCAACGAGATCCGCTACTTCGAGAAGGATCATCAGCTCGAGGAGTGGCTGATCCGCGAGCGCCTGGAGAAGGTGCTGGTGGTCGATCGCGACGGCAACCAGATCAAGCTGACCGACGCGCGGCTTCAGCGCTTCCAGCGGGCCCTGAAGGAGTATGAGGGCTGGTCGAGCAAGCTGAAGGAGCTGTTCGGCGCGCCGGCCGTCAACTATGTGAAGGACCACCAGTTGGTGGAGCACGAGATCGCCGACCTCGACGACCTGGAGCGGTTCTTCGCCGGAGCGACGACGGATGAGGAGGCCTTCCGGGTTGAGGTGCTCGAGCGGCTGGACGACGCGCTGCGCGTCAAGATGTCCGAGCGGACAACGGGGACGTCGACGACGATCCTGCTGCCCGTGGCGATGTTCACCAGCAGCGCCTACCGCAGCCTGCGAGCGACCCACCAGAGGCTGACCGAGGCCGGCGGGCCGCCACCCTTTGTTGTCACCATGGGCAAGCGAACCGAGCAGGTGCGCACCTTCGAGGGGCTGCGGCCTGCGATTCTCGATCTGGCCAAGGAGGGGCTCAACCTGCAGCGGTTCAAGGGGCTCGGCGAGATGAACCCCGAGCAGCTGTGGGAGACCACCATGAACCCCGAGAATCGGGTCCTCCAACAGGTCTCGGTAGAGGATGCGGCAGCGGCCGACGAGGTGTTCTCGATGCTGATGGGCGACCGGGTCGAACCGCGCCGCGATTTCATCGAGCGCAATGCTCAGGACGTCAAGTTCCTCGATATTTGATGACGCGCCCTCTGGCGCTGCGAAAGGCTGACCTGGAATGACGATCGACACCCTGGACGGCGGCAGGATCGAGCCCCGCGAGCTTGCGGAGGAGATGCGCTCGAGCTACCTCGATTACGCAATGAGCGTGATCGTCGGTCGAGCGCTGCCCGACGTGCGCGACGGCCTCAAGCCCGTGCACCGGCGGGTGCTGTTCTCGATGAACGAGAGCGGCCTGCAGCCTGGCCGCCCGTACTCGAAATGCGCGGCTGTCGTCGGCGACGTGCTGGGCAAGTACCACCCGCACGGCGACTCGGCGGCCTACGACGCGCTGGTGCGGATGGCGCAGTGGTTCTCGCTGCGCTACCCGATGGTCGACGGTCAGGGCAACTTCGGCAACCAGGACGGCTACTCGGCGGCGGCCATGCGCTACACGGAGTGCCGGCTCTCGCCGCTGGCCTCCGAGATGCTGCGCGACATCGACGCCGACACCGTCGACTTCATGCCCAACTACGACGAGCGGCGGCGCGAGCCGATCGTGCTGCCGAGCCGGTTCCCCAACCTGCTGGTCAATGGCTCCTCGGGCATCGCCGTCGGCATGGCGACGAACATCCCGCCCCACAACCTGGGCGAGACGATCGACGCCACGGTGACGCTGATCGACAACCCGGACGCCACCGTCGCCGACCTGATGCAGCACATCAAGGGGCCCGACTTCCCCACCGCCGGCATCGTGATGGGCCTGGCGGGGATCCGCGACGCCTACGAGACCGGTCGCGGCCGGGTGCTCATGCGCGGCAAGGTGCACACCGAGGACGTTCGCGGCGGCAAGACGGCGCTGATTGTCACCGAGCTGCCGTACATGGTCAAGAAGGGCGGCGATGACGGAGTGATCGCGAAGATCGCCGACCTCGTGGAGTCGAAGACGATCTCCGAGATCTCGGCGCTGAACGACGAGTCCGATCGAACCGGCATGCGCATCTACATCGAGCTCAAGCGCGACGCGATCCCCAAGGTGGTGCTGAACAAGCTCTACAAGCACACCCCGCTGCAGAGCACCTTCGGCGTCAACATGGTCGCGCTGGTGGACGGCGTCGAGCCTCGCACGCTGTCGCTGAAGCAGCTGCTCGAGTACTACATCGCGCACCAGAAGGAGGTCGTCACCCGGCGCACCAAGTTCGAGCTCGACCGGGCCGAGAAGCGCGCCCACATCCTCGAGGGCTACCTGATCGCCCTCGACAACCTCGACGAGGTGATCGAGCTGATCCGGGCCGCGCCCGACGCCGACACCGCCCGCAGCGGGCTGATGGACCGCTTCGAGCTGAGCGAGGCCCAGGCCCAGGCGATCCTCGAGCTGCGGCTGCGCGCCCTCACCGGCCTCGAGCGCAAGCGCATCCAGGACGAGCACAACGACCTGGTCGAGCGGATCGCCGAGCTGCGCTCCATCCTGGCCGACGAGGCCAAGCTGCTGGGAGTGATCAAGGAGGAGCTGATCGAGATCCGCGAGCGGTTCGCCGACGCCCGGCGCACCGAGATCACCGCCGGCGAGGGCGAGATCGACCTCGAGCAGCTGATCGCCGAGGAGGACATGGTCATCTCGATCACCCGCAGCGGCTACATCAAGCGGCTGCCGCTGACCACCTATCGCACCCAGGGCCGCGGTGGCGTCGGCGTGATGGGGATGGACCTCAAGGACGACGATTACATCGAGCATCTGTTCGTCGCCTCGACCCACGATTACCTGCTGTTCTTCACCACCGTCGGCAAGGTTTACCGCGTGAAGGTGCACGAGCTGCCGCTGGGCGCCCGGCAGTCGAAGGGCCGCGCGCTGGTCAACGTGCTGCCGCTGCGGCAGGACGAGAAGGTGCGCGCGGTGATCGACACCCGCGACTACAGCGAGGGCACGTATCTGCTGTTCTCAACGCGCAACGGGGTGGTCAAGAAGACCGCGTTCAAGGCCTACGACACGGTGCTCAAGGCCGACGGCATCATCGCGCTCAAGGTGCGCGAGGGCGACGAGCTGGTCGACGTGCGGCTGACCGACGGCGAGGACGACGTGCTGCTTGTGTCACGCAACGGGTCGGCCGTGCGCTTCAACGAGCGCGACGTGCGCTCGATGGGCCGCGACACCACCGGGGTCTCGGGGATGAAGCTGCGCAAGGGCGACGAGGTGATCGCCGTCGAGATCGCGCGGAACGATCAGGACCTGCTGGTGGTGACCGAGAACGGGTTCGGCAAGCGCACCCGCGTCGACGAGTACCCGACCAAGGGCCGGGGCACGATGGGAGTGCTCACCATCCGCTACAACCAGTCGCGCGGCCGACTGGCCGGCGCGATGATCGTGCGGGACGGCTTCGAGGTCATGCTGATCTCGCAGGACGGCACCGTCATCCGCCAGAAGGCCGATGGCATCTCCCGCATGAGCCGCAACACGCAGGGTGTGCGGGTGATGAACCTGCGCGAAGGCGACCGGGTGTCCAGCCTGGCCCGGGTGACCGAACCGCAGCCGGCGATGGTCGAGGGCGATGCGGCTGCCGATGCCCCGTCCGATCCCGAGGCCGACCCTGCGCCGGTGGCGGAGCCACCCGACGACGCATAGGCACAAAGACCCTCAAGGGGTACCTGGTATCTACCGATACGTGCTGGAAGTGGAAGGAATCGGGCCGACTACATGGAACAAACCGGTCGACCCGGCTTTCCGGTCGTCATAACCACCCTTCTCAGTGGAGGTAGGACACAATGCGCCAAGTCGATCTCCTCGAACCGGTAGAGCTCGAGGCCCGACTCTCGCACCTCGAGCTGTACCTGGGGCAGGTGTGCGCCCTGGCCGGCATCTCGAAGATGCAACTCGACTACTGGACCACCAAGGCCGAGATTCCGACCAAGGGTCGCAAGCAGCGCGTCTATGACATGCAGGCGGTCGAGATGGTGATGCTGATCAAGCAGGCGAAGGACAAAGGCCTGAACCTGGGCGCCGCGATCTCCGCCGCCCGTGAATACCAGGCGCTGAAGGCCAAGCCGGCAGCTCCCATGGCGTCCTGACCGGCGTCACGTCGCGGTACTGAGCTCCGCGGCCGCATGGGTGGGGTCGGAGACGTTCACCCACAGGCCGCTGCCCAGCTCGATCAGGCCCGGCACGGTGATCCGGGGCACCACCTCGAGCCACCAATGCCAGTTGCCGCCGGCCAGCGGAGCGTCGTGCAGCGCAGCGTTCCAGGACAGCCCGTCGCCGAGCACGGCGAACAGCCGGCTCACCACCTGGCGTAGCGCGGCGGCCAGCGCATCGGGATCCTGGTCGGTCGCCTGGTGCCGCTTCGGCACCACCCAGGTCTCGTAGGGGAACCGCCCCCATGGCGGGCAGACTGCGCGCAGGCCGCCGCCCTGCCAGACCAGGTTGGCGTCACCGACCGCCAGCGAGCACAACGGACAGCCCCCGTCGAACGCGGCCGCTGCCGTTGCCATGAACGGCGGCAGCTCGGGGTAGGGAACGAGCTGCGAGTGGGAGTGTGGGAGTGAGGCGCCGGCGCCGGCGCCCTCGTTGATCCCTGCCAGGAGGTAGGCGGCGCCCTGCGCCCGGTGGGCCACCCGCCGCGTGCCCCACATCCGCACCGCGGCCTCCATCACCCCCGGCTCGGTGTCCAGCAGTGTGGTGGCATGCCGGGGCCCGTGGATCACCACCTCCTGCCCAGGCAGGGCGGGAAACTTGTTCGGGACGACCCGAATCGTCCAACCGGGCGTGTCAGCAGCCCGGCCCGGGACACCGAAGGCGTCGACCTCAGGCGGCGTCAGCTGCTCGTGGCCCTCGCAGAACGGGCACACGGCCGCATCGTCCACGCGGGTGGTGCGGCCGATCGCGCCCGGGCGCCGGGCACGGCCAGGGACGGTCAGCACCCGCTCGCCGGTGAGCGGGTTGACGCGGATCTCAGACACGCGCCGGGCCGGCCTCCACCTCGACATGCTCCACCTCGCCGGAGCTGTGGGCGACGCCGTCGACGATCAGTCGGCCGTCCGGCCCGGCGCCGTCGCAGCGCCCGCTGCGGCCGCCCGCCAGCGTCACCACGCGGCCTCGCAGCTCGTCCCGTTCGAGGCCGGTGAACCCGTCCCGCTGGAACCGGTCGTAGCGGCGCTCGATCTCGGCAAGCACGTCGGCGAGCAGCCGGGCGCGGTCGACCACCTGGCCGCGTTCGAGCAGCAGCGATGTCGGCGGGACGCGGGCCGCGGGCGGCAGGTCCTCGGCACGAAGGTTGACGTTGATGCCGATACCCGCGATCACCTGGCCGTCCCGAAGCTCCGGCAGCACGCCGGCAAGCTTGCGGCCGCCGATCATCACGTCGTTGGGCCAGCGCACAGCGGCGTCAGGCCCGCAGGCGGTGGCGACCGCCTCTGCCAGCACCAGCGACAGTGGCGCCAGCTCCTCGGGCGGTCGCTCCGGTCGCAGCGAGAGCGAGAACAGCAGCCCGGCTCCGGGCGGGCTCGTCCAGCCGCGACCGCGCCGGCCACGGCCGGCCGTCTGCTCCTCGGCCGCCGCCACGGCTCCCTCGGGCAGGCCGCGAACCAGCTCCTGCGTCGTCTCGCAACACTCCCGGTATGTGTACGGCCGTCCGAGCCGGCCGCGCAGCAGCGGCCGCACCTTGTCGGGGGTCAACGTTGTTCCCACCTCGTCACTAGAATAGCCCGCGCATGTTCCCGCAACCGAAACGCGCGGCGGCCCGGCTGACGCTCCGAGACCGGGTACGAGACGACCTCGCCTACGCCGGGCTGTCGGACGTCGTGCTCTCGGTGCGGGCCAGGGACGGTGACCGGCGGGCGTTGGAGGCACTGGTCGAGCGGCATGCCCCCGGGGTGCGGCGGCTGGCCGGATACCTGCTCTCCGACCAGCAGGATGCCGAGGATGCCGCCCAGGAGGCGCTGGCCAAGCTGTGCACCCGGATCGACCAGTTCCGTGGCGACAGCCGGTTCTCCACCTGGCTCTACAGCCTGGTCGCGAACACCTGCCGCGATCTCGGCGAGCGGCAGCGCCGCCGCCGTCACCAGCCTCTCGACCAGTGCGATCACGCCGAACCCACCCGCGATGCGGGGCCGGCCGATCTGGCGCTTCAGCGCGAGCAGCGCCGTGCCCTGGCGGTGCAGATGGCCGACCTGTCCGACGACCAGCGCCAGGTGATGGTGATGAAGGACGTGCTGTCGCTGTCCTACGAGGAGATCGCAGGGGTGATGGCGATGCCGGTGGGCACGGTCAAATGCCACGCCCACCGTGGCCGTGCCCGGATGCGACGGGCGATCGGCGAGCCGCCGGCCGGAGCGGTATCCGCGTGAGCCAGGTGTGGACGCCGCCGCTCGACCGAGCGGCAATCGAGCGGATCATCCCCCACCGCGAGCCCTTCCTCCTCGTCGACGAGATCCTCGAGCTGGAGCCTGGAGTGCGAGCAGTCGGCCGCTATGACGTCGATCCCGAGGCGTGGTACCTGCGGGGCCACTTTCCGGGCCGCCCGATCATGCCGGGCGTGCTGCAGGTCGAGGCGCTGGCCCAGGTGGGAGCGGTCTGCGGGCTGGCGCACGAGAGCTTCGCCGGGCGGCTGGCCCTGTTCGCGGGCATCGACGACGTGCGCTTCAAGCGGATAGTCGTTCCCGGCGACAGCCTGCGGCTGGAGTGCACCATCACCCGCCTGCGGGGGCCGATCGGCAAGGCCGACGCCGAGGCCTCGGTGGACGGCGAGCTCGCCTGCCGGGCGGCGCTGACCTTCGCCCTGACGGAGCTCGAGGCGTGATCGTCGCCTGCGCCCCGGGGGTGCGCGTGGCCGGCGTGGGGTCATTCGCTCCGCCCCGTGTGCTGTCGAACGACGAGCTCGCGACCATGGTGGAGACGAGCGACGAGTGGATCGCCCAGCGCACCGGCATCCGCGAGCGACGGATCGCGGCCGAGGGCGAGTCGTCGTCCTCGCTGGGTGCCGAAGCCGCCCGGGCGGCGATGGATGACGCCGGCCTCGATCCTGCCGAGCTCGACCTGATCGTGGCCGCGACCGCCAGCCCCGACTACTACTTCCCGGCCACCGCCTCACTGATCGGCGAGCGCATCGGGGCCGACAACGTTGCCGGCTACGACCTGTCGGCGGCCTGCACTGGCTTCGTCTATGCGCTCGCCCAGGCATATGCCCAGATCGCCGCCGGGATGGCGGACACCGTGCTCGTGGTCGGTACCGAGGTCTTCTCGCGCCTGCTGGACTGGAGCGACCGGTCGACCTGCGTGCTGTTCGGCGATGGCGCGGGCGCGGTCGTGTTGCGCCGTGACGGTGGCGGGTCGGGGCTGCTCGGTTTCGAGATGGGCGCGGACGGCCGCGGTGCGAATCTGCTGTCGGTGGCCGCCGCCGGCCATACCGCAAGCGAGCCGGAGGGCCCGTACGTGCGGATGAACGGGCCGGAGGTCTACAAGTTCGCGACCAGGGTGGTTGTGGAATCGGCCGAGCGGTGCCTGGAGGCCGCCGGCCTAGGCGTGGGGGAGGTTGACGTGTTCATCCCTCACCAGGCGAACAAGCGGATCATCGACCACGCGGCGCGCCGTCTCGGGATCCCCGAGGAGCGGGTGTTCATGAACGTCGCCCACTACGGCAACACGTCGGCCGCCTCGATCCCGATCGGCCTCGACGAGGCGTACAGAGGCGGGCAGGTCGACGAGGGCGACGTCGTCTTGATGGTCGGCTTCGGCGGCGGCCTGGCCTGGGGATCGTGTGTGATGGAGTGGACGAAACCGAGGAGTGAGGCATGAGCAAGGTGGCGTTCTGCTTCCCCGGACAGGGCAGCCAGAAGGTCGGCATGGGCAAGGAGCTGGCGGACGAGTTTCCCGAGGCCTCGGAGGTGTTCGACGAGGCGTCCGAGGTGCTCGACTTCGATCTCCGGCAGGTCTGCTTCGAAGGCCCTCTGGAGGAGCTCTCGCAGACCGAGATCACCCAGCCCGCGCTGGTCACGGCCTCGCTGGCTGCGCTGCGGGTTGTCGAGCGGCGCACCGGGCTGACAGCCGACGTGGTGGTGGGCCACAGCGTCGGCGAGTACGCCGCGCTGCATGCCGCCGGCGGCCTGCCGCTGGCCGATGACATCCGGCTCGTGCGCGAGCGTGGTCTGGCCACCGCGGCGTCCACAGCGCCCGGGGCGATGGCCGCGGTGCTCGGGCTGCCCGACGAGGAGGTCGAGCGGCTCTGCTCGGAGAGCAGTCAGGTCTGGCCGGCGAACTACAACTGCCCCGGCCAGGTCGTGATCTCGGGCTCGGAGCCGGGGGTCGCCGAGGTGATCGACCGCGCCAAGCAGGCCGGCGCCAAGGCCATGCGCCTGCGCGTGTCCGGGGCGTTCCACAGCCCGCTGATGGCCGACGCCCGGGAGCGGCTCGAACCGGCCGTGCGGGAGACGGCGTTTGCCCCGA
>Ga0070684_100001480_pt1 | contig 16949 bp, 8 predicted proteins | sample KBSC723LmetaG_FD_65653 | JGI IMG/M metagenome (GOLD analysis project Ga0070684, IMG submission 65653) | Corn rhizosphere microbial communities from Kellogg Biological Station, Michigan, USA - KBS C7.2-3L metaG | ecosystem: Host-associated > Plants > Roots > Rhizosphere ...
GCCGGTTGCGAATGATTGTGCCAACCTGTAGTCGCGCAGCCTCGGTCGCCCCAGGAGGCAAAGCGCCTCCGCGTGCTAATTCCTGCCAGAGCCACGCCAGAGCGAGCGCTACTAATGCACCCACTGTGTAGCGCAGTCCATGCGGAAGCAGCAGCGACATGATTGCTCCCGCAACTGCTATCAGCCAAGCCAGCAGCGCGAAAAATGGATACGGACGGTATGATCCGGGCCTTGTGGCAAGCCAATAGCCGAGCGTCAATGGCAACACGGCCGTCACAAGTGCGAAGATCGGCAACCACCACCACGGCGATAGATCGATCCCGCGAAAAGGAGGTGATATAAAGAACGGTGCGAGCATGGCGCGCAGCCGAAACCAGCCGAAATAATCAAACACCCACGACACAGCGCGCGGCAGACCAGCAAGAATCCCAAACACAGCAAACAGCAGCGTGCCGACAACCAGATAGATGCTAAAGATGTTGCGCCAGAAAACGGCGAAGTTCAGCTGCACGTCGTTCCAGCCGGCGTTGAACAGGTAATTTGCTTGTGTGCGCAGCCACTGTAGCGGCGCTGAGCGCGAATTTTTGAGTGTATCCTGTACCCGACCGACTGGATCCTTGGATTTCTTCACAGCGGGGCGGGTGAAAAGCCGCCCCAGGAAACTGCCGGTGAACCCGCCGCCGGACACGGTGGAGAGAATATCCACATGGCGCAGCCGATTTTGGTGTGCGAGCGCCTGGAGCACCCCAAGTGCAAACGTCGCGCTGCGAATTCCGCCACCGGAAAGCGCGAGACCAACCGTATTTGGCGGCAGTGTACGATCGCTTGTCGCCGCTTCGCTGCCGAGCGTTCCTTCCTCAGACTGTTTTTTTTCTTCGAGTTCTCCTTCGTCGCACGTCCGAGTGGCTTTCTTGCGCCGCTCGTTAATCGCGGCCGATTCCATTTCCATAAACTTGGTTGGATAGATGGTCTCAGTGGCGTCTTGTATCAGCGTATCGGCCGCCTTTTCACTGATCATGAAAATGGGCGCGACAATGAAGTAGCCGGGAATTTTCGGAAAAACCGACGCATCCACAACGCGCAATCGCTCGACGCCATGCACCCGAAAGTGGCTGTCGAGCACGGCCCCCTTGTCGGCAAGCTCGGTCGTATCGGCTTTCCACGAATCTGCGCCGATGCGGCAGGTGCAGGAGCAGTGATGCCCCCATGCCTGGGTGCGGATCCAGCGTTCCATTTCGGGGGACTCATCCTTGATGTTTTCACCCGGCTGGATCTCGCGGATGAACTGCTCCGGGTTTCGTGCATTGATCTTGCGCATGAACGCGACGGCATCGACCATCGCCGCGAGATCGTTCCGGCTCTCCTTGACGATACGCGCGTTCGCTTTGCGTTTCTCTTTGAGCTCGTCGCGCAGCTTCACATAATCGTCCGGTAGCGGTTGGCCCCGGCGCGCATAATCGTCACATTGAGCAAGCACGTCGCGCCAATCTCCGTTGAGTTTTTCGCAATCCTGTTCCGCCTTCTCGTTGAAGACGTCGAAGCAAATCTCTGGCATGTCGAACGGGCTCGCCGTGCGCAGCCGCACCGTGCCGTGATCGTTGCGGGTGTAGGCCTTGAGAATCACCCAGCTCCAAATCTTCCGCATGTCCTTTTGCGCGCCAAGCGTCTCGCGGAAGAGTTCGTGCGACCAGTTCCAGTAGTAGCCGCGGAATGCGGCAGGCGCTCCGAACGTGAATAGGTCCGGCACATCTTCGCCGCTGTGCGCCGCCGGTTTTGAGACGCGGATGACGGCGAGAGTCCCACCGTTGGTAGTGTAGAGGCCGGTCCTGTCCCGCAGCCACCGCTGGCGCGCGAGATCGTTCTCGTCGCCTGGCTCGAAGGAAACCGTTTGAAGTGTGGTGAGCTCGTGATCGAGTTCGCTGACGACCGTAACTTCGTAGCGATCCTGCAGGTTACAGCCGACGCCCGGCAGATCGATCACCGGAGCGCCGGCTATCGGCTCCGCCCGATAATTACCGTCAGCGTCGGCTCGTGCGCCGTAGAGACCGGTGATCTCTTTTTCCCCCAGGTGCTTCGTTTCCCCGATGCCGCTCAGCATGAGAAGTTGCGGCGTGTTGAAGGCGCCGCCGCACAGGATCACTTCGCCACCCTGCGGTTTTACGAAGTAGCAGACTCGCTTCCCGGCGTCGCCTTTTTGCACCGGGCTCGCTTCGTAAAGGTGCTCGCCCAGCGCACACTCTACGCCGATCGCGCGCGGCGGGTCGTCCTTCTTGTCACCCGGCGCGAAGAGCACTCGGGTGACGTGCGCGCCGCTCTTGATGACGAGCTTGTCTGGATGGTCGAACCGCGTGCTCAGAAGGAACTCGCGGACGCCGAAGCGGCGGCCCTTCGCCGCGTCGGCGCGCTTCTTCTTTTCGCCCTCGATCCCGAGCGGGATGAGAAAGACGCCCTGCGAATGGGTGCGGCGCGTGTTCACGTCGTTGAAGTCGATCGCGGGCACTACGCGCGACCTCACTAGCTGTCCCTTGATCCAAGAGACGGGCGACCACCTGCCGTACAAGGCCCCGAGTGCGGCGCGGATGATTACTCTGAAAAAGGGCTGGTCCTCCTTGGCGATCATGGAGACGAGGAACGGATCGATCAGATTGGTCGGCGCCCAGCCTTTCCGGCCGTGCCCGCCTTCGTCAAGCACCGCGCGCGGATCGACGAAGAGGACGATCCGCCGCCAAATCTTGTAGAGAACGCCGAGCAGATTGGTGAAAAAGCGGTCGTAGGCATCGATATACTGGTTGCGCTCCAGCTTCGCGAAATAGCCGCGCATCGCGTCCGCCCGCCACGAGTCGTCGCCGGTGAGGTCCGCGATGTAATCCCAGTCCCGGCCGTCGGGCCGGATGGTAATCATCGCGTGGTGCGCGGTGCAGCCGCCGATGCCGGAACTGCGCGGATAAAAGATGCCCTGTTTGCCGCCACCAGGATGCGGGTCCAGATACTTGGCCGGAATCGCTTGGCCAGTGTTCGGGTCGATGTTCTTGTTGTATTTCGCGTCTTCTTTCTGCGTTGCGTCGTCCGCGTGGTGGCGCACGGAGAACATCCAGCTCATCTCGGCGTCTTCCGACGCCGGGCCGTAATAGCCCGGGATGCGCGTGACTTCGCCCGCGATCAGCCGCTCGCCGTCCTTATCGGGATATTTGATTAGTGCCGGATCGCGTCCGGCTTCGATGACGAGCACTCTTTTCCCAGCTCGCGCGAGCCGCGCCGCGAGCGGCCCGCCGCCCGCGCCGGAGCCGACAATGATGTAGTCGAATTGCGACTTTTCCGCGTCCCTGGCGCAGCCATTTTTGAGGAGGTCCTCGGTCAATTCCTCGAGGGACTTGGGAGCGGGTGTGGGAGCAGGGGCGTCGGGTTTCATCGGCGTCTTCGCTCAGAGCGTTTTTAGGAAGGCGATGAGCGCTTCCTTCTCCTCGTCGGAGAGGAACTCTCCGAACCAATGGCCCCGATCGAGCACCATGTCGGGTACTTTGCTGGCAGCAATGAGCTGCGGCCCGGCTCGCTTAGCAAGCACTTGGTAAGCGGTCTCGCCAGTGAGGCCTTGTTGCTTGATTTCGCCTATCGCGCGAACGAGGGCCACAAGCGCTTGCGCAGATTGCGCGCGCTTCTCGGGATCTAAATTCATGATCAGATTGACTGGCGTGCCGCGCGGAATCGGGCCGACGTTAATGCCTTTGTAAGGCGCGTTGAGCAATTTGTTTGGCAGCACCGCTATCAGCGGGTTCACATCGGGAAGCCGCCCGTTGAGAAATTTGTTGGTGAGAATGCCGACGAATAACACCGCCAGCGCGATCACAAAAAACATTGCCCTAACCAGCACGCGCACCGGACCTTTTTTATCCTCACGCGCCATCGACAGGATAAAGCCTCCGATCCCCAGCACCCCCACGATGCACCACAGCCAAACAGATGAGTACTGGAGCATGCCCGCCATGCCCATCATCAGTGCGCCGACGACGGTTCCGCCATAACCGGTAGCGCCACTAAACGCAAGCGCGACTGCGAGGATGAGGGCCAGCAACAACAGGAACACGCCGGCGTGGCGCGCCTTGGCGCGAATCGCCAGCACCGCCAGCAAAACCACCAGAATCACCCAAAGCCAGAAGGTCAGGAAACAAAAGACAATACCTCCCAGCGAGGGCCCAAACAGCCCATTCAAAAGACCATTGATGATCAAAGGAATAAAGCCCGGCTGGAACTGGACGTAGGTGTCCACCGGCAACCGATAGATGTAACCGGGATCGTTGGTTGCCGCCGCGCTTCCATCTGGACGCAAGTCACCCGGCGGCACGTAAGTGACTTTTTCGCCCTCATAATCGCGCTCATAACGCGGTCGCTGCGCGTTCCACAACAGCTTTCGAATGGCGTCGTCGAACCCGATCAGGCGCCCTTTCACGCTCGTGTCGTGAGTATAAATACCAAGCGCGTTATTATGGAAGAATGGAGCGGTAGCCCAGATACTGATCAGAGTTGCCGGACGAAAGTAACCCGGGCCGCCCTTAATTCGACCATCATTGTATTCGTCATTGGTACCAAAGGGATCGAGCTTCACCGCTGCGGCGTTCGGATGGTAGGGATTGAAGTAACGAATGTTGCCGACGGATTTCAGATCCTTGAAGGTTCTCGAGGAGTAGTTATCCCAGACGTGGTTGGCCATTGCATTCGTCGCCATGGCCCTGCCGGAATAGGTGCCCGTGAGCGTAATGGGTATCCGCAGTTCATTCGAGAGAAAGTTATTGGTGATAAACGGATCTTCGTCGCCCGGAGCCGGTGTAGCCGCCACCTCGGGCATGGCCCGAAGATGCGCGAGATAGTCTTTGTAAGATGGGCTCTTCTTGTAGTCCTCCCAATTTCGATACTCCATCGGCAGGGTGTAAATCAACGCGTTCTTGCCGGTCGGCACCGGCGCGTTGTCCCAGCCGCTCGCCATCTCCCGCTCGAAGCGCAGGTCGTATCCCTTGGGTTGCTTGCTCGAATGGCAGATGGCGCAGTTATTAAGAAAAGCCTCGCGTCCCCTGGCAACCAAGGTTGGGTCGGCCGTAGCCTCCTGATCCAATACCTTCTTGCCTAGAAGTTCCCGGGATGGTTTACCGGCACCGTCGAGTATTGGGTTACGTTGCGAATCGCGCAGCACTTCCTGCGCATACTTGAGTCTCATCGGCGCCGTGCTCTTCGCCACGTTGCCTGAGGCACCTAATTCGAAAAACTTTGCCATGTAAGGCACCCGATACTTCTCGTTAACGTTCCAGAAAACCGAGTTCGCGCGATTCACGGCGATTCTGAAGGGCCGCTGCGGGGTGTAACCTAAAATCAGGTTCCCTGTCCTCATCCATTCCTCGGAGAAAACGCCGATGTTCAGGGGCACGCGCGCCAGCGCGCCAAAGACGCCGACGCTGTCCTCGCCCGGCCCAAGAACCATCGGGAAGTGCCGCTCCCGGACATTCCCGTTAGGGTTATCGCTCGTCTCGGGGTCTTCGATGCTCGGCAACAGAAGATTGTCGAAATCTTGCGTTTCCGTCGGTTTTTCCATCGCACGCACCAGCCGTGATGGAACGTCGAAGATGGGATTGATGACATTCGTGTTATTGATGTGGTCGGTGCTGACCAGGGAAGTATCGACCGACCCGGGAGCCTGGCTCTTGAGAAAGTGATAAAGGAAGCTTTGGCGCCTCAGCAGATTGCCGAAAGCAGGCTGCGGATCCCAATATTGCGCGCCGATAATTGAGGAAAGGTTCTCCCATTCCGGCTCATCGTCTCTAACCGGGGGATTAAGCGGATGCTGCGCGACGTGGCAGAACCCGCACGACATGGTTGGGCGAAATGGACGGATCAGCTTCGGATCGGCGTGAATGCCGGGGTCGGTGTAGTATCGGCCGTTCGTTGCTTCGACCTGTTTTTTCCAGTATTTGCGAGCTTCCGCGGCGGCGTCCGTCTTTGCGAAGAAGTCCGGATTCAACATCAGCCGCAACCCGAAGATGCCGCTCGGGTAACCATAGACCTGCGGATCAAGGCCGTCGTACGACAGCTTTTCGCGAACCGTCTGCGGCACGTAGTCCTCCCACGGATCTTTGGCAGGCGGTTTGCCTTTGTTTTCCTCTTCCCACGCCTTCGCTCGTTCGGCGGGGGTCGTCCACGGCTCGAAAAGCTCGGTGTAATGATTCGGCGGCGGCGTGGGTCGGTAAACGGGGTTCTCTAGTTTGCGGCCCTGTGCGTCGTAGTATTCCGGCTCGGCATCGTAGCGGTTGCCGTAGTTTGGTTTGTAGGGCGTCCATATAACGTTGCCGTTTTCATCGCGAGGCTGCGGCGGCCGCAAAAGCGCGTCGCGCCCGTTCTCGCCTTTTGCTTTGTCGAGATAGAGTCCCAGGATTGTCTCTTTCGAGGTTTCAAAACCCGGCTGATTGATCAGGCCCGCGGTCTTGAACCGATTCGCCCGTTGGCGCGAATCCATGAGGATCAGGAAATCGGTCAGCCCGAAGCCTTGCTCCTGCAGAAAGCCCCAGAACGCTTCGTTGCCGCCACCCCACAGCAGCCAGGTATTCCGGCCTCGAATGGCGTCGCGCTCGGAGTTGTCCACCACACCATCCTGGTTCTCATCGAAGTCGAGCGGCTCCAAGCCCCCCTTTTTCCAAACGACCTGATCCATTTGCCAAAAGAGGTCGCGCGGTTCGGCGGGAAAACAGTACTCGGTGCGCGGCGCAACGGGCGTGCCGCGCACTGTCTTGCCGCCTTTCGCCTCATCGAGCGCCTCACCCTTTATTGTTCCGGTCGGATAATATGATTTACCGCTTTTTCCGTAGCCACCATGGCCTGACGCTGCTGGGTACGCGCGGTCGGCGCTTTTGTTGTCTGCGTGCAATCGAATGGTAAGAACCCCAATAGCAGCAACCACCGCGATGATTATGAGACCGTAATTTTGATGCGGGAAACGAAACTTATTCAGATCAATGTCCATATTAACATTGCCTCCTTGGTAGACGTGACTTTGTGCTCCCGTAGATACCCGCCGGAAAGCCAACTTGCCCAGATCCGGTTCAAAATTGCAACGAAGTTTTCAGAAGCCGAAATCGCGCATGCAACAAAACGGTTCCGACTCGAGTGAGACGGAGAAAAATCGTCTCTAGCTGGGCGTAACGCTTTCACCCAATTGCCAGCGATAACTCCAACGTAATTCGCATGACAAGATAATTCTTAAGAAAAAGTCCCAGCCAGAACTTAGGTGAAAAGAGAACGGCAGGATCGCCGACGACGTCTTAGCATGTCGGAGCTCAATCTTTGCTTCGAACAGTGCGACGCTGGAAAACGATCAGGGCCGGTAACTACCGTCGCAAGCAGTCAGCTAGCAATGTCGCTCGACACCCTTTTACAAACTGCATTGAACAACTGACCCCAGGAATCGCAAAACTGATGTGCGAGAGCCGATCGAGGACTTACAGCGCCTTCAAAAGGATCTTGCAACAGCCGGACGCGCTGCATGGCAATTCGACATATCCGCCGAGCCTAGGGACTGATTCTGTCTAGAATTTCTTTCCAGCACAACTGCAAACATCAGCCAAGCACTCTGTACAGTTCATCATTAAACTGCTTCGCGATCAGAAGAAATCCGGGATTCGTTGGGTGCAATTCATTAGCCCATTGGCTGATGTCCGGCAAAGTGCCGACGGTTGGAACCTTGTGAACCGTGCCAGGGTATTTCGCGACGAGACGATCCAGCATAACGTTAAAAGCATCAATGAATCGATTCACGATTGTGCGACGATGAGCCAATTGTTGGGAATGCTGCGGACCGTCGTTATCGTAAGGATATCCCTTTTTTTGGAACGTCGGATCGAACCATGGCCCGGCGATTCCTAGTGCGACAGCACCCCGTCCGTCTGGCCACGGATAATCATAACCATGCACAAAAATCGGTAGTTTAATGTTTTCTCGGCGTGCCTCGGCCTCTAGGACATCAATCATATCTTCGTAAGCTTTTTCGAATGTGGCTGCAACCACGCCATGTAGAACCTCCGCATTTGGGTTTGCAAGGTGTGATGCTGCATGATTAACAAAGGAAAAGAATTCTGGACCAGCGATATCATTTCCCCCACCAGAAAATAGGAATGCGTCAAATCGTTGGCCGGGCAGATTTTCAACCTCCCGAAGCTTTCTGACAACTTCTGTTAATCGTGTCGTGCCTTGGCTAGGATCGGTTAGCAATAGATCGCCCGGGCCATATACTAGCTCATTCAATGTCGAGCCAGCCCGAGCTAACTTGGTGACTGGATGCTTGAAGTAGTTATTCAAGTAATCGAGGACGTCCTGACCGAGTGGATAGTCGAACCAGGAATCACCATCAGCCAACAATCTGTATTTCTTCGCGCGAGGAGCAATCGCAGCAAATTGCGGCAAGGCCAACCTAGCAGCCATTTCACGCGGTGATACCGCTTGTTGCGCTGCCAATTCTTGATCTATTCGATGTAAACGTTCTGCGGGTGTCATGAGGGTGAATTGTGAAGCTTAACCGATTTTCGACGCTATATCCCGAAGACGCTAAACCGGACGTAAATCTATTACGGAGTGTTCGTCAACGTCGAAATAGATGACATTGTGAATCGATCGCGAAGTTCCAGCATGTTCTTTCCCATTTGTTACCGATTTTCTCATTCGGTCAGGTTTCTTGTTAGGGCAAGTATAAGCGTGGCGCGTCTGCCGTTGGTTAGAAGAGATCGGGAGTTGCAAAATGCACGCATTGACGATGAGGTAACTGAATAATAGGTGTACTGCGTTTCGAATTGGCCCTAAGGAGAAAGGTGCGGCAAAACATGGCAACATCTATAAACGACCCTGAGGTCCGAGCGATCTTTGAGGCGACGCGAGCGCCGCGAAGTAAGCGCGTTTTGATCGACGGTAAACCCATGGATGTTCCCACTCCATTTCCCTCGCCGGAGGATTGGCGGGATCAGTGGATTTATTTTCTGATGGTTGATCGTTTTAACAATCCGCACACGCCACCGTTGCCCACATCAGTGCCGTTTGACGGCATGGTTGGCGAGTTTCGGGGCGGCTCATTCAACGGTGTGCGCGCGCAATTGGATTACCTCAAGGCACTCGGCGCCGGGGCAATCTGGCTATCGCCAGTACTGAAAAATTGCCAGTATAATCCGTCCAGTTATCACGGGTACGGGACTCAGGATTTTTTGCAGATCGATCCACGCTTCGCCTCCGATTTCGAGGCAGCGAAAATTGATCCACAATTGGCCGAGAATGAGTTGCGGGCCTTGGTCGACGAAGCGCATGCGCGCGGGATGTACGTCATATTCGACATCGTCCTCAATCACGCGGGCGATGTATTTGAATATGTTTTCGACGACGGTCGGCGTGGTGCAGAGGCGAACTGGCGCGATATCGAGTACACGATCAACTGGCGTGACGAAAATGGCATCGGTCGGCCCGACTGGACGCAGGCTCCGGTCAATCCCTCTCCCGATGGGGCGGTGTGGCCCTCCGAGCTACGGGCGAACCCGTTTTTCCGCCGTCGAGGCAAAGGAGGCGAGGGAGGCGGAGACTTCGCCTCGCTGAAGGAATTAGTCACCGATTTCCATCAGTTCGACGCAGCTGATGGAGTGCAGTTTCCGGTGCGCAACATTTTGATCCGCAGCTACCAATATCTAATTGCCAAGTTCGACGTGGACGGATTTCGCATCGACACATTGAAGTACATCGAGCGGGATTTCGCCCAGGTCTTTGGCAACTCGATGCGCGAATTCGCCCTTAGTATTGGCAAGAAAAACTTTTTCACTTTCGGCGAGGTTTATGATGAGGAAGAGCAAATCGCGCGTTTCATAGGTCGCCAGGCGACCGAGCGGACTGATTTAGTGGGCGTGGACGCGGCTCTGGACTTCCCCCTTTTCTTCAGGCTGCCGGGCGTAACCAAAGGATTGATCGCGCCTGCTGAAGTCATCCAAATGTTCGAGCATCGCAAAGACGTCGAGCGCGGAATCATCAGTTCGCACGGCGAAGCCAGCCGGTTCTTCGTTACATTTCTCGACAATCACGACCAACACGAACGGTTCTTCTTTAGTGCGCCCGAAGCACCGATGCGATTTGAAGACCAGCTTACATTGGGCATTGGGTGTTTGTTCACATTACAAGGCATCCCGTGTTTATACTACGGAACCGAACAAGGGCTGCATGGCGCTGGAAATCAGGACACGGCGGTGCGCGAAGCCCTTTGGGGGAAGCCGAACGCCTTCGATTCTCGGCAACGTCTTTACACGACAGTGCAACGCCTTGCCGGCATTCGTCGAGATGAACCGGCACTCAGGTATGGACGACAGTACTTCCGCCCGCTCTCTGGCGATGGTTTCCACTTCGGCATTTCAAATTTTTCACCAGGCGTACTGGCATTCTCGCGTATCCTGAATGACCGAGAGCTGGTGGTGATTGCGAACTCGAATACCGAGTCCGGCTTCACGGGCGACGTCATCGTAGATTTTTCTTTGAATCCTGTCGGCTCAATCTACAACGTTCTCTTCACCAACAAAACGGCTGGCAATGGCGGTGCTACGCCGGGCCTCGTCGTCGAGAAACGGGTGAACAGCATTGAAATTCGGGAGGTAAGCGGCACTGTCACTCGGGGACCGGCACGAACTCTCCCTGTGACCTTGCAGAAAATGGAGATGCAAATCTTGGGACGACACACTTAGAACGGTTGCTTGAAGGCACGCATGGCGACACCATCAACATCCATAATTTGACGTTTGCTTTCGCGTAGCCTTCCTAAGCACCTTATTTTCGATCTCAAATTGAGCTACCGATCTATTCGGGCGATGAGATTTGGGACGACAAACTGATCTTTCCCTCTTTCTTGTGTAGTCGTGCTGGTGTTATCGTTAAGTGGAACACTCCCTTAACGGCATGTTACGAAGCAGGTGACCCTAACAACTCAGAACTGTTTTCGTTTGCGCTGCCTTCGATCGCCTACCTCGATTCGTAACGTTCCGACCGAGTCATAACAACTCTCAAGGGCAGATGCTTACTTGGGTCGTCGCGACAGTGGAACAAATCTTCCTATGAGACATGCTAACACGGATTGCCAGCCGTTTAGGAACTCTACGCCCGCGCTTTGTCTCCCTAGAAGGGATTTAAAATCACTTCTGAAAAATAAGGACCGTTATCGCAACTTGACTGCAATCCAGACGTTTACACTAAGTTCCGCCGGAGTGTAAGTCTGGTGCAGGGTCCGTGCCCTCGCGATTTGCCGGTCCACATCTGTTCCGCGGACGGAATGGTATAACTTTGCTGAAAGCGTAAACTACGCGCGCGTGACAATTACGCTTCGTGGAGCAATCATCGGCGTGTTAGCCGTAGCACTATGCGTCGGCGCATATCTGCTCTGGCTTTGGCGACCCGAGCATCAGGTCCGCTTGCATACAGAACATTTTTTTCATGCGATCGACGCTAGAAATTGGGACACTGTTGCCGATTTCATTGGCGAAGACTATCGCGATCAGTGGGACCACGATCGGGCGCGCCTTCTTGAGCGGATGCGGGAAGGTTTTCGATGGGTGCGCGGTTCCACGATTACTGCCTTGGACGCTATGGTGCGAGTTGAAACGCCGCGTGCGTTCTGGATTGGCAAAATCAACGTCTATAGCAGTGACGATGGCGTGATGCAGTTATTGGATGAACGCGTCAATCGATTGCCAGCGCCTTTCGAGTTGGAGTGGCATCACGTCTCAGGAAAGCCGTGGGATTGGAAGCTCGTGCGCGTGAGCAATCCGGCAATCCAAATCACGGCGGATTTGTCCTACTAATTGCGCGACCTACAAGGACCGACCCCGAACGCTTTCGGGCTCGCTTTCACAAACGCAACGGCTGGGAAGCCGTCGTTCCTTGATTATTTGCTCAGCGCTTGTCGCAATTGATTCTTTGCCGCATCGACTTCGCGTTGCGTTTGCTGACAAAGAAGAATCCCGCGAAGCTTATCGCCCTGGTAATAGCGGGCGATGAATTTTTTCTTCGGATACGTTCCATCAAGATTCACGCGAGTAGGCGCCAGCGTGAAATCTCCCACAAAATCCAGCCGCAAATCGAACATTTCCGTCCAAAAATAGGGGACTTGCTCATAACGGATGCGCTTCTTGCCTGTCATATTAGCCCCTGCTACCAGACCTTGCTGGCGCGCGTTTTCCCAGTGGGTCTGGCGCCGCATGCCGCCCATGATTCTGTCCGGGTAAAAGGCGAGATCGCCGATGGCGTAAATTCCTTTCTCCTCGGTCTCGAGATATTCGGTGACCGGTGACCCGTGCGGCCCCGCTAATGGAGTGTTGCGCACGAGATCGAGATTCGGTTCTGCGCCGCATGCAACGACGGCAAGGCCAACAGGAAAACGGTTCCCGCTCTTGGTTTGAATGTTGCGCAGGACGGTTTTGCCTTCGAATCCGTTGAGGGCTTCTCCCATCGACAGTACGACGCCGTGCTTCGCAAAATAATCAGTTAACCACGCGCCGGTGTCGGGGTCGATGTAGCGATTCAACAAATAAGAGTCGCGATGCATGAGCCCGACCTTCATTTTCATCATGCGCAGGCTTGCCGCCGCCTCGCACGCCAGCAGACCGCCTCCAACGACCATGATCGTTTTCTCCAAGCTCGCCATTTCGCGTAATGCCAGCGCGTCACGAATCGTTCGCAGATAAATGACGTTGCCAAGACCTGTCCCTGCCATTGCCGGGCGTACCGGCCGGCTGCCCATCGCCAGACATGCCTTCGTAAATTCGATGCTTTCGCCATTGGCTAGCACAGCCAGGCGACGCTCAATGTTGAATTGGGTGACCACCGTGCCAAAGCGTGCCTCGATTTTGTGCGCTTCGAACCAGCGGTCATCGAACTCCTGAAGTTTTTTTAAGTTCGGTTCCTTTTCTCGCAAAAAGCCCTTTGAAATGATCCAACGCTTGTAAGGTGGGAATGCTTCCGCGCCGACCAGCGTGACGGAACTGCGCTTGTCGTATTTGCGAATGCCTTCGCATGCACTTGCTCCACCGATGCTTGCACCAACGACGAGATAATCGCGCCGAATCATATACGAAACTCTGACCATAATTTCAGCGGAGGTGCGCCGACAAGCGAAATCGTTAAGGGACCGGAAGTGTGCTGTAGCGGCGGTCTCCGACCGCCGACCAATCTGCGCACGGCAATGCCGTCGGCGCTCACAGAGTGCCGCTACAGAAGCTTGATCGAACCAGCGAAGCCATTCCTTCTTGCATTGTCGCTGTCTTTTTAGGCACACTGCCGTCGCCATGAACGAAACCACTACTCACCTCAAGGATACGACAGCGAATCCGGCGCCCCTTGGGCTGCTCGGCTTCGGCATGACTACCGTGTTGATTAACCTCCACGGCGCCGGGTTTTACGACCTCAACAGCATGATTCTGGCGATGGGCATCTGCTATGGCGGCGCGGCGCAAATTGTGGCTGGGACTATGGAATGGCGGAAAGGGAACACTTTCGCCACAACTGCATTTCTTTCGTACGGCTTGTTCTGGTTCTCGCTCGTGGTGTCGATTGTTCTGCCAAAGTTGGGATGGGCCACGGCTACCAACGACATTGCGATGGCTGCGTATCTGTTCATGTGGGGTCTATTCACCGCAGTGATGTTTGTTGGCACATTGCGGTTGAACGTCGCGCTGCAGGTCGTCTTCGGTTCACTAACGATTCTTTTCTTTCTCCTGGCAATCGGCGATTTCACTCACGCAAGTCCTGGTTTCAAACAGTTCACCGGCTACGAAGGAATTTTCTGTGGGTTCTCCGCCATCTACGCCGGCCTAGCGCAGGTGCTCAACGAAGTCTACGGCAAAGTCATGCTGCCCCTCGGTCCCGTGATGAAGTAGTTTTTGTATCACGAAGATGGAATTTGTGAGCGTCGCACGGGGATGCGGCTACAGCATAACCGCGGGAAATTAACGCTGCTCTTTGAGTAAACTCGCGGCGAGTTTGAGCGCTGAGTCGCTTTTGCCGCCAAGCATCCGCGCGATCTCTTCCTGGCGCGCTTTCCCGGTGACTTTATGCAGATTGGAAAACGTGCGGCCGCGCGTCACGTCCTTCGTCACGACAAAGTGCGACGAAGCGGTCGCGGCGACTTGCGGCAGATGCGTGATGCAGATCACCTGATGATCACGCCCCAACATTTGCATCTTGGCGCCAACCGCGTGCGCGATTTCGCCGCCGACATTCGTATCGATCTCGTCGAACACTAGCAATGGAATGGCATCATGCGCAGCCAGCGCGGATTTGATCGCCAGCATCAGCCGTGAGATTTCGCCGCTCGATGCAATCGCGCGAAGCGGCTTGCGGGGTTCGCCCGGGTTTGGAGAGAAAAGTAATTCGATCGAATCAAACCCGCTCGAGCGCGGCTCGTCGAGCGCGCTCAGGTTTGCTTCGAATTCTGACTGACGAAATCCAAGGTCGCGCAGGTTACGGCGAATGTTCTCAGAAAGTTTCGGCGCAATCTTTAATCGCGATTTGCGCAGCGCTTCGCCGGCGCGGTTCATATGCGCCCGAACATTCGCGATCTCTTTCGCCAGTCGCTCTAACTCTGCGTCCCGGTCTTCAATTTTCCGCATCCGCTCAGCCGCACGTTCACCGAACGCCATCACGTCGGCAATTGAACCGCCGTATTTGCGCTTCAACGTTTCAAACAGCGAAACGCGTTGCTCAAGCGCGGCGAGTTGTTCCGGATCGAGATCGAGTTTCTCGGCATAAGCCGAGAGCGTGCGCGCGATTTCGGAAAGCTCGACCACAGCAGCGGCGTGCGCCGACGAAAATTGCGCAATCGCGTTGTCGATCTTTTCCAATTCCCGAAGCAGACGTTGCGTTTCCGCGAGCTGGGCGAGAACGGAATCGTCTGCCTCGGAAAGTCTGTTCGCGATCCCGCTGGCAAACTCAACGAGCCGTTTGCTGTTGCTGGCGAGTTTGTAGCGCTTTTCGATTTCGTCTTCTTCGCTCGCAACAAGTTTCGCCGACTCGATCTCGGTGATTTGATGCCGAAGCAAATCCAGCTCCTGTTCGCGTGCCGTTTCCGCCGTGTTGAGCGCGGCATGTTCGGCGAGCAATGTCTGCAATTGCCGATAACGCGCTTGATATTCCTCGAGCTGGTGTTCGGCACGCGCGAACGAATCGAGCAGCCTCAATTGCCTGTCCGGAGAGAGCAGCGACTGGTGATCGTGAGGACCATGAAGATCCACGAGTTCGTCTCCTAGATTCTTCAACACAGACAATGTCGTTGGCGACCCATTGATGAACTGCCGATTCGTTCCGGTCGAGGAGAGAGTCCGCTTCAAGATCAAACCGTCTTCGCATGCCTCTACGCCCGCATCGGCAAGCTTCGGGTTGAGCTTTTGCAATTCCGCGCCACTAAAAACGGCTTCGACGGTACAAAGATCAGCACCAGTGCGAATCAGCGATTTGTCCGCGCGCTCACCCAGCAAAAGTTGCAGTGCGCCAATGATGATTGATTTCCCTGCGCCTGTTTCTCCCGTGACCGCGACAAACCCCGCTCCCAACTGCCACTCGAGTTCTTCCACGAGCGCGAGATTTCTAATTCGCAATAGTGTGAGAACGGCGGACATCTCGGGAGCCTGATCAATCATCATCCGCGTAATCCGCGGTCACGAATCTCACCTAGTAATTCCGCGCTCGCTTTGTTCGATGAATTGGATGATCTCCGTGATTTCTTCTGTCTGGGGCAATTCTTTCTGCATGGCTTCGATTGCCTGACGTCGGTTGTATTTCGAGCGGTAAATTAGGCGGAAGGCTTCCTTGATCAGCTTGACGCTTTCAGGCGGGTAATTTTTCCGTTCCAAACCAATTAGATTGACGCCGCGAATCTCGGCCGGGTTGCCATCGGCGATCATGAACGGCGGAACGTCCTGCACAATTTTCGAGCAACCGCCGGTGATGGCGAACCGACCGATCCGGCAAAATTGATGCACGGCCGTCAGCCCGCCCATCACGGCATGATTCCCAACTTGGACGTGGCCCGCCAATGTGCCGTTGTTGGAGAAAACGACATCATCTCCGACCGAGCAATCGTGGCCGATGTGACTGTAAGCCAGAAAATTTCCGCGATTGCCGATCCGCGTTTTGCCTTCGCTCGTTGTGCTGCGGTTTACAGTTACGAACTCTCGGAATGTGTTTTCGTCGCCAATTTCCAGATAAGTCGGTTCGCCTCGATATTTCAGGTCCTGGGTTTGCTGGCCGATGGAACAGTACGCGTAGAATCTGTTTTTCGCGCCGGCCTTCATCGGTCCGCAGAGCGTGACGTGATGTTGCAGCCAGCACTGCGGGCCGAGCACAACATCGGGTCCGATCACGCTATATGGGCCGACGATTGTTCCCGAACCGATTTCGGCGGCCGGATCAACAATCGCCGTCTGATGGGTCTGCACGTCGCTCATTTATCGAGGAACGTGAACATCAGTTCGGCTTCGGAAACGACAGCGTCGTTTACTACGCAGTAGCATTTCGTTTTCGCCATGCGATTGCCACGCGCTCTCGTCAGCTCGGCGTGAATGAAAATCGTGTCGCCTGGAAAAACCGGTTTGCGAAATTTCACCTCGTCCGCGCTCATGAAATAGCCGACCCGACTCGAAGTCTTCGTCAATTTGAACAAAAGAATACTGGCCGCCTGTGCCATCGCTTCTATTTGCATTACTCCAGGCATGACTGGATGACCGGGGAAATGCCCCTGGAAAAACGGCTCGTTAATCGTGATGGATTTTATGGCCGTAATCTTGTTTTCGCCTTCGAAGCCGATGACCCGGTCAACCATCAAAAAAGGGTAGCGGTGCGGAAGGATCTTCATCACTTCGCCAGTGTCCAGACCGGAATCGCCTATTGGGATCGCGCGCGGTGCGCTCATCGCG
>Ga0070684_100001483_pt1 | contig 16933 bp, 12 predicted proteins | sample KBSC723LmetaG_FD_65653 | JGI IMG/M metagenome (GOLD analysis project Ga0070684, IMG submission 65653) | Corn rhizosphere microbial communities from Kellogg Biological Station, Michigan, USA - KBS C7.2-3L metaG | ecosystem: Host-associated > Plants > Roots > Rhizosphere ...
GCCCCCGCCGGAACGACGGGAGAGCTGTATCCACGGAATCTTCCCTTCGCGCACCGCAATACCCTTTGTCAACAGCCTGAAGCCCCCGGCGGAGCCGGGGGCTTTTTCGCAAATCGATCCGAATTGCTACTGGTTCGCGCCCTGCGCCGCAGCCGCATTCGTGTCCACCGGCGTCGAAACCGGCATTGCCGTTGCGGTCGCCTGCACCGGCTTGTTGGTGAAGTAGTTGTGATCCCACAGGTCGCGGTAAAACACGCCAGTCAGCTCCGCCGCCCTGGGCCCGAACGTTGGCCGTCCGCCCTCGAGGAAGAACACCGTCACCAGGCTGCCCTGCGGCGATTGCGAGAACGAGGCGAACCAGCCGAACCGCGTGCCTTCGTTGGAGCAGGTTCCAGTCTTGCCAAACACGGGAAGCTCTGTAAAGCTCGCGCGAAGCCGGCGGGCCGTGCCATATTGCACCGCTCCGGCCATGCCCTCTTCCAGCTCCGGCACGTACTTGGCGATGTCCAGCGTGCGCTTGATGTGCGGCGCAAATTCCGCAACCTCAGCCGGAGTCGTCGGATGCTGCAGGTAATACAGCGTTCCGCCATTCGCCAGCGCCGCCACATAGGCGCCCAACTGCAGCGGGGTCATCGATACGCCCTGCCCGAAGCTGCACATTTTGCCTACGCCGCCTTCCGACGCGGGAATTGGCTGGTTGGGATATTGCCCGAGCTGCTCGCCCGGGATGTGCCAGCCGGCGAGCTCGCCCAGTCCGAACATGGTGGCATAGTGACGCACCCGGTCGAATCCGAGTTCGCGCCCAAGCTCTTCAAAGTAAAGGTTGTTGCTCTTGGCCAGCGCCTGGGTCATATTCATCCGGAACCCGGGCAGCTTCACCATCGTGTCCCGCGTGACGAGCCCTTCGGAAAGCGCCGCCATGGCCACCGTGATCTTGATGGTCGAGCACGGCTCGGCGCCCGGCGAAAGCGCCAGCTTCTGGTTCACCATGGCGAGAATGCGGCCGTTCGACGGATCGATCACCACCGCCGTGCCGTTCATGTCGCCCAGCGCATCGATCGCCGCCTGGCGCACCACCGGGTCCTCGCCGGTCGTGATATCGCCCGCAAACTCGTCCGACGTGGCAAAGGAACTGGCGGTAAACCGCTCATAGTAGTGATGCCGCCGCGTACGAAGGCTGGCTCGGCGGACCGTGGCCGCGCCGTTCCCCAGATGCGCCCCCGCATGATGGCGTACGCTTGTCCGCGTGTGCCGCGCCGTCGCGGTGCTCCGGGTGGAGCTATGCGCCTTCGCATGAACCGCGTGCTGCGCATGATGCGACTCAACAATGTGTTGTGGCCGGCTGTGGTGAAGGGTGTGGGGAGCGTTCAAAACAGCCCCGTAAGCGGCTCCAGCCCCCACAAGGGCAATACCGGCAATTAATGCGCAGGACAGTCTCATGCAGCCCGCATCCTCTCAACGAATTGGATCGTGCCATGCGCCCGACTTCCAAGGCGCACTTCGTACCGTTCTTTTCCTGCGCGGATCCATGCCCGCACTCGGCTGAAATCGAATGTTTCCAATCGCTTGCGTTCTCCCCTGCCTCGACTTCATCGAGAAAAAACCCGCCGGGAAACCTTGGCCAACGCCGTATCCATCAAATGGAGCGAGCCGCGTTTCCCACTGGCTGACTGGAGAGCTTAGCTCAAATATACAGCCGATTCACTCCAGCTCAACTGAAAACCTGTGACACAGAACACCCAGCTATGTTGTTGGAATCGGCCGAGGATTCCCGCGTCGCCTGCAACCCGATGGAAATTCACGTCTCGCTTCCCATTATCGAACCGGCAACCGAGTCCTTCCAAGTTGCCGGTACCACTCCGTAGGACTCGACGTCCCGCAGTTTCTAACCTGCTGCCTGGCACGCAGACAGCTCATTTGGCAGGGCAAAAGATTAACAAAACCCAAGCTTTCGCCCGCCTTCCTAAAACTGCATCCGCCGCATGAACGTGGGAACTTCCAGATCCCGCTCGGCATCTTCCGGCTTCTCTGTGAACATTCCCACAGCCTGCCGCTCCTCAACCGCGCCCGGGCGTACACCGTTGCCCATGTCGCTGGCGTAGTCGCGCGGTAGCGGCTTATAAACCGGCTCCTCGCCGAGTTCCGCAAATCTCGGCCTCGCCGGTCCTACCGGCTTCGTGTCGGCAAACAGCTCTTCAAACGCTGCCAGTTCCCGCTCGACGGTGACGTGCGGTTGGTTCGCCACCTGCACCGCCACAGGCTCGGCTTCGACCGCTTCGGCGTCTTCCTCTTCGCTCATGAAGCGGGGCGCGGGCGGCAAGACCGGCTCAGGCTCAATTGCTGCCGGCATTGCAACGGATTCCGCCATCGGTGCCGCGGTCTTCGCCATCGGGACAGGCGATTCGGCCGGCGCGGGCTGGGCCGCTCGCGCCGCGCCTGCAGGAACCCGCTCCGGCAGCCAGTTCTCCGAACTCAGCACCGGCACCGAAATCACCGGAGCCTCTTCAACTGTCAGCATGCGTGCGCGCCGCTCCGGCATCTGGTCGCGAAACCCCGTCGCGATGACGGTGATCTTGACCTCGTCGCCCATCTTCTCGTCGAGAACGGCGCCGAAGATGATGTTGGCGTCCTCGTGCGCGGCCTCCTGGATCAGCGAGGATGCCGCGTTCACTTCAGAGAGCCGCAGTGCGCTGGAGCCCGTGATGTTGATGAGGATGCCGCGAGCACCGTCGATCGCGCCCGCTTCGAGCAGCGGCGACGCCATGGCGGCCTGCGCTGCTTCCACCGCCCGGTTCTCGCCCGACCGTACCGCCGTGCCCATCACCGCATGTCCCATGCCGGCCATGGTGGTTTTCACGTCGGCGAAGTCGCGGTTGATGATGCCCGGGATGGTGATGATGTCCGAAATGCCCTGCACGCCCTGGCGCAGCACGTCGTCGGCAATGCGGAACGACTCGAAGAAACCCGCATCCTTGGCCACGGCGAGCAGCTTCTCGTTGGGGATCACGATCATCGTGTCCACCGACTCAAGCAGTTCCTTCAGACCGCGCTGGGCCTGCTGCAGGCGCCGCTTGCCCTCAAAGCCAAATGGCTGTGTAATGACCGCAACAGTCAGAATTCCCATTTCGCTGGCCAGGGACGCGATCACCGGTGCCGCGCCCGTACCCGTGCCGCCGCCCAGGCCCGCGGTGACGAACACCATGTCCGCTCCCTCGAGCGCCTCGATGATCTTCTCCGAGTCCTCCAGCGCGGCACGTCGGCCCACGTCGGGATTCGCACCCGCGCCCAGCCCTGCCGTCAGCCGCACTCCAAGCTGGAGCTTGACCGGGGCCTGGCATGATTTGAGCGCCTGCACGTCTGTATTGGCGGCGATGAATTCCACGCCTTCCATCCGCGCCTGAATCATTCGGTTGACGGCATTGCCACCGCCGCCGCCCACGCCGATGACCTTGATCCGCGCGCCACGCGGACTCTCTTCGTGATACTGAATGCGCATCTCCCCCGCTTGCATCGACTGTTCCATAAGGTCTCCCGGCCTCCTTTTTAGCCTCTAGCCGCTAGCTTCTAGCTCCTAGCCTTAACTGGTTGTTTCCCGCCGACGGCATCGATCCCGTTGGCTGCCTTCGATTTTTGATCCCGCTGCCACCGCAACCAGTCAGCTAGAAGCTAGCAGCTAGAAGCTAATAGCTGATTTTCAAAAACTCGCTGCGAAAATGGCGCGCAGCTTGGCGCCCAAACCGTTGTTCTCCGCCGCCCGCGTCACCCGCGTCCGGTGGGCGTACAAAAGCAATCCGATGGCGGTCGAGAATCCCGGATGGGCAAGTTCTCCCGCCATATTCGAAAGGCGCACCGGCATGCCTGTCCGGGCAGGCACGCGCAACTGGCTCTCGGTTACGTCGAGCATTCCCGGCAGCATCGATCCGCCGCCCGTCAGCACGCATCCGGCGCCGAGCGCATCGAGCACTCCGCCCTGGCGAAGGCTTTCCTTCACGAAATACATCAGCTCTCTCGCGCGCGGCTCCAGGATCTCCGCCACCGTCCGCAGCGCCAGCTTCTGCGCATTCGGATTCGCAATCTCGATCTCAGCGTTCTGCGGAACCGCGGTCACGACGCAGTGCCCATACTGCCGCTTCAGTTGCTCCGCTGTTGCCAGCGGCATCTGCAGGCCGACCGCCAGGTCGTTCGTAAAGTGAGCCCCGCCAATCGGGACCGACCAGGTATGCGCCACGGCGCCTTCGAAAAAGACAACCAGGTCGCTCGAATGGGCTCCGACATCGAGAAGGCAGACTCCCAGCTCCCGCTCATCGGCCGAGAGCGTGGCTTCAGCCGCGGCAATCGACTCGAGCACCGCCTCCGTCACTTCCAGCCCGGCGCGATTGGCACAAGTGACCGTGCTCTGCAGCGCGCTGCCCGAACACGTGGCGATGTGCAGGTCCACTTCCAGCCGCGCGCCCACCATTCCCACGGGGTCGAAGATTCCCGGCTGATCGTCCACGATGAACTGCCGCGGAAGCAGGTGCAGAATCTCGCGGTCGGGCGGCCGCTCCACGGCCCGCGCCCGCTCCACCGCGGTGCGCACGTCCTCGCGGGTAATCTCGCGCATGCGGCTGCCCAATTCGAATCCGCCGTTCGTGTTCAGCCCGCGGATATGCGGACCGCCTACGCCCACCACGCACTCATCAATATTTGCGCGCGCCACACGCTCGCACTGCTCGGTGGCCGACTTCACCACGCGCGCCGCCGGGCCCAGGTCCGCGATCATGCCCTTGCGCATGCCCGCCGAATCCAGCGCCGCGTGTCCGCGATAGCGCAGCGCGCCCTCGTTCAAATCGGCTGCCAAAATGCGCGTCTGGGCGCTGCCCACATCGAGCACCACAATCAGGTTGTCCTGGCTCTGGCTCATCCTGTGCTCATTGCCCCTGGTGGTTGGCGTTGATCGAACTGGCTCGTTGCCGGCGCAGCAGGGCGGCTTTCCGCGCTGCCTCACGCCGTTCCTTCTCCCGCTCAATGGCGGATTTCACCTTTGGCTTCCCAGCGTGGTGCGCTTGCGCCGGATGCTGCGGCTTCGTGTTGTGATCGGGTCCGGTCCTGGATGCGGTCTTGGGTGTGATCTTGCGTTCGTGCCGAATTGCCGTTGCCGCAGCTTCGGCCGGCATCGCAGCCGAAGGCTTTCCCGCCGTGGTGCTCGCCGCGGCTGCGGCGGCATTCGCGACGGGCTTCCCATCGCCGGTACTCACGGCTGTCGTTCCGGCCGGCGAGCCCGGGGCCATCTTCAATACCACCTGGCTGTCATAGCGCAGGTCGATCGCGCTCAGTTGCGGATACTGTTGCCGCCACTCCGCGATATGCGCCTTGTAGCGCTGATAGCGCGCCAGGAACTGCTCGTCGCCAAAGTGCAGCAGGGTCGGATCGTCCTCCATCAACACCCGCGCATCCTCAGGATCGGTCAAATCAATTTCGGAAATCTGCCGCGAAAGATGCTGGCCATTCGAATCCAGCTCGTCGATGAGCCTGCGGTAAACAGCCATGCGCGTCTTGCGCGAGGCTGCGGCATCCCGCGGGTCGATTCCTGTCACCACGGGAAATGAATAATGATGCTGGGTCATGGCCTCGGGCGACATGGTCAGCACCACGCCGTCGCCGTCCACCAGTTCGATCTGCTGTCCCTCGCGCACAAAGGCGATGGGCTTGCGCTCGACCACCGACACGCGGATCTGGTCGGGCAGAATCCGCATCACCGTGGCTTTTTCAATCCAGGGAATCTGTTCGAGCTGCTTCCTCCGTTCCGACAGGTGAATGAAGAAGATGTTCTTGCCGATGTCCTCGCCGAAAATGGGCAGAATGTCGGCCCGCGAAACCTGGCTCAAGCCCGTGGCGTCAATATTCGCTGTTCCCGCGATGCGAAACCTGCCGTCGCGCTCCAACAGGTTTTTCACTGCGATCACGCCAACGGCGCCCGCGCCCAGCACCAGCACGATGCCGCTGGCCAGCAGCACCCGGCCCAGTTTTCCAGCTGGACGATACCAGGGCGCACGGGGCGCGTCATAGCGGCGCCGCCGCGGTGGTAGTTCTTCGTCTTCATCGGGATCGATGTCGACCGGCATCCCGGGCAGCGTCCGCCCACTTCGGGGCGAGACCTGCTGCACTCGCCGGAAGCGGGACTCTTCCGGCGCTTCATCCTCCCAGGGGAGGGAGCCGATTTTGGGACTGCGTTGAGCCACGCTGAGCCGGGTCGAGAGATTCGCCAGACTCAACTATAGGGCGGGGCCAAGTGGATTTCCCTACCCATTCCCGGGGGGAACCCCATGGGTTAACGGCAAAAAGCAAAAAGCAGGAAAAAGGGAACAGGGAACAGGGTTCCGAGCAGCGGGGCCAGGTCGTGACCGTGTGGGAGCGCCCATCCTGACCGCCTGCCCGGAGTGCGGCCAGGATGGGGTGTGCTTTCCGCGCCGACAAGCGCTCACTGGTGGACGACGAACACCTTGTTACTTTTCAGCGTGCCCGTGGAGGTCGTAACGGTGATGGGTCCGGTTGTGGCTCCAGACGGAACTACGACCCGGAGATAGGTCGGGGAGACAACGTCAGGCGCGGCTGCCAGAGTGCCGTTGAAGGAGACCTGGCTGGTCGAAGTGAAATCCTGCCCCAGAATCTCCACCAGTGCGCCGGGTTTTCCGTAAACGGGGAGATAGGTCACGAACTTCGGGAGTCCCGCATTGAGGCTGAAGAAGACACCTTGATTTTTCGGGCCACCCGCGTTGGCGATTCCGTAGAGAATGCCGTTGGTGTGCTGGAACAGCGAAATCGGGTGGACGCCGGTCTCCAGGTTCCAATTGAAATCATGGAGCGGGACAACCACTCCGGCCAGGGTTGCGCGGAACAGCACGCCGTAGCCATACTTGCCGCCGGCCGTATTGGTGCCGTACAAGTTTCCGTCGGACGCCTGCACCAAGCCTGACACGGGGTTTGCGCCATCGCTTCCACCCGTGAAGGTGTGGAGAACGGTCAGTGCGCCCTGAGGGCTCATGCGGAAAAGAACACCATCCCCATTCGCATCGCCGCCTTCATAGGTGACACCATAGAAGTTGCCGTCACTGGCCTGAATCAGCCCGGCATATGGATATGCGCCATTGGTCCAGTTGAAATTCACCAGGACCTTGAAATCACTGGCTGAACTGACTCTGAAGATGGTGCCGTAGTGGCCTGGGCCACCCCGGTAGGTCGTCCCATAGAAGCCGAGATCCGTGCCCTGAACCAGGGGCGCCGCAGGATTGGCTGCAAATTGCGTGAAGGAGTGGAGCACGGTGAAGTTCCCGTCCTTAGTAATCCTGTAAACGGATCCGTAATCGCCCTGCTGACCTCCACTCGGGGTCCCATAGGTGGTTCCGAAGAAATCACCTCCCGCACTTTGAATTGGGGGAGCCCAGGGCCTTGCCCCGTCCGAAGCATTTTTAAACTGGTAGAGATTGGTGACGCTTCCGTCCTGGGTCATCTTGAAGACTGTCCCCATGGCGGTTGGGCCACCCTTCTGAGTGGTGCCGTAGAACTTTCCGTCCATAGCAAGCGTGAGACCACCGACCGGGTCGGTGACGCCGAAATTGTGCACGACCTGAAGGGTGCCGTCCGGCCATATTCTGAACGCCTCGGCCGGGAAACTTGAGTCTGCGCAATGGGGCGAAGTGGTCAGCATGGCGCCGCCACGACTCTGAGCGATTACTCCGGCCAATGCGGGCGCGCCGGAGTTTCCAGTTACACAATCGAAGTTATGAAGCACCTTATACGTCTGGGCAGACACGGCGACTGGCGCTGCAAGCAGGACGAGGGAGAGTGGTAACAGCTTAAGCATGAATCCTCCGAAGGCTTGCGGGTCGCAGCCTTTACGAACGCCTGGATTGGGGCAGGAGCGTTACAGGGAGGCAACAAATATTCGGCATATATTAGTCGAGCAATAGTCCGCTATAGTGCTTTCGAGATGAGCGGCTTGAATCTGAGATGCGGAAAACCGGCGGGGAGGCTGCAATTGGATTCGCCCGCGATGAGAGTCGAGATGCCCGCGAGAAGAGCTAGCCGTAACTGCCATTTCAGGAAGAAAGGGATTCCGGCCGCGGCTTTCTCGGGCATTCATCTGACCGTAACGAAGTCGGCTTGCCTTCTGTTTTTCGCATTCTTTGCCACAGTTTCGGCGCTCGCTCAAACCGGGCACCAGTACAAGTACTTCCGTGTGGGGAATCCGGCGCATGCAGAGAACGCAAAAGCTCGTGCGGGCTATGCGTTGATGGGTGGCGGCACCGATCTCGACGAGGCCTTTCGCTGGCTTTGCGACCGTGCCGGCGGCGGCGACCTGCTTGTGCTGCGGGCGACGGGCGTTGACGACTACAACCCGTACATCAAGAAGCTCTGCCCGGCGCTGAATTCCGTGGCCACGCTGCTGATTCCGAATCGCGCTGCCGCGGAAGATCCCTTTGTGGCAAAGGCAATCCGTGACGCGAGCGCCGTATTCCTCTCCGGCGGAGACCAATCCAACTACATCAATTTCTGGATGAACTCGCCCGTGCAGGATGCGCTCAACGAGGACGTGGCGCGCGGAATTCCTCTCGGGGGCACCAGCGCGGGGCTGGCAGTAATGGGCGAGTGGGCCTACTCGGCGCAGGGCGACAAGCCGGATGATCCGAACCTCACCGGGAAGCTCGCGATGGCTGACCCTTTCGGCCCGCGCATCACTCTGGTCCACGGATTCCTGCATATTCCGATCCTTGCCGGCATCGTTACCGACACGCATTTTGCCAGGCGCGATCGCATGGGCCGGCTTCTGGTATTTCTTGCACGGCTAAACACACGCGATGGAGTCATTCCGAAGCTTGCGCCACATTGCAAGGGCATCGGCGTGGAACAGGGCGCTGCAGTGCTTGTCGAGCCGGACGGAAACGCGCGCGTGATCGGACGCGGCCCTGCTTACTTCATCAATCTGCACGGTGCAAGAGGCGCGGCAACGGCGGGCGAGCCACTCACCTTTGGTCCGTATGTTGTGCAGAAGATCGCGCCTGGCCACAAGTTCGATCTCAAGACGTGGACCGGCGATGCGGCGAAGTACGACCTGAACGTCGAACGCGGCGCGATCAAGTCCACGCAGCCAGGCGGTGCGGTGTACTGACGTGTCGCGGCCGCCGGCCCGATCGAACTCCTGACAACTGACAACTGATAACTGAAAACTTTTTGTTACGCCCACTCCAGCGTATGCACCGAGTCCGCGGGAACCGTCAGCTCGATGGCCTGATTTCCCATCGCGAGCTGCACCTGCTGCTCTGCTCCGCGGTTCGCCAGCACCACAACGTGCTTGCCATCGGGGTTGATGAAACCGCAATGGGAGACAGGCGCGTTGTGCGGATCGGGGGCGACGCCATTGGTGGCGAACACTTTCGCGCCACGCTTCACATGCTTCGAGTAGTGCGCGAAGGCCCAGTACTGGCCGCTGTTGCGCACCTTGTGCGAATTACTCTCGATGGTAATGGTCCCGCCGCACGAGAACGGGCCGATATTCGGCTTGCCGTGCTCATCGAGAGCCAGGTTCCACGCCGTAATCGATCGCGCCCAGTTGTTCAGGATGCCGTTAAACTGCTGCGCCCACTGCGTGTAGTCGGTCTCGTAGTCAGGCTGCGTGATGTCGGGCCCTCCCTCGGTCCAGTAGGCGTTCTTCTGCGGGAAGGCATCATGGACGCGCGTCATGGCGCCCGGTTCACCCACATATCCGTGCCATGCGATTCCGTCCACCGCGTCATAGACAGCTGGGTCGCTGAGCTCGTCGATGGCCCGTCCCCACAAACTGTAGTTATGGTCGAGGAGCCAGATCTTCGCATCGAGTCCCGCTTTGCGGATTGCCGGTGCAAGGAACTTCGCCGCAAATTCCATCTCGATTTCCTGCGCCCATGTGCATGCGGGCATGCGGCCGGCCTGCTCGGCGTCGGTCTCGTTCTGCACTGTCACGGCATTGATTGCCACGCCTTCGGCCTTGTAGCCCTCGAGGAACTTCACGAAGTAGCGCGCGTAGGGATCGAAGCTTGTGCTGCGCATCGTGCCACCCAGCATGGTCTTGTCCGGCTTCATCCACCCTGGCGGGCTCCACGGCGACGAGAACAGGAACAGCTCGGAATTGTGCTTGCGGCACTCCCGCAGCACGGGCAGGATGTACTGCTTATCGTGGTCGATCGAAAATTTCTTCAATTCGGGATCGGGCTCGTCGCTCTCGTCGAAGCTGTAAAGCGAACGTGCGTAGTCGCTGGCCCCGATGCACGTGCGGCACACGTTCATCGCCATCTCGGCGGGATCGAAGATGTCGTGCAGCACGGCATCCCGTTCCGCTTGCGTGAGCTGGCTCAATACGTAGCACGCAGAGTCCGTCATCGCCGCACCGAATCCCAGGACCTCCTGCCGCGTGTCCGCTGGATTCAGAACGATGGCCTCCGCTGCGATCTGCCCGGCGGGTTTCCACGCCAACGGTGTGCCGGCGCTATGCCGGCGGTCGCGGAAGGTGCTCCATACGCGCACTTCTCCCGATGCCTGTGCCCAGGCGCGTCCCTTGGAAACACTGAGAATGGCGGCGGCCGCGGTGGCGGATTGAAGGAATCTGCGGCGGGATGATGCGAACATCGCTCTGCTCCTTGCGAATTGCAAAAGATTGGACGCCCGCCATCATACCAGTGCAGGCTCCTGAGTCCTTTGCATGCCGTCGCAGATTTGTCCGCACAAAAAAAGAGCCCAGGATCACTTCGTGCTGTGATCCTGGGTGGAGTGAGTTCAACACTTGGACTTGCGCGTCCAAGCTTACTGTCCGCTGACTGGGCGCGAGGCATCGCGGGAGTGCGGATCATACTGAGAGAGACGCGACGTAATCTTGCTGCCGAACTGGATCGAATCCAGCACGTGGGTACCGGCGGCGTTGGTGAAGCGCAGCATCACGCGCTGATCGCCCGGTTCCGGATCGCCTGGGCCCAACACCCAGACAAACGATTTGTTGCTGTTCGCCTGGCGCAGCGTGACGACGTTGGTATTGATGTTTGCGTCCACCAAATAGGAGCCGGCAGGGAAATCGTGGCCCACAGCGCTGAACGCAAACGGTACATTCACCGTTTCGGCCTGGGCGGGGTGACTGGCCAGCGCTGCGGCCGCGGCGATCGCCGGGACCAGAAACAGTTTCAACATTGTGGACCGCATGGGTGTGTCTCCTTTATCTGCACACTAACGATCCAAAAAAAACAATGCGTCAAACTTGCGTGGAGAAATCGTCAAGCTTTTACGTGCGTTGAGTAAGGGAAGTCGGTATCTTTCGCCGCGGGCCACGCCAAGCCGTCATTCCCTCCGATTCCACCGTTCCGCCCATTCGTGGCCGGCAGATTGGCTCCCATTCGAGCGATCCGCGCTTCGAGTTCAGCGGCCTCACCGTAGGCGCGTAGTTCCATGGCGCGGCGTGCCGCCACGCGCAACATGGCGATGGATTCCTTCGAATCGCCCGCGGCCTCGTAGTGCGCGGCTGCATCGAGCGCAATGAGTGACTCGCGCCCCCGGAATATCTCCCTCAGCCGCCTCGCAATCCGCGCGTGGCGCAAGGCGCGGCGCGCAGGCGATTGCCGTTGATAGAGCATCTCCCGATACAACGCATGTGAAAACGCGTAAAACGCCGAGCGCATGCCGCCCGGAAGCTCTTCCTCGCCCGCACGTTGGACAAATGTCATGCGTCGCGCGATGCTGTCGCAGATTTCTTCCGTTGCCACCAGGTCCTCGTCCAGCGCGGCGGCCACCATCCACGCGGGAAATGCCACCGCGGGTATGCTGGCCGCCTCGAGCACGCGCTGTTCGCGATCGGAAAGTCGCTCAATTCCCAACTCAAGACTGCGCGCCAGCTCGCGCGGAGTCATATCTTCCAGATCCTCAGGCCGGCCGCGAAGTTCCCATGCGCCGTTATCAGTCGCGCGCGCCAGCGCTCCTTCCGCCTGCAGGTGATCGACCACCATGAGCGCAAAGCGTGGATTACCCTCCGACTTCTGATAAACGTATGCGAGCAACTCGCCGGGAAGATTCGATGCCGCTAAACGCGTCTGCAACAAGCCGGCCAGCTCCCGCTTTCCCAGCCGCGCAATGGGAAGCTCGATGCAGAGCCGCCGCATATGCAGATCGTGGACGAGGGCGCGGATGGCCTCGGAGTTCGCACCGGTTTGCGGTGAAAGCGTGGCCACCACAAGAAGCGGCAAATCTCCCTGCCGTCGAGCCAGCGCAGATAGAAGATGCAGCGTTGCCTCATCGGTCCACTGCACGTCTTCCAGCAGCAGAGCCAATGGCTTTTGGCGTGCCACCTCTTCCACTGCGGCGCAGAGTTCGCCGGGCCCTGCGCCCGGGTGCGGGTGGTGGAAGATCGATGCGGCCGCATCGGTCGGATGCAGTTGACGAAGGGCATCCGCAATTGGGTAGTAGTCTTGGCGCGCAAACCCGGGGATGCACTGGCCCGCGGCAACCGTGAACTCCGAATCAAGTTGACTGCGAAAGACGGCCAGTAGCGCCGTCTTGCCAATTCCCGCTTCCCCCGTGAGGAACACGAATTTGCGATGTCCGCCGCGTGCTTCGTGCGATGCCGCGCATAAACGAGCGAGTTCAGCTTCCCGCCCCACAATTTGTCCGGGAAAGTCAGTCTGGTTCCGCGGCTGGTTCACCGCGCTGCTTCGCGGCGCCGCGTCTTCTGACACGCAGGCAACAAAGCAGTAGCCGCGTTTTGGCACAGAGCGGATGAATCGCGGATCGCGCGGATCGTCCCCCAGCACTTTGCGCAGTTCCAACATATAAGTGCGAAGCACCTGGGGCTGCACGTAGATTTCGGGCCAGAGAGCGTCGAGCAGTTCATCATGCGAGACGAGGCGCCCCGCATTCTCCACCAGGTATCGCAATACCGCGAATGGCTTGGGCGCCAGTGCGATCCGCGTTCCCGAATGCCAAAGGCACTCGTTTCCCGTGTCGAGTGTGAACGACTCAAACTGCTTCAAAGCGAGGGGGCCCTCCGGTGCTTCAGACGTTCACTGTTACAGCACGTCACATGCCGAATCCCTGTTTATTGCGAGACGGGCAATTTATGTGACGAGCAGGCTGCAATCAGGGATGAACTGTTGGACCCCTGTCCATTTCCGGACAGGGGTGTCCGATTACGCGCACGCGGTCACCCTGGTTCTTGAAAGTCACCGCATCATGGGATGGCTCGGTGGATAGAATGGATTCGTTCTTCGAGAAGAATGCGAACGCAACAGCAAGGCGATCCGCTCCAGCGCCTATCAGCCGCAGGCCGAGGATCCTGTAGCAGCGCATCCTGTAGCATGCTTATCCTGGAATGGTTTCTTTCAAATGAGTGGAGGCGTAGGGCCATGAAGGCAGGTCGAGTGGGGTTGTGTGCAGCCGCGGCGTTACTTGCGCTGGGCGCATCCGTTGTCACCGCACAGGAGCGCAATCGCGAGCCGCAGAATCGGGAATCCAACCAGAGCGTGCAAGATCTGAATGCGCGAAATCCGGAGCCCGGACGGCAGAACGCCCGCGAGCAGGCGCCGCAGAACAACGATCAGAAAGGCAATGAGAATACTCCTGTTCCGCCAGAGCGGTCGTCCGTCACGCATCATGACCTGGCGCTCGGCGGAAAGACGGTGCACTACACCGCTACGGCGGGCACCCTGCTCATTCGAGATGAAGAAGACAAGCCTTATGGCAGCATCTTTTATGTGGCCTACACACTCGACGGCGCGCAGGCTGATTCGCGCCCCATCAGCTTTCTTTACAACGGGGGCCCCGGTTCGGCCTCTCTGTGGCTCCACATGGGATCGTTTTCGCCGGTACGCATCCAGACCGACAGCCCCAAGGCCACAACCGGACCGCCATTCCAACTGGTTCCCAACCAGGATTCGCTGCTCGACAAGACCGACCTCGTCTTCATCGACGCGCCGCTGACCGGATATTCCCGCGCGGTGGGCAAAGGCACCGCCAAGGACTTTACCGGCGTGGACCAGGATCTGCACGCCTTCGACCGCTTCATCATTCGCTACCTCAGTGTGAATCAGCGCTGGAACTCGCCCAAATTTCTCATTGGCGAGTCTTATGGCACGACGCGTTCGGCTGCGCTGTCTGACATGCTGGGCAATGATGGCGTGCAGTTGAATGGAGTGGTGCTCATCTCCTCCATCCTGAATTACGGCATTCGCGATGGTGGTTACGACACGATTTACGTGGGAAATCTGCCAAGCTACGCCGCCGCCGCATGGTACTTCGACAAGGTGCAAAACAAGCCCAGTGACGTTGCCGCCTGGGTGCAGCAGGCGCGTGAATTTGCCGCGGGTCCATATGCCCATGCTCTTTTCGAGGGCGACCGCCTCTCGGCCGCGGAACTCGACAGCGTGGCTAAGGAGGTAAGCCGCTTCACGGGCTTGAGCGTGGATTACGTAAAGGAAACCAACCTGCGCATCTCGCCCACTCGCTTCCGCAAGGAGGTTCTGCGCGATCAGCGCCTCACGCTGGGCCGCTACGACATGCGTTTCGAGGGTGAAGACATCGATGCTGCCGGCGAGAGCCCCAGCTACGATCCCTCTGACACCGGCATCACGGGCGCATTTGTGGCTGCGCTTCACAACTATCTTGAGACGCAGCTTGACTACAACTCGACAGATTCTTACCGGCCAAGCGCCGGATCGATCGGCCAGTGGGATTGGAAGCACAAGCCCACCAGCGGCGGCTTCGGCGGATTCACGCGCGACCAATCGGAGCCGTACGTCGCTGCCGATCTGGCCAGCGCCATGCGCAAGAATCCGCACCTGAAGGTGTTCTCGGCGAATGGGTACTTTGATCTGGCGACGCCGTTCTTCCTGACCGAATTCGACCTGAACCACATGCAGCTTCCGCCCGAGCTGCGGGGGAATGTGCAGTTCGGCTACTATCCGTCAGGCCACATGATTTACCTGAATGTGCAGGCGCTGCACCAATTGCGCGGCGACTTGGAGAAGTTCATCTCCGAATCCGCGCGGTAGGCTCCGCAGATATTCGAAGCCCGGCAACCAGGGTGTGCGGTTGCCGGGCTTCGCTGGATGTTTGGGCCGCTACGGCAATGGCCGGTCTGTCCACAGCGCCTTGTCGGCAACGGTGCCCGCGGGGTAAAGACGCCCGGCAAGAAGCTGTTCCACTCTTTCCTGATTTGTGTCCTGCGCGAAGATCCACTTTCGTGGTCCGGTTCCCCACATCGCGGACACCTGCGCCTCATTCAAGAAGATCTTCGGCGCATCCGGCCAGCATGAACCCCAAACCAGCGATGAACCGGCCCCGCTCGGCGCACAAGGTTCCATCAGGGCGTCGTTTCCGTTCACATGCGTGAACCCGGTCAGGTATGCGGGCTTGCGGAAGAAATTGTGCGTGTAGAACACCACCGACGAGGCGTCCGACTGGTCGCCGTAAATGATGAACGCGTCCGCCGGCTTGCCCTTCTCGAGAATGACATCGGCCAGTTGTTTTGAGCTCAGCATGGGAGCGAATCGCGCAAACGCGACGTGCGCGGCAACCAGGAACACCGCGCTCGTGAGCGCCAGCACTGTCGTCGCAGCCAGGTGCTTTTTTCGCAGGCGCAGAATCCAGCTCACCGCCGGACCGACGAGCAGGGTCGCCGCTGCCATCACCGCCGGCAGGCGCAAGGCGGCAAAGGAAGGTCCCGTCAGATCGAAGAAGTGAGACATCGACAGGGTGTATCCTCCCACTTCGCGATGTGCCAGCAAAGTGCCGATATCGGCCACAAACGGCAGGTGCCGCGACTCCCACAATCCCCAGCCGAGAGCGGCTGCAGCCGCAACTCCTAATATCGCGAAAACCGCCTGTGCTCCTGTGAGCCATGCGGTCGAGAGCACCGGCTCGCCTTCATCGGGGGCGCGGCGCTCCTCGGTGCCGGCCAGAATGCCGGCGATCAGGATCAGCAGCGCCGGCCACGACGGAAACGTGTAGTACTCCTGGTTCGTCGACAGAGAAAAGAACAGCAGAATGAACGCGGAGTAGATGCCCAGCAGCCACGCCGAAAGGATGCGGAACTTCAGGCGCGCAACGTAGCTGCTCGCATCCCGATGCGCGGCGCTGTCGAGATCGAACGCCACCGTCTGGCCCGCGTCGCCCCTCAGGTGCTGCATCCACGTGCGCCGGGTGCGCCATGCGACCACCAGCAATGCAGGGAAGAACAGGCTCCATGGGAAAAGCCAGGCGAGATGCCCAAGCCAGTACAACGATTCCGGCATCCGGTTGTAGTCATGCGGAAACCGAGTGCCCAGAAATCGGAAAACATGCTCGTTGAGGAAATAGAAGTACCAGAAGCCGTGGACGTTTCCCGGCGTGGGATGATTACCGATTGGATGCCCCTGGTCGGGATTCGCCAGCCCCGCGAGAATGTGCCATGGAGCCGCAATGGCGAGGAACAGCAGGGTTCCGCTGAAGGGTTTCAGATCGCGCCACCGCCGCCACAATCCGCTGAGAGCCAGAAACGGAACCCCCGCCGCAATGAAAAAAACGGGAGCGATCAGGCCCTTGGTGAGCGTCGCCAGGGCGAGCGCCGCCCACATTCCGTAGAAACGCACCGGGCGTTGAGATTCGAAACCGGTGAGAAGACAATAGAGCGCGAACAGTAACAAAAAGCTCAGCAGCGCATCGGGAATGAAAAAACGCGTGAACAGGAAGATACCCACGGACGTGAGTACGCTGAGGCCGGCATAGAACCCTGCCCGGCAGCCCCACGCCCGCGATGCCCACAGCCACGCGAGCCACGCACAGCCAAGTACCGCCAGCGCATTCGTCAGGTGGACCGCGAACACGTTCTGCCCAAAAATCTTGAAGAACGCCGCGGTGAGCCAATAGGGCAGGGGGGCCTTCTCAAGGTAGCGAACGCCGTTCACAT
>Ga0070684_100001485_pt1 | contig 16922 bp, 15 predicted proteins | sample KBSC723LmetaG_FD_65653 | JGI IMG/M metagenome (GOLD analysis project Ga0070684, IMG submission 65653) | Corn rhizosphere microbial communities from Kellogg Biological Station, Michigan, USA - KBS C7.2-3L metaG | ecosystem: Host-associated > Plants > Roots > Rhizosphere ...
GCGAGGTTGCGGAGGTGGCCGATGTGCAGCGCCTTGGTCGTGTTGGCGCCCCAGAAGTAGACGGCGTAGCGGTTCTCGGCCGCCATGTCGGCGAGGTCGGCCTCTCCCTGGGAGCCGGAGCTGATCGCCTCCCCTTGCGACTCGATCCACTCGTCGCTCAGCTTCGCGGTCGGCTGCTTACCCTCGCGGTCGATCGAGGCGACCCAAGGCTCGGCCTCGATCCGGTCGAGTGCCGCAACAGCGCCCTCGTCCTGGCGCCAGTCGCTGCCCTTCGGCAGCCGCGGGATCAGCATCAGGTCGAAGTCCGGCTCCGGCCGGTAGGGCGCCCGCGCCGCCCACAGCGCCGTGCCGCTCTCGCCTGCCGCGACCTCGTCGAACCTGTTGAAGATGTTCTCGCCCATAGCTGTGATTCCGAACTTTCTGCCTTCGAATTGGTTTGTTCGAAATGCACCCGCCGGGGCTCGAACCCGGATCTTCGGCTTACAACGCCGACCCTTTAACCGATTAAGGCACAGGTGCTAGCTATGTTTCCCTGCCCGAGAGCAAACCCTGATTGCTCAAGCGCAGCGGCAGCATAACCATGGATGCTTGTCTAAGTCAAATTATTTGATTAATTGGCTGGAAATCCCTCAGAAGCAAGCGATGCTGCTCTCTCCAAAGGGACAAAGCTGATGGGTCAAGGGAGGGTGGGGTGCCCCTCTCGCTCCCTGGGTTCCTCGCCTTTAACTCGCCGTCTCTCGCTGAGTGGTCTGTGCGAGGAACAGGACGCCGGTCGCGAGAGGGGCACCCCACCCTCCTAGCGACAGCTTCTGGCTGACGCTCTTCCACGAGTCCGCTAAAAACCTTGTAGAGCACGGTTTTTCGCAGACTCGCGAGTAGAGCTGTCTTGACGAGCGGGTTGAAGAGGGGTCGGCACCCCTCCGCAGGAATGTTCGGCGAAATGCAATCTGGTGTTTGCGCGCGAAGCGCGCAGCATGTTCTCCCCAGAGCGAAGCGGAGGGGAGGTCAATTCCGGAGGAGGGGTGCCGACCCCCTCCCTCCACCACCTACGCCCGCCCCGCCTCCAGCAGGCGGCTGAGAAAGCGGCGGGTCTCCTCGCGCTCGGGAGACTCCAGAACTTGAGTTGGAGTTCCCTGCTCGAGGATCCGGCCGTCGTGGAGGAAGGCGACTTGGTCGGCTACCTCGCGGGCGAAGCTCATCTCGTGGGTGGCGATCAGCATCGTCATCCCCTCGCTCTTCAGGTCCCGCACGGCCTCCAGGACCTCGCCGACCAGCTCGGGATCCAGGGCGCTGGTGATCTCGTCGAGGAGGAGGACGCGGGGTCGGCCGGCGAAGGTGCGGGCGATTGCGACCCGCTGCTGCTGGCCGCCGGAGAGGTTGTCGGGGCGATCGTCCTCGCGGCCGGCGAGGCCGAAGCGGGCGAGGAGGGCCCGGCCGCGCTCCTCGGCCTCGGCGCGGGAGGCGCCGTGGGCGCGGCGCTCGCCCAGCATCACGTTCTCCAGCGCGGTCATGTGGGGGAAGAGGTTGTAGGCCTGGAAGACGAGCCCGAGGCGGCGGCGGACCGAGACGGGCTCGACGGAAGGGTCGGTGATCGGCTCGCCGTCGAGGAAGACGTCGCCGTCGTCGATCTCCTCGAGCAGGTCGACGCAGCGGAGCAAGGTCGACTTGCCCGAGCCGGAGGCGCCGATCAACGCCACCGCTTCGTGTTCGCGCACGGTCAGGTCGATCCCGCGCAGGACCTCGCGCTCGCCGAAGGCCTTGGTGACCTCGCGCACCTCCAGCACCGGCTCGCCGGCGCCGGCGCTCACCGCACCGCCCCCTCGGGGCCGCCCATGCGATCGACGATGCGGGCGGTCGGGATCGTCACCGCCAGGTACAGCAGCGCCGCGGCGACCAGCGGCGTGAAGTTGAACAGCTGGGACTCGATGATCTGCGCTTCGCGGAAGGCCTCCAGCGGGCCGAGGATCGAGATCAGGGCGACGTCCTTCTGCAGGGCGACGAAGTCGTTCAGCAGCGGCGGAGCAACTCGCCGCACCGCCTGGGGCAGGATCACGTGCCGCATCGCCTGGCCCTCGGTCAGCCCGACCGCGAGCGCCGCGTCGCGCTGGCTGCGGTGGACCGAGTTCACCCCGGCGCGGTAGACCTCGGCAACGTAGGCGCTGTAGGAGAGCCCGAGGGCGATGGCGCCGAGGACGATCGGGTCGGTCGGCACCCCCTCCAGGCGCAGGGCGGGGACGCCGAACCCGATCAGGAAGATCAGCAGGATCGTCGGAATTCCGCGGAAGAGGTCGACGAAGGCGACCGCGAGCAGCCGCAGCGGAAAGAACGCCGGGGAGCGCGCTATCCGCACCAGGGCGACGAGGAGCCCCGCGGCGAGGACGGCCAGCTCGATCAAGACGAAGAGCTTGACGTCGAGCCAGAAGGCACGGAGGACATCGGGGAAGGATTCCTTGAAGACGGCCCAGTTGAAGAAGGTTTCGCGAACTTCCGGCCAGCCGGGGCTGGTGAGGATCAATACCGCGAGACCGCCGAGGACGACGATGCTGGAGATCGCCGCGATCGCCTGGCCGCGGCGATGGCGGCGGCGCTTCGCCGCCTCTCGTTCGAGGCGACGACTGCTAGGCATCAGCTCAATTCAGGAGCGCCGGCGGCCTGGCTCATCCAGCGCTGGGTGATCTTTTCCAGCTCGCCGGAGTCTTCCAGCGCTTCGACCGCCTGCGAGACGCAGCCGGTCAGCTCGGATTCCTTTTCCAGCAGAGCACCCCACTGGTCGCCGCCGGGGGCGCTGAATTGGCCGACCACGGTGGCCTCGGGGACCTGGACCGCGGTCAGGTAGAGCGCCGTCGGCAGGTCGACGACGACCGCGTCGATCTGTTCGTTCTTCAGCGCCTGGACGACGTCGTTGGAGTTGTTGAAGACTTCCGGCCGGCTGCTCGGTTCGATCTCCGCTTCGGCGGCTTCGAGGCTGGTGGTCCCGATCTGGACGCCGAGGTTCGCGTCCTGCAGGTCTTCCAGCGAGGTGGCCCTGGCCGCTTCGGAGTCCTTCAGCGCCACCACCGCCTGATTGGCGGTGTAGTAGGGGGCAGAGAAGTCGACCGCTTTTTCGCGCGGCGGCGTGATCGAGATCTGGTTGACGTCGAAGTCGAAGTCCTTCGGCCCGGGCGCGAAGGAGTTGTTGAAGGGCTCCACCGTCCACTTCACCTTCGCCTTCGGGTAGCCGAGCTGGTCGGCGATCGCATAGGCGACCGCGCTCTCGAAGCCTTCCCCGTTGGTCGGGTCGTCGTCTTCGAAGTAGGGCGGGTAGGCGGGCTTGTCGGTGGCGATCGTCAGCACGCCCTGCTGCTGGGTCGGCAGCTGGCCCGGCTTGCAGCTGGCGGCGGTCGCGGCGCCGGTGTCGGTCGTGTCCGAGCTGCTCCCGCAGCCGGCCAGGACCAGGAAGGCGAACAGAACGAGTGCGAGGAGGGGCTTCTTCATCGGAGCGGGGACCACGGCGGCAGGATGCGAAACCCTATCTCCTTGGCCGGCCGCTTCCGTGTTTGGCCTCGAGGTCCTCGGCCAGGGCGGCGAGCTCGGGCAGCGGGACCTGCAGGCCGTGGGCGATGCGGCGGACGTTGCCCCAGGTCGGGTTGACCCTGCCCGACTCGATGTGGGAGATCCAGGTCGGGTGGATGCCGACGTTCAGCCCCAGCGCTTCCTGGCTCAACTTCACCTCGTGGCGGAGCTGGCGGATCGCCTTGCTGAGACCGATCTGGGGTTCTTCCTGACGCGGCATCTAAGGAAGGGAATTTGCCTCCCGCCCCCGCGTCCATAGAGGCAGGCTCAACCGTTCACCGCGGCGTCGCAGGCGAGGACCCGTTTCAGGGGGGCGGTCTCTCGCGGTAGCGAACACGAACGTATGTTCGCATACGGGCGAACGGATTAATAGGGCAGATCAGCCGGCTTCTTCACGCGCCCGCTGCAGCTCCGCTTCCACCGTGCCCGTCTGGTTCGGGATTTCCAGCCGTTTTTCCAGCACCGGGATCGCCTCTTCGGGGCGGCCGCTGAGCCGCAGCGCGTTGCCGAGGTTGAAGAGCGCGTAGGCGTAGTCGAGGTCTTCGCTGCCTTCCGGATAGGCGGCCACCGCTTCTTCGAGCACCGGCACCGCGGCTTCGTATTCGCCGGCCTGGATCAGCGCGTAGCCCTGTTCGTTCAGCGAGGCGCCATCGGCGGAGACGCCGCTTTCGGGAGCGGGAGTGGGTTCTTCGGTCGCTTCGCTTTCGCTCGGTTCTTCGACCGGCGCCGGTGACGAGGCGGTCGGCTCGCTGGTCGCAGCCGCGCCGGAGCCCTTCTGCTTCGCCTGCTTTGCCTTCTTGTCCTTGGCCGCCTTCGCCTGCCGCGGCTGCCCGCCGTCGCTGCCGCCGCCGGTGAGAGCCACGGCGGCGATCGCCCCGATGGCGGCGAGGAAGGCGAGCAGCGCCACGAGCGCGCCCCAGCGGCTGCGCCGCGAAGCGGGCTTGCGCCCGTAACCGGGCGGCGGAGGCGGTGAGGCAGGCTCGGGCAGCGGCGTCGGCTCGAACGCCTGGGTCGGCTGTTCCAGCCCCGGCTCGGCTCGTTCGAGCCGGGCGAGTGCCTGCCGGGCGGAGCTGGGACGCGCCCCCGGGTCCGCTTCGGTCAGCTCACCGACCAGCGCGCCCAGCGCCCGCGAGCAGTGGCCCCCGCAGGCGCGCAGGACGACCCCCAGCGAGTAGAGGTCCGACCTCTCGCTCGCCGGCCGGCCCTCCATCACCTCGGGCGCGGCGAAGCGCTCGGTCGCCATGATCAGACCGGTGCGGGTCATCGCCGTCGCGTCCAGCGGCCGCGCGATCCCGAAGTCGATCAGCTTCGAGGTCCCGTCCGGTTCGACGACGATGTTGCCGGGCTTGACGTCACGGTGGAGGATGCCGGCCCCGTGGATGTGGACCAGCGCGTCGAGCATTTCCCGCGCCAGCTTGTCGCAGTCGACCTCCTCCCCCCGCTCCAGCAGCGCCGCCAGGCTCTCCCCCGGCACGAACTGCATCACCAGGTAGGGCCGTTCGCCTTCTTCGGAGAAGTCGTAGACGCCGACCAGGTTGGGGTGCGAGAGCCCGGCCGCCGTCTGGGCCTCGCGGCGGAAGCGGGCGACGAAGCCGGGGTCGGCGGCGATCGTGTCGGCCAGGACCTTCACCGCCACCGGCCGCTCCAGCACCTCGTCGTGCCCGAGCCAGACCGCGGCCATGCCGCCGCGCCCGAGCGTGCGCTCGAGCCGGTAGCGGTCCTTCAGCAGCTCCCCGATGCCGATCGTCGCGGCCACGGGTTACCTCTACCCAGTTGCGGACAATTGCTGCCTGCCTGCAGCGATCAGCTCCGCAGAGCGCGGAAGACCATGCCCGGCCGCCTGCCAACCTTGGGGCCCAAGACGAGAGCGAAGAGGGTCAGCGCCAACCACGGGCGCAGGTGCGGGCCGATGCGGCGGATGCGGCCCTCGGCGTCGAGGTCGAAGACCATCGCGTCGGTCATCCGAACGCCCAGCAACCGCGCTTCGCCGAAGAGGACGCGGCGTTTGCCGTCGCCGATCTCGTCGATCCAGCGCAGCTCCTTGAGAGTGCCGTAGACGGCGGCAAGCAGGTGCTCGACGTCGTCGCTGCCGCGGAAGACCATCCGCCCCGAGATCGGCGAGACGAGCTCGGCGTCGGGCGCCAGCGTCGCCATGATCCCGGCGACGTCGTTGGCCTCGGTGGCGACCCGGTACTGGGCAAGCGCGTCGGGCACTGAGGGCACGATATTCACCTGAGTACGCGCAGGGGTCCCGGCGGTTGAATAGGGTCGGCCGATGATCCGGAAGTTGATAGCGCTGACGGCAATCCTGTCGCTGGCGGTTGTCGGTACCGCCAGCGCCGCGGAGGAAGACACCACCCCGCCGGTGATCACCAACGGCGTGCTCAGTCCCAGCACCCTGCCCTCGTCCGGCGGCAACGCCCAAATCAGCGTCGACATCATCGACGAAAGCGGCATCCAGAACACCACCGCCCAGGTCTACGGCTCCGACGGCAGCTACCAGGCGATCAACCTCTACCAGGGCTCCGGCGACACCTACTACGGCACCCTCGAAGCCCCCGCCAACTACTCCGAAGGCACGGTCAGCTACAGCGTCGAAGTCCAGGCCTACGACCTCTTCAACAACTACAACGCCAGCTCGATCGGCGACGTCCAGGTCGAAGGCCAGCCGCAGTTCGACGAAGCGCCCTGGATCTCGACGACCGAACTCTGGCCGCAGTTCCTGCCCGCCGAAGGGGGCACGGTGACGATCTCCGCCGAGGCCGGCGACAATCGCGGCCTCTCCGCGGTCTACGCGACGATCACCCCGGTCAGCGGCGGCACCACCACCGAAGTCGGGCTGGGCGGGGTCAGCTCCAACCGCTTCGAAGGCAGCTACGAAGTCCCGGCCAACCTCGGCCCGCTGGCCGCCGAATACCTGGTCGAAGTCGTGGTTCAGGACGACATCGGCCAGGAGGGGCGCGCCTGGGCGGGCACGATCACGGTCGAAGCGCCCCCGCCGCCGCCCAGCACCGGCATACTCGAAGTCTCGCCGCTCGAACGCGCCTTCGGCCAGGTTGCGGTGGGCAAGCAGGCGACGCGAACCGTTTTCGTCCGCAACGTTCGCCGCGGCGGCGCCGAACCGGTGGCGGCGACGGCCCGGCTCTTCGGCTCGCCCGCGTTCAGCCTCGACGGCGCCCCCGCCGGCGGCATCCACTTCGTCCTCGCCCCCGGGCAGAAGCGGGCCTTCAAGGTCACGTTCCGGCCCACCGCCGCCGGCGAACAGGCGGCGATGCTGGAAATCGCCCGCGACGACGGGGCCCAGCCGAACCTCGGCGTCAGCCCGTCGGCCGGGGCGTCGCCAGGCGGTGAGCCGCCCGCAGGCGCCTTGGTGAGAGCCGAGCGGCCTACTTCACGAGGGCGCCGTAGCGCTCGCCGGCGGGGAGGCGAGCCGCGGGGTGAAGGCGCACCGCGTCGAGCCAGAAGCGGGAGCCGAGCCGCAGCTGCAGCAGGGCCGAGCGCAGCAGCGCCTCACGGCCGGGGTCCCAGCCAAAGCCGAAGAGTCGCCGGATCTCCGGCGGCAACAGCCCGACCGAGATCAGCCTGATCGTCTCGGTCAGCGGAATCACGGCCGCCTTCTGCCAGCCCGAGTAGGGCGGCTCGAGGAGCATCGCCTCGGCCTGCTCGCGGCGCTCGTCGGAGATCCAGAGGCTGCCGTCGTTGAGGCGCCCGTCGACGTATTCCTTCAGCCCGGCGTAGGTGGCCGGCATCGAGTCCGAAGGCAATCCCAGCAGCTCTCCGACCTGGCGGTATTCGCACCAGTAGCGCTCGCGCTCGTCGCGGTCGAGCGAGCCGAAGATCCGCTCGTAGTAGACGAGCGCCGAGTCGGCCAGGGTCACGAGGACCCAGACCCCGAGCTCGGGGTCGGTGGCGTCGTAGGGCGTCCCCTTCGGGACCGGCCCGTAGTCGGCCGGCGTCTTCCCCTTCACCCGTCGGTGCATCGCCTGCACCACGCGGCCGGTCTTCTCCGCCTCCTCCTCGGTCCCGAAGTAGATCCGCGACATCCACTCGTCGGTCCGCAGCAGCCGCGCCTGCGGGTCGTCGAAGATGATCGAGTGCCGCTGGAACCCGACCACGGCCAGCGGATCGCAGGCCTGCATCAACAGCGCCCGCACCCCCGAGAACAGCACCAGCCGCTCCCGGTGCAACCGCCGGACCATCGAGTCGGCCGCAAAGAACCCATCGACCTCCTCGGCCGTCGGCGCCCGCTCCGGCGCAAGCCCGGGGATCAGCGACAGCATGTCGGTGGGACGGAGCACAGAACAACGGTAGCCACCGCAAGCGGCGAGCTAGTGGCGCGAGTATCGATCCCCGCTCGGTGAAGGCCGGCCCGGCAGATCCTCGAAGATCGGGTCGAGCCCAGTCTGAAGCTCGCAGCTTCGAGCGCCTAGAGCCGCCCGCCGTTGGCTCCCAATCGCAATGCCCTGTGGTGCTTTCTCTTTTTGTGGCGACATTTCTTTTTCTTGTGTTTGGAGTGCTTGGCACAACGTCTGTGGGCGTGTTTGTTGCGATGTTTCCTCGGCACCTGCTGCCCGCTCGGAGGCACGGCGACGGGGGGTTGCGAGGATCCCGAACCGGGGGAACCGCCTTCGGCGGCACAGGTCAAGCCGATGCGAAGATCGGTAACCGCGGGTGGAATGCTGAGCACGCCGGTTTCTGCGGAATCGCAGCTGTCCGCCGTGGCGACCACTTTGTAATAGCCGGCGATCACGTCCCAGCCGAAATGCCCCTCGGAGTCGGTGAGGTCGGGATTGCTGCGGTTCGCGGCCGACATCACCGCGCTGCCGCTGGGCACCGCTGAGAACGGCCCGTTTTCGGCGGACGCCCGCAGGAGGGTCACCGTTGCCCCGGCGATCGGGGCCCCGGTCCCCGCATCGACGACCATCCCGCTGGGGTCGATGTAGATGCCGAATTCGATCGTTTCGCCTGGGCTCGACGGACAGTCGAACGTGATCACCACGCGTCCGTCGCCGAGGTGTGGGTAGAGCTCGGGAACCACGCCGCTGTAGGCGCCGGACCCTGCCGGCGCTTCCGTCAATCCACCGGTACTCACCGCGGCGCCTTCCAGCACGATCTTGTAGCTGACGGTGGCGCCAATGCACCCTTCGGTGCTGAGGGTCAGCGGTTCCTCCCAGTAGACGGTCGGAACCCCGTCGGCGGATTCGCCGACGTGGGTAATCCCGGTCCCGGGCGGCGGCGCGCCAGGCGGCGGTTTGAGAATGACGTCCTGAGTGAACGCGCCGAGGCCATTGACCGCTTTCGGCCCGGCGCTGGCCTGCCCATAGGCCGGGCCGTCTGCCGGGGCGCGCGCCGTCACCTCGTATTGGCCTGCGCCGAGGTTGAGCGCGCGGTAGCGGCCGAGGTTGTTGGTGAACCTGGCGATGCAGGTCGCCGCCGGCAACGGGCCGCAGATTTCGACCGGAGCGTCGACGAGGGGGTCGCCGCCCGGAGCTTTCACCAGCCCTTCGAGCGTCGCACCGGTAGGTGGAGAGTTGACGACCGGAAAGTTGTAGCGCCCGAGCTGACCGCCGGCGTTGGAGGTGCCCGCCGAGAGGGCGCTCGAACCGCCATCGAGCAGAGCGCCGTTGGCAAACGATCCGGGGAGGACGAGGCTGTGGGCCGCGTCGCCATCTCCGCTCGAGAAGCCGGCGGCCGCCGACGTGCCGCCGAAGCCTTCGTGTCCGCCGCTGGCGTCACCGGTCTCCCACGCGATCCGGTCGTAGTTCAGCCGGATCACGAAGTCACCCGCCGTGGGGCCTTCGTCGATCAGCAGCATCTGGAAGCTGTTCGTCTTGTCGGCGTGTTCGTCGTAGTAGCCGACGTCGACATAGTCGACGCAGAAGGCGGTATGGCCGTTCACCGTCGTCGTCCCGTAGGTGACCAGCGATCCGACACGGGTATCGACGTCGGCGAGGAAGGGAGCGATGATCGCTTCGCCGGTGACCCTGAAGTCGTATGGCGTGTATTCGCCCCTCGCCTGGGCAAAGGTCACGTTGCCGTTGTTGTTGATGTTGACGGTGCTGAATTCGTTGCCGAAGAAGTTGACCACGAACGGCAGCGCCACATCCGCTTCGGACCCGTCGTCGTTGGCGGCGATCGCATGGTCCGTGCAACCAGCGAGGCTCTGCACGGCGTTGGAACCGGCCGCCAGCGCCTGTGCGGGCAGCAGCACCAGCGCGGAGACGATGCAGACGACAAGGCACGGCAGTCGGTACCTAGGGATTCGCATGCCTCACTCCCGATCTCGGTCTAGTTGAGCCGCGCGTCGCAGCTGAATGGTGCGATCGTACGCCTCATCTCCCCGCCCGGGAGGGAATCCGCCAAATATAGAACTTTTTTCCACCTGATCCGCCGGGAGTGGTGCTAGGTGTTCGGCAGCCCTCGTCGAATCGCAACTCGGCGGGTAGGGTCGTAAGACCCGACGAAGGAGGAGCTCGATGAGTGTCCTGATCCGCTTTGCCCCCTCTGCCCTGACGACCGCCCAGTACGACGAGTCCGTCCGCAAACTCGAAGCCGCCGGTGACTTTCCCCCCGACGGGATGGACTACCACGTCTGTTTCGGCACCGAGGGAAGCCTTCGCGTCAGCGAGATCTGGGATTCCCGGCAGCAGCTCGACGCATTCGGAGCGCGACTGATGCCCGTCCTCGCCGAGGTCGGCATCGACCCCGGCGAGCCGGAAATCGTGGAGATCCACAACATCGTCAAGCGCTGACGGGCGACAGAGGCGCGGAGCGCTTTGGGCGCTCAACCGGGCGGCGCAGTGCTGCATCGCCGTACGCGGACGGTATTTGAACCGGGCCAAGAGGCAAGGGCGCCTTGATCGAAGCCATGCGGGTGAAGGTTTGAATCGGGGAGACAGGATCAGTTTGGCTCCGGGAAAGACTTAGAACGGCGTCCGTATCACCCTCGTATCCCCAATTCCCAACCGTCTTCCGTCAGCGCGAAGGCATGGCCATGACGGGTGTCAAAGAGCACCTCGATCGCCTCAGCGCGGTCGATGACCTGTGGACCGCATACCTCGCCCAGGCGACCGCTGATGACGTCGCGAGCCAGGGGCAGGAGCTTGATCAGCTCGCGAGCAGGATGATCGATGAACTCGAGAAGGCGCGTGGAGGGGTAGAGCGCCTCCGAGGCATGTTGGAAGCGATCAGCGAAGATGAGTTCGGGTTCGCTCTGAGCCGAGTTGAGAGCGAGTACCCGGAGTTATACGGCAGCGCTCGTGAGTCATTGGCCGATCTGCTCGAGGAGTACAGCGTGCGCGGTGCCGCGATCGAGGCCTGCTCATTCCTCGAATCGCAACTCCCAAAGGAGATCGATGCAGTCGTGGAGAAGCGGCGGCGGTTGGCAGAGGGTGAGTTTCAGCCCGGCGATATGTCACCGCCCGCGCGGTGCGCGCTGAGCGGTGCGAAGCTTGGCCTCGCTACCGCGCTCATCGTAGTCACCGGCGGCGGCGCCGCTGCGATCCTGTTGGCGGCTGCGCTGGCATTAACCGACTTCGGCGAAAACTGGAGGAAGGGCTGCGGCGCCCTTGCCGGCGGAGTTTGGACTCGCCTCCGCGGCGCTGCCGGGTAGCCTCGCCATGACGAGCGCCGCGCCGCACGAAGTGGTCTGGTGCTAACCCGCGGAGAGTGAAGTGAAAAGCTGCGCGAGCGGTTTAAGTCAGGGGCGGCGGAGCCAGCGCGCCACCCGCCGCCAGTAGGGCGGTGGAGTCCATTCCACCCTCCCCTTCGGGGGCCGACCCGCCCACCGCCAAGCGTGACGAACAGCCTTCCCTACCCGCTCCACCTCGGCCTGGAAATCAGCGGGTTCGAAAAGGGCGAGGACGATCGCCAACTCGGGCGGTCCGTCCCCCTCCGAGGATTCCCTGCCGCTCAGATACTCAACGACGACCTCGGCGAACATGCGGTACCAGACAGTAGGCTCGATCGTGGTCGGGCTGCTGCCGATCGCGGCGACCCCGACCGAATGGCACCCCTGCTCGGTGGCGAGCCGGAGGGCGGCGGCGAGCGACTGGCGGACGACCTTCAGATCCGCTTTCCCCCGTCGGCTCATCGAAGCGACGTGAATGATCCCCTTCATCTGCTGCAGACCGCCCGCGGTGGTCCACCAGGCGTGGCCGAGCGGAAACGGCTTCCCCTCCTGGGCGAGCCGCTCGACACCTTCCCCGGCGCCATTCTTGATCGCCCGCGCTACCTGCGACCACATCCGCCCGTCGATGTCGTCGTTGCTGACGACAGCGTCCACCTCGAGATGGGCGACGTCCCCCTCAATGATCCAGAGTGAACCGCGCTTCTCGAACTCGTAGAGGGGGAGGGCTGGATCATTCGCGTGCCCCTTCGACTCACCCGACTCCTTCGCCTCGCGCGACCAGGCCCTGAGGTCGGCTCGCTCGGCTCCGGCGCGGCGCTCGATCGCCCAGGGCTGCGGCAGCCCGCAGAACTGGCAGCGCTCGACGACCGGGGCGAAGATCTCATGTCCGCAACGACCGCACCTGCGAGTCAGCCCAGCGCCGCAGATTGGGCAGTTCGTCGTCTCGAAGGTGAAGGAGGCGTGAACTATCGCCTTGCCGGTCAACCGGGTCTTCGCCAACAGTTCGCGGCGCGCCAGTTCACGAAACTCGCAACCGCGCGGACAAACCTGAACCGGGGTGCGATAGCCGGCCAACCGAGCAACCCTTCTGAGCTCCGCCCGGCGCCAGCGCCAGCGTCGGAAGAGGAGGATCGGTCGGGGCCTGAGACGGGAGAGGAGCCTACGAAACTTCCGACGCACCAACTGCCTCCTCGTCGCCGGACCCGGTCTTCTCGCCCTCGCCGAGGTGCATTTCGTTGAAGATGTCGTTCACCTCGACCCGGAATTCCTCCTGGGTGAGGTTGCGGCGCTGGATCTCACTGAAAATGGTCACCCGGCCGCGACCCATTTTCCTCACCGCGTCGAGCACCTCGCGCTGAGTGGCGCGGATCGCTCCCGTCTCCTTCTGCCGGAATTCTTTGTTCTCCTCCTGGTGCTCCTCCGGAACCGTTCCTTGCTTTTCGGCCTCTTTCTTTTCTTCCTTCTCTTTTATTTCCTGCAGTTTCAGCAGCCGGCAGTGGCAGATCAACAGGCTTTGAAGCACCGACGCCTCGTGCCGCTGCTCGCGATGCTCCCCCATCTCCTCGTGCAGTTCGTCATCGGCTTTGTTGAACTCTTTCGCTGCCCTTGGATCCCGCAGCTTGAAGTGGCACTCTGCCAGCGCAAAGGCAACCTCAGCACTGCTCTTCTCCCAGACGGAGCAGATTTTCTGGGCCTGGAGCAAAGCCCAGCAGCGAAACAGATCCCCTTCCGCCTCTGCCGACTCCGCCTCCTCCAGCCTCACCCAGACGGGTGAGTCGATGAATTTCTTAGCCTTCCCGGACGGAGCCTCCGTGGCCGTGCGGACTTGCTCGAATTCCTCCTTCGAGGCGGATTCGATGATCCGCTTAGCTTCTTTCACCAATTCTGCGTCGATCGGGTCGTCAAGGTGCTTACGGTCGTATGCCACCCACTCGTAGATGTCGGCTTGGGTACGGGCGACTTCCAGGCGCGTATGGACCTCTTCGTCTTTCGTCCCGCTTTCCTCCAGCTTCCGGCTCAGCTTTTCCAAGCGATCGAGCAGAGAATGGACCGCTCTGAACCGATCCCTTGGGGAACGCGGATCGGCGAGCTCCGACTCCTCGTCTCGCTCGGCCTGGGGCTTCGGCTTGGCGATCAGGAAGAATTCCGTTTCAATGATGATCCGCTCGAGTTGGAAGTACTGCGAGCTGGTTTCGGGCAGGTCGAGCTCGTCGTGCTTAAACCGTTCGATCGCCTCGCCGTACTGGCCGACGGTCGTGAGGATGTAACCGACCCAGTACTCGATGAACTTCTGCAGATCCCCGACGATCGGGTCCTGTGAGGCCATCTGCAGTTCCGAAAGGGCTGCCTCCGTCTCGCCCTCGATGAAATGGTCGATGGCTTTAATGAATTTCGTGTAGTGGCCCAGCTTGATGTTCTGGAGGCTTAGGTAACCCTCTAGCGCGCGCAGCTCCTTGGCGATTTCCTGCAGTTCCCGCCGCCGCCCCGCATTGACCACCACGACATCGAACTCGTGCCTGTTGAACAGCTCCAGCATCAGCTTCTGGGCTTGCTCCTCGATTGCGTCGACCCGCACCTGCGCTTTCTCGTCCATGCTTTTGGCGGCCTGGGCGGTGGCTTCCTTGGCGAGCTGAAGGGTTTCGTTGACAAGTGAGAGCGTCGTCTGGCTCTGCTCGAAGAACGACCCGTAGCTCTGCTCGGTGCGGCGCTGCGAAGACATCTCGCCGGCAACGTTGAGCTCGTGCAACTGGCTGACTCGCCGTTGGTCCCGGATGCTGAAGACGACCCCGATCGCTCCTCCGAGCGAGAGAATCCCGACCAGCACGGTGACTGGGAATAGCAGGTAATTGATGATCTTTTCGTGCTCGTCGACATCCTTGCGGAGGTCGTGGATCCGCGTGTCCTGTAAGAGCTCGCGGTGGAAATTGGATTGGGCCGCGAGGGCTACAGCCGGCGGTGCCAACAGCGAGCAGGCGAGTACCAGCCCGCAGAGCGTTGCAGCGACAAGCCGTGTCAATCCCTGTCCAATCATTGTTCCCCCACTGGCAGCAGCGGAACCATATTGATTTAGAAAACTTTTCGGGTTTCCAAACTCGCACCCAGCCAGTTTTTGGCTGACCGAGTAGCGCCTGCCGGAGGCCGACAGCCGCAGTGACCAAATCGGAGCGCCGCTTTACATCGTGGTGCCTCTGGCTGTGACCCGCGCATGGCTGGATCCGGCTGGTCGCCGGCCTAGGCTTCTCGCGTGGGAGAAAGCGCGAACAAATCCGAAAACACATCGAGACCCTCTCCTCGTTCGAGATCGAATACCGAGAGTTCATCGGCGCTCTGGAGGACTACCGCAGAGAAGGAAGGGAACGGTGGCCCACCGAGGAGTTCGAGAGACGCAGGCGGGCGATTCAGGCGAACTCCGTCAGGGCCGACCGCGCAATCCAAGCCTCCGGAGTCGGGGGTTTGGTCTTCACCGAACCACCGGCGATCGGCGGCGGAGTGCGATCTCAGGATCTCCCCTCCCAAGTGTTTGACTTCATCGAGGTCAACCCTCTCAGCGGCGACGATGGCCTGTCTTTCCAGCGAGCCCTCCTTGATCGGATGCCCGGCCAGATTGCCGGGCTGGAAATCAGATTGGAAGAAGCCGAAGGACGAGAGTACGAGCGTGCGAAAAGACAATCCTCGGCGCTTTTCACTGAGAACGCAGGCCTCTGCGTAAGCTGGCGGCACCCAGCTGATCCACCGTCCGTATCACCCTCGCACTGCGCCTCGTATCACTCTCATATCACGGATGCCCCCGCACGTCCCCGCATTGCCTCGCGAGCGAATCCTGATCGGCCGCAGTGCGTGGCATGCGAAGCCACGCGGGGCGAAGGTCTGCATCGGGGAGACAGGATTTGAACCTGCGACCGCTCGGCCCCCAGCCGAGTGCGCTACCAGACTGCGCCACTCCCCGTGGGGCCTTCATTTTGACGGATCGGCGGGCGCGGTGCTTGGGGGAACGTCTTGTCTGTCTTGTAGGTTGCGATTTATGAGGCGATGTGGACGCTGCGAACAGGAGAAGCCGGTGGAGGAATTCGCTTGGCGGCGTCGGGCTCGGGGGCAGCGGGACAACTACTGCCGGTCCTGCCGGGTCGAGTATCACCGGGAGCACTACCTGGCCAACAAACAGCGCTACATCGCCCAGGCTCGGCAGCGCAAGAAAGCGCTGGTTGAAGAACGGACGCAGTACCTGGTCGCCTTTCTCCGCGAGCATCCCTGCGTCGACTGCGGCGAGGGGGATCCGATCGTCCTCGAGTTCGACCACCTCAGGGACAAGAAGTTCTCGATCTCAGCTGGAATTCAAGGCCGGCGGTGGCAGGACGTCCTCGACGAGATTGCAAAGTGCGAGGTGGTTTGTGCAAACTGTCACCGGCGTCGCACCGCGAAGCGGGGCGGCTTCCACCGCGCGCGGCGGTAGCTCAACGGTAGAGCCTCGCCCTTCCAAGGCGATGACGCGGGTTCAAGTCCCGTCCGCCGCTTCCCTTTAAAGTGCCTCGCACCTCTGCCGATGAGAGGGGCGATGCGCGTTGTCCTCTCGATGCTCGCCGCTCTTGCCCTCGCTCTGGGAGTTGCCGGCTGCGGCGACTCAGGCGGCGACTCCGCCTCGGGCGCGGGCGGCTCGGCCGCTACCGGGGGCTCCTATGTCGATTGGCCGCTGTTCGGGCGGGTGCCGGAGCGGACGCACTATCTGCCCGCGGAGGAGAAGGCTCTGGATCCGCCTTTGAAGGAGGCGTGGTCGGTCAACACGCACGCGCTGATCGAGTTCCCGCCGGCGATCCACGACGGGGTCGCCTACGTGATCAACAAGTATGGGAACGGGAAAGCGGTGCAGCTGCGGGATCGCAAGGTGCTGTGGGAACTCAACGTGCGGCCGAGCGACAGGGGGAAGCCGAACTTCGTCACTGCCCCCGTCTATTACGACGGCGTCATCTACGGAGCGTTCCTGACCGGGAACCTCGCCGCCGGCGACGCGAAGACGGGGAAGAAACTGTGGGTCCGCAAGCTCGGCGGGCACCTCGAATCCTCGCCCCTTGCGGTCGACGGCAGGCTCTACCTCGGCACCGATACGGCGAATTTGCTCGCCCTGCGCGCCTCCGACGGCAGCACGCTCTGGAGCTTCAACGCGCCCGGGGCGATCAAAGCCAGTCCGAGCTACGACGACGGCAAGGTCTTCTTCGCCGACTACGAGAGCAGCATGTTCGCCCTCGACGCGAAGAGCGGCAAGCTGGCCTGGCGCAGCAACACGAGCAAGATCCCGCCCTTCGGCCGCGGCGGCTTCTTCTCCTCCCCCGCCGTCGCCTTCGGCCGCGTCTACGCCGCCCGCGACGACGGCACCGTCTACGCCTTCGACGAGGCGAGCGGCAAGGTCGCCTGGCACTTCGACGCCGGTGGCCAGGTCTACGGGTCCCCCGCGGTCGCCCAGGTGCCCGGCACCCCGCCGACCGTCTACATCGGGGCCGAAAACGGCCGCTTCTTCGCCCTCGATGCCCGCACGGGCAAGGTGCGCTGGCAGCGCGACGTCGGCGGCCCGATCCCCGGCACCGCCACGGTTATCGGCCACACCGTCTACACCTCCAGCTTCAAGACCCAGGAAACCAGCGGCTTCGACGTCCGCACCCACAAGCGCACCTTCCACATGAAGGAGGCCGGCTACACGCCGATGGTCTCCGACGGCAAGCGCCTCTACCTGATCGGCTACTACGACCTG
>Ga0070684_100001486_pt1 | contig 16916 bp, 13 predicted proteins | sample KBSC723LmetaG_FD_65653 | JGI IMG/M metagenome (GOLD analysis project Ga0070684, IMG submission 65653) | Corn rhizosphere microbial communities from Kellogg Biological Station, Michigan, USA - KBS C7.2-3L metaG | ecosystem: Host-associated > Plants > Roots > Rhizosphere ...
CGCGGCCACGACCTGTCCGAGACGATGCGCGCGATCTGGAAGGCGCTCGGCCCGCCCCGGCCCGAGCTGGTCTCGTACATCGGCCGCGAGGCGTGCCGCGGGCTCGCCTACGCGCACAACCTCACCGACGAGAACGGCCGCCCGCTGGGCATGATCCATCGCGACGTCTCGCCATCGAACGTGATGCTGTCGTACGAGGGCGCCGTCAAGATGCTCGACTTCGGTATCGCGAAGGCGCTGGGCGACTCGGCCGAACCGTCGAAGAACGGAACGCTGAAGGGCAAGTACGCGTACATGGCGCCCGAGCAAACCGAGGGCGAGAACGTCGACAGCCGCAGCGACATCTTCGCGATCGGCATCGTCCTGCACGAGGTGCTGACCGGACGCCGCCTGTTCAAGGGACAGAACGACGTCGCGACGATCGAGCGCGTCCGCCGCTGCGAGGTGCCGCCGCCCTCCGCGTCGAACCCCGCCATCCCGCGCGAGCTGGACAACATCATCCTCAAGGCGTTGCAGCGCGATCCGGCGCGCCGCTGGAGCAACGCCGCCGACCTGGCCGATGCGCTCGACGACATCGTGCACAACGCGCGCTTCCAGCCGACGCATCTGCAGCAGATCCTCTACGACCTGTTCCCGATCGACGGCGCGCCCGCGCCGCGCACGGGCAGCCAGCGCTCGGCGTCGCGATCGATCGGCGGTGGCCCGTCGGTGAGCTCGCGGTCGCGCACGGTGCCGCCGGTGGCGCGCACGCTGTCGGGCGCGCAGCCGCTGCCGATCTTACCGGTGGGCAGCGCGTCCGCGTCGCTGAAGCCCAAGGCGAAGTTTCCGACCGCGCTCGTCGCGCTGCTGGTCCTGGCGGGCGCGGGCTTCGGCGGGTGGAAGTACCTCTCGGCGCGCAACGCGCCCGATACCCACGTGACGACGATCGGCGATCCGGCCCGCAAGTTCCACGTGTACGTGAAGTCGTTGCCCGACGGCGCGGACATCTTCCTCGGCGAATCGAAGCGCCCGATCGGCGCGACGCCCGTGACGCTGCCGATCGATCTGACCGGCCTCGCGTCGGTGAAGCTGACCCTGAAGAAGGCCGGGTACGAGGATTACGAGCAGATCGTCGTCGACGATACGCCGCTGTCGATCAACCTGACCGCCGTCGGCGCGCCGCCGCCTGCACCCGCCGGCGCGGCTGGGGCGCCGGGCAGCGCGACCGACCCGGGCGCGTCCAAGGACAAGTCGTCGGGCAACTCGGGCAAGTCCCGTCATCGCAGCCGGAGCTCGTCCAAACCAGCGTCGCCCTCCGGCGACAACGACGAGCCCAAGGGCGAGATCACCGAGTAGCGCCCGGCCGACGCAGCCGCCGTGCCCCGCCTGCTCCTCTGCTACCACTTCTTTCATCCCGACGACGTCGTCAGCGCGCGGATGTTCACGGACCTCGCCGTGGAACAGACCCGGCGCGGATGGGACGTCACGGTCCTCACCAGCAACCGGTTGTGGCGCGACCCGCACGCGCAGCTTCCCCGCTTCGAAAGGTGGAACGACGTCGCGATTCACCGCGTGTTTCGTCCCCCGTGGGATCAGGCACGCCCGGTCGAGCGGCTCGGCAACAGCGCCTGGATGCTGGCTGCATGGCTGGCGAAAGCGCGGACGCTCGGATCCTTCGACGCGATCGTGATCGGTTCCGACCCGGCGTTCTCGGCGCTGGCGGCGCCCGTTCTGCGGCGCCTGTTTCCGCGCGCGGCCCTCGTGCACTGGTGCTTCGACCTCTACCCCGAAGCGATCACCGCCGAAAAGCTGGGGCAGCAGCACCTCGAGACCGTCGCCCGCGGTCTGATGCGGATCGCGTACGGCGCGTACGACGCGCTCGTCGACATCGGCCCGCGCATGGGCGAGCGGCTGGCCGACTACGGATCGCCGGCACGCCAGGACACGCTGGTGCCGTGGGCGCTGGCCGAGACGGATCATCCCGTCGCCATCGACGCCGAGGCCCGGCGCGCGCTGTTCCCCGACGCGCGGCTCGCGCTCCTCTATTCCGGGACCATGGGCCGCGCCCACGAATTCTCGGCCTTTCTAGGCCTCGCCCGCGCCTGCCGGGCCCGGACGAGGAATGCGATCTCGATCTGTTTCTCCGTCCGCGGCAACCGCGCCGACGACCTGGCGCGGGCGATCACCGCCGACGACACGAACGTCTCGCTGGCTCCCTTCGCCGACGAGGCCACGCTGCAGGCGCGCCTCGCCGCCGCCGACATGCACCTGGTCAGCCTGCGGGCGGACTGGGCCGGTGTCGTCGTCCCGTCGAAGTTCTTTGCCTCGCTCGCGGTGGGCCGCCCCGTCGTCTACGCGGGGCCGGCCGAGTCGGAGATCGCGCGCTGGATCTCCCAGCACGAGATCGGCTTTCACCTGACGGACGAGACGACGGAGGCCGCTGCCGATCGGTTGCACCGGTTTCTCGACGATCGCGACGCGCTCGCGCGGCTACGCGAAAGCGCGCTCGCCGTCTACCGGCGCGAGTGGTCGAAGGCCGTGACGAACGATCGCTGGGATCGCCTGCTGCGCGAGCTGGTGCAGGCGCGGGCCTGAGCGCCCGTCTTTCCAGTTGACCGGCCGTTGGGCCTCGCCAATGCTCGCAGCGAATGTTCCGCGGGCGCGTGGTCGCTGTCGTCATTCCCGCCTGCGACGAGGCCGACAAGATCGCGGCCACCATCCGCTCGGTTCCTGACTTCGTCGATCACGTCATCGTCGTGGACGACGGCAGCGCCGACGCGACCGCCGCGATCGCGCGGCGCGCGGCGCGCGGCGAGGTCATCGTCCACGATCGCAACCGCGGCGTGGGCGCAGCGATCACGACCGGCTACGCGCGCGCGCTCGCGCTGGGCGCGCACGCCACGGCGGTGATGGCCGGCGACGGGCAGATGGATCCGGCGGACCTGCCCGCGCTGCTCGCGCCGGTCGTCGACGGCCAGGCCGACTACGCGAAGGGGAACCGGTTCGCGTGGCCGGGCGGCTGGCGCACGATGCCGGCGGCGCGTCTGATCGGCGGCGGCGTGCTGTCGTGGCTGACGCGGCTCGCGTCGGGTTACTGGCGCGTCGGCGATTCGCAGTGCGGGTACACGGTCGCGTCGCGGGCCGCCCTGCGGGCGATCGGTTCGGATCTGTTCCCGCGCTACGGCTATCCCAACGATCTGCTCGCGAAGCTGGGCGCGGCGCGGGCCCGCGTCGTCGACGTACCGGTCCGCCCGGTGTACGGCCCGAACTGGCGGTCCGGGCTGCGGCCGACGCGCGTCGCGTTGCCGATCGCGGGGCTGCTCGCGCGCGGGTTCGTCCGCCGCATGCGTGCCCGCGCGCGCGGCGCGCCCGTCGTCGAACCGGCGACGGTCGCGGTGGACGCCGCCGGCGCGAGCCCGCAATCATGAGGATCGGGCTTCTCACCACGTCTTTCCCGCGTCACGCGGGTGACTACGCGGGCAGCTTCGTCGGCGACCGCGTGCGCCAGCTGCTCGCCGACGGCCACACTGTCGACGTGGTGGCCGCGGGCGACGGCCGCATCGCGCGCGAGCCCGAGGACGACCGTCTGACTGTCACGCGGGTCGCGCCGCTCGCCCAGCAGGAGGCGGGCCTCTTCTACGGCGACGGGGCGCCGGAGGCGCTGGAGCGGGGCGGCGCGCGCGTCTGGCTCGCGGCGGCGCATTTCTCGTGCGCGCTCGCAGCCGCCGCGCGCGCTCTGTCGGATCGGTTCGACATCATCGAATCACACTGGCTGGTTCCGAGCGCGCTCGCCGCGCTGGCGGCGGCGCCGTCGCACCGCCAGCGCGCGTTCGCCCACTCGGGCGACGTGGCGCTGCTGGAACGGGTCCCGCTCGGCCGCACGATCGCCCGGCGCCTCGCGCGCGCCGGGATCGCCATTCACTTCGTCAGCGACGCGCTGCGGTCCCGCTTTGCCGCCCTCGCCGGCGCGCCGGTCGGGATCGTCGACGTGCTGGCGCCAACCCCCGGCGCCTGGTCGCCGCGGTCAGGCGTCGACGTCGCCGGCCGCGCACGGCTCGGTCTGGCGCGCCCCACCGTGCTCGCGGTCGGCCGGCTCGTGCCGATCAAAGGACACGAACGCCTCCTGCGCGCCTGTGCGCGCGTTCAAGCCAGCGGCGCGCTCGCCGCCGGCGCGCTCGAGGTCGTGATCCTGGGCGACGGACCGGAGCGCACCCGCCTCGGCGATCTCGCGAACCAGCTGGGCGTCCGGCTGCGCTTGCCCGGATTCGTGCCCCGGGAGGACGTCGGCCGCTGGCTGCGCGCCGCCGACGTCTTCGTCCAGCCATCGATCCGCCTCGCGAATGGCCGCACCGAGGGCGCGCCATTCGCCACCGCCGAGGCCCTCGCCGTCGGTATCCCCGTCCTGGTGGAAAATGACGTAGGCCGGCTTGCGCGAGGTCTTGCCCGCCGTTTTCACCCAACTGCCACCGGCGTGTAACTGGATACGCACACCAGCGGCCGGCCGCGAAGCGCGCTTCGCGGTTTCATGGTTGTTCTAACCCGTAACAGGTTGAAACTACTGGCTGTGCGCGTCGGCACGCCTCCTGCTGTCAGATATTGCCGGAGGCCCCCGCTTGTCGCAGCGCGTTCACAGCCAGCCCGAGCTCTCCGTGGTCATCGCCGTCGGCGATCAGGAAGACTCGATCGGCCACCTGATCCGCAACGTTGCGTCGCATCTGTCCAGCCTCGGCCGGACGTTCGAGATCCTGGTCGTGAACGCGGGCTCCAAGGACAACAGCCTGTCCATCGCCAGCGTTATTGCCAGTAGCGTCGCTCAGATCGAGGTGCTCGCCCGTGACGTCGCCGGCCGGGCGTTCCTGCGCGGCACGTCGGAGGCGCGCGGCGAGGTCGTCGTGCTCGTCGACGCCAGCAAGCCCGTGTCGCTGGCGCCCCTGGCCTGGGCGCTGTCCCGTATCGCCTCCGGTCGTGACGCGGTCGTCCTGCGCGGGCGCTACGTCGTCGCGCGCCGGCTCGCGGCGTTGCCAGTCATCGTGCGCGCCGCCGGCCCGGGCGTCCTGTTCGAGGCGGTCTTCGAGAGCCGCGCGCAAGAGCTGGGCGTCGATATCGTCGGCTCCCGGCCGCGTCGTCCCGTGCCGCTGTTGCTGCGCCCGGTGTTGCGATTCCTGGCGGCGTAAGCCTTCGCCGTGCGTCGAGCGGCGTTATGCTAACCTGACGAGCGAATGTCGGGGCTCAGCATAGTCATTGCGATAGCGGGGCTCGCGCTCCTGATCGTCCTCCACGAGGGCGGGCACTTCCTGGTGGCGCGGTTGTGCGGGATGCGCGTCGAACGCTTCTCGATCGGCTTCGGGCCCCCGCTGGTCAGCTTCAAGCGAGGCGGGACGATCTTTCAGATCGCGCCGATTCCGCTGGGCGGCTTCGTCCAGATCACCGGGCTGAACCCGAATGAGGAGTTCGACAAGTCGGACCCGATGGTCTACCCGAACCGGCCCCGCCTGATGAGGTTGCTGACGGTGCTGGCCGGGCCGGCGGCGAACTACCTCACCGCGATCGTCCTCGTTTTCGTCGTACTGCTGGGCTACGGCATCGCGCCGAAGACGCAGAAGATCGAGGAGCCTGCGGCCGGCCGTCCGGCGGCGATGGCGGGTCTCAAGGCGGGCGACGTGCTGGTCGAGGCGAACGGGCAGGTGGTCGACGCCGAGCATCCGATCAGCGAGGTCATCAAGGCCGGCGCGGGCGCTCCCGTCAGCATCAAGGTCCTGCGCGACGGCCAGCCGATGACCTTCAACGTCACGCCCGACATGAACAAGGGCGTCTACCAGGTCGGCATCCAGATCGGGCCGTACGGTGAGCGCCGGCCCGCGACGCTGGGGATGGCCGCCAAGGAAGCGATCGTCTACCCGTACTACGCGTCGGTCGACATCCTCGACGGGCTCTACAACATGATTCGCGGCAAGGTGCAGGCTGACCTGTCCGGGCCGGTCGGGATCACCAAGCAGATCGCGAAGGCGGCCAGCCGCGGCATGGTGAACTTCATCTCCATGCTCGCGATGCTGTCCGTGTACCTGGGTCTCTTCAACCTGCTGCCGCTGCCGGCGCTGGACGGCGGGCGGGCGGTGTTCCTGGGCGTCGAGTCCGTCATGCGCAAGCGCGTCGATCCGCGCATCGAGGCGGCCGTGCACACGGCGGGCTTCGTGCTGCTGTTCGGCGTGCTGCTGGTGGTCACGTTCAAGGACATCTTCGGGAAGGGCTAGCGGGGTAGGGCGTGGTGGCGCGGCAGCGCCGCCGGGGTGCGCGACGCGCGCCCGGCTCGGCCATTCACCAAGGGCTGGTCGGTGAGCGCGCGCTGGTCGGCACGCCGTACCTCGCCGACCCGGCGCTGCGGCAGGAGTACGCCCGTGACATCGCGCCGCGCACGCGCGCGGCGCTGGGGAAGGTTCTCCCCGCGGTCTTCGGGGCCGATACGCCGGCGCCCGATCGGGCCCTGGACCTCGGCGCTGGCACCGGAGCGGTCGCCGAGGCGCTGCGCGCCCATTTCGGCGCTGGCATCGCGGTCGTGGGCGTCGACCGTGTGGCCGCCCCCGGCGTGGTGACGGCGAACCTCGAGGTCGCGCTGCCGGCGGTCGAAGGGCGGTTCGAGCTGATCGTCGCGGCGCACCTGCTGGGCGAGCTGTTCGTCGATCGGCAGCCCGAAGAGCGCGTCGATGAGCGAGCCGGTCGGGTGGCAGCGTGGGCGGAAGGCCTGCTGACGCCGGGTGGGACGATCATCCTGGTCGAGCCCGCCTTGCGCGAGACGTCGCGCGAGCTGCTCGCGGTGCGCGACCAGTTGCTGGCGCTGTCCGACCTGGAGATCGTCGCACCCTGCTTCTGGCGGGGCGCCTGCCCGGCGCTCGCCAGCCCACGCGACTGGTGTCATGACGCTGTCGCGGCGCCGGACCTGGGCGGCCGCCGCGTCGACTTCAGCTACCTGGTCCTCCGCGACCGCTGGAAGCCGTTACCTGGCCAGCTCAACTACCGCGTGGTCAGCGATCCGCTGCCCGAGAAGGGGCGCCTCAAGCTCTACGCCTGCGGCCCGGATAGCCGCCACGCGTTCATCCGACTCGACCGCAACGAAACGCCGGCGAACGCGGGCTTCGGCAAGCTCGTTCGCGGCGACGTCGCGCGCATCGCCGGCGCGGCCGAGGCCAGCGATGGGATGCGCGTCGAAGCGACGACCGCCGTGAAGAAGCTCTAAGCTTCGGCCGCGGACCTGTCGTTGTAGGCGGAGTGGAGGCGTCGGAAATCATTTACAATCGTCCCCTCCCCAAGACCTGAATGCACTCTCATCTCGCGCAGGAGTGGGCGGTTGCCTGGCCGTTTCCCGCGATAGCCATCGCGCTGCTGCTGGTCCTCTCGTTTCTTCGGCCCGTCGTCGACGCCGCCGAGCGGGGCCGCGTCAAGGCGGGAATCCTCTTCACCGGCTCGTACCTGGTGCTGACGCTGGCGTTCGGTCTGCTGGGACGTCCGCTGCCCACGCCGACGCAGCACGACTGGCTGCGCGTGATGTCCGTGCTGCTGCTTTGCTTCGCGATGGTCATCGCCGGCAGCTTGCTCGTGTTCGACGTCGCGCTCCGCCGCCGTCAGATCCCGCGCATCCTGCAGGACCTCGTGCAGGGGGTCGCGTACTTCATCGTCGCCGCGATCATCCTGACCCGGTCGGACGTCGACGTCACGCGCGTGTTCACGGCGTCGGTGCTGACGACGGCCGTCCTCGGCCTCGCGCTGCAGGACACGCTGGGTAACGTCATGGCCGGCCTGGCGCTGCAGCTGGAGCGCGACTTCGAGGTCGGGGACTGGATCAACATGGGCGATCGCTCGTCGCCGATCGTCGGGCGCATCCGCGAGGTGCGCTGGCGCGCCACCACCATCATCACCAAGAACGGCGACCTCATGCTGATCCCGAACTCGGCGATCACGCGCGCGATGATCACGAACTTCAGCCGGCCGACCAGCGCGCACCGCCAGTGGGTGAACGTGCGCGTCCACTTCCGTCATCCGCCGGCGCGGGTGCGCGAGGTGATCGTCGACGCGGTCCGCGGGCTGTCGTTCGTTCGCGCCGAGCCGCCGCCCGACTGCATCCTGCAGGAGTTCACCGAGGACGCCTGCACGTACGGGTGTCGATACTGGATGGACGACGTTCAGCGGGACGACACGCTGGACAGCGACGTGCGCAGCGCGATCTGGTACGCGCTGCACCGGGCGGGCATGGAGATCCCGTTCCCGTCGCGGAACATCAACGTCACCGAGATGAACGAGGACCGCGTGCAGCGCAAGCGCGACGAGGAGTACGCGCGGCGGGTCGATGCGCTCGCGCGCGTCGACGTGTTTCGCGCGCTGGACGCGGAGAAGATCGACAAGCTGGCGCGGCGCCTGCGCCAGGTCATGTTCGGCCCGGGCGAGGTGATCCTGCGTCAGGGCGACCCGGGCGATTCGCTGTACCTGGTGCGGAACGGAAAGGTGGTGGTTCAGATCGGCGTGCTGGGCGCGTCGAAGGAGATCGCGACGCTGACCGACGGGCACTTCTTCGGCGAGATGTCGCTGATGACCGGCGAATCGCGCACCGCGACCGTAGTCGCGAAGACCGACGTCGAGTGCTACATCGTCGACAAGTCATCCTTCGGCGAGATCGTGCAGGAGGAGCCCGAGCTGGCCGGCGTCATCAGCGACATCCTATCCCGCCGGCAGGTCGACCTGGGCGGCGCCAAGCGTTCGCTGACGCCAGTGCCCAGCGCGGCGCAGTCCAACCAGCTCCGCTCGAAGATTGCCGCCTTCTTCGGAATCGGCGGCAAGTCGCGCTAGAGACGCGGCGGGCGGTCGGGCTAGCCGGCCGCGGCGGCGTCGCGGATCAGGGGGCGGACGTCGATCGGCGTCATGCCGGCGCGCCGGGCGGCCTCGAGGCCGATGTCCGTGTCCTCGTAGACCGTGCAGTGGGCGGGGTCGATGCCGATGCGGCGGGCCGCCTCCAGGAACACGTCGGGCTCGGGTTTGTGGCGGGCCGTGTCCTCGGCGGCGACCACAGCCGCGAACCAATCCGTGATCCCCAGCGCCTCGAGGGTGCGGGTGATCAGCCGCCGCACGCTGCCCGACGCGACCGCGAGCGGGCCCTCGCCACGGTGGCGGCGGGCAATCTCGACCACGGCAGCTATCGGACGGACGCCGCCGCCCGCGGCGAGGCTGTCGTAGTACATCTGCTCCTTCTCCAGCGCGAGCGCGACCGGGTCGACGGTCAGCCCGGACTCGGCGATTAACATCGCTGCGATCTTCTGGGTCGGAACGCCGCCCAGTGAGTAAAAACGCGCTTCGGGAAACTGGAATCCGTGACGCCGCGCGATCTCGGTCCAGGCAACGTAATGCGAGGGCATGGTGTCGACCAGGGTACCGTCGAGGTCGAAGATGAATCCCCGCTTGGGCTCTGACATCGTTGACGATGTTAAACTCGCGGAGCTGCCCGTGCCTAGCTGTCCTACCTGCCACAACACGTTTCCGGCCGGGACAGACGTCTGCCCGCGTGACGGCGCGCCCTTGATGACGACCGGCGCGGCGACCCAGTCCGGCCTCGTCATGGCCGCGACGGTCCCGGGCCTGCCGACCCCGCCCCCGTCTTCACCTTCGGTCTCCTCGCCGTCTTCGTCCTCGGCCACCGCGACCGCGCCCGCGGCGAAGCCGGAGGAAGAGTCCAAGTTCGATCCTCTCGTCGGCGCCGTCCTGGCCGACCGCTACCAGATCGTGCGCCGCATCGGCGAGGGCGGGATGGGCGCCGTCTACGAGGCGAAGCACACGGTCATCGGCAAGCGCGTCGCGGTCAAGGTGTTGCTGGAGAAGTTCCTCGCGAAGAGCGACTTCGTCGCGCGCCTGCTGCAAGAGGCGCGGCTCGCCAGCTCGATCGGCCACGAGCACATCGTCGACGTGACCGACTTCGGCACGACGACCGACGGTCGTTCGTTCGTCGTCATGGAGTTCCTCGATGGCGAATCGCTGGCGGAGCTCGCGATGCGCGAGGCGCCGCTGCCCATCGAACGCAGCGTCGGCATCGCGCGCCAGGTGGCCAGCGCGCTGGGCGCCGCCCACGCGAAGGGCATCTTTCACCGCGACGTGAAGCCCGAGAACATCTACCTGGTCCGGCGCGGCGACGCCGACTTCGTGAAGGTCGTCGACTTCGGCATCTCGAAGGCGGTCAAGCCGGGCGGCGACGAGGGCGGCGAGGGCTACCGCCTGACGCACACCGGGCTTCTGCTGGGGACGCCGCTTTACATGTCGCCCGAGCAGGCGCGCGGCGAGGAGGACCTCGATCACCGCGTCGACATCTGGGCGCTGGGCGTGCTGCTGTACGAATGCCTGACCGGCGAGGTGCCGTTCCGCGCCAACAATTATCTGGGCATCATCTCGCAGGTGCTGACGCACGAACCGACGCCACCGTCGAAGCTGCGGCCCGAGTTGGGGATCTCGGGGGCGGTCGAGGCGGTCGTCATGCGCGCGATGGCGAAGGATCGCACGCGCCGGTACGCGACGATGGCCGAGCTGGAGCGCGATCTGGAACGGCTGCTGGCCGGCGACCAGAACGTCGGCGTGATTCCCAGCGCCGCGGGTGCGGGCGCGAAGGCGCCGGCGCCGCCGAAGCGCTGGCCCCTGCTGGCGGCCGGTGGCGCGGTGCTGGTAGCGGCGATCGCGATCGATCTGTCGTGGCCGTCGAAGCCGGCGACGGCACCGCAGCCCGCGGCCGCGCCGCCCGCCGTTGCGCCGCCGACGCCCGCGCCTGTCGCACCGCCGCCCGCGGCGGTCGTTGCGCCGCCGGCGCCGCCGCCCGCGGGGCCCGCGCACAAGAAAGTTCGCGTGCGCGGGGAGGCGAAGGTCGCGAAGCCGGCGACGCCCGCCGAGCCGGTGGGAAAGTCGCGTGAGGTTCGGTTGCCGTCGGGTTCCAAAGAGGCGTACCCGGACAAGTGAGAGCGGCGCGCGTCTCGGCGATGGTCCTCGCGGGTCTTCTCGCCGTCATCGTTTTGGCGATGCCCACGCCCGCGCGCGCCGCCGACGACGCGACGGCGCAGGCGCGATCGCACTACGAGATGGGCCTGAAGCTGTTCGACGCGCGCGAGCACGAGCAGGCGCTGATCGAGTTCTCGAAGGCGAACGAGATCAAACCGCGGCCCGCGGCGCTGTTCATGATGGCCCAGTGCGAGTACCTGATGGGCAACCTCAAGGCAGCGAGCATTCACTACCAGCGCTACGCGGCCGAGAATCCCGACGGTGAGTTCGCGGAGCTGGCGCGCGACCGCGTCGAGAGCATCGCGAAGCGCCTGAGCACGTTCGTCGTGAACACCGTGCCCGAGGACGTCACGGTTCGGATCTCGCGCGAGGGCGAGCCCGGCAACATCGTCGCCAGCGGTCAGGCACCCAACAACTTCCCGATCCCGCGCGGCCACTACCGCGTCGACGTCACCAAGCCGAACTATCAGGGCCAGACGCGCATGGTCGACATCGACGTGGGCGAGACCAAGCCGCTGTTCTTCAAGCTGGACCCGATCCCGGCGCGCCTCGAGATCGAGACGCAGCCGCCGGGCGCGACGCTGTACGTGAACGGCAACCGCGCGCGGAACCCGTACCGGCAGGACATCTCGCCGGGGCACATCGAGATCTTCGCGGAGGCGACCGACTACCAGGATCGGACGGTCGATCTGACCCTGGCGCCCGGCGAGCACATGCTGCTGACGGGCAACCAGCGGCTTCGCCTGAACTACGTGCAGCGGTCGGGGCGGCCCGAGCTGGTCGTGGCGTCGTCGCTGCTCGGCGGTCTGGTCGGCGCCGGCGCCGTCGTGGCCGGCATCGGCGACGCGCTGGAGAGCCCGAATGTCGCGTCGGTGTTGCTCGTGGGCGGCGGCGCGTTCTCGGGCGTCGTCGCCGGCGCGCTGGTCGGCTCGGCGCTGGCGCCGCGCTACATCCCCGACAACCAGGCCCTCTACATCCTGGGCGGGATGTGGATCGGGACCGCCGAAGGGCTGATGGGCGGCGTCGTCGTCCGGCAGGTGATGACGGCGCGTGGCGATGTCATTCTGCCGTGCCCGGGGCCGGATCCCTGTCGCGGTTCGGTCGCCGACCAGCTGCGCGCTGGTTTCGTCGGGACGCTGCCCGGATTGACGCTGGGGCTGACGGCGGGCGCGCTGACGGCGCACCGCGCGCCGACCTATGGCCGCGTGGCGCTCATCCAGAGCGCGGCGCTGGGTGGGGCGTTGCTGGGCGGAGTCGCGCAGCTCGCCGTCAAGTGGAAGCCGTACGGCACAAGCTGGGAATACACGGTCCACGAGCTGGCGCCGGCGAAGGACTCGAACGGCAACCCGATCGCGCCATCCGACCACTGCACGCCGAACCCCGACGGAAACTTCAGCTGTGCCGTGCAGGACAACAGTGTCTTCGATCAAGCTCCCGGTGCGCTGATCGGCCTGAACGTCGGTCTCGCGGCCGGGTTGCTGGGCGCCTATTTGCCCGATCAATCACGTTACGGCCCGAGCTGGAGGCGCGTGCTGCTGGTCGATCTCGGCGCCGGTGCCGGCGCGCTCGCGGGCGGGGTTGGGAGCTGTGTCGCGCTCGTCACCGACTGCCTGAAGGCTCCGACGCCGCACGCCGACGCGCGCGCGATCTCGGCGTGGATCGCGATCGCGGGCGGCGGCATCGGTGCGATCTCCGCCATCTTGTTGACGCGCGACATGGACGAGGACCCGGGCCCGCCGTCGTCGTCGCCGCCCCCCGTCGTCACCTACGCGCCGATGCGCGACAGCACCGGCGGCACCGCGCCGGGCGTCGCGGCGATGGGATTCTTTTAGGGTTAGAGTTCGCCCAATGGCGCCAACGTTGCGTGACGTGCTGGTCGTCGACGCGGTCCGGACGCCGATCGGGCGGTTCCGCGGCGCGCTGGCCGAGGTGCGCCCGGATGACCTGGGGGCCGTCGCTATCGCCGGCCTCGTGAAGCGGGCCGGCGTCGATCCGGCCGGGCTCGACGACGTCTATTTCGGCTGCGCGAACCAGGCGGGCGAGGACAACCGCAACGTCGCGCGCATGAGCCTGCTCCTCGCGGGCCTGCCGGTCACCGTGCCGGGCGCGACCGTGAATCGGCTGTGCGGCTCGGGCCTGCAGGCGGTGATCGACGGCGCGCGCGCGATCGCGGTCGGCGACGCGGATCTGGTGATCGCGGGCGGCGTCGAGTCGATGACGCGTGCGCCGCTGGTGATGCCCAAGGCGCGGGAGGCGTTTTCGCGCGGCGACGTCACCGTCCACGACAGCACGCTCGGCTGGCGGTTCATTAACCCGCGCATGGAGGCGATGCACGGCACGCACGCGCTGGGCGAGACCGCCGAGCTCGTCGCCGAAAAGCACGGCGTCACGCGGGAAGATCAGGACGCGTTCGCACTCACCAGTCAGCGCCGCTGGGCGGCGGCGCACGCGGCGAAGCGGTTCGCCGACGAGATCGTTCCGGTGCCGATTCCCCAGAAGAAGGGAGCGCCGAAGCTCTTCGACACCGACGAGCACCCGCGTCCGGAGACGACCGCCGCGGATCTCGCCGCGCTGCCGCCCGTATTCCGGAAGCAGAACGGCACGGTCACCGCCGGCAACTCCTCGGGGATCAACGACGGCGCCGCCGCGGTGCTGCTCGCGTCGCCTGCGGGGCTGGCGCGCCTCGGTGGCCGCCGGCCGCTCGCGCGGTACGTGTCGTCAGGCGTCGCTGGCGTCGAGCCGAAGCTGATGGGCCTCGGGCCGATCCCGGCCACGAAGCAGGCCATCGCACGCGCCGGCATCACCACCGCCGATCTCGATCTGATCGAGCTCAACGAAGCATTCGCCGCCCAGGCGATCCCGTGCGTGCGCGAGCTGGACCTCGATCCCGATCGCGTCAACGTCAACGGCGGCGCCATCGCGATCGGCCATCCGCTCGGCGCGTCGGGCGCGCGCCTCGTCACCACGCTGGTGCACGAGCTCTCCCGCCGCGGCGTCCGCTACGGACTCGCCAGCATGTGCATCGGCGTCGGCCAGGGCATCTCCGCCATCTTCGAACGCCCATGAGCCAATCGCCGCCCGAGCAAGACGATCGCGTGGGCGAACCCGTCGCCGGGGGGGTGGGACCCTCTCAGGGTCCCACGGAAGACGATCCGTCCGCCGTGTTCGGCGCCGCCGCGCACGAGATCAAGAACGCGCTCGGTCCGCTCGCGATGACGTTGCAGCTCGCCGAGCGCCAGCTGCTCGCGGGCCAGCCGATCCCGCCCGCCGACGTCGCGTTCGCCCGCGCGCAGGTGCGCCGCCTGTCCCGCCTCGTCGAGGATTTGATGGATCTCACGCGCGCCGATCTCAACCTGCTCGCCGTTCAACCACGGGCGGTCGACCTCGCCGCCGTCGTGAACGACACCGTGGACACGTTCCGGCGCGGGCACAGCGCGCCGGTTTCGGTCGCGCTGCCCGCGGGCGCGCTGCCCGTGTCGATCGATGAGACGCGCATCCATCAGGTGCTGCTCAACCTTCTGGAGAACGCCGCGCGCTACTCGCCCGAAGGCGCGCCGATCGCGGTCGCGGTGTCCGCGCCCGCCGCGGCCGTGGTTCGCGTGACCGTGCGCGATCGCGGCCCCGGCATCGCCGCCGCCGAGCAGCCGCGCATCTTCGATCGCTTCATGCGCGGCGCCGCCTCGGAAGGAAAGGGCGGTCTGGGCATCGGCCTCTACCTCTGCCGGACGATCATGCAACGCCACGGCGGCGCCATCGGCGTCGATAGCACCGTCGGTGACGGCGCGGCATTCTGGATAGATCTCCCTCGCTGATCGCGATATTCTCGATTTTTCTCGGAGAAACGAAAAAGTGGCGCGCGATCCGAAAATCACGCCGATCACCCGGCACGAGCCGCGGACGTTCTACGCGACCCGCATGACGCGCACCCAGGCCGGCGAGGCCTGGGACCTGTGGTCGGTCGAGGACGGCCGGCGCGTCGGTTTCCTTTCGGTCGTCGACGACGGCCATGTCGTGTACGCGCTGGCGACGGTCAAGCGCGGCACCTCGCACGAAGAGGTTGCCGATCTCATCGAAGGGTTTTTCACGCCATCCTCGACGGACGCTCACAATCGCGAGATCATCATCTCGGACTATGACGAAGAGCCCGAGATGCTCGAGTCCGACATCCGGCAAGCCTGATCCGGCGCCGGTGCGCGGACGCGCAGGAGGGGCAGCCGGCGGATGACGGCGAAAGCGCCGGGTAGTCTGTTCGGAACGTTCCTGTCGTATCAGGAACGAAACGCGGACGCGTTCTTCGGCCGCGCCGACGACGTCGCGCGCCTCGACGCGCTGCTGTCGGGCGCCGGCCACCTGGTGGTCCTGTCCGGACCGGCGGGCGTCGGCAAGACGTCACTGCTGCGCGCAGGGCTCACCCCCGTGCTCGCGCGCCGCGATCTGACCGTCGTGACGCTGGCCAGCTACCGCGATCTCGAGCGCGAGCTGGTGCGCGCGACCAGCGTCGTCGATCTTCCGCCGCCCGTCCCCGGTCAGGACGTCGCCGACTATCTGGGCGGCGTCGCGCGCAACTCGAAGGGCGGGCTCGTGCTGATCCTCGACAACCTCGAGGAGGTGTTCGCGCCCGCGCCGGCACGTGGGCAGCCCGCGGGGCCGGACGCCGCGGCGATCGTCGAGCTGGCGCTGCGGGTCGTCGAGGAGGCGCCGCGCACGCGCATCGTGCTCTCGATCGACGACACGGCGTTCGCGCGCCTCGACGCGATCACCAGCGCGCTGGGCGGGCCGTCGGGAAAGCTCGGGACGCCGGCGGCGATGACGCTGGCGCCGCTCGGCGAGGCGACGGTCGCCGACATCATCGAGCGCAGCGCCGTGCAGTCGGGGACGCCGTTCGAGAGCGGCCTGGCCGTCGCCGTGGCTGCCGATCTCGTCAAAGGCGGTCCGTGCCGGCCGTTCGACCTGCAGATGATCATCCGCGCCATCGTCGACCTGCGGATCGCGTCGCTGCGCCGTTACCGCCGCAGCGGCGGTCCGGCCGTCTTGCCGGCGCTATGGCTCACCGACGTCTGCGGCACGGGCGGCGGCAGGCTCGCGCGGCGCGCGCTGCTCGCCGCGGGCGAACCGGACGGCGTCACGGAAGCCGATCTGGGCGTGCCGACCCGGCGCGGGCGCAACCGCGGGGCCGAGACGCTGGCGGCGCTGCAGACGCGGGGGCTGCTTGTCGCGCACCCGCGCGGGCGCACCGAGGTGTTCCGTCTCGCGCACCCGGCGCTGCGCGCGACCATCCAGGACTTCGCGATCGCCGAGCACGCACGCGCCCGACTCGCACGCCGCGCCCTGACCCGCCGGATCGCGACCGGCGAGCGCTTGCGCGTTCCGGAGCTGGTCGCTGTGCACCGCCATCTGCGCGGGACGCTGACGCCGGGTGAGCGGGCCGCCGTCCGCCGCGGCATGGGCGGCGCCGCCATGCGGATCAGTCTGGGCGTCGCGATCGCGATGCTGATCGTCGCGGGCCTGTACGCCGATTCGCGGCGCGCCTACTCGCTGGCGTTCGATCCCCTCGACGCCGGACCGGCCGCGCGTGTGGTCGTGCGCCTGGGACGTCCGCGGACCGCGTTCCTCAACTTCCTGCCCAACCACCCGCCGCTCGGCTCGGTCATCGCCGACACGGGGTACGCGGCCGGCGGGCTCAGCCCCGAGACGGTCGCGCGCATCGGGACCGGGCGCGTCTCGGGGACGCTGGACGCCACGCCGCCCGGGCGCGTACCCGGCTGGCTGCGCGAGGTGCTGAACGGCCTCCGTCCCGTTCCGCGCGGGATCGCGAAGGCGCTGCTCGGCGATCCGGACGGCGTCGCGGCGCTGAAGCTCGCGTTCAGCGATCCGGCGGCGCGCGGCGAGATCCTGTCGGCGCTCGCCGTGATCGGACGCGG
>Ga0070684_100001488_pt1 | contig 16912 bp, 13 predicted proteins | sample KBSC723LmetaG_FD_65653 | JGI IMG/M metagenome (GOLD analysis project Ga0070684, IMG submission 65653) | Corn rhizosphere microbial communities from Kellogg Biological Station, Michigan, USA - KBS C7.2-3L metaG | ecosystem: Host-associated > Plants > Roots > Rhizosphere ...
GTTACCGTCAGATGCCCCGGAATGAAGCCGAGGGTGGAGTAGAAGCCGACGTTGTCCATGGTGCGGGGCATTGTCTCGAGACCGATCACCTTGGCGCCTCGCTTCTTCAACCACTCGACCCCGGACGACACGATCATCTTGCCGACACCCTGACCCTGGAAATCGGGGTGGACCGCGAGCGGACCCATCCAGCCTTCGACCCCCGAGCGGTGGACCATGTTGAACGCGGCGATTCCGTCACGCGCGTTGCGCCAGATCATCGCGCCTTCCTCGGCATCGGTGATCGCGAACTTCCACACCGCCGGATTCAGGTGCGGGACGCGGACACCAACCATTCCGTCCTTGCGGTATCGCTCGGTGAAAGCCTCGCTGAAGACGGCGTTGAGCGAGGGAATCTCGCGGACGCTGACGCGCTCGGGAGTCTCGGAGACCCAGGCGTGACGCCAGTTGCGCGCGAACGCCATCAGAGCGCCGCTCCGGCGTCCGCCGGTCCCATGGACTCTTCGCTGCGCACGCGTTCACGTGGGGCACGTTCCGACTCGAACAACGGCAGATCCTGCTCGACGCTCGGGCTTTCCCCGGTTTCACTCACCACTGAATGTCCAAGCTCGGCGTCGTAAGTCACCGAGATCACCCGGTCGAGGCCTTCGCGCACCGGCTCGATGTGAGTAATGAGCACGACCTGCTCGAACCGATCCTGCAATCCGCGCAGCAGCTCCACCACGTTGAACCGGCGCGCCTCGTCGAGCGAGCCAAACACTTCATCGAGAATGAGCAGTGAGAAGCTCTGTCCGGCACGCTCGGCGATCATCTGTGATATTGCCAGACGCAGCACGAGATTGGCGAGGTCTTCCTCGCCGCCCGATAGCACCGGCTTGGGAATGCCATCTTCGAGAATGACGATGTTGTACTGATCGTCGAGCTCCATCTCGGTGTATCGGGCGTCGGTCAGCTCGCTCAGAAATGCGCTCGCCAGCTCGGACAGCTCGGGCCGCAGCTGATAATTCAGATCGGTGCGCAAATCGGAAAACGCGCGATCGAGCTCGTCGTGCAGCCGTCGATCGGTCTGCAGCACATCGAGCTCGGCGACCTTGCGCTTCAGATCTTCGGCGGCATCCTGGGCTGCCGACAACGCCGCCGCGGCGCTGGTGACCTGTTCCTGGGCGCGCGCCGTGGCGACCTTCGACTCCTGGAGCTCCGAGCGAACACGTTCGAACTCTGCCCGAAGGTCGTTGAACTCCTTCTCGGTGAACGAGATCTGCTGCCGGCGGGTGCGCAGGGTACCAAGCGTCGACTGAACGCGCATCACTTCCTGCGCGATTCGAGTGCGCTCCAGCCTGAGCTGCGGTTCGCGTTCGAGCATCGCCTGCACCCGGGTGGCCTCAGCCTCCATCGGCGTCAGCCGGTCGACTGTCTCGATCACCTCGGCGTGGCGCGCGGGATCGTAGCCGCCCGGGATCCTGGAGATGTCGCGCTGCATTTGTACCAGCCGCTGCTGCTTGGCGGCGATGTCGCGCACAATGGTGGTCAGCTCCTGAACCGCGAGCTGCACCTTCGCCAGCCTGCGCTCGAGAGTGCCGACCTCCTGCACCAGGCCGCGCCTTTTTTCGTCGAGCTGCTGAACATCTTCGGGCATCTGCTCGAGCTGCTCGACGCGCGCCTTGTAGTAGCTCCCGTCGACGTTTACCGTCTCGATCATCTCATCGAGGTGGTCGACCACGGTGTGCAAGCTGCCACCGAGCGGCCGGCTGCACGTTGGACACTCGCCGTCTTCGCCGAGAGCGACGACGCGGTCACGCTGGTGCTTGAGCTCGGCGTATTGCTGACGGAGTGATTCCCGTTTGGTCTGTGCCTCCTGCCGGTCGCGGACCCATTCCGTGCGACGCGCCTCGAGCAAGCCCTGCGCGTCTTCGAGCTCCGAGCGCTTTTTTTCCAGCTCGAGCGTCGCCTCCTCTTCGAGTGCCGGAGCTCGCTCGATCCGTGAATGGCGCTCTTCCAGGCGGGCGACCTCTTCGCGAAGCGCCGCTTCGGCCTCCAGAAGCGTCTTGCGCCGACCTTCCTCGCGGTAAAGGGTATTGAGCGCCTGGAGCTCGACGTTCAGCGCGAACAATGGCTCGATCGCTTCCACCAACACATCGAGCTTCGAGCGCGCGCTGCCTACGCTCTCGAGCTCGCGCTCGACGCGCTCAGCGTCGCGGTGCAGTGCCGCTTCCTTCTCCTCGGCCACGGTGATCTGGGTCAGCAGCTGCGCCGACTGCTCGCGCTGGCGCTGCAGCATCTCCCATCGCGGCTCGATCGCCATCATCTCCCGGTGCCGAACCGCGGCGCGGTGCACCGCCTGCTGCGCGCGTGCCTCCGCTTCCTCCCTGCGCGAGGAAGCCTCAGCGAGGGAGCGCAACACTGCTTCGGGATCGGGCATCCCGCGCTGCATCCCTTCGACGGCCGCGCGAACCCGGTTGCGCTTTTCACGGGTGAGATCCTGTGCGATGCGCAGCTTCTCGTAGCCAAGCACCCGCGACAGGAACTGGCCGCGACGCGCCGGCGTCATCGCCGCCATCACGCTCAGCTCTTTCTGGCCGGTGAAGTAGGTATGGAAGAACTCGGACAGCGACATGCCCAGTCGCCGCTGCAGCAGCTCAGTCACTGCCGTGATCGAATTGGCGATCGGCGTGTCGGCGCCGTCGAGATAGACTTCGGCGCTCGTTAGTCCGCGCACCACCCGATAGCGGTGCGATCCAAGATCGAAGTCGAGCTCTACCTCGACCGGGGCGCGCGCACCGGCACCCATGAAGCGGATGGAATCGCGATTGCCGCGGATCGCGGGGTTGCCGTAGAGCGCCCACGCAATCGCCTCGAGGATCGTCGTCTTCCCCGCTCCGTTCGGACCGATGATGCCCGTCAGGCCGGTGCCGAAGGTAAGCTCGGTCTTCGCGTGCTGCCTGAAATTTGTGAGGCGGAGCCGGTTGATCCTCACGCCGATGCGTCCTCGACGGCTGGTCCCGCTACCGTGTCCGCTTCGCGGAGGTAATGCAGTCCGAGCTCGACGAGAGCGTCGCGGTCAATGTTCTCCGTTAGCGGCCGCGACTGGAGCTTTTCCCGAACCGTGTCGGCGAGCGAAGCCCGCCGGCCGGGTGCCGCCTGGCCTTTTTCCGGCCGCACGATCTCGGGGCGGCGGGTGTCGAGATGAAAGTGGAGCGCGCGCCGCTTGTACTCGCGCAGCGCCTTGTGATCGAGCTCCCGCAGGATGTGTCGCGGCACATCACGCACCACCAGTCGCACGATTTTCTCCTCGATACCCCCCTCGCACTCGTCGAGAGCGTGTCGAATCGCCTCGTCGAGCGACGCCGGCGACAGACCTGACCCCGACAGCGGAGCCAGATCGATCCAGCGCCTTTGCGGCGGTAGCGAATGAAAGCGGTGGGTGCGGTTGGTGAGATCGTGCTCGATGATTCCCTTGCCTTCGATTCCTGCCTCACGCTCTTCCGCCAGCTCGCCCCACGGATTGGTGCTGGTATAGTCCAGCGACCCCGAGTAGAACGCATTCGGCGCGACAGGTCGGTAAACGTGGTAGTGGCCGAGCGCGACGTAATCCCAGCGCTGAGGTCCGAGCTCGTCGAGCGTGATCTCCATCGGTGATCGCTCGAGCTCGCGGCCATATTTCGGCAGCACTCCTTCGATCTCCCCGTGGAGAAGCAGGATGTTGTACTTGGCGGCTGGATCGGGCTCGAGGCGCGGGCGTCCCTGCGCCATGTCGGGCACTGCGAGAATCGCGAGGTCGTGCTCAGGCACCGAGATCCACTGCGGTGTGCTGTCGACGACTGAGATTCCGAGCGGCCTGAACAAGCCGAGGATGCAACCCGTCTCGCTGGTGCGCGGCGTGTCGTGATTGCCGGCGACCATCACGACTCTGGTGTCCGGGAGCTCCTGGGTGAGCCGCGCGAACTGGATGAAGGCGTGCAGAATCGCGGGATTGGTCGGCCGCACCGTATGGAAGACGTCGCCCGCGATGAGCACCACCTCGGGCCGAAGCTGGATCACCAGATCGATGACGCGCTTGAGGGATAGTGCAACGTCATGCTCCCGCTGGTTGATGCCACCGGGCGTCTGCCTCTGATATTGTCTGAAGCCGAGGTGTATGTCGGCGAGGTGTACCAGTCTCATTGATTGCGCATCGCCCGGATCCACTGCGTGATCTTTGTTCGCACCTCCATCGGCGCTCCTCGCGGCGCTCCCTTGCGAGCGGGCGGGGCGGCGATTGTGGACCTTACGATGATGGTGCTCCTGGAGTCAGTAATCCAGCCTAGACGCCGATCGATTTGGATGCTACCGCTCAGCGTGCCTGAGGTGGTGTAACCACCCGGTGCTGCGCCGGTCGGCGGGTTGACCCGCGACATCGTTCCATGCAGCGAGATGAACGCGACGTCGCCGTTTCTTCCCAAGGAGTCGAGCCGGAAAGTTGCGCGCACCGTGCCGAGGTTCCCGGGATCGCCGGTGAGCGGCAACTGCATCTCGCGCGTCCATTTCCCGCCGACGGCGACGGGATCGCGCGCCAGCATCGCCGGCATCGTGCCGAAGATCTGCCTGAGCTCGCTGTTCGCATCGTCGGCGTCCACGATCTCCATCGCCCCATCCGTCGACACGCGCACCCAGACACGCTGAGCCTGAAGCGCTCGGCGCCTGAGATCGGCGAGCGAGCCGGCCGACGCGGGTGTCATCGCCACCGAGTCGGTGATCGACTGCATCAGCGTCCCCCCCGATGTCCACTGGTGCGCAATCGCTCGGGTGAACACCTCGATCGATGTCGTCATCGACCCCGCCGACGAATCCCTGCCCCCGCGATGAGTTGTTCCGCTCATCTCGACCGACTGCGACAGGTGCATGCGCAGGGTGTCGCCAATGTGCGGGCGGATCTGCAACAGGACCGGCTGGCTCAGGGCGCTCGTAGAGATTAAACCAACTGCGAGAAGAGTCAGGCTGAGGGTTCGGGGAAAACCAAGTGCGAAAAGAGTAAGGTGGTGGGTGCGAGGGAATAGGGAGCAGGAGCGAGGGGTGCGGGCATTCAAGAATCTCCGCCACCCGCGGCAATCCGACGCTATTCCCGTTCGCAGGTACGGCAAAGAGTCACTTCCCAGAAAGGTCCCGAACGCCCGCACCCCTCCTCTGCTCCTCCCTATCACCTCGCCCCCACCACCTGACTGTTCTCGCAGTTGGTTTTGACCCTGCCTAGAAACCATAGGGATCATTCTCAGGCGCGGACTTGATCGTCGTCGCCATCGGCCTCGCCGCCGGCTGGGCCGGAATCACCTTGCGGAACTGCGCAGTGAAGTACGCCTTCACATTCTCCGGCCGCGCCAGCAGCGTCGCGTTGCGGGCACGGATGATCTCGTCCTCAGTGTACAACGCGATGAGATCCTGGACCCATGGCAGCGTGATACCCGGATCGAGTGGTCGCAGCGAACGCAAAACCGCCACATCCAGTCCAATCTCACCCGCTTGTGGGTAGCGCTCCGCACCCTCGCGCCCCTGCATCACCGACGGACGCGGGAATCGCACGAAGATCGGCTGGGTGAAATGTGGGTGGCGGATCATCAACTGGCCTTTCTCCAGGGTTGCGAGCTTGGTCTTGGTCGCCGGACTCAGCACCGTGTACCCCGGCGTCGACAGCTCGTCGGGATCCATCCGGCCGAACAGCGCCGTTCCGGAATTACCGACAACCCGCCGGTGCACCTGCGAGCGGAACTGTTGCGCGCTGAACAAAACGAGGCCCAGGTAGCGTCCGCGCTCGGCGATGTCCAGCAACATTTTTCTGACGTAGGTGTCGGCTCCATCGCCCGGCGCATACTTGTTGAGCTCGTCGACGAAGACGACGAGGTGCTTGACGCCAAGGTCCCGCCGTTCCAGGTGCTCCCGGAGCTTGGAAACGATGCGAGCGAAGATGAGATCCTGCGCATCTTCCTCAAGGTTCGCGACGTCGACTACATACACCGTGCGGTCGGCAAAGCTCCCGAACGGAAGATCGCTCACCGCCCCTGAATCGGTCACCAGTCCGGCGCAGCGGGTCGATATGTTCGACAACCGGTTTCGAACCTTGCGGATGGTCGCAACGTGATGAGTCCGCCAGCTCTCGCCATCCTTTTTCTCCATCCCCTGCAGCACGTCGCGGAACCACGCCTCGAGGTCTGCGAACGACTGAACCCGGTGCTTCTTCGACAGCAGCGGATCGCTGAACTCCTTGTCGATCACGTTCTGGGTGATGAAATCGATCAGCGCATCCGCCTTTGCGTCGACGTCATCCTTGTTCAGCAGGACCTCCGCGAACTGCAGCACCTCGCGCAATCCCCAGGTGAGCGGCACGACGTTGTCGAGCAGTGCTTCGTTGTTGCGGAAAGTGTTGAGCGAGAGCCCCTTCGCCGTGTACGGTGCGAAGTACTGCACGCTCTCGAACGGCTTCGGGTCGACGCCCAGCTTCTCGTACAGGGTCTTGTCGGTGTCCTCGATACGACCCGGCTTATCCAGATAACAGAGATCCGGGCCCTTCACGTTGAAGCAGACCGCCGCGATCGAGCCCTTTTCCTCCGGAAAGTGGGTGAACAGTGACGACAGCAGCCACTCGACCGCACTCGTCTTCGTCGCTAATCCGGAAACTCCGGTGATGTTGAGGTGCGCCGCCTCGGGTCCGAGCAGAAAATCAGCGTCTAGATAGATGACGGCATCGGTGCCGCCGGCGCGGTATACGCCCACCGGAATTCCGGTCGCTGCTCCTTCCTTGAGATAGCTGTCCATCCTGAGCGCGACCTGAACGTCTTCTTCCTCCGCCAGAAAGACCTGCCCCATCGGCACTGGCTGGAGCGGCTCCTCCGGGATCTGTCGCAGCACCGCCGCGGTGTACAGCCTGATCTCGGCGCGCTCGGTCGCCGCGAAGCCGGCGCTCGTCGGCAGTCCATCATGGCCGAGCACATCGTGCATCGGAGACTGCAGGTCGGTGTAGCTGAATCCTTCGACGATGATGCCGTAGATGTGGGGAATCTGGCCGTCGATTGGCTGCGCGCCGTCGACGCGGACGATCGTTCCGATTCCAACCGGAGAATCGATGGCAGTCCAGAAGTGGAATTCGTGCGGAGTGTTGGGCTTTCGCTCCGTCGCGACCACCCGTCCCAATGCCTCGCTCATGAAATCGCCCTCAGAAATTCCTCGCAGTCGCGAATGCCGTACGACATCTTGTCCCAGCGCCCGTCCGGCAGCGCCAGCGGCGACGTCTCAGCGAGAACCCACCGCGAGATCTCGTCGGCACGCTCGCCCGGTCGGTCGCACTCGGCGACTTCGACGCGTACGAGCCCCCACAGCGCGTCGCGGCCTTCCGCGCTGCGCTGCCGCAAGTACCAGCTCAGGACCGAGCTGCGCGAGCGCGGCGAGACACGGAATACCGACGATCGCTCTCCTTTTTGAAGTCCCATCACCACCTTCAGCGATTCGCCTTCCACGTACAGGGTGCGATGGCTCTTGATGACTCCTACCGCGCACGTCGATGCCGCCACGTCAGGCGTTCTGCTGATACCACCATCGATGAAAAGTGGTGACTCGCCGATTGCGCACCACGCCTGGGCCAGGCGGTCTTCCAGCTCCTCCCGCTGCTGATCGACAGCCCGGACGGCGCGATCGAGCAGCACTGCTGGATGCTGGCTTGGATACTCGCCGTTTCGATCCGCCGTGGACGTGTCGATGATGCGCCATTGCGCCGCCACGATCGCCGCGATCGCGTCTCCCGACAACTGGGTCAGGTAGCGCAGCGGCAGATAGATCGCGCGCTCGACCCGCGGCGGCTGGTGTCCCCACGTCACGAGCCTCTTGTTGACCCGCACGCGCACCGCCGCCGATATGGTCCCGATGACGACCGGCAACCCAAGAGAGTGGGCGATCACCTGAACCTTCTGCGTCCCGTCCAGGAATGCGCCGAAGCCAGACGTCGTCGCGCGGGTTACACCCGCAACCTTGATGGCGCGAAGCGCGGCTCCCTCGACGATTTGCGCCGAGCGTAACACCGGCGGATCGCTGGCAATTGGCGGCTCAGACGATCCGCCGCCCTCGATCAGGTTTAGACCGGGCAGCTTGTCGACCAGCAATCGAAGCGCGGCCCGGCTCGCCGCGTCCGGACCGGAGTTGCTCACCAGCATCGCACTACTCCAGACCGATGTCCCAGGCCTGCTCGAGATCTTTTTTCGAGTACGCTCTGAATGCAGTAAGGGTGTGCGTCGATTTTATCCCCGGTACCACTGTCACTTCCTCGGTCACGATTCGGGCGATTGCTTCGTGCTCGGCGACCTCGATCATCGCCACCAGATCCCATTCTCCCGAGACGGAAAAGACCTGCGAGACGCCATCGATGCCCGCCAGCTTGGTCGCGCACTCGGCGATTCGCTGCGGCTCGGCCTTGATCAGTACGATGGCGGTAATCATGGGGGCCCCAAGGCTGCTATCTTTGGTGAGCGGCGACGCCGCGTGCGGTGAGACATATAACGATACCGGCGGGGCGGACCATACGCCACGTTGCGAAATAGAGGTCGAGGATGCCGGAATTGGAGGAAGCAGGAGAGCGCGCCACCGGACAGGTCACGCGCAGTCAGAACGTCGTCTTTACTCTGCCGCACGCCACCGAATCGATCAGGGAATTTCTGACGCCTGCTCTCGGGCGCATCGATCCTGGCGCGGGTGGCACCCAGGTCGTCGTCGTCACCCGCGACGCCGAGACGGCGTTGACTATCTCCGAGACCGTGCTGCGCTTCTCTGGACCGGCGGCAATCGAAGTGGTGCCGGTCACCAGCGCCAGTCGTACTGGCAGAATCTTCAAGAGCCGCCCGGTCCTCGCCATCGCCGGAACGCCGGTCGAGGTCCAGGGACTCGTCGCGGCATCGTTGCTCAAGCTGGAGACGGTGCGGACGATCGTGATCGCCTGGGCCGACGACGTGCTCGGCGAAGACGCCGCCAGTGTGCGAGCCCTCGAGGGTTTGCTGGGTGAGCTGCCCGAGGCAAACCGCGTCATCGTCGCGCGCAAAATGACACCGGCAGTCGAGAATCTCATCGAGCGGTACGCGAGGCGCGCCCGCCGCGCCGGCGTCGCCGAAGCCGAGGTGCCCCAGCTACCCGTTGACTATGAGCTGCCGATCATCAGGTACGTGACCGTGGGAAGCGCGGCGCGAGGCAGTGCGCTGCGAAAGCTGCTCGACGAGCTGGATCCACCTTCGGCGCTCATCATCGCGCGTGATGCCGCCGCCGCCGATCAGGCGACCGGGGTGCTGCGAACACTCGGCTATCACGAGGACGACAAATCGATCAACGTCACTCGAGGTGACGTCGGGGGGACGCCCGCTCACACCGTGATCTTTTACCAACCGCCCGTGATTCCCGCCCAGCTGCTGCAGGTCGCGCAGGTGAGGCCGGTCCAGATCGTCGCGCTGGCTGCGCCCGGTGAGGTACCCTGGCTGCGTGAGCTCGCCAGCGGCAGGCTGACTCCGCTCAATCTCCACGGGCCAGAGCGTCGCGCGCACGACCGCGAAGAAGCCGTGCGCGAAGAGCTTCGCGCCGTGCTCGCGCGCGGCGTTCCTGCCCGCGAGGTGATCTCGCTGGAGCCATTGCTCCAGGAATTCGATGGCGCGGAGCTCGCGGCGGCAGCGCTCAACCTGCTCGAGCGCGAACGCGCGCAACGTCGCGCAGCGGAGATCAATCAGCCGGCGGTCGCGCGTTCGCGGCCCGACGGTGACCGAGCGCGGCCCGGCACGGGAGCGATGACCAGATTGTTCATGACCATCGGCACGCGCGATGGAGTGAAGGTCGGTGACATCATGGGAAGCATCGCCGGCGAAGGCGGAATTCCCGGCGACAAGGTCGGCAAGATCGACCTGCGCGAAAATCACGCGCTCGTTGAAGTCGCGGCGGAAGAAGCGCCGGCCGTGATCGCGCGGCTCAACGGGTCGAACATCAAGGGAAGACGCGTTGTGGTTCGCGCCGAGCGCGATCGCGATGAGCGCGAGCGGGCGGCAGGCCCGCGCGGCAGGCCCGGGCGAGACACGGAGGGCGACCGCTCGCGTCCCCCGCGCAAAGGCGGGCGACCCGGTTTCTCGGACAGACCCCGCAGTGGCGACCGGCCACCACGTAAGAATCGCGATCGGTCGTGAGCGGGCCGAGCGGACCATTCCACCAGGCCGGTGGGTGGATCGAAGTCATTGCGGGCGTCATGTTCAGCGGCAAGAGTGAGGAGCTGATACGGCGTGTCCGTCGCGCAATCATCGCGCGAAAGCGGGTTCAGGTCTTCAAGTCCCACCTCGACGCCCGCTACGCCGGGATCTACGCGATTTCCAGCCACGATGGACGCACGGTCCAGGCGATCCCCGCCGACTCCGCGGCGCAAATCGGGCAACAGATCGACCCAACGGCGCACGTGGTCGCGATCGACGAAGCGCAGTTCATGGATGAGGGTATCGTCCCGCTGGTCACCTCGCTGGCGGCCCGCGGCAGGCGGGTGATCCTGGCTGGAACCGACACCGATTTCCGCGGCGAGCCTTTCGGGCCGATGCCTGAACTGATGGCTATAGCGGAGGTTGTCGATAAGCTGCACGCGATTTGCGTTCTGTGCGGGGGCCCCGCCAGCCGCAATCAACGGCTGATTGGTGGCCGGCCTGCACCGTACAATTCGCCTCAGATCATGGTTGGCGGAACGGAGTCGTACGAGGCGCGCTGCAGAATGTGTCACGCCGTTCCAGCGGGCGACGCTGCCCAGGTCCCGCTGCTCTAGTAGCTAAGGGTTTTTGCTGCTGAGTTAGATCACCTTCAACAAACCAGCTGTTTATGCGTGACAGAGATGGGATTACTTCCTATTTTGCCGCGCACGGCGGCTGACCTCACCTCAATCCAGTGACAGATGCTCCTCATCGGACTGACCGGAAACATCGCCAGCGGTAAATCGGAGGTCGCCAAGATGCTCGGCGAGCGGGGCGCGACCGTGATTGATGCCGACGTGCTCTCGCGCGAAGCCGTCGAGCCCGACACCCAGGCCCTCAAGGACATCGTCAAGCGCTGGGGCAAGGACATTCTCCAGCCGGATGGGAGTCTCGACCGAAAAGCGCTGCGGCAGATCGTATTTGCCGACCAGAACGAGCTCGATGCCCTCAACAGGATCGTCCATCCGGGCGTGACGCGGCTGCGTGATCGCGAGATCGCCCGGGCGCGCGAGCGTGGCGACGCCATTGTCGTGTGTGTGATTCCTTTGCTCTTCGAGCGCAATCTCGTCGAGGAGTACGACGCAATCGTGCTGGTGGACGCCCCGCGGCCGGTGCGACTCGAGCGGCTGGTCGCCGCTCGAGGTCTCGACGAGACCGAGGCGATGAACATGATCGCCGCCCAGATGCCCGCCGAGCTCAAGAGAGCTCGCGCGGATTACTGCATTGACAACGACGGATCGATCGAGGATCTGGAGCGCGATGTAGACGCGCTCTGGAGCTCCCTTCAGCGCGATGAGGCGGGCTTAGAGACCGCAGTCCGCGTTTCTTGACTCCGTTTTGAGTCGACCATAGACTACGCGCCCTTGGTCGGGCCTACCTCAGCGGAGCATCAGTGGCAAACGTCCCAGGCGATCTGCAGTACACCGAAGAGCACGAGTACGTCCGCAAGTCGAAGGACGGCACCGTCGAGATCGGCATCACCGACTACGCGCAGGGTGAGCTGGGGGACGTCGTGTACATCGAGCTGCCCAAGGTCGGGACCACCTTCGGCAAGCACGACGTGTTCGGGACCATCGAGGCCGTTAAAGCGGTATCGGAGCTCTTCGCCCCCGTTGGCGGCGAGGTCGTCGCCATCAACGAGCGGCTCGACAAGGAGCCGGCTTTGGTCAATACCGATCCGTACGGGGCGGGGTGGATGATCCGGGTCAAGCCGAGCAATGCCTCGGAGATCGACGGGCTGCTGAAGGCGGAGGGGTACTCGAAGCACATCGGCTCGTAACTGCAGAGCGAAATAAACGGGCTGGGTGAGTACTCGGATTCAGGGATAACGCGTTGCGGGTTGCCGGTAGCACCGTGGCCGGTTGCCGGTGAACTACGTTGCCGACCTGTCTGCCTGGCCTACTCGCAACGTCTGGGGAAGGGCCGCGTCGAAACGATGGGGAGAATCAGGCGCGCTCGCGAAACGTTGGCGGGTGAGCGATTTCCGGAAGCTCGAAGTTTGGCGCACGAGTCACGCGCTTGTCCTCAATGTTCATCGGGCGGTGAAGAAGATTCGCGGCTCAGACTACAGCTCACTGCGGTCTCAGATGCTTCGAGCGTCGATGTCCGTTCCCACGAACCTTGTTGAAGGCGTCGGACAGAAGAGTAGCCGGGAGTTCGGACGCTTCATTCGCATTGCCCTGAATTCAGCGAATGAGCTGGAGTACCATCTGCAGATGGCGCGTGATTTCGAGCTGCTCGCCGTGAACGATTTCGAGACGCTGCTCGCTCAAACAATCCAGGTGAGAAAGATGCTTCACGGACTGCTCCGGAGCATCGACGCCAAAATCTCCAGACGCCAGGCCGACACGTCGGCAACGTAGTTCACCGGCAACCGGCCACGGTGCTACCGGTAACCCGCAACGCGTTATCCCTGAATGCGAGTACCCACCCAGTCCGTTTTTACTCGGCTTCGACGTACGAGTCAGTCGGCGGGCACGAACAAACAAGGTGCCTATCCCCGTACGCGCTCTCCACCCTCGCCACTGCCGGCCAGAACTTGTAATCCCGCGTCCATTCCGCCGGGAACGCCGCCTTCTCGCGGGCGTACGGGTGCGTCCACTCCGTTGCCGTCACCCGACTGACGGGGTGCGGCGCGTTCTTGAGAACATTGTCGTGCCGATCCCCTTCGCCTGACTCGATCTGCCTGATCTCCTCGCGTATCGAGATCAGCGCATCGCAGAACCGATCGAGCTCCTCCTTCGGCTCGCTCTCCGTCGGCTCGATCATCAGCGTGCCGGGCACCGGGAACGACACCGTCGGCGCGTGGAATCCATAATCCATCAGCCGCTTTGCAATGTCCTCGACATCCACGCCACTCGCCTGCTTGACCACCCTCGTGTCGATGATGCACTCGTGCGCGATTGTCCCGTGCGAACCCTTGTACAGAACCGGGAAATGCGGCTCCAGCCGCCTGGCCATGTAATTGGCGTTGAGGATCGCGATCTTGGTCGCGTACTCGAGACCCTCGCCACCCATCAACTTGATGTACGCGTGCGAGATCGGGAGAATGCTCGCGCTGCCCCACGGTGCCGCCGACACCGCGCCGACTTCTTCGCGGCCGTCGAGCCGCACCACCGGGTGCCCCGGCAGGAACGGCACCAGATGCCTCGCAACTCCGATCGGTCCCATTCCGGGGCCGCCGCCGCCGTGCGGGATGCAGAAGGTCTTGTGAAGGTTCAGATGACACACGTCGGCGCCGATGTCCGCCGGACGGCACAACCCGACCATCGCGTTCATGTTGGCGCCATCCATGTAGACCTGGCCGCCGTACTTGTGCACGATCTGACAGATCTCGACGATGGATTCCTCGAACACACCGTGGGTCGATGGATACGTCACCATCAGCGCCGCGAGATTGAGCGCGTGCTCCTCGGCTTTGGCCTTGAGATCGGCGACATCGATGTTGCCGCGATCATCGGTCTTCACCACCACCACCCGCATCCCCGCCATCACCGCGCTCGCCGGATTGGTCCCGTGCGCCGATTGCGGAATCAGGCAGATGTTGCGGTGTGCTTCCTTTCTCGAGCTGTGATATGCGTGGATCACCAGCAGGCCCGCGAATTCGCCTTGCGAGCCGGCGTTGGGCTGCAGCGATACCGCCGCAAACCCAGTGATCTCGGCGAGGGCGCTCTCCAGCTCGTCGAATAGCTGGCGATACCCATCCGTCTGATCGAGCGGCGCGAATGGATGGATCTTCGCGAACCCCGGCCACGTGATCGGCATCATCTCCGCCGTCGCGTTCAGCTTCATGGTGCATGAGCCGAGCGGGATCATCGAATGCACCAGCGAAAGGTCGCGCGACTCCAGCTTGTGCATGTAGCGCAACATCTCCGTTTCGGCGTGGTGCTTGTTGAACACCGGATGCGTGAGGAACGGCGTCGTGCGATTGAATCGCTCGTCGTAACGTGGATCCGCGCCCGAGGCGAGCTCCTCGATGCCGAAGTCCGCCTGCTTTCCGCCATTGAACGCCGCCAGAAGATTGGCGATGTCGTCGCTGCCGACGGTCTCGTCGAGCGCGATGACGATGCTGCGGTCGTCCATCACCCGCAGATTGATGCGGCGATTGCGGGCCTCGTCCAAAACCGCCTGGCTGTTCCGCTTGCCTGGAGCAACCCGAATCGTGTCAAAGAAATCGTCGTGGACGATGGCATAGCCGAGCCGCCTGAGCCCTTCCGACAACGCAGCGGCAAAGGCGTGGATGCGGCGGGCAATCCGGGTCAGCCCCTGCGGGCCGTGATAAACGGCGTACATGCTCGCCACCACCGCCAGAAGAACCTGCGCCGTACAGACGTTGCTCGTCGCCTTCTCGCGGCGAATGTGCTGCTCGCGAGTCTGCAAGGCCATCCGCAGCGCCGGCTTGCCATCCGCGTCTCGCGACACGCCGATGATGCGACCCGGGATCTGGCGCTTGAACTCGTCCTTGGTCGCAAAATAGGCGGCGTGGGGCCCGCCGTAGCCGAGCGGCACCCCGAAACGCTGGGTGTTGCCGACCACGACATCCGCTCCCCACTCGCCTGGCGGAGTCAGCAGCACCAGGCTCATGATGTCAGCCGCGACGGTCAGCATCGCATCCACGGCGTGCAGCTTCTCGGCAATCTGGGTGTAATCGATCACCGCGCCATCGGTCGCCGGATACTGCACCAGCGCGCCGAACACTTCGGGGCCGAACTTGAAGTCGGCGTAGCTCGAGAGGCGCACCTCGATGCCCCGCACTCCGGCCCTGGTCTTCACCACGTCGATGGTTTGCGGATGGCACTCCGACGCGACGAGAAAAACTTCCTTGCCTGGCTTGCCCTTCACCGCGTAGCTCATGGTCATCGCTTCTGCCGCCGCGGTGGCCTCGTCGAGCAGCGATGCGTTGGCGATCTCCATCGCCGTCAGGTCCATCACCATCGTCTGGAAGTTGAGCAGAGCCTCCAGCCTTCCCTGGGCGATTTCCGCCTGGTAGGGCGTGTACGCGGTGTACCAGCCCGGATTCTCGATGATATTCCGCTGGATCACCGGCGGCGTCACGCAATCGGAGTAGCCCATGCCGATGAACGAGCGGAAAACCTGGTTTTTCGCGGCGAGCGCCCGGAAATACGCCAGCACCTCGAGCTCCGTCATGCCTTTCGGCAGCGCCAGTCCGTCACGCAGCCGGATCTTGGCGGGAACGGTCGCATCTATCAGCGCATCGAGCGACGGGAAGCCGACGGTTTTGACCATCTCGGCGACGTCGTGCTCATCGGGACCTACATGTCGGGGAACGAACGATTCGGCGGGAGGAATCGCTGCTTCAACGTGCTTGATTGTGGTGCTCATAGGAGTGACAATTTAACACTCTATGCACCCCCGGCGAAGTTTCAGCCGCTGGCGTCTCCTCATCGCGCCACCGCGCACCGGCGCCGAAAACATGGCGCGGGATGTTGCGCTTCACGCGCGCGCCGCGCGCACCGGCGAGACGGTCTTCAGCGTCTATTCCTGGAGCGCGCCGACACTTTCGCTCGGCCGCAATCAGCCGGCGCGCGGCAGTTATGATCTGGAGAAGCTGCGCTCATCAGGGGTGGAGGTCGTACGACGGCCAACAGGCGGTCGCGCCATCCTCCACGATCGGGAGGTCACCTACAGTGTCACCGCTCCCGTTGACCACAGCGCATCCCTGCGCGAGACCTACGAACGCATCAACCGCATTCTTCGGTCGGGCCTGAGCAGACTCGGGGTATTCGTCGAGACCGCCGGCCGCAGCGAGCGTGCGCACGTGCCGAGCACCCGTCCGTGCTTCGAGACGCCGTTCGAGGGAGAGCTTGTTGCCGACGGCGCCAAGCTGGTCGGCAGCGCTCAGTGGCGCGACGGCGGCGCTTTGTTGCAGCACGGCTCTATCCTCGTCGATGATGATCAGTCGTCGCTGCCGATCTTCGGTAGCGGGGTCGGGTCGTTCGGCGGGGCGATTCCGGTGCCGGCAACCCTTCAATCGCTGCTGGGGCGCTCGCCGGATGTCCGCGAAGTCGCGACCGCGATGTTCGATGCCGTGCGCGCGCTCGAGGACGCCGAAGCGACGAAGCTGTTGGAAGCTGAGATCAGAGGCGAGGCGATGGAGCGCGTTCCGCAATTTCTCGACGAGGACTGGACATGGCGGCGGTGAGATACTCCGGACTCTTGTGCGCGATCCTGGCGCTCGGATGTGGTTCGGAGTCGTCATCGTCCGGCAACACCGGCGGCACCCTCGTCATCTCGGTCGGCGGCGATCCGGGTGTGCTGATACCGGCGCTCGTTCAGACGGTCCAGACCGCCGAGATGGTCGACATGATCTACGACCGGCTCGCCGACATCGGAGATGGCCTCAATATCCTGAACGATAAGGGCTTCACGCCGCGACTCGCCGACCGGTGGACCTGGAGTGCGGATTCGCTCAGCATCGCTTTCCATCTGAATCCAAAGGCGAGATGGCACGACGGTGTGCCGGTTCGGTCCAACGACGTTCGCTTCACCGTCTCGAGCACCAAGGATTCCACCCTCGGCTCGCCCGCGGCGTCCGTGATCGCAAACATCGATTCCGTGTCGACGCCCGACTCCGCCACCGCTGTCTTCTGGTTTCACGCCAGAAATCCGCAGCAGTTTTTCGACGCGACGTACCAGCTGCCGATTGTTCCGGAGCACATCTGGAAACCCATTCCGCCATC
>Ga0070684_100001490_pt1 | contig 16895 bp, 18 predicted proteins | sample KBSC723LmetaG_FD_65653 | JGI IMG/M metagenome (GOLD analysis project Ga0070684, IMG submission 65653) | Corn rhizosphere microbial communities from Kellogg Biological Station, Michigan, USA - KBS C7.2-3L metaG | ecosystem: Host-associated > Plants > Roots > Rhizosphere ...
TCGCTCATTCACATAGTGCGGTAGGTTCACCGCTGATCAGCGCTCGCGCGGCGAAGAAGGAGTCGTGTCGTGGTACAGGCGTACATCCTGATCCAAACGGAGGTCGGCAAGGCGCGCGAGGTGGCTCTGGCGATCAAGGGTCTGGCCGGGGTGGTCCGCGTCGATGCGGTCACCGGTCCCTACGATGTCGTGGTGCTCACCGAGGCCCGCAATGTGGACGAGCTCGGCAAGATGATCGTCAGCAATGTGCAGTTGGTGCCCGGCATCACCCGCACGCTGACATGCTCCGTCGTTCACCTGTAATGGCCCGTTCGCCGGGACGGGTGGCCACCCTGGTCGCGGTGCCTATCGCGGTGCTCACCGGGGCCCTCGTGTTCTGGCTGATGGGCGGTTTCCCCGCCATGTCCGGATCGCAGTCCGCTTCACAGCCTGGGTCATCGGCACCGTCGCCGGCGGCCCAGGCGTCCGGACCGGTCAGCGTCAGCCCGCCGGCGCTTGACGAACATGCCGCTACGGTATGCCGCGCGCTGGTGGCCAAGCTCCCGACCACGCTCGGAGATCGGCTCCGGCGTCCGGTATCGGCGGGATCCGAGCAGGCCGCGGCCTACGGTGACCCGCCGATCGTCCTGTCCTGCGGCGGCCCGCAGCCCAAGGTGCCGCAAGACGCCCAACTGCTGGGCCTATCCGGCGTATGTTGGTTCGCAGAGGATCAAGCCGCCGGCCAGACGTGGTCGACGGTCTACCGCGAGGTGCCGGTCAACGTGACGGTGCCCAAGGCATACGAGCAGCCCGGCCAGTGGGTGGTCGACTTCTCCGCGCCGATTGTCGACGCCGTGCCCCTGGGGGCCGGCGTAAGTGCAGACGCCTCGCAGGTCTGCGCCCCACCTTCCCCCCGGTGAGGAACACCGTTCTCGGGAGGAGCTTGTTCTCATGAAACGCCGCATCACCGTGCTCGTCGTCGCCCTGGCCGTCGTCTTCACCGTGGCTACCCCGGCCGAAGCTGCCCAGCGGCCGCGTACCACCTCGTTCATCGCGTTCATGAACGGCCACAACGAGGTGCCGGCGGCCGACCAGGACGCGACCGGGCTGGCGCTGCTGAGCCTGAAGTCCAACCGCCAACTGTGCTGGGTGCTCATTACCCGCAAGGTCGACGGCACGGTCACGGCCGCGCACATCCACGCCGGCGCGGCCGGTAAGAACGGACCCGTTGTCGTGGCGCTGTCGCGGTGGCCGGGCTGCACCTCGGTCAGCCGCAAGCTGGCGCGGGCGCTGCGCGAGCACCCGGACTGGTTCTACGCCAACGTGCACAGCACGGCGTTCCCCAATGGCGCGCTTCGGGGCCAGCTAATGAAGGCCGGTTCCTCGCACTAGCGCGGTGTTGATGAGCCGCGATACCAACTTCGGGTAGTCAAGCCCGGACGCACTCCACATCATCGGAAACAGCGACTGCCGCGTGAAGCCCGGCATCGTGTTGATCTCGTTCAAATAGATCTCGAACGACGGCGTGACGAAGAAGTCGACGCTGGCCAGCCCGGCGCAATCGAGCGAGATAAAAGCCTGGATTGCGTACCGGCGGAGCCGCTCGGCCACCGACGCCGGCAGATCGGCCGGGACGTGAAAGTCGGCGACGTCGAGGTCGAAGAACTCGTGCCCGGCCGGGATCCTGATCTCGGCCGGCACGCTTGCCTCCGGCGGCCCGCCGTGCTCGCCCTCCAGCACGCCGACCTCGATCGCCCGGCCGACGATCGCCGCCTCGATGATCACCTTCGGGTCGACCTCGCGTGCCTCGGCGATCGCCCGGTCGAGGTCATCCCAGTCGCGCACCTTGGAGATGCCGAAGCTCGACCCGGCCCGGGCCGGCTTCACGAAAACCGGCAGGCCCAGCCGCACCAGGTCGGCCTCGCCGAGCGTCTGCCCGGCTCGCAGCACGACGTGCGGGCCGACCGGGATGCCGGCGTTGTCGGCGAGCTTCTTGCCGAACTCCTTGTCCATCGCGGCGGCCGAGGCGAAGACGCCCGACCCGACGTAGGGCAGGCCGGCCATTTCGAGCAGACCCTGGATCGTGCCGTCCTCGCCGAACGCGCCGTTCAACACCGGAAAGACCACGTCGACATCGGTCAGCCCGCGCACCCCGTCGCTCGGCTCCACGACCGTCACGTCCCGCTTGACCGGCAGATTCTCGACCTCGGTCGGCCGCTCGTCGGCGTTGGTGAGCACCCAGCGACCTTCGCGAGTGATGCCGATCGGCACGATCTCGAACTCGTCAGAGTCGATCGCGCCGAGAATGTTGCCCGCGCTCACACAGGAAACGGCGTGATCGATGCTGCGGCCCCCGAAAACGACGGCCACTCGCGTCCTCCGTGGCATGCTGCTCATGGTCGTTGACCCTACTCGTCATACTTGGACGCTATGACCGAGCCGCTCATCGCCAGCCTCCAGGCGGCGCTGCAGGCGCGCCCCGACGATCTCCCGCTGCGACTGCACCTCGCCGAACTGCTTCTGGCCAAGGGCAACAGCGCGGAGGCGATCAGTCACGCGGCGCAGGCGCTGCAGCAGGATCCGTCAAACGACGCGGCCAAGGCGTTGATGGCGCGGGCACTCGGCAGCCCGCCTCCGTCGATGGACTGGAAGGCTTACGAAGAAGAACTTTCCGACGTCGTGCCGCCCCGCTTCGTCCGCGCCGACGGCGATCCCGACCCGGTCGAGGACGAGGACGACCGCGCGTTCGACGTGGAGACCTCGTCGATCCGCCTGGCCGACGTCGGCGGCATGGCCGACGTCAAGAAGCGGCTGGAACTCGCCTTCCTCGCGCCCATGCGCAATCCCGAGCTGCGCCAGATGTTCGGCAAGTCGCTGCGCGGTGGCCTGCTGCTCTACGGGCCGCCCGGCTGCGGCAAGACGTTCCTGGCCCGCGCGGTCGCCGGGGAGATGGGCGCCAAGTTCGTCTCGATGTCCATTGTGGACGTCCTCAACATGTGGATCGGCAACTCCGAGCGCAATCTCCACGAGATCTTCCAGGCCGCCCGGCGCAACGCGCCCTGCGTGCTCTTCCTGGACGAGATCGACGCGATCGGCCACAAGCGCAGCAACATGCACTCCACGAGCATGCGGACGCTGGCCAACCAACTCCTGGCCGAGATGGACGGCATGGAGAGTGACAACGAGGGGCTCTTCCTGCTGGCCGCGACGAACGCGCCGTGGGATGTCGACGCGGCACTGCGCCGGCCCGGCCGGCTGGACCGGATCGTGCTGGTCGCCCCGCCCGACGAGCCGGCGCGGGCGGCCATCCTCGAATACCACCTGCGCCAGCGGCCGATCGCGAAGATCGACCTCAAGAAGCTGGTGGCCGCGACAGCCGACTACTCCGGGGCCGACCTCGCGCACCTGTGTGAGAGTGCTTCCGAGTACGCGATGCATGACTCGATCACCACGGGACACGTCCGCATGATCGAGCAGCGCGACTTCGAGCGGGCGCTGCGCGACGTGCGGCCGTCGGTCGGCTCGTGGTTCTCGACGGCGCGCAACGTGGCGCTGTTCGCCAACGAGGGCGGCGTCTATGACGATCTCGTCCAGTACCTGAAGAAGCGGAAACTACTGTAGAGCTTGTTCGACGTCCTTGATGAGATCCTGTGTGCTCTCGACGCCGCAGGAGAAGCGGACCAGCCCCTCGGGCGTGGCGTCGCCCCACTGCGCCCGCCGGTCGGCCGTGCTGTGCAGGCCGCCGAACGACGTGGCCGCGAAGACGAGCTTCGAGGCGGCCAGGAACCGGTCGACGGCCGCCTTGTCCTGAAGCGTGAACGTCACGACGCCGGGGATGCGGCGCATCTGGCGCTGAGCCACCGGGTAGGCGGGGTCGTCCGGCAACCCGGGCCAGCGGACTCTCTCGACCGCCGGATGCTTGGCCAGCAGGTGCGCGAGCGCCTCGGCGTTTTCCGTCTGCCTTTGCAGCCGTATGTCCAGCGTGCCGAGAGACCGGTGGGCCAGCCAGGCCTCGAACGGCCCGGGGACGGCTCCGGTGCTGTCCCGCCAGGTTCGGATGGCGCGCATGCGGTCGGGGTCGCGCCCGCAGACGTAGCCGAGGAGCAGGTCGGAGTGCCCGGTCAGCGCCTTCGTGCCCGACCCCAGGGAAATGTCGGCGCCGAGGTCGAGCGGGCGCTGGCCGAGCGGGGTGGGTGTGGTGTTGTCGACGGCCACGATCGCGTTGGCCTTGCTGACTTCGGCGATGTCGCAGACATCCAGGCCGGGATTCGCGGGGGTTTCAATCAAGATCAGGCTGGCTTCGGTGCGAGGGTCGCTCGTGGGCCGTTGGATGACGGTCACGCCCCGCTCGGCGAGGAAGGACGTGGCGAAGGCGCGGGTCTTGTAGTACCCGTCGCTGGGCACGACGACGGAGTCGCCCGGCTTGAGCTCGTTGAGCAGGACCGCCGTGACGGCCGCCATGCCGGTGGCGAAGACGACGCACTCGCCGCCTTCGAGCTCCCCGATCGCCCTTTCCAGGGCGCGCCAGGTCGGGTTGTCGGTCCGCCCGTATCCGTCGAGCCCCGGCTGCGGCCCGTTGGCGGGGTCAAGATGATATGGCGCGGCCATGACCGGCCCGGCCAGGAACGGCTGCCCGGGCACCGCGTCCGGCAGCCCGGCGTGCAGGACGCGGGTGCCGTCTCCGAGGTTGTCCACAGGCTCATTTTTGTTGCTGACGGGCGCCCGCACGACGGGAACCCTTGTGACATCCCGCTCACCCACTGAGGGCTACCGCGGTCGATGATCAAGACTAGAGCTCCGGTTTGGGGTCACGACCCATCAGTGCGCCAACCGCGATCCGCGGGTCCAGCCCCTCGTGGCACACCAGCTCGACCTGAGCCGTGATCGGCATCTCGACGTTGTGCTTGTGCGCCAGATCCCGGATCGCGAGGCAGCTCTTGACCCCCTCGGCCGTCTGCCGGGTGGCCGCCTGCGCCTGCTCCAGCGTCTCGCCCCGGCCGAGGTGCTCGCCAAAGGTGCGATTGCGGGACAGCGGCGAAGAGCACGTCGCCACCAAGTCTCCCAAGCCGGCGAGACCAGCGAACGTCAGCGGATTCGCGCCGAGGACCGCGCCCAGTCGAGCCGTCTCGGCCAGCCCGCGCGTGATGACCATGGCTCCCGTGTTGTGGCCGAAGCCCAACGCGATCGCCATCCCGTAGGCCAGCGCGATCACGTTCTTGACCGCCCCGCCCAGCTCACAGCCGACGACGTCGTCATTCGTGTACGGGCGGAAGTACCGCGTCCGGATCGCCTTCTGCACGACCGTCGCCCGCTCGACGTCGCTGCACGCGACCACGGTCGCCGCGGGCTGCTCGGCGGCGATCTCGGCGGCCAGATTGGGCCCGGAGACGACGGCGACCCGGTCGGCCGGCACGCCGGCGCTCTCGACGATCACCTCGCTCATCCGCTTGGTCGTGCCCAGCTCGATCCCCTTCATCAGGCTCACGAGCGTCGCGTCCGGCTGGATAAAGCGGGCCCAGTCGCCGAGGTTGCCGCGCAGTGTCTGGGACGGCACCGCCAGCACGACCAGCGACGCCCCCTCCAGGGCGACGCGCGCGTCAGTGGTCGCCGTCACCGCCGAGGGCAGCCGCAGGGCCGGCAGGTAGTCGAGGTTGACGTGCTGCTCCCGGATGCCAACCGCGACGGTCGGCCGGCGGGCCCAGATCGTCACCTCCTGGCCGGCGTCGGCGAGAAGCTTGGCAAACGCCGTCCCCCACGAGCCGGCTCCGAGGACGGCTGCCTTCACGACGGCTCCTTCCGCGCCGCCGACGGCGTCCACAGCGGCGGTGCCGAACCGCCCCGGATCGTCGCCAATATGTCGCGAATCTGCAGCATGATGTGGTCGGTGATCTCGGTCAGGATCGCCGTCGTCGGGGCGGCCCCGGCCCACTTGGACAGGTCGATCGGCGGTCCCACCGTGACCGAAACCGGTGTTCGGGGCCGGAGGCGAAGCTTGCGCGTGCGCGGGTCGAAGGTCTGCTGCGGGCCCCACATGACGACCGGAATCACCGGGACGCCGGTCCGCAGCCACAGCCGCGCGATGCCGGTCTTGCCCCGCATCGGCCAGAGGTCGGGCTCCTTGGTGGTCGTACCCTCCGGGTAGATGATCAGCGACTCGCCCCGCTCGATCGCCGCCACCGCGGCGTCCAGGGCCTTGGCCGCGTCCGTCGTGCCCCGGCTGACCGGGATCTGCCCGACCAGGTGCAGGTAGCGGCCGAAGACCGGGATCTTGAACAGGCTGTCCTTGGCCAGGAACGACGGCCAGCGGCGGGCCTCATAGACGATGTGCGACATCGTCAACGGGTCGAAGTGCGACAGGTGGTTGGCGACGATGATCACACCGCCCTGCTCGGGGATGTGCTCAATGCCTGACCAGGTCCGTTTCGTCAGCACCAGCATGGACGGCTTCACCAGCGAGGCGGTGAAGCGGCGCCAGAATCCGAGCTTGCGGCGGGCCACCAACGAATCATGCCACCACCGGGACGTGGCACGATAAACCATGGCCCGCTGGACGATCATCGTGCCGATCAAGCCGCTGCCCGCGGCGAAGACCCGGTTGCGCGGTGCCGTGCCCGATCTCGCCCACCCCGACCTGGTGCTGGCGATGGCGCAGGACACCGTCGCCGCCGCGCTGGCCTGCCGGCTGGTGTCCGGGGTGCTGGTCGTGTGCGACGACCAGCGGGTCGCGGCGGCCATGGCCGCGCTGGGCGCCGGCTGCGTGCCCGACCTTCCGGCCCGCGGCCTGAATGAAGCCATCGTCTACGGGGAGCAGCACGTCACCGGCGAGGCCGCCGCGCTCACCGCCGACCTGCCGGCGCTGCGCCCTGAGGAGCTCGAAGAGGCACTCAGCGAGGGCGGCCGGTCATTCGTGCCGGATGCGGAAGGCACCGGTACCGTCCTGCTCATCGGCCGGCCGCTCAACCCGCACTTTGGGGTCGGCTCGGCCGAGGCACACGAGCGCACCGGCGCCCGGCGGCTCGACAAGAGCTGGCCAGGTCTCCGCCGGGACATCGATACTCAAACGGATCTGGCGCAGGGCCGCGCCATCGGGTTGGGTCGACACACAGAAAGGGTGGTGAGGGCGGTGCAAGGAACGGTGGCGACCTTCGATCCCAGCACGCGGGATGGCACGGTCCTGCTCGACGACGGCCGCGAGGTCGCGTTCCCGGCGACCGCGTTCGCGGCGTCGGGGCTGCGGCTGCTCCGGCTCGGCCAGCGGGTCCGGCTGGACCGCGACGACGCCGGTGACATCGTCAAGATCACCCTGCCGACCCTGCCGTAAGGGAACAAAGTTCATGTCCCAGACGCACGAATCGGGTCATGATTATTGGGTGGAGACCAACCCGACCGTGAAGACCCGCCGCAACGTCTCCAAAATCGATGAAGAGGCGCCGGCTCCCCCCGTACAACTGGATGAAGCGCTTCCGGAAGACCGGTATCTCAACCGCGAGCTGTCCTGGCTCGACTTCAACGGCCGGGTGCTGACACTTGCCGAGGACCAGGCGACGCCGATGCTGGAGCGGGTCAAGTTCCTCGCGATCTTCGCCAGCAACCTCGACGAGTTCTTCATGGTGCGCGTGGCCGGCATCAAGCGCCGCATGTCGATGGGCCTGCCGGTGCGCAGCTCCAGCGGGCTGTCCCCGACCGACCAGCTGGAGCAGATCGCCGAGCGCACGGCCGCGCTCGTCGCCCGCCAGGCCCGCTGCCTGACCGACGACGTCCTGCCGGCCCTGGCCCAGGAAAACATCCGCATCGTCCGCTGGAGCGAGCTCGACCAGGGCGAACGGGAGCGGATGCGCTCGACCTTCCGGGACCAGATCTTCCCGGTGCTGACCCCCCTCGCGGTCGATCCGGCCCACCCGTTCCCCTACATCTCGGGGCTCTCGCTCAACCTGGCCGTGGTCGTGCGCGACCCGGAGGGCGGGCCGGAGCTGTTCGCCCGGGTCAAGGTGCCCAACAACGTGGCCCGGTTCTACGCGCTCGACCGCGACTCGCGGGCCGGCGAGGGGCCCCGGCCGATGCGGTTCCTGCCGGTCGAGGAGCTCATCGCGGCCCACCTCGGCCAGCTGTTCTCCGGCATGCAGGTCATGGAGCACCACCTGTTCCGGGTGACCCGCAATGCCGAGGTCGAGCTCGACGAGGACCGCGACGAAGACCTCCTGCAGGCGCTCGAGCGGGAGCTGGCCCGGCGCCGGTTCGGCCCGCCGGTCCGGCTCGAGGTCGCCGCCTCGATCTCCGACCACGTCCTCGAGCTGCTCGTCCGCGAGCTGGACATGAACAACCAGGACGTCGTGCTGCGCGTCCCCGGGCTCCTCGACCTGTCCTCGCTGTGGCAGGTCTACAACGAGGTCGACCGGCCCGATCTCAAGGATCCGCCGTTCGTCCCGGCCACCCATCCCCAGTTCGCCGACGGGGAGACGCCGCGCAGCGTCTTCGCCCGGCTGCGCGACCGCGACATCCTGGTCCACCACCCCTACCACTCGTTCTCGACGAGCGTGCAGCGCTTCATCGAGCAGGCGGCGGCCGACCCCAACGTGCTGGCCATCAAGCTCACCTTGTACCGGACGAGCGGCGACTCGCCGATCGTCGACGCGCTCGTCGACGCGGCCGAGGCGGGCAAGCAGGTGGTGGTCCTCGTCGAGGTCAAGGCCCGCTTCGACGAGAAGGCCAACATCGGCTGGGCCCGAACGCTCGAGCGGGCCGGCTGCCACGTCGTCTACGGGCTGGTGGGGCTCAAGACCCACACCAAGACGGCGCTCGTCGTGCGGCAGGAGGGCAACCACATCCGCCGCTACTGCCACGTCGGCACCGGCAACTACCACCCGAAGACCGCCCGGATGTATGAGGACTACGGGCTTCTCACCGCCGATCCCGAGGTCGGCGCCGACCTGACCGACCTGTTCAACGTGCTGACCGGCTACAGCCGCCAGACCGGCTACCGGCGGCTGATGGTCGCTCCGCACGGGGTCCGCAGCGGCATCATCGAGCGGATCGAGCGGGAGACCGCGCTCGGCGAGCGCGGGCTGGTCCAGATCAAGGTCAACGCGTTGGTCGACGAGGACATCATCGACGCGCTCTACCGGGCGAGCCAGGCCGGCGTGCGCGTCGACCTCATCATCCGCGGCATCTGCGCGCTGCGGCCGGGCGTCCCCGGGATGTCCGACAACATCCGCGTCCGGTCGGTGCTCGGCCGGTTCCTCGAGCACTCGCGGGTCTTCCGCTTCGGCAGCGCGGCCGAGGGCTCCGAATACTGGCTCGGCTCGGCCGACCTCATGCACCGCAACCTCGACCGCCGCGTCGAGGCCCTCGTGCAGGTCACCGACCCGGCCGACCAGACCGAGCTGGACCGGCTGCTGCGGCTCATGACCGGCGAGGACACTGGCGGCTTCGAGCTGGGGCCGGACGGCATGTGGCACCGCCGCCCCGGCATCGACCCGCAGCAGGCCCTGCTGCGCCGGATCGTCGGCCGCGGCGAGTGACGGGGGTGGCGGGCGTGCTCGAGGAGGAGCGGAAGTTCGAGGTCGACGAGGCGTTCGTCATGCCGGACCTGGACGCGGCGGCGCCCGAGGGCGGCCAGGTGATCCCGTTGCCGGCGGTCACCTTGCGCGCCACCTACTACGACACCGCCGATCGCCGGCTGGCGCGCGCCGGCGTCTCGCTGCGCCACCGCCGGGGCGAGGCGCCCGAGAAGGCCTGGACGGTCAAGCTCCCGTCCGAGGTCGAAGGCACCCGTCATGAGCTGTCCCGCCCCGGTCCGCCGACCGAGATCCCGACCGAGCTGCTGGAGCTCGTCACCGCCTACCACCGGGGCGCGCCCCTGGAGCCCGCCGCGGTGCTCCGCACGGTCCGTCGCACCTACGAAATTCAAGACCATGATCATCGCGTACTGGCGGAAGTGGCCGACGACACCGTCTCCGTGCTGGACGGGCGCAAGACGACGCTCAAGTTCCGCGAGATCGAGGTCGAACGCAAGGCCGGCGGCCCAAAGGTGCTCGACCGCGCCGAGCGGTTGCTGCGCAAGGCCGGGGCGACGGGCGGCGACTTCACCCCCAAGCACGTCCGCGCGCTGCGGGTGGGCGACCAGCCGCCCGACCTGACGGCACCGTCCCGCCTCCCCAGAAAGCCGGACGTCGGCGAGGTCGTGGCGGCCGCGCTGCGCACCGACATCGGGCGCATCTTCGCGTTCGACCCGTTCGTGCGCCTGCGCGACCCGCTGCCCGACGGCGACACCCCGGTGCACCAGATGCGCGTGGGCACCCGGCGGCTGCGCAGCGACCTGCGGACGTTCGGACCCCTGCTGGACGCCGCCTGGTCGGCCCAGCTCCGGTCCGAGCTCGGGTGGCTGGCCGAGGTCCTCGGCGTGGCCCGCGACGCCGAGGTGCTGCGCGCCCGGCTGCGCCGGACGGCCGCGGCCGACCCGCTCGCGCCACTCGACGGGGCCGCCGTGGCGCGGATCGACGCCGAGCTGACCGTCCGCCACGAGGAGGCCCTGGCCGACCTCGACGAGGCGCTCAGCTCCCCGCGCTACCTCGACCTGCTCGACCTGCTCGTCGAGGCGGCACGGGCGCCGAAGATCGCCGCTGACGCACACCGGGCGGCCGTAAAGGCGCTCCCCGGCCTCGTCCTGCGGCCGTGGCGCAAGCTCGTGCACGGCAGCGGCCCCATTCCGGGGGCCACCGTCCTGCTGCAGAACAGCCCCGACGAGGAGTGGCACGCCGTTCGCATCCAGGGCAAGCGGGCCCGCTACGCGACCGACGCGGTCGCCGCCGTCATCGGCGGCGGCGCGGCTGCGCTCGCGGCGGCGCTGGGCCGGGTGCAGAATCTTCTGGGCGAGCACCAGGACGCGGCCGTCGCGGCCGACACCTGGCTGGAGATCGCCAAGTCCGACCCCGACGACCACGCGCTCGCGGTCACCGCCGGCCGGCTCTACGAACGCGAACGGGCCGCCGTTCGCCAGGCCCGGGCCGGCTTCCCGGACGCGTGGGCGGCCGCCACCAAGAAGAAGGTCACCGAGTGGTTGAACTGAACACCGTCGTTCAGTCCGCGGGCGGCGTCGTCTGGCGCCTGACCCCCAGCGGAAGCCAGGAGATCGCGCTCGTCCACCGCCCCCGCTACGACGACTGGTCGCTGCCCAAGGGCAAGCTCGACGGCGGCGAACACCTGCTCGAGGCGGCCGTCCGGGAGGTACACGAGGAGACCGCCGTCCAGGCGGTGCCGCAGGCCCGCCTGCCGACCATCCGCTACCTGACCGGCCAGCCGGGCGTGGAGAAGGTCGTGCACTTCTGGTCGATGCGGGCCGAGTTCTGGACCGACCGGCTGCCGGACGACGAGATCGCCGAGGTCCGGTGGGTCGTTCCGGGCTCGGCCGCCGGGCTGCTGAGCTACGCCCATGACCGCGGCGTGGTCAAGGCGTTCCTCGACCTGCCGCCGATCACCGCCGTCATCGGGCTGGTCCGCCACGCCAAGGCCGGCAAGCGCAGCCAGTGGGTCGGCGACGACAACCAGCGCCCGCTCGAGCCGGTCGGCTTCGCCGACGCCGACCGGCTGTGCCGGCTGCTCAACCTCTTCCGGCCGACCGCGGTCGTGAGCGCCGAGCCGCTGCGCTGCCAGCAGACCGTCCGGCCGCTCGGACTGCCGATCGCCACCGATCCCGCCTTCAACAAGGAGGCCGACGCCACGGCGGCGGCCGCGGGCGTCCGGGCGCTGGCCGAGAGCGGGGGCGTCCCGGTGGTCTGCAGCCAGGGCGAGCTCATCCCGGGGGTCCTGGCCGAGCTGACCGAGCGGGGCATCCCGCAGTTCTCCACCCCGAAGGGGGCCGGCTGGATCCTCGCGTTCGGCGGTTCCCGGCTGATCACCTACGACTTCCTGCGGCCGGAACCGTCCACTTGAGACGTCCATGATGGACGATGTGTGAACAAGCCGTTGCACAGTGAAAGGGCGCCGCCTCAGCCGAGGCGGCGCCCTTTACGTCGCGGTTAGCGAACCATCGTGGTCAGCGCGGTTAGCGGGCCTTCTTGGCCGGAGCCTTGCGGGCCGGGGCGGTCTTGGTGGCCGCCGTGGTGGCCGTCTTGCGGGCCGTCGTCGAGGCGGCGCGCGTGGTCTTGGCCGGGGCCTTCTTGGCCGCGGTGGCCTTGGCCGCCGTGGTCTTGGCCGCGGCCGACTTAGCGGCGGTGGTCTTGGCGGCGGCGGCCTTCTTGGCCGGGGTCGCCTTCGGCACCTTGCCGCTGGCCACCATCTCGCGGAAGCTGGCGCCGGCGCGGAACGCCGGAACCGAGGTCTTCTTGACCTTCACGGCCTCGCCCGTGCGCGGGTTGCGCGCGGTTCTGGCCCCACGGACGCGCTTCTCGAAGACACCGAAGCCGGTGATGGCGACCTTGTCGCCCTTGGTCACCGCGGACTGGATCTCCGCGAGCACCGCGTCCAGCGCCGACGTCGCCTGCTTCTTGTCGCCCAGCCGTGCGCTGAGCGCTTCGATGAGCTCGGCCTTGTTCACGTTTCCTCCCGTAGCCAAATGACTTTGCGTCCTTGCGGGCAACGTAAGCCCAACCCACACAGGATACAAACATGCGGCAGAAAAGAAATCGTTGTGTCGCAACGGATTTTCTGGCGACCCCCGCCAGAGGCCCTTGGAGGGCCTAAAAGACAGCCGGTGTCCACTCCGGACGACGCTGTTCGTAGGCGTCGATCGCGGCCACATGACGCATGGTCAGACCGATGTCGTCGAGCCCTTCCATGAGCCGCCACCTGCTGAAATCGTCCATCGGGAAGGCCCATTCGTGGCCTCCGGCCCGTACTTGACGGGCATCCAGGTCGACCGTCACCGGCAGCTCCGGGTCCTCCTCGACCGCCTGCCAAAGAATTTCCACAAATTTCAGGTCGAGCTCGACCGGCAACAGCCCGTCCTTGAGGGAGTTGCCCCGGAAGATGTCGCCGAAGCGGGGCGCGATGACGGCCTTGAAGCCGTAGTCCCGAAGCGCCCACACGGCGTGCTCGCGCGACGACCCGGTGCCGAACTCGGGGCCGGCGACCAGGATCGAGGCCCCCTCGTACACCGGGTTGTTGAGCACAAAGGCCGGATCGGCCCGCCAGGCGTTGAACAGCCCGTCGGCGAAGCCGGTCCGGGTGACCCGCTTGAGGTACACGGCCGGGATGATCTGGTCGGTGTCCACGTTGGACCGGCGCAGCGGCAGGGCCCTGCCGGTGTGGCTGATGAACTTCTCCATGGGAGCCTGCTCCTAGTTCAGGTCGGCCGGGGCGGCCAGGTGGCCCGTAACCGCGGTGGCGGCGGCGACCGGCGGCGACACCAGGTGGGTGCGCCCGCCGCGGCCCTGCCGGCCCTCGAAGTTGCGGTTGGAGGTCGAGGCCGAGCGCTGGCCCGGCTGGAGGGTGTCGGGGTTCATGCCCAGGCACATCGAGCAGCCGGCGAAGCGCCATTCGGCCCCGGCGGCCAGGAACACCTCGTGCAGGCCCTCCCGCTCGGCCGCCTCCCGGACGACCGCGGAGCCCGGCACCACCATCATCCGGACGCTCTCGGCCACCTTCCGGCCACGCAGGACCTCGGCGGCCGCCCGCAGGTCCTCCAACCGGCCGTTGGTGCAGGAGCCGACGAAGACCACGTCGATGGCGACGTCGCGCAGGGCCGTACCGGGCTGCAGGTCCATGTAGGCCAGCGCCCGCTCGGCGGCGGTCCGGTCGGCCGCCTCGGGGAAGTCGTTGGGATCCGGGATGCGCGCGTCCAGGGGCGCGCCCTGGCCCGGGTTGGTCCCCCAGGTGACAAACGGAGTGACGCGGCTGCCGTCCAGCTCCAGCTCGGTGTCGAAGCGGGCCCCGGCGTCCGTCCGCAGCCCGCGCCAGTAGTCCAGCGCACGCTCCCAGCGGGCCCCGCTCGGCGCGTACTGCCGGCCCTCGACGTAGGCGAACGTGGTGTCGTCCGGCGCGACCATGCCGGCCTTGGCGCCCCACTCGATCGACATGTTGGCGATCGTCATGCGGCCTTCCATGGACAGCTTCTCGATGACCGGCCCGCGGTACTCGACGACGTGACCGCGGCCGCCGCCGGTGCCGACCTTGGCGATCAGGGCGAGGACGGCGTCCTTGGCGGTGACGCCGGGGCTCAGCTCGCCGGTGATGTTGACCGCCATCGTGCGCGGGCGCGCCTGCGGCAGCGTCTGCGTGGCCAGGACGTGCTCGACTTCGCTGGTACCAATACCAAAAGCCAAGGCGCCGAACGCGCCGTGCGTCGAGGTGTGCGAGTCGCCACAGACGATCGTCATGCCCGGCTGGGTGAGGCCGAGCTGTGGACCGATCACGTGCACGATGCCCTGCTGCGCGTCGCCCAGCGGGTGCAAGCGAATCTTGAACTCCTCGCAGTTTCGCCGCAGCGTCTCGATCTGCGTGCGGGAAACCGGATCCGCGATCGTCAGCAGGTTGTCGGTCGGGGTGTTGTGGTCCTCGGTCGCGATCGTGAGATCGGTGCGCCGGACCGTGCGGCCGGTCATCCGCAGCCCGTCGAACGCCTGTGGGCTGGTGACCTCGTGCAGCAGATGCAGATCGATGTAAAGCAGGTCCGGTTCACCGGGTGCGCTGTGCACGACGTGGGCGTCCCACACCTTCTCGGACAGGGTTTTCGGGTCTTCTCCCACCATCTGGACATCCTAAAATTTGGGAGGTATGTTTCGGCTTGTGGGACACAGTATGAGCGGTGTCGGCGTGCTCGACAAGGCGGTGGTGATCCTCGCGGCCTGCGTCGACGGCGCCAGCCTGGCCGAATTGGTCGATCGCACCAAGCTTCCCCGGGCGACCGCCCACCGCCTGGCTCAGGCACTGGAGATCCACCGCCTTCTGGTCCGCGACGCCCATGGCCGCTGGCGCCCCGGCCCACGGCTCGGCGAACTGGCGAACTCGGCGCCCGACGTGTTGCTCACCGCGGCCGAGCCGATGCTGAGCACGTTGCGGGACACGACCGGCGAGAGCGCGCAGCTGTACTTGCGGCGGGCCGACGAACGCCTCTGCGTGGCCGCCGCCGAGCGGGCGAGCGGGTTACGTGACACGGTTCCGGTCGGCGCGGTTCTGCCGATGACGGCCGGATCGGCCGCCCAGGTCCTCTTGGCCTGGGAGCCGCCCGAGGCCGTGATGCCGTTGCTGCCCCGGTGCAAGTTCACCGGCCGGACGCTCGCGGAGGTCCGCCGGCGCGGCTGGGCGCAGAGCGTCGCCGAGCGGGAACCGGGCGTGGCGAGCGTTTCCGCCCCGATCCGCGACCGCACCGGGAGGGTGATCGCGGCGATCAGCGTCTCCGGCCCGATCGAGCGCCTGGGCCGCCGCCCGGGCGATCGCCACGCGATGGCGGTGGTGCGAGCCGGACAGCGCCTTTCGGGGTTGTAGGCCGGGCTCTATGCTCGGCGGGTTGTCGACCTTCGTCAGGAAGGGATGCCCCATATGACCGACCCGGATACTCCTCCGACGCCCGAGAGGCCTGACTCCGGCCTTTCTTCGGCGCCGTCCGACCCCGGCCCTACCCCGTCACAGACGCCGGCCCACCCCGGCCCGGATGTGCCGGACGCGCCGGCCGGCTCGCCCACCGGGGTCGCCCCGCCACCCACGCCCGGCGAGCCGACGGCCGCCGGCGGTGCCGCCCCGAGCCGCAGTGGCCGCGGTGGATGCATGACGACGATGGTCGGCCTTTTCGCCGTGCTGGCCGCGCTCGTTGCTCTGCTGACTCAACTCTGACCGGAGTTATCCACAGCCGAAATCCGCTGGTGACATTGGACCGCACGAGCCGAAGACTCGGATATCGTGCGGTCCACCCAACTCGAATCGCTGCTGTGCTTCCAGCACGACATCCTCAGCCGCCGGCAGGCACTGTCGTTCTTCAGTGCGGACGCGATCCGGCACCGGCTGCAGACGCGGCGATGGCTGCCGGTCCATCGCGGCGTGTATCTCACCGTCCGCGGCAAGATGTCCTGGGAGCAGCAACGCTGGGTTGCCCTGCTCGCCGCCGCACCCGACCCGCGGGCCGGGACAGCCTTCGTCGCCGGCGTGGCCGCACTGCACCTGTGGGGCATGCGCGGGCTGCGCTGCGAGCAGACCGATCTGCTGCTGCCAATCGGTCGCACCCTGGCCCGGCCGCCGCAGTGGGCGATAGTGCACCGGACGACGCACCTGCCGCCGACCGACGTTGACGAGCGCGGTCGCATGCCGTGCACCACGCCGGCCCGCTCCGTGGTGGACGCCGCGCAGTGGGCGCGATCCGATCGGCAGGCCCGAACACTCCTGGCAATGGCCTTCCAGCAGCAGATCGTCACGCTGGCCGAGGTCGGCAAGGTGCTTGGAAGGCTGCCCAAGGCACGCCGGGCCGATCTCATCGCCGCGACCGCTGTGGACGCCGACGGCGGCGCGCATTCGCTGGGCGAACTTGACTTCCTCGCGCTCAGCCGAGCGGCCGGGTTGCCCGAACCGACGCTCCAAAAGCGCCGGCGCGACGCTGGCGGTCGCACCCGCTATCTGGACGTGCTCTACGAGCCCTACGGCGTGCACGTCGAGATCGACGGCGCGCACCATGTCGACGTGCGGCAAGCATGGGCCGACATGCGACGCCAGAACGACCTATGGATCAAGGGCGAGCGGGTGCTCCGCTTCCCCGCCTGGCTGGTCCGGGAACGTCCGGACGAGATCATCGCGCAAGTGCGGGCCGCGCTCATCGCCGCCGGCTGGCGCCCCGAACGTTGACCTTGTGGAGTTATGGGTGCTATAGGCCACAAAAGTCCACAAGCAAAAGGTCCACGTCGTTGACGACGTGGACCGTGTAGCCCCGACCGGATTCGAACCGGCGCTACCGCCTTGAGAGGGCGGCGTCCTGGGCCGCTAGACGACGGGGCCAG
>Ga0070684_100001491_pt1 | contig 16894 bp, 11 predicted proteins | sample KBSC723LmetaG_FD_65653 | JGI IMG/M metagenome (GOLD analysis project Ga0070684, IMG submission 65653) | Corn rhizosphere microbial communities from Kellogg Biological Station, Michigan, USA - KBS C7.2-3L metaG | ecosystem: Host-associated > Plants > Roots > Rhizosphere ...
TCGCCGCGCGTCCGACGCCTTCGGCAACCAGGCGATCGTCGTCGCCGTCGACGCGCGGCGCGAGCCGGTGGCCGCGGGCGAGCCCCTGCGCTGGCAGGTCTTCACGCACGGCGGCCGCCGCCCGACGGGCATCGACGCCGTCGCCTGGTGCGAGCGGATGGCGCAGATGGGCGCGGGCGAGCTGCTGCTGACCAGCATGGACCGCGACGGCACGCGCGACGGCTTCGACATCGAGCTGACGCGCGCGGTGGCGGACCGCGTGTCGATCCCGGTGATCGCGTCGGGCGGCGTCGGCAACCTGGAGCACCTGTACCAGGGGATCGCGGAGGGACACGCGGAGGCGGTGCTGGCGGCGTCGATCTTCCACTTCGGCGAGGCGACCGTCGGCCAGGCGCACGATTTCTTGCGCGCGCGGGGGGTCCCGGTGCGAGATAGGGTGCAATGAAGTCCGTGCCCGCAGCGCCGCTGCTCGCGGCCGTCGCGTTCGACGCCGACGGGCTGGTGCCGGTCATCGCGCAGGAGGCCGTCACGGGCATGATTCGCATGCTCGCGTGGGCGAACCGCGACGCGCTCGCGGCGACCCTGGAGACCGGCGAGGCCCACTTCTGGAGCCGGTCGCGCAAGGCGTCCTGGCGCAAGGGCGAGACGTCGGGGAACACGCTGGCGGTGCGCGACGTGCGCATCGACTGCGACGGCGACGTCGTCCTTTACCTGTGTGATGCGGCGGGGCCGTCGTGCCACACCGGCGCGACGTCGTGCTTCTACCGGCGCGTGGGCGACGACGGCGCGCTCATTGAAGACGACGCGCCGCCCGATCCGCCCGCGCTGGTGATCGCGCGCGTCGCCGACGTCATCGCGAAGCGGCGCCGCGAGCGCCCCGAGAAGTCGTACGTGGTGTCGCTGCTCGACGCCGGGATGCCGAAGATCAACGGCAAGATCAGCGAGGAGTCGCGCGAGCTGACCGAGGCGCTGCTGGAGACGGACGCGGACCACACCGCTCACGAAGCGGCGGACCTGATCTTCCACACGCTGGTGGGCCTGGAGGCGGCCGGCGTGTCGGTCGACGCCGTGTTCGCGCAGCTGCGCCGCCGCTTCGGGATCTCGGGCATCGACGAAAAAGCGGGCCGCAAGAAATGACCGCGTCGGCGCCGGGCCCCGCCGCAGACCGCCGCGAGGCGATGCGGCGGAGCATCCACGCGCTGCTGGGACCGGGCGGCGCGGCGGCAGCGCTGTTTCCCGGCTACGAGGCGCGGCCGGGGCAGCTCGCGATGGCCGAACGCATCGCCGACGCCATCGACGGCGACGAGCGCCTGATGGTCGAGGCCGGCACCGGCACGGGGAAGACGCTCGCCTACCTGGTGCCGGCGCTGCTGTCCGGGCGCAAGGTCGTCGTGAGCACCGGCACCAAGACGCTGCAGGATCAGATCGCGGGCGTCGATCTGCCGCGCCTGCGCGCGATGTTCGATCGGGCAGGGCTGCTGCCCGCGCCGCTGGCATGGGCGGTGATGAAGGGCCTGTCGAACTACGTCTGCCGGCGGCGTCTGGGCGAACGCGATCGCCAGCGATCGCTGGTCGCGGAGCCCGAGCTGGACCGCCTGCTCGGGTTCGCGGCGTCGTCGCAGACCGGCGATCGCGCCGACCTCCCCGATCTCGCCGACGACGCGCCGCTGTGGGGCGAGATCTCGGCGACGCCCGAGACGCGCATCGGCCCGCGCTGCGCCTTCTTCGAGAGCTGCTTCGTGACCGCGATGCGCCGGCGCGCCGCCGTCGCCCCGCTGATCGTCGTCAACCACCACCTGTTCTTCGCCGACCTGGCCTTGAAGGCGCGCTGGCCCGAGGCGCAGGTGCTGCCGCCCTACGAGGTCGTCATCTTCGACGAGGCTCACCAGATCGAGGACGTGGCGACCGAGTTCTTCGGCGTCCACGCGTCGACGCAGCGGCTGTTCGCGCTCGCCCGCGACCTCGGACGCGAGAGCGGTGTGCGCCCGCACCTCGCCCAGGCCGCCGCCGGTCGCCTCAAGGCCGCGACCGACGCGCTCGCGAACGCGCTGCGCGACCTCGCGCCCGCGGCGCGTCCCGGCGTCGAGGAGACGCGCATAGCGTTCCCCGACCTCGCGAAAGGTCCGGCGCTGGAGCGCTACCACGACCTCGACGCCTGCCTGGAACAGATCGCCGACTGGTTGCACCCCGACGGTGACGCGGTCTCGACCTCGAAGCGCCCGATCGAGCTCGCCGGCCTGTCCCGGCGCGCGACCGTGCTGCGCGCTGACCTTTCGCTGCTGGTCGCAGGGCGCGGGCGCGAGCACGTGCGCTGGCTGGCGGCGTCGCCCCGCAACGTGGGCCTGCACGCGTCGCCCGTCGACGTGAGCCCGGTGCTGGGGCGCGCGCTGGACGCCTGCCCGGGCCCGATCGTGCTGACGTCGGCGACGCTGACCGTCGCCGGTTCGTTCGACTACCTGCGCGCGCGCGTCGGCCTGGGCGACACCGCGTCGGACGCCAGCTTCCCGTCGCCCTTCCGTTACGATCGCCAGGCGCTGCTGTACCTCGCGCCCGATCTCCCCGATCCGAACCAGGAAGCGTTCCCGACCCGCGCGGCCGCGCGCATGGCCGAGCTGTGCGCGATCACCGCGGGGCGCGCGTTGCTGCTGTTCACCAGCTTTCGCAACATGCGCATCGCCGAGGCTTACCTGCGTGAGGTGCTGCCGTTTCCGCTGCTGGTGCAGGGCGAGCGCCCGCGTCACCTGCTGCTCGCGTCGATGCGCGAGCGCATCGGGTCCGTGCTGCTGGCGACGCAGAGCTTCTGGGAGGGCGTCGACGTCCCCGGGGAAGCGTTATCGCTGGTGGTCATGGACCGCATCCCCTTTGCGGTTCCCGACGATCCGCTGACGGCGGCGCGCATCGATCGCATCCGCGACGACGGCGGCGAGCCGTTCGGCGACTACCAGCTGCCGCGGGCGGCGCTCGCGATGAAGCAAGGGTTCGGCCGCCTCATTCGCACGCGCACCGACCGCGGCATCGTGGCCGTGCTGGATGGACGGGTGGCGCGCAAGATCTACGGCGCCACGCTGATCGCCAGCCTGCCACCGGACTGCCCGCGCACCGAGTCGATCGAGGACGTCGCCGCGTTCTGGACGCAGGCGCACCCCGCGACCGCCCCCACGGCGGCGGCCCCGTCGTCATGAACCCGTGGGTGCTGTGCGCCGCCGCCTACGTGGCGGGATCGATCCCGTTCGGGATGGTGCTCGCGCGGGCGAAGGGCATCGACCTTCGCCAGATCGGCAGCGGCAACATCGGCGCGACCAACGTCGCCCGCGCGATGGGCAAGGGCTGGGCGATCGCCGTGCTCGTCGCCGACGCCGCCAAGGGCTTTGTGCCCGTGTGGCTGGGCCAACGCTTCGGTCTGCCGGCCTGGGCGATCGCGGCCGCGGGCGGCGCCGCGATCGTCGGGCACATGTTCACGGTGTTCCTGCGCGGACGCGGCGGCAAAGGGGTCGCGACGTCGCTGGGCGTGGCGCTGGCGCTGTCGCCCGTCGCGGCGCTGATCGGGTTCGGCGCCTACGTGGTCGTGTTCGCGACCACGCGGCTATCGTCGCTGGGATCGCTGCTGGGCGTCTGGACGTTCGGGGTGCTGTTCATCCTGCGCGATCAGCCCCCGCACCCGCTGAAGGCGCTGGCGCTGGGCGCCGGCGTGCTGGTGACGCTGCGCCACCGCGAGAACATCGTCCGCCTGGTCCGCGGCGAAGAAAAACGGACGTAGCGCTACGGCGAGAGGCCGAGCTGGACGTCGACTGCGTCGCCCGCGACGGGGAGGTCGAAGGTCTGCGTCGCCGTGCGACCGAGCATCCGCGCCGTCGCGTCGGCCACCGTCGGATAGACCGGGACGTCGATGCGGTAGCGGCCATACGGCAGCGGCGTCCTCTGCTCACACGTGCCACCGATCGATGTCGGCTGGGTCGTGACACTGACCGTGCTCCAGTACTCGGCGAGCGCGGCCCCGACCCCGACGTCGCGCGGGCCCGCGAAGCACGGACCGCACACCGGGCACGAGGCTTGACTGCACTCGCAAGCGCACGTCCCGACGCGCGCGACCGCGTGAACGGGCTCTGCCAATGACGTGATCGTGTAGTCGATGGTGCAGTTCTCGAAGAGGTAGACGGTCGACAGGCCGTCGTTCCGAAGCTGGAAGGTGATGCTGGACGCCTGCGGCGGCGGCTCGAGCGTGCCCGACCCGCACGCGCCCGCGGCCAGCGCCACCGTCGCGGCAATGAACCAGACGCGCTTCATTGGGCGACACACGCGCCGTTCACGCAAGCGGCCTTCTTGTCGCTGCATGGATCGCGCAGGCAGCGTACGCCCGGCCCCGAGCAGGGCGGGACGGACTCGCCCCGGGCGAGCGCGCGGCAGTCACAGCCGGTGCAGTAGTCGGCTTCCACGCGACAGTCGGCGTCGGTCATGCACGCGCCGGCCGGCGGGACGCAGATCTGCAGCGTGCAGCCTTCGTTCGGGCCGGCGCAGATCCCGCAGCTCGAATTGCAGCAGGTCTTGCCCGCGGCGCAGCGGGTCGGGCCGCACGCGGGGCCATCGCCCGCGAGGCGGCAGGTGCCGTAGCAGACGGCCGGACAGGCGACGCCCATCGTGCAACCGGGCGGCGCGTTGCAAACGCCGTCCTGGGTGGTGCAGACGCGATCCGGAGGGCAGCTGGCGGTCGACGCGCACGGCGCGTCGCCGCTGGCGCCACCCGCGCCGCCGGCGCCTGTCATCATCGAGCCGCCGCTCCCGGTCGGATCGTCGGGACACGAGACGCTCCAGTGGGCGCCCATCGCGTCGTGAACGCACTCGGCCAGCGTCCGGCCGATCCGGCACGGGGCGATCGGCGGCGCGGGGCCGCAATCGAGGCCTGCTGTCCCGCCGTTACCCATCGTCCCACCGGATGCGCTGGTCCCCGCCACGCCGCCCTGCCCCCCGGCGCCGCCGCCGGTGCCGCCCTTCCCGTCGGGCATCAGGGGCTCGACGGAGCAAGCCGCCGCGCCGGTCAACGAGAACACGAGAGGAAGCCAAACCTTCGGTGATCGCATGCGCCCTCCGGCCGAGCATTAACGATGCCAGATCTCGGCGTGCCTCGGCCTCGGAAAAATTAGCCATCCGCGCGCGCGCCCGGGCTTCGGTTCATCAGAAAACTGATGGACCGGCGACGGGACTAGCGCAGATGGCCGAGCGCGATGCGGGCATTCTCGCGGTTCGCGAGCACCGCCACCAGGTCGCCGACGACCTCGGCGCGATCCGCGAGCCAGTCGAACATCACGTAGCTGGCCCAGGCCGCGCGCGCGCCGTGAACGTGCGAGACGGCGCAGCAGTAACCCCACAGGCGATCGCGAACGCCCGTCCGCCACAGCGTCGCGAGCGCCGCGCGGCCGGCGTTCTGCTCGGCGCGCTCCCACGCCGCGCGCAACCCCAGCCATCGCTCCCAGGCCGCGAGCGGATGCAGCGACGGCGCGACGCGATCGCCGTCGAACGCGGCCAGCGAGGCCCTGATGTGGGCAAGCTCGTGCTCGCGCGTCCGGGCGACCAGCGATTCGACGAACGCGGGCGCGGGCGTGCGCGCGCGTTCACCGTCGGCGCGGGCGAGCAGCAAGGCCAGCTCGTCCAGGACCTGGTCCCGCAGCGCCTGCGCCCGCGCCGCACCGTCGCGCACGCCGAGCTCCAGCGCGCGCGCGTGCAACCCCGCCAGCGCCGCGTCGTCGAGCGCCGGCTGCCACGCGGTCGCCAGCGCGAGCACATCCTCGGCGCGGATCTCCTCGTTCCGCGCCGCGGTCTCCAGCAAGGCAATGTGGCGGGCGTGCAGCGACGACGCCGGCGTGACTGTCGCGCCGCCACCCGCCGCGATCCGATCGCGCCGGGCGAGCACGCGCACCAGGGGCAGCATCGTGCGGCGCATCGGCGACAGCGCCCAGCGAAGCCACAGCGCGGACGCCGGGACGACGCCGCCCCGCGCGGCGTCCGCCACCAGCGCCAGCAACCCGACCAGCCGGCCCTGCCCGATGCGGGCGTAGCGCGCCGCCGCCGGCCAGTCCCGCCGGGCCACGGCTGCGATCACCAGCGCCTCGACGCCGTGGCGCCGCGCGAGCCACGGGAACCGAGCGCCATCAGGGAGGTGCGCGAGCGCGTCGACGATGTGCGCGGCGTGCGTGAGGCTCCGCCGCCGATCCGCCTGCAGCGCCGCCGCGAGCGCCGTCCACGCGTCGGCCGGCAGGTCGGCCCAGCCTGTAGATGCCCGATCCGCAGCGACGTCGAGAAAAGCGGCGATGCCCGGCAGGTCGCGCAGGCGAACCAACGGCGACATCCAGCAGGCGGCGAACGCCAGGCGGCGCATCCCGTGCGGCGCCGCGATCCGGAACGCCAGCCAGCCGGGGAAAACGACGAAGAACCAGGCCGGAATGACGACGCCGATCAGGAGCGACAGGACCGCGCCCAGCGAGCCGCCGGTCCACACGCCGACGGACCCGCCGATGTTGCGCAGCACGATTCCCCAGACGACTGTCCACGCCAGCAAGCGAAACGCGGCGAGCGTGCCGGCGCGCCCGAGGAACGGGCCGCGGCGCGCCAGCGATCCGCGCGCCCCGAAACCGATCGTCGCGCCCGCCGTCGTCATCGGGCGTGCTCGAGGCCGCCGGCCCACCACTCGTGAACCAGACGTCGGGCGGGATCGCGCAGCTCCGCGATCGCCGCCCGCACCAGCTCGGCGGTCCGCGCGCGCGCGCCGAACGGCGTCGGGTAGCGGCGCGCGCCATCGAGACCCGCGGCCAGCTCGGCGAGCAAGCGCTGCCCCTGGCGCTCGATCTCCGCGCCGCCCGCCGCCGGCGCGACCTCGAGAACCAGGAACGGATTCTCCAGCCGCGCCCGCAGCAGGTTCTCGACGTCGTCGGTGTCGGCTGTCATTGCCACCCTGAGCGTCAGCGGATCCCCGAATCGAAGCTCTTCGCCTGTAGCTCCGGCGAGCTCGGGAACAGCTCCCAGATCTCCGCGACGATCGCGCGCAACGTCCGCAGCCCGCCGCCCGCCTGATCCACCAGCGATTCGTGCGCCTGCAACGCCCGCGCGCGATCGAGGAGGCGCGTCGCCGCCGCGACGTTCATCGCCTCGGTCACGTGCGCGGCGGCCCAGTCGATCGCGTCGGTCATCGATCGCGGATCGCGGCAGTACGCGGCCCGCCCCAGCCCCCGCATCGCGTCCAGGTGCAGCTCCAGCTCGACGGCGTCGTTGCGCGTGCGCGCGCGCGCCGCCGCCTCCAGCTCCTGCTCGTAAAGCTGCTGCTCGGCCGGCGTCCCCCACTGCGCGACCAGCGGCGTGTAAGTCATCTTGCAGCGACGGGCCTCCGCGTCCAGGTCGGGCCACTCCAGCAGCGCCTCGGCGTCATCGAGGGCGCCGTTCGCGTCCATCAGCAGCCGGTGCAGCTTCTGGCCCGCGTCGAGATCCCCCGCGCGCGCCAACGGCAGCGCGCGCTCGGCTTCGGCCAGCAGCGCCGATACGTCGGCGATCGCCTGCACCGCCGCCGGCACGCCCAGCTGGAAGGTGCGGCCCTGCACGTCGCCGGCGCGGCGATTCGTCGACGCGAGCTCACGCTCGGCGGTCTCGACGGTCGCGGTCGGCACCAGCACGAACGCGACGTCCGCGAACGTCTGCCCCGTGCCCGGAACGTCCGCGCGCGTGGCGAGCTGCCCCGACCGATCCAGCTCCAGCGTCACCTCGATGCGGCTGCCCGCGGGCAGATCGTGCGCGACGCCCCGCAGGTGCAGCATGCCGATCAGGCGGTTGCGGTGCGCGCGCACCGACTCGCCCTGCACGATGGGCACGGCCAGCGCGTCGTCGTCGCTGCCGGCGGCGATCGGCCGCACCGTGTGGTGCGCGAAGGTCCGGCGCGCTGGCAGCGGCGTGCCCTTCGCGAAGTAGATCTGCGTCGAATCGTCGGCCCGCGCGACGCCGATCGCGCGCGCCAGAGGCGGATCGCCGATGGACACGCCGTGCACGATCGAGAACGCACCGGCCGCCAGCTTGACGTCGGCGCCGGCGCGATCGAACGCGCGCACGCGAAACGTGTTGCGCCGGCTGCGATCGAGCCGCACCTGGACGACGAAGCTGCCCTCCGGCGACAGCGGCGTCTCCGCGCCGGCCCACTTGCCGTCGTCGCGCTCGACGCGCACGCGGTCCGGCAACGTCTGCCCCAGGGCGGGCAGGCAGCGGCCGACGACGAACGGCTCGAGGTCGGCGGTCACCGACGGGTGCTCGATGCGGACGGCGAGCCCGGCGGCCGGCGCGGGCGCGCGCGCGGCCGGCGTCGCGTCCAGGCCGACGCTGCCCGCGTACAGCGCGGCGCCGCGCGCGACGATCGTCATCGGGTCGACGCCGGCGGCGAGGTGGCCGCCGAACAGCTCGCCGATCCGGGCACGCAGCCCGGGCATCAGCGTCGGCCCGCCGACCAGCACCACGCGGGCGACCTCGTCGGGCGTCCGATGGTTCTTGGCCAGCAGCACGCGCACCGCCGCCAGGCTGCGCGCGATGAACGGCGCCGTGAGGACGTCCAGCTCGTCACGCGTGATCTCCAGGTCGAACGCGCCGCCATCGCGCGCCGAGTCGGATAGGGAGATCGCCGCGTGCGAGGCGCGCGACAGCTCGATCTTCGCTTGCTCGCACGCGACGCGCAGCCGCGCCAGCATCCGGCGGCCGCGCGCGCTCGCACGATCGCCCACGACGTCGCCGCCGCGGCGGGCCAGCGCCGCCGCCGCCCATTCGACCAGCGCGCCGTCCATGTCCTTGCCGCCGAGAAAGTTGTCGCCGGCGTGGTCGAGCACGCGCAGGCGGCCGTCGGTGGTCTCCAGCAGCGAGACGTCCAGCGTGCCGCCGCCGAGATCGAACACCAACCACGTCCCTTCTTGGTCGGCGCGCCAGCCGGCTGAGATGGCGCTGGCGATGGGCTCCTGGATCAGCACCACGTCTTCAAGGCCCGCGAGCCGCCCTGCCCGCGTGGTGGCGTGGTTCTGCGGCAGCTCGAACAGCGCCGGCGTCGAGATCACCGCGGCGCGGGGCGTGAAGCCCGCGGCGTCGCGCACGTCCGCGAGCAACGACTTGATCACCTCGGCCGAGAGCTCCTCGGGCAGCAACGCCGCGCCCGCCGACTCGAACGGTAGGCGCTCGGCGGTCCCCATCAGGCGCTTCCACTCGCCGCGCGTGTTCGCGGGGTCGCCGTCCAGCGCACGCTGCGCGCGGCGACCGACCGTCCGCCCACCGCGGGCGTCGATGCGCACCACCGACGGCGTCAGGGGCTCCCCGGCGGCGTTCGCGACAACAGACGCCGTCTCACCGTCGAACAGCGCGATCGCCGAGTTGCTGGTGCCGAGGTCGATGCCGACGTGGATGTTCGATCCCATGTGATCTCCCGGCGGCGCACGAGAGGCCGCCCGTTGATCGCTAGACAATCGCCCCCGCGGGAAGTTCCCGGCGCAACGCCGCTCGCACAGCGCGACGCGCCCGGCCGCCGGCGCTGTGACATTCCGTCTCCGCCGCACGGATTTGTGACCTCCTGGGAGGTGCCCCTGGCACCATAAAGGACATGAGGGATCGGTCGCATTCGGTCGTCGTCGGGATCCTCGGAAGCGTGGCGGGTGTCGTGTTCCTGTCGGTGGCGCTACCGCTTGGCGGTTGCGGCGCCAGCCGGGTCGTTCAGCCGATCGGAGACGGGACCGGGGCGGGCGGATCGCCAGGGCAAGGGACCGGGGGATCCGGTCCGGGCCAAAGTGGCACGGCCGGCACAGGCGATGAGCCCGGTGGGACCGGCGGCACGGGCGGCGGCAACATCGTGGAACCGCCGCCCGGCGGGACGGGCGGCGCCGTCGGCCGCGGCGGCGCCGCCGGCACCCCTCCGACGAGCGGGCGCGCGGGAGCGATCGCCTGCACGGGTAGCGGCGGCGTGGCGGGCTCGAGTGCGCCGACGCGCGGGATCCTGTTTCCGCCCAACCCGGGCGCGATGATCACCGCGTCGGTCGCGCCGCCCGCGGTCAGCGGCGGCACGCTGCGCGTGCTCGCCGACGGGCAAACCGCCGTCGCCGCCGATCCGGATCGCGATCGCGCCACCATCGTCGACCTGTCGGCCCGCGCCGTGATCACGACGGTGACGTTCCAGGCCGGCGACGAGCCCGGGCGCGTCGTCCAGGACGCGGCCGGCCGCGTCCACGTGGCGCTGCGGCACGGCGGCGCCGTCGCCAGCTTCGATCCGCGGGAGGCGCAACCGACCGTCACGCGGCGCGCGGTCTGCGCGGCGCCGCGCGGCCTCGCTTACGACGCGGCGGGCGCCCTGATTCACGTCGCCTGCGCCGACGGTCAGCTGGTCAGCCTCCCGGCGGCCGGCGCGGGCGGAGCGGTCCGCACGCTGCAACTGGAGCGCGACCTGCGCGACGTCGTCGTCGATGGATCGCGCCTGCGCGTCACACGCTTCCGCAGCGCCGAGGTCCTGACTGTCGAAGCCGACGGCACGATGTCGCAGAAGGTCTCGCTGCCGACGTTCTCGACGCCGCGCGCGCGCGCCGGGCAGATGTTCAGCGCGGGCGCCGCCTTCCAGATGGTGCCCACCGCCGACGGCGGCGTCGCGGTGCTTCACCAGCGCGGCGTCGTGGACACGATCCGGCCCGTTCCCGGAGGGTACGGCGGGGTCAACCCGTGCGACGCCATCATCCACCCCGCGGTCACGACGATCGCGCCCGACGGCACGGTGAAGACCGGGCCCGCCCTGCCCGGCCTGGTGCTGGCGGTGGACATGGCGCTGTCCGCCGACGGCTCGAAGGTCGCGGTCATCTCGATGGGCAACGCGACGAATCAGCAGACGGGCGCGACGACCGGTCCGCAGCTGAACCGCGTGTTCGTCACCGACATGTCGACCGTCGTCGACGGGACGATCGGGTGCAAGCCCGACGGGACGCACGGGCCGTGCCTCGCCCCGAGCACGTTCCTGCAGGACAGCTCCAGCGGAACGGTCATGACGATGATGGGCTGTCCCGCGGATCCGACGGTCGTCGGGCAGCCGATCGCCGTCGCGTTCGCCGGCGACGGCGGCGTGGTCGTGCAGTCGCGCGAGCCGGCGATGCTGACGCTGATGCGGGACGGCAGCCGGATCGATCTGCCGGGCGAGAGCCGGGCGGACACCGGCCACCTGTACTTCCACGCGAACGCGGGCGGCTTCGTCGCCTGCGCGTCCTGCCACCTGGAAGGAAACGACGATGGGCGTGTCTGGTCATTCGGCTGCGACGCGTCCGGGAACGCGTCGGGCCCGCGCCGCACGCAGTCGCTGCAGACCGGCCTGCGAGGGACCGAGCCGTTCCACTGGAACGGCGACGAGGCGGACTTCACGCAGCTGATGAGCGACGTGTTCGTGACGCGGATGTCGGGGCCGAAGATCTCCCCCGATCAGGTGAACGCGATGGTGACGTGGATCGACGCCCAGCCGCGGCCGCTGCGCCCCGCGCCGGCCAACCCGGCCGCCGTTCAGCGCGGCGCCGCGCTGTTCAATGACACCCAGAACGTCGGGTGCGTCACCTGCCACGCGGGCACCCGCTTCTCGAACAACGCGTCGATGGACGTCGGCACCGGGCGGACGTTCCAGGTGCCGTCGCTGCTGGGGATCGGAACGCGCGGCCCGTTCATGCACGACGGCTGCGCGGCGACGCTGCGCGACCGGTTCAATCCGGCGTGCGGCGGCGACCGCCACGGCGTGACCGCGCAGCTGTCGTCCGCCCAGATCGACGACCTGATCGCCTACCTGAACAGCCTGTAGCTACCTGGGCGGGAACGTCCCCGCGCTCTTGCGATACGCGAGGTCGGCGACGGCGAGGTCGAAGCGCAGCTGCGCCAGCGCCTCCTGCGAGTTCACCAGCGAGTCCTGCACGTTCAGCAGGTCGACCTGCGTGACCGTGCCGGCCTCGTACTGCGTGCGCACCAGCTCGATGGTCTCCTTCGCCAGCTCCACGGCGCGCACGGCGGCGAACACCCCCTGCCGCTTGGTGTCGACGAGGCTGCGCTGGTTGATCAGATCGTCGCGGATGTTGTCCTTGAGGACCTCGACGCGCGCCAGCGCCTCTTCCATCTGCGCGTCCGCGAGGTGGCGCTGCGCATCGCGGCTGCCGCCGTCGAAGATCACCCAGTCCAGCTGGACGCCGACCGCCCACGAGTATCGATTCCGAGCGAAGTTGTCGTAGTTGAACTTGCGCGCGTTGCCGAATGCCGAGATCGACGGCGACCATTTCCAGGCGTCGGTCTTCGCCTGCAGGTCGGCCGCGCGCGCGGACAGCTCCAGCGCGCGGAACTCGGGCCGCAGCTGCAGCACGTCCGGGAGCGGTTGCTGCGGGGGCAAGGGTGGCAGCGATTCCGGCGCCTTCACGTGGAACGGGCCCTCGATCTGGATCAGCGTCGCGAGCCCGATGTAAGCCTGCTGGCGGCCCTGACGCGCCTCGCGCTCGGCCTGCTCGGAGCGGATCATCGCCAGCTCGGCGCGATCGACGTCCACCTTCGTGACCGTGCCCGCCGCGAGCCGCGTCTTCGCGTTGTCGAGGGTCGCCTTCGCGACCTGGATGTTCGAGCGCCGCGCCGTGACCACCTCGTCCGAGACCGCCGACGCGTAGAACGCCTGCGCGACCGCGTACAGCACGTTGGTCTCGGACAGATCGTAGTTCGCCTCCGCCGACGCGATGTTCGCCTTCACCGACTTCAGCCCCGGATACGCGGCGGGAACGATCAGCGGGGCGTTGAAGCTGACGACGCCGTCCAGCTGGTTAATCGGCTGAATCAACAGACCCGGCCCTTGCACCTGCATCATCGTCATCGGGTCGGTCATCACGCCGCCGGGAAAGAAGAACTCCGCGTAGTTGCGGGTGTACTTCCCCTGCGCCGCGATGGTCGGCAGCAGCATCGCCCATGCGGAAGACAGCTGGGTCTGCACCTGCGCGAGGCGCGCCTGCTCGACGACCATGCTCTTGTTGCGCTTCTTCCCCATCTCGAGCGCCTGCTCGAGGGTCAGCTCGCGTTCGGTCTGGGCGTGGGCGGAAACTGCGGGGGCGGCCGCGGCCAGGACGGCGGCGGCGATGACAAACGTTCCTCGGTTCATTCTGCGGCCTCGGCTCGTGACGGGGTATGACCGTTGGATGGTGTGATGACCGGCAGTGGTCCCATGATCTCGTCGGCACCGGTCTCCGCCGGGGTCTGGGGGCGCCAACCGAACAACGTGCGGCCGAGCCAGCGAACGGCCCGCCCAGCGCCAGTCGAGATGTCGTCGAAGAACGTGTACGCGACCGGCGTCGCGAGCAGCGTCAGCAACAGCGACAGCAGCTGGCCGATGACGACCGGGCCCGCGGTGGCGCGGTTGAACTCGGCGCCGATGCCGTGCGACGTCACCAGCGGGAACATGCCAGCGACGAACGCGAACGTGGTCATCAGGATCGGGCGCAGACGATCGCGGTTGCCGTGCATGATCGCGTCGAAGCGCGAGTGTCCTTCCGCCCGCAGCTGGATGATGTGGGCGATCTGCAGGATCGAGTTCTTCTTCACGACGCCGAAGAGCACCAGGATGCCGAGCATCGTGAAGATATCGAGCGACGATTTGAGAAAGAGCAGCGACACCAGCGCGAACGGCACCGTCAGCGGCAGCGACAGCAGGATCGTGATCGGGTGCAGCCACGACTCGAACTGGGCCGCGAGGATCAGGTACATGAACAGGAACGACAGGCCGAAGGCGAAGGCGAACGCCGCGCCGGTGCGCTTGATCTCCTTCGATTGCCCGAACGCCGAGAAGGTGTACTCCGACGGCAGGTTCAGATCCTTGACCTGCTTCTCGAGCTCGACGCCCACCTCGCCGGAGCCGACGCCCGGCGCGGTGTTCGCCAGGAACATCACGCGCCGCTGGCGCGCGAACCGCTCGATCTTCGAGGGCCCCTCCTGCTTCTTCAGGTCGACCACGTCGAGCAGCGGCACGGTTCCCAGCCTCGTCGAAGCGACGGTGAGCTGGCTGAGCGCCTCGGGGCTCGTGCGCGAAGCCTCGTCTGCGCGGACCAGGATGTCGTAGTCGCGGCCCGCTTCCTCGAAGCGCGACACCTTCACGCCGCCGATCAGCAGCTGCGACGAGAGCGCGACGTCCATGACGTTGACGCCGAGGTCCGCGGCCTTTCGGCGGTTGACCGTCGCGACCAGCTCCGGATTTCCCGTGACGAAGGTCGTATCGACGTCGACCGCGCCCTTGATCGCCTTGAGCTTCGCGACGATCGCGTTCGAGTAGTGTTCGAGCTTGTCGTTGGGGCCGTTCAGGATGTACTGGACCGTCGCGGTGTTGAACGATCCCGCCCCGAACGCGGCCACCACGGAGACGCTGGTCCGGTAGTCCTTGGGCAGCTTGGAGACGATCTGCTCGCGCACCCGGTTCTGGAGCTCGTCCTGCGAGACGGTGCGGCTGTCGGGCGGAACCAGGCGGACGAAGATCGACGCGAGGTTCGGCGTCTTCTGCTGGTTGTCGCCGATCGACGACACCGTCGTCCGCACCTCGGGCCACTGCCGGACCTCGCGGGCGATCCGCTCGGCGGCGATCTGCGTCGCGGCGAGGCTGGTCCCCTCGGGGGTCCGCACGTCGATCTGGAACTGCGCCTCGTCATTCTTGGGGAGGAAGGCCTTGGGGACGCGCTTGATCAACGGCCCGATCGAGACCAACGTCGCGACCGACGCCAGCACGACGATCCAGCGATGCCGCAGCGAGAACCGCAGCATCGTCATGTAGGTGCGTTCGATCGGTCGATAGAACGCGTCGGTGAACCGCTCGAGGATCGACTTGCGCCGCCCACCTGCCGGCGAGAGCTTCAGCAGGCGCGACGCCAGCATCGGCGTCAGCGTGAAGCTGACCAGCAGCGAGATCGTGATCGCGGCGCCCATGGTGAGGCCGAAGCTGCGCAAGAACCGGCCCGGGATGGACTGCATGAAGGCGACCGGCAAGAACACGGCGAGCAGCGACAGCGTCGTCGCGAGCACCGGCAGGCCGATCTCCTTGGTGGCGTAGATCGCGGCCGGCATCGGCCGGATCCGCTTCTCCTCGATGTGGCGGAAGATGTTCTCGAGCACGACGATGGCGTCGTCGATGACGATGCCGACCGCCAGCGCGAGCGCCAGCAGCGTGATCGTGTTGAGGGTGAAGTTCATCCACCACATGCACATGAACGTGCCGATGATCGAGGTGGGGATCGCGACCGCGGCGATGAACGTGCTGCGCAGGCTGCCCAGGAACAGCAGCACGACGAGCGACGCGAGGATCGCGCCGAGACCGAGGTGCTCCTGCACAGCGCCGACGCTGGTCCGCGTCGTCTCGGTGTTGTCGCGGATGACGGACAGCTTGTAGCCCGGCGGGAGCCGCGGCTCGAACTCCTTCATGCGCTCGTTGAGCGCGTCCACGACCGAGACGCTGTTCTGGCCCGACTGCTTGCGGATCGACAGCACGACCGCCGGCTCGCCCGAGATGCTGGCGGCCGTCTCCGCCTCCTCCTGGCCGTCGACGACGGTGCCGACGTCGGCGACGGCGATGGGATGGCCCTCGACCGCGCGCACGATGATCTCTCCGACCGCGGTCACCGTCGGCACGCGGCCGCTCACCCGGAACGTCAGGCGCTGGGGACCGGTGTCGACGGCGCCACCCGGCGTCGTGACGTTCTGGGCGACGATCGCGCGCTGCACGTCGACCGCGCTCAGCCCGGCCGCCCGCAGCTTCACCGGGTCCAGGACCACCTGGATCTGGCGCTTGCGCCCGCCCAGGATCGTCACCTGCCCGACGCCTTCGACGTTCTCGAGCGCGGTCCGCAGCTCGTGATCGGCGAACTCGGTCACGTCGCGGATCGGCCGCTTCGACAGCAGCGCGACGAACAGCACCGGCGCCGCGTCCGGATCCAGCTTGGTGATGACCGGGTTCTTCGTCCCCTCGGGCAGGTCCGGAAGGACCGTCGACACCTGGTCGCGGACCTCCTGGGCAGCGACGTTGACGTCCTTGTCCAGGTTGAACCTGACGATCAGCTGCGAGACGCCCTCGGTGGAGATCGACTGCAGCTCCTCGAGGCCGCTGATCGTGTTGACGGCCTCCTCGATCTTGTCCGTCACCTCGGTCTCGATCTGCTGCGGGGCCGCGCCCGGCAGAACGGTGACGACCGTGACGATCGGGAAGTCGACGTTGGGGAAGCGATCGACGCTGAGGCTCTTGTAGCCGATCAGGCCGACGACGACGATCGTCAGGATCAGGACCGTCGCGAAGACCGGTCGCCGGACGCAGACGTTCGCTAACCACTGCATGGCGGCCTCACTTCACCTTCGCGCCGTCGCGCACGTCGGGCGTCAGATCGGCGACGACCTGCTCGCCGGACTTCACACCGCTGACGATCGGGACGTCGCCGCCGATCGGCTCGGCGGCCTGGACCAGCCGGTCCTCGAGCCGTCCGCCCGCCGCGACGAACACGTGCTTCAGCGTACCCTCGTTGCGCACCGCCTTCGCGGGCACGGCGGGCAGCGTCTGCTCGCCCAGCGTGATGCGCGCGGTGACGAACATGCCGGGCCGCAGCTCGTGCGCCTGGTTGGCGAACACGGCCTCGACGATCGCGTCGCGGCTCTGGCGGCGCACCGACGGACCGACGTAGCGGATCTTGCCGTGATACAGCTTGTCGCCGCCGCCTCCGGATGTGCGGAAGTCGACCAGCATGCCCTGGCGAACGTGAGGGATGTCCGCCTCGGGCACCGTGATCTCGACGCGCAGCTGGTCGGTGTCGACCAGGGTCGCCACGCGCGACGCGGGCTGCACATACTCGCCCGCGCTCACCGCGCGCTCGACGATCATGCCGGA
>Ga0070684_100001492_pt1 | contig 16892 bp, 11 predicted proteins | sample KBSC723LmetaG_FD_65653 | JGI IMG/M metagenome (GOLD analysis project Ga0070684, IMG submission 65653) | Corn rhizosphere microbial communities from Kellogg Biological Station, Michigan, USA - KBS C7.2-3L metaG | ecosystem: Host-associated > Plants > Roots > Rhizosphere ...
GGGTCTCACGGGCTGAACGGCACGCCCTCATGCGGCGTGTCATCCTCTGGTCTGTCGAGGCGTACTTCGGTCAGCCCAACTGACGATGGCCAGCGCATCTGTACGTGCAGAAAGCAAAAGCGCCCCGAGCCGAAGCGGGGCGCCTTTTCTATTCTCTAACTCTACAATGATTTCCAGAATCGGGACGGCGGGATTTGAACCCGCGACCCCCTGAACCCCATTTCGATTTCCCGCCTTTCACATCAATTCCTCGGAGGGCCATTTGCATCGTAAGAGACTGTATCGCAACGTACTAGCAATTCCTAGAAATTCCTGTAGATTCTCACGCGGTGAGTATCCGGTGAGTATCCGAACCCGCAGTCTGATTCACTCCGAGATCGCAGGTTGCCTACTAAGCTCACGAAGCGGTCCGTCGACTCACTCCAGTCAAACGATCGCAGACAGTTCGTCTACGACAGCGAGCTGCGAGGATTCGGCATCGACGTGACACCAGCCGGGACGAAGACATTCTTCGTCCAATATCGTACCGCCGGCGGCCGGCGCGGCCGCGTGCGTCGATACATCCTCGGTCGGTATGGGGTGCTCACGGTCGACAAAGCTCGTAAGCGAGCGCGCGAGGTCCTCGGTACCGTCGCGCTGGGCGTCGACCCCGCGATCGCGCGCCAAGAGCGCCACGAGGCGCCAACGGTTCGCGAGCTCGGGAAGGATTACCTCGAGGACGTTCTCGCGCGAAAGAAGCCACGGACGCACGAGACTTACACGTGGCTGTGGGAGAAGTACGTTCGGCCAGCGATCGGCAACGCTGCCGTCGCCGATGTCACGCCGGCGGACGTGGCGAAGCTGCATCGCAAAATGCGCGCGACCCCATACGCCGCGAACCGCGCGCTCGCAGTCATCGGAAGTTTTTTCAGCTATGCCGAACGACAGGGCGTCCGCGCGAAGCACACGAATCCGGCCCACGACACACAACCATATGAAGAGAAGGCTCGCGAGCGGTATCTAACGCCCGCCGAGGTGAAGCGGCTGGGCGACGCGCTCGATCGCGCGCTCCGCGTGGGAATTCCGCCGGCGCCCCGACGTCGACGGAAACGAAAAACAGGTCCTACTTCGAAGTTCATCCCGAAGTCCGTCGACACGCCGAAGCCCGCGAACCCGTTCGCCGTTGCCGCGATTCGATTTCTCCTCTTGAGCGGTTGGCGCGAACGCGAGGCGCTTACGCTACGCTGGTCCGACGTCGACGTCGGCCGTCGGGTCGCGCTGCTGCCGGACACAAAGACAGGGCGGAGCGCGCGGCCGCTCGGTGCGCCAGCGACCGCATTGCTCGAGGCACTACCACGCGTCGATGCGTCGCCCTACGTCTTTCCGGGGCGCGACCCGAAAAAGCCACTCGTCGAGATCAATCGGGTGTGGTTTGCGGTGCGCCACGCCGCGGGCCTCGAGGACGTCAGACTGCACGACCTGCGGCACAGCTTCGCTTCGGTAGTCGCGAGCGCCGGTGGTTCTTTGCTTATGGTGCGCGCGCTCCTTGGGCACAAAGACGTGCAGACCTCTGCCCGATACGCGCACCTGTTCGAAGATCCGGTGAAAGCCGTTGCGGATGCCACTGCCGCACAGCTTCAGACGTGGCTTTCTCAGACCGAGACTCCTGCAGCACGTGTGGTTCCTACCACGCACGTGAGCGCAAACCGAAAGAATTGATGGCTGTCTAGCCAAGCGCCTATCTTCGGACGATTTATTCGAAGCGCGAATTGATCAGGCTTTCAACATTCCGTCTCACAACGAATCGGCTGAAGCAAACGGGTGAACTCCGGCGCCCGCTACATTCGCCGGCCTTTGGTCCCTTCTGAGTCAGGGCGAGCGAGCGCTACGAGCGACTCCCGAGCTGCATTCTGCACTTCCGGAAGGGTGTCCGCCAAGGCAACGATGAGCGCCTCAATCTGCCAACCGGCCGTTTGGTGTGCCGACGCTTGTTCCCAGCTAGGGCCACACGTTGTGGTGTTGCGAATACCGAAAACAGCTCCTTTCCGAACGGTTGGGTCGGCGTGCATCAGCGCAACCTCTAGTGATGAGCGAATCCGCGATTGATCCGATATCAAACTGTGGGCCCATAGAGCACCGACAGCCTGGAGCGCGTTGCCATGCAATGCGCCAGAGTGGAAGCCGGTCGCTCGAACTCCGCTGAGCGGATGATCAGTGAGTCGGACGTCGCAGTTGTTCGCTGCAAAACGACCGCTGGCGATTCGAAGTAATGCGTCGAGGATATCGGCGCAGCGCTCGGGGGTGCCCCAAGCTAGGCGCACTGCGCAAAATACCCAGCCGGCGCGAACGACCTCTCGTTGCTGGTCTTCGCCGAGGAGCGCAATTACCGCATCAATGGCGGCGTTCCGCACCTCTGAGCTCGCGTCCGCACCAGCGCGCTGGGTCAGCCAAGCATCGTCGCCCGGAGCCATGCCGAAGACGGAAGGATTGCCGGGGCGTGTCAACCCTCGCATTACATCCGTTACTTGGCTCAAGTATTCATCGAGAAATTGACCTGGGATTTCTGCTCCTCGAGCAGCAACGATCCCCAGACCTTGCCGGTACCCGTCGGCGGCTTCGCGTTCAAGTTCCCCAAGTATCGTCGCCCGAATACCTGGCGCCGCCTGGAGCGAGGTGGCCGCGAGTGCTGTACCCAGCTCGCCTCGGAAAGCGCCGGCCCCCCTTTGCGGACCTGCGCGCAGCGCGTTGAGCGTAGAGAGCAACTGACGCGATAGCGAAGCCCCGCCATCGGGCAAAGGACCGGCGCGATCAGTGATCTGCGCTAGCGCCACGTACAAATCTGTCCGGAATGTTGCGGGCGTGCTCTCTTCCACCTGGGCAAGGCCATCCCGGAGTATCGCCAATGCCTCGGGTGTGAGTCGCTCCAGCACGGCGGCAACCAGACGGCAGCTGGCACCGGCACTGTTCACCAACTTGGTGCCCCACCCGTCGGAGATTCCTGCGCGCACCAGCGGAACGATGATCTCGTCGAGTTCCCGCGCGGCCAAGACGGGCGCAAGATCGGACAGCAGCATTAGCACGCTCACTCGTTCTGCACGCGAGATCGCTGCTGTGCCGACTCCCGCGAGCAGTTCGCTCCGCCGCGCCTCATCGGCGTAAACGGCCAGCGCACGAGCAAGTACCGCGGCGCGGCGCGTGCGGTCCGCCTCCTCCAATTCAGCGTGCACGAGAGCGCTATACAGTAATGCACTATGCAACGAAAATGTGTCCGTGAGTGCGTCGCCTCCCATCTCAAGCGTCCGTTCCCAAACATTCGCGAGCAGTATACGAGAGCGATGTACGTTACCGGGATCTATGTCGTCATACGCAAGCCGCTGCGCCGCCAGCGCCGCGAGCCATGCCTCACGAATCTTGCCAGCGGAGAGGCGGCGCTCGGCCTCGTCGAGAATCTCGTGTGTACTTAGGCGCAAAGCATTCGGAGAGCGCGCTAACGACGACTCGAGTCGGTAGGCGAAAATGCCAGGATTGTCCTCGACCCACAGGAGGTCGGGTATCTGCCGAATAACCCATTCGGCGCTGCGATATGCGCCGGCAGCGCCGACGGGATCGACGTTCGCCAACGTTCGGCGGGCCACATCGACAAAACCATCGGCCGCGAGCAACAACTCTCCATCGACTCCCGCAAGCCACAATTCGGCGCGCTGGCGGAGGGGCTCGATTTCCCCGGAGATAACAAGGCTTTGCAGTGTGGCTCTGGCCGAGGATCGTGCGGCGATGCCGTGAGGTCCACCTGCAAGCCCGCTGAACAGCGCGGACCGAATTTGCGCCGCTGCGCGCTCCTCGCTCGAGGGGGCGTAATCGGCTGCCCGCCCAAAGGCCTCAGCTGCAACCGCGAAGTTGAGCAGCGTAACTGAGTGTTCGGCATGGAGGTGAGCAGCTCGATATTGCGCCGTACGATTGTTCCCTTCCTCCAGGCCGGCTGCGCTGCCGACATGTTCATCATCAACTGGCGATTCGTTCTCGCGACTGTTGAACGGCAGCGGTAGTGCCCCCGGTTGGCCCGTAAGGATGTTCGCCAGCGACGCGCGGTACAGAATGTCGGGATCGCCTGAAGCGCGTACGTGCTGCATACCGATTACTGGCCGAGTCAATCGACGTTCAAGATCCGCGGCCACTCGAGCGTCCCTCCGCGCCAGCGCTGCTTCGTAAGCGTGCGCAGCAACGGCGTCCGCACGCTCATCCGCACCGGCAACTCGAAACGCTCGCGAAGCGTCGGCTCGCGTCCGAATGGCCTCGGTGAATCGGTGAGTCTCGTCGAACGCATCGGCGAGCCGAAGAAGCGCCTCGGCATGGTTCGTCCAGCAGCCATCTGGCATCTCGGTCCCTGCCGGCTCCTCGTGCGGCTCTAGCGCGCGCGCGGTGGCCCGCGCAGCGCGGACCGACGGCGAGTCGACAAGTTGGCTCAGTGCGTTCGCGTCCGCGGCGCGCTGCCGTTCGTGCAACCGAGCGACAAGCCAATCGAGGAAATCCTCACCTGTCGCACGCACCAGAACTAACTCGTGCTCGGGCCCGTCGTATGCGGCGAAATCTTCGATCGCCGCGTCGGGCGTAACAACAAAGAGCGGACGAGGCTGGCCCCCGCGCGATCGGATGCGCGCGTTTACGGCGCCTAGCAGGCGCCGGAAATTGCCGTCGCTGGCTCGATATCCTATCGCCACGACTGAATGCTCGATGAACAAGACAGAGAGCTTTTCTCTCAGCTGCGTTGCATCTCGCTCCCAACGATCGTAGTCGGTTGTCGTGATCACACACGTGTCCGGCATCGCCGCGTCGCCGTGCACTTTATAGATCGACGGTCGCCGCTGCGAAACGCTTTCAAGCCCGCGCTCGCCCACCACGACGACCGGGTGTCTCGGCGCCAAAGATCGCTCGAGAAACGGGTCGTAGTTCGTAGTCACGAACACGCGAACGCACGATGGCAAGCGAGCAATCCGTTCGAAAAACGGTGGGGCCGCCCGCGCACCCGATAGATACGCAGTTCGCAGGAGACGATCGAGCCGTCGTCGCCCGTGCCGCTGCGTATAAAGCGTTGCTAGTTCCTCTACGTCCCCGGCACGCGGGCGTGCAGCGGAGCCCCAGGTTCTTAGATGGTCCGCCAAATCAGAGGCGGCCGGAACCCCAACCATCGTGCTGTTACCATCGCCATTTCGGACACGCTGGCGTCTGGAGACGCCCGCTCCCAACCACAAGACGCCATCACCTTCAGCAAACTGTTCAACGAGCCGGTACGGAAGGTCGGCCACCACCGTGATCAATGAAAGCGTCATTGGATCTGCTGGTTTCGTTCAACATTTCCCCAACGCGGGGCTTGAGATTCTGTCTGGTCGCTAGTGATTGTCTGGCCTTTGCGATTTGGCAGGGTTTCAGGCATGCACGGCGTAAGGGTTCGGCCCTCGGGCGATAGACCGTCGACGAGCGACTCGGCTCGTCGTCGACCAAGACGGGGCAGGCGCTGACCCGATCAGTCTCTCCTCGCGGCAAGAAAGCGCCGCCCGGACTTATGTACTGGCTCAAAGGTGCGACTATCGAGGAACCATGCGTGACCCGCCGTTGACCCGCGGTATGCAAACCCAACACCGTATGGCACACGGAAGGGTGTATAGCCTGTGAAGAGCTTTCCCTCCGCCAAGACAGGAATCTCCCATCCGAGTTCTAACTCAAGCGTGCCCTCCGTCACGATCGTGTCCGGGTAGTACTCCCTTGTCTTGCTCGAAAGAATGTCGTTAAACCCCAACGGGCGCCGAGCCCGATCGGCCATTCTATCGGCGAGGTCCGTCATCTGCCGCGACCACGAAGCATGAGCTTTGAGCTTTGCGTCGTGACGAATATGCTCAGCCAACCGGCCGATTCGATCGGCCGCTAGTCCCAAGCGACCGCTATAACGAGCCACGCACCAGGCGGAAATCGCCTGCCGCGCAAACTGCGGATCGTCTACGTCAGGAAGGACTGGCTCTAATCCGTGTTGCCGTGCGAGCGCATCCACCGTAACTGCGCGTGGATGTAATCGCACAAGCTCCGCCTTCAATTCTTCAGCAAGTACGCCGATTTTGCCACGCGTACCACGAACTGGCTCTACATCATCGAAGCCGAGCAGCCAGTCGACCGAAACACCGAATTGCTCGCCAATGTTCCGGAGGCTCATTGCTCCGGGAAGCGCATCGCCCTCGAGCCATTCTCGGATACGGCTCTTGTCGACTGCAAGGCGCTGCGCGAGCTTGGATTTCACACCGCCGCAGCGTTCGGCGAGGAGCATCGCCAGTCGCTCGCGTACGCGGTCTCCCGCTTTCCCCCCGGACTTGCGGCGAGAATTTAAGTCTTCGGTGGTGGGGCGCTTTTTCGCACTCATTGAGTGCGAATATTAGCTAATCCCAACGATCCCGCAAATTCCCGCGCGCCTCTACTGTGCTGCTACTAGGTCCCGGAGCGGAGTCTCGGAATGCCCACGATATTGCTCGATACACGTGCCACTGCGAAGCGGCTCGCGATCGCGCTGCCTACGCTTGCGAAGATGCGGCTGTCCGGTGGCGGCCCGCCGTACCTGCGAATCGGCGGCAAGGTGCTGTACGATGAAGCCGACGTCGAACGCTTCATCGCCGAGCGGCCACGCCTGAAGTCAACGGCAGATCTCAAAGCGCGCGAGCGGCGGGCGGGTCGCGCAGGCCGGAAGAAGGCCGCGGAAAAGTCGGCTGTGTGATAGGTAGCGCGCCGGCAGAATATCGATGCCCGGCGACCAGAACCCAGACGCGTCACCCCAATGAGGTGAATCAACGTGACAAATCTCAAAGGAGGCGCGCCGCTGGCCGCAACAGAAGGAGATCCCGCTCGGCAAACGGCCGCGCAATGTGAAAACGGAGCTGGCGATCGCGCAGCTGCCAGCGCGCCGGATTGACGGACGCCATGACTGCGTGGCGAACGAGCTCGAGCTCGAACAGCATCGTTGCACAGAGAGGCGCGCCGCAGCGAAGCGTTCGGCGGAGTCGAAGATTGCCCGCGTTGCAGGCGCCGAGGACGACGCGGATCGCCCGACGTCGGCCACTCTGCGACGGAGCCGCGTTTGTGGCACAGGCCCGCACAGCTGACGAGAAGCGCGAACGCGCTCTCCTGTCGAATCAGCGAAACCGCGCGTTGACGGCCCGAGGAGTGAGGGACATGCTCGAACGTAGCGCCGCGCAATCCGTGACGCTCACCGTCGCCCGGGACGAAGCGCTGGCGATCGCAAAGGAGCTGCGCCTCGCGGCTGGCTTCGCGGCTCGCATGCTCGCGGCTACGCTCGACGCGCTTGGCGCAACCGCTGAGCCGCGGGGCTTGGCATGACCAAGGCCGGTCATGCAGCAAATGGCACGCAAGCCGACGCGCTTGAGAACGCCCTGCAACACGTTCTGCAGCGGCTCGACGGCGTGAAGCAATCGACGACTCGCGAGTATTCCGCCCGCTGCCCCGCGCACGACGACCGGCGACAGTCCTTAAGCGTAGGCAAGAAGAACGGGAAGATCGTTGTATGCTGTCACGCCGGCTGCGCCACGGAAGCGGTTCTTAGTGCGATTGGATTGCGACTCCGCGATTTGTTCGCCGACAGTGTATCGAGCTCGGCGAACGGGACGCAGTCGCCCATCGCCCACCGCTCGAACGGCGTCGAGACGCGTCCGCGGCTCGTGAAGACATACGACTACACCGATGCGGACGGTCGACTGCTCTATCAGGTGTGCCGATTCGAGCCGAAGACGTTCCGGCAGCGCCGACGCGGCGCCGGCGGTGAATGGGTCTGGAACCTCAATGGCGCGTCGACCGTACTCTACCGGCTGCCGCTGGTTATCGAAGCGCTCGCCGCGGATAAGCGCGTTTTCGTCGTTGAGGGCGAAAAGGACGCCGATGCGCTTATCGATCGGGGGCAGGTGGCGACGACGAGCCCGATGGGCGCAGGCAAGTGGCGCGACCAATGCGCCGAGGTATTCAGAAACGCCGCCGACGTTGTGATTCTGCCGGACAACGACGAGGCGGGACGCAAGCATGCGACTGACGTGTTTGAGTCGCTGGAGCGCGTAGGCGCGAACGTCCGGATCGTCGACCTGCCCAATCTCCCCCCAAAAGGCGACGTGTCCGACTGGCTTGGCCTTGGTCGCACGACCGACGACCTAACGACCATCGTTGAACGCGCCGCGGTAACAACTCGGACGACGCTCAGCGATGTCCAGAGCGTCTTCACCAAGTGGCTTCATCTGCCCGACACTCTACCGCTATATGCCGTGCTTGGCGCGATTGCGGCGAACCACCTGGAGGGTGATCCGGTATGGCTCGGGCTTCTCGCGCCGCCGTCGTCGACGAAGACGGAGATTATTAACTCCCTAACGCGACTCCCGAACCTGCACATGGTCGCGACCATTACACCGGCCGGATTGCTGAGCGGCACGTCGAAACGAGAGAAAGCCGCGAACGCAAAGGGTGGACTGCTGAAGGAGGTCGGCGACTTCGGTATTTTGGTGATGAAAGACTTCACGTCCGTGCTCTCGATGCGGCCTGAGGCGAAGACGGAAACCCTCGCCGCGCTACGAGAGATCTACGACGGATCCTGGACGCGGCGCGTTGGTACCGACGGCGGCCAGAGCTTGAGCTGGACGGGAAAGCTAGGACTAGTGTTCGGAGTCACGCCGGCGCTTGACTCCCATCACGCAGTCATTGGAGCGATGGGTGAACGATTCCTTCTATGCCGCATCCCTCCCGCCGGACGAGAGCAAGCGGTCCGCGCGCTCAAGCACGCCGGCGCGAAAACAGCGACAATGCGTGATGAAATCTCCGAGAGCGTCGCACGATTATTTGCTGGCCCTCGCCGCGAGCCGCGCCCGCTTGAGGAAAGAGAGCGGGATCACCTCATCACGTTGGCGGCACTCGCCGTCAGGATTCGGTCCACGGTTGAGCGCGATCGGCAGTCCCGCGAAATAGAGTCGATTCACGGCGAGGAAGGTCCCGCGCGTCTAGTTTTGTCGCTCGAGCGGCTCCTCGCCGGGCTAGACTCGCTTGGGTGCGAGCGGGCGCTGGCTCTCAAGGTGGTGGAACGTGTTGCGCTCGATTCCGTGCCGCCACTCAGGCGTCGAGCGCTCGACGCCGTCCGTGCGAGCGGCTGTCCCGTCGAGACGAAGGTCGTTGCGGAGGCGATGGGGTTACCGACCGTGACGGCGCGCCGGGTTCTTGAAGATCTTGCCGCGTACCGGCTTGTAGAGCGCGAGAACCTGGGTCCAGGCCGCGCGGACACATGGGCAGTCGGAGAGGTCGAATGGCCTGGGTGAACCTTCTCCGCAATATCTCTCAACGCGGAATTAGAAAACCTAAAGCCCACTGACTCAGCCACTTCCGCCATACATGCGATTTTGCGGAGAAGCTTGAACAGCCAGTCACGCCGAAGAGAGCCGGAGAGGTGGTGATGAGTCAGTCCTGCCGCACAGTCAAGCGCGACCGCTCTAAAGGGGCACGGGTAAGCGCGACGGAGCGACCGCGACGAGCCTTTCGCATACCGCAAGCCCGGCACGAACTCGTTGAGAACTGTGGCGTCCTTCGAGTCAGCGAGCTTCTGGCCCAGTTCGGTCCACCGGTGTTCGATCAGGAACTGTCCATCTACGTATGTCGAGTAAATCAGAGACTGCGGTTCGAGCTCCAAAGGACTAGGCCGAGCTTCGGCGGCACGCGTTGGTGGCTCTTGTGCCCCGGCTGCCATAGCCGATGCGCGAACCTGTACTCGCCAAGAGACGTCAAACCGCACAAGCTTCGCTGCCGTCTCTGTTGGGGGTTAAAGTACCGGTCGCAGCTGAAATAGAGCGGCGACGCTCAAATCCTATGTCCCGCGGTTGGTCTCGGAAGCGGCTTGCGGCGATCGCGGGTGTCTACGAGGCAACTGTGCGGCGGATCGAGGAGGGCGTTCCGCGCCTCGCTCGCCGAGTCGTGTTCGCCGTGCGCCGAATTCTCGGGACCGACTGCTAAGTCTAGAAGGAGTCTCGGGCGCTGTTACGCCGGACTGTAGTGTGCTCAGGGGCGGAGACTCACTGGTTCAGCGAGCTTCGCGTCCAGGGCACCACTGACGCGATCGATTGTAATTGCCAGGCTTTGCGTTCTACTAGGCAGCGCGAAGCTGACAACCCATTCGTGGCGCGTGGGTTCACCTCGCGGATATGGGATGTCAAACGTTGATACCACTGCGAGCTCTAATTTTCCCGTGTCTGACGGTTGAACCCCAACCTCTCGCGCGCCGCCCCGACCCACGAACAACAACGCCGTTGTTGCCAAAGCACAGGCGGCGCTCACACTCACTTGGTCCGGGCCGCGTCGAAGGACGTTTAGACGTGAGTTGCATCCATTCGTGGCGAATTGGCGTAGAAGCTTAGCGTCTTTGGGGCGTTGGCTTCGACACGAAACCGGGAATACCGTCATCAACACGATGAACAGGACTCGGCGCGCTGACATCTCACCCACCTCTCCTGGCAACGGCGCGGGCACGTCCGTCAGTGTCCATATAGAAAATGTAGCCTTTCGTGATCACGAACCCGGAAAGCTTATAGAACGAAGAATAGAACTGATCATCTCCCGACGGTCCGAGCTTGTATTGTTTGCCGTCGGGGTGTGCGTGCATCGCGGAACAGGCACTCGTTGGCGGCGGGGTCATGCGGTGTGCCATGCTGGTGCTATCGCCCTCGATTACGGGACCGTTGCTTAGCGTGCTTGTAAGCGAATCCGCGAAAACGAAGGACCCGTGTTCCAGGTGCTCCGCCGCCGTCGAGTCGTAGAGCATCTTCATTCTTGCGCGAACGGCGTTACTACGAAGATAGGCTTTCTCATCTGCCGGACACCACGACGGAGGTTCGGCCGGCGGGCCATCATCTCCATCGGGTTGCGCAATACCCTCCGGCGGTGCAGCGAGGTTGGAAAGATTCGCAACGGTGACATGAACGCTGTCCTCAACGGTGTAACCGTTAACGATCGCCCGCACATGCATTACCCCACTAGCCATTACTGAATCACTGCATGTCGATGAGTGCGCCACACATAGCATACCGTTCTCAACGGAGAACAGCGGCGACAGCGTTGGAGTTCGAATGTTGGCCGTGTGCGAAGGAGCAGTGGATCGTTTCAGACGGTTCTTCGCTGGAGAAAGGCGAGAGACCATTCCCGCCCGATTGGCGATAAGGACAGGATCGTCAGCCCAGCTCCAAGAAACAACGTCCACTGTCTCATTCGGGCTCGCTGCCTGGAAAGAGACGAGTTCGCCGCTGTATACGTAATCTGGGCTACCAGTGATGGTGAGCGTTGGAGCGTTTACGGTTACGGCGATATTCGCCGAGTCACCTTGCCCGGAAGTCGCGCTTGTATAGACCCACATCGTGCCCGAGCCAATCATCTTCTTCCGACAAGGCGCTATACCATTGCCGCAGCTAGCGTTGTCTGTCGGTCCCGAAGAAGCGACCCAGCGCCATCGCGCAGCGCCTCCGGCTGTTGCGTCGAGGTTCGGCGTAAACGTTACCGTGTCGCCGTAGTTAACGCTGCTTCGGTCAACGGTTAACGACAAAGAAGTGTACGTCCGAACGTGAAAGCTCGCCGCTTGCGCGACTCCGCTTCGCGTCGACGTCGCCGTCATTGTGCCGCTTTCCATCACGGCGACTGTGCAGGTCGCGGGGCTCGCATTGCATGCCTTGGTCTTGGCCGTTCCTGCATCCGCTCTCCACGACCAACTCGCGGAGACCACAGTTGCTCCATCTGACCACGCCGGCTTGAACGCGACGGACTGACCTGTATGGACTGCGATCGGCGACGCCGTAAGGCTAAGCGACCATGTCGATATCGCCACATGTTGGCTGGCCGAATCAGCACGGCTATTCACCGAACCGTATACCCACATTGTTCCTGACGCGCCGGGGGTGTAGCGGCATGATGTCGCGGTTCGGCATGACGATACTGGGAGCTTCTCCGTGTACCCTGGCGGCGGCGCTGCACCCGGATCAGCGACCCACTTCCAGGATGAGACCGTGAACCCGCCGCCGTCGGGCCGACTCGCCGTGAACGTAATCGTATCAGCGACAAATCCCGAGTTCTTGGAGGCACTCAACGTCAGCTTTGTTGGGTCGAGCGTGTAGTAGTTGAGTGAGGCGCCGTAACTCTGCGACATGTAGGCCGTAATGGTTGGATCGGGGGCAAACGGCCAGCTGGCAGGGCTCGGCGCCGTGATGACAACGCGCTTTATGCCGCCCTTGAAGGCGACTGTGTCGACTTGGTTCGATATGTTGTCACTTCCGCATTCCCAGCCGTTGATTGGATCGACCAGCTTGAAAGACTCGCTCGCGGCCAGCACGCCGGTGCTGTCATATACTTGGATCGGGCTGAGCGTCCCAATCGGCGGACACAGAACCGCACCAGACGGTTCGATGGTGAGGCCCCAGACGGGGGCTGAGAAGTCGATTGTTACCGGGTCGAACTGATCTCCGATGCCGTCAATGTGGCCCTGGTAAGTCGTCGGTGTAAACGTCACGACAATCGGACAATAGCCGGGAGAACCCGGGTCGGCCGGCCAGTGGCAGCGGGTCAATCCGCCAGCCACTATACTGGCCGCCGAATTCCGGCGAGCAATCTCCGCGCGCATCGCTGTTGAATCGACGACTGCGGTGATCCTCTTTGTTGCGACTGGCGCTTCGTTGCACCCATAGACGAGGGCGGCGATGGCGATGACGCCACCAACGACACCGTGTAGCGGCGCGGTGCGCGACCGTATCGACTTCATGAATTTTGCGGTGGGAGTGATGCCGGTATCACTCACGGCATCGTGAGGAGGGAAGCGCATGGTAACGACGCGCGCCGTTGTTGGCAAGAGCGACGTTTCGCGGCCTACTCCATCAATGATCGCGCGTTAGAGTATTCTAAGCTCATGGCGGGATTTATCGCAGGCGATAGCCTAGCGCTTCTGCCACATGTGGTTGCGAAATGCGCGCGCTGGCCGCCAGATCGGCGATCGTGCGCGCGACACCTAGCACTCGATCGTAGCCGCGCGCCGGCAGGCGACGATCGCGGAGTGCCGCAAGACAGCACAGCATCTCTTGGGAAAGCGATCATTCGGTCACGCACTCAACGTCGCGTGAAAGAAGCCAGCTTCCTCAATTCCTGTGATGCGGAGAGACGATCGGTAGACGCGCCCGGCGCATTCGACGCGCCAAAACGTGTACGAGAATGGCGGGTCGGGGTCCGGCCGAAAAACAAAAAACTTGCCCTCGTGAGCCAGTTGGACGACGCGCTGTACGTTCGCGTTCCACGACCACGCCGCGAACTCGTCGAAAACTGCCGAATACTCCGAGTTCGGCAGCTCTTAGATCGGTTCGGGCCACTCGTGCTCGATCCCGAGACGCAGACCTTCATGTGTCGAGCAAGTCAGAAATTCAACTTCGTGTTCGACAGGTCCATACCGAGGTTTGGCGCCGTGAGGTGGTGGCTTCTCTGCCAGATTTGCCGCGGACGGTGCGCGAAGCTGTACTCACCTCGATCGGTCAATCCACCCAAACTTCGCTGTCGTCGCTGCTGGGGATTGTGCTACCGTTCGCAATTGGTGTAGGCGGCTGTCACGGCCGGTTGAAAAATGGGACACCGTCACCGGGTGGAGTCCTCGGTTCCCAATACCTGGCTCTCCCTATGCACGCGGCGCATAGATAAACGAATACTCGTGTTTGCTCGATGCCTGAGCGTCCGAGGATTATAGAATGCTCTTACCACACTCAAACGGTCACGCTCATCGTTAGGAGTTGCCAGCCGGCGATCACGAATGCGATATTCGGAATCCTCCTTACGAAGCCGGCAGCATGAAACAGACACCGGTTGCTGGGATTTGCGGGGCGCGTTACCATCAGGTCTTGCGTCTTCCCAACGGCGGTCGAGTCGTCGCGAGCGACAGGGCTACCCATGCTGCCGATCGAGTTAACCGACGAGTCGCGTGCGACCAAGCTGGGTTTCTGAGCTTGGGGAGAACCGGTCCAGCCACTGCGGTCGACGCAGCTCTCGCCGTTCTGGAAGAACGGTGCTGTCAGGGGACGATCTCCTTTCGGGAGTTCCCGTCCAGGTCGGGTTGCCAACCTTTTGACGGCGCACTGACGTAGACGCGAATGGCCAATTCGCCGACTCCACTCGACGGCGCGATCGTTCGGTTTCTGATCCTGGTGATCGCTCGGTTCGAAGCCACGGTATCTGATCCCGACAAGCTTATCGCCAGTCTCCAGGCGGTCGGTCTCACCGACTCCGCCCTGCACCAGTACCAGTCGTTCCTGACGGCTCGGGCCAATGATATCTCGAAGCTGTCGACGGACCTGCCGAAATTGCTGGCGCTTATGCAGAGCAGTAGTCCTGACCTCCTTTCGCTGATTGCCCCCGCGAAGGATCTCTGGACTGTCGTGACCGGACTCGTCGCCGATGCGCCGAAGGCCTCCGCTTCGGAAATGCCGCTCGCGCCGTCGCTGCCGAACGGCGACGTCTTTGGCCAACTCGTCACGATGGCCGTCGATGACGCCCTGCGCGAGACCAGTACCGCCGTCTGGGCGTCGCTGGCCGCGACCGGTTTCGTCGGTCCTGGCAAGAGCCTTCTCACCGCGCTCTCCGATGCGTTTCACGATCCGTTGCAGTACGTCTGGCAGTCTTTCCAATCGCTGCGTCGCGAGAGCACTCTGTCGATCGCGGGCGTTCTCACCGGACCGCGCGTCATCTCGATGTCCAGCGTCGAACTCGGTTCGAAGGAACCCTCCATCCCGGAGGCCACCGCCGCGTTTGGCGCGAACACCGTGGTGTTGCAGCGCGTCGTCCTCAAGGTCGCCGCCGACACCTACGGCGATCCCGTCACCCTGCCGGTAGAGATCCTCGTCACCGACGCGTTTCCGCCGGCGTTCGTCGCCGTCGTGCTCTCCGCGGGAACGATCGCGGCCCCCGTGAACCTCGGGCCAGCGCTGCAACTCTCGATCGATCCGCTCAACGCCCCCTTCGCGATCGCGATGACCGACTTCGGCGCCATCCGGCAGATCGCGGGCAACACGCCCAAACTGACGCTGGGCGCGCGCACGCCGAAGGCGTTCCGCATCGGTTCGGACGGCGCCATCCGCCTCGACCTGCAGGAGCCCGTGTTCGAGGTGACCGCGAGCCCGGACTCGTGGGGCGCGCGGCTCGGCGTGACCACCTTCGAGCTCAACATCCCGAAGTCAGCGGCGGGTGATCTCCTCGGAATCTTCCTGCCAAGCGCGGGGATCCTGCTGCGCGGGAAGCTGCTGTTCCGCATCGACGCCAACGGCTTCCATTTCGACGGCGGCGTCGGCCTCAGCGCGTCGTGGCCCGACGTCGTGCACCTGCCCGGCATTACGATCCACAGCCTCGCGACCAGCGTCGCGGTATCGGCGTCCGACTTCCCGGTCAGCGCCAAAGGCACGGTGGTGGTCTCGCTTGGGCCGTTGACCGTCACCATCGAAGGCTTCGGCGTCGAGCAACCGCTTCGCCTGACGACCGACGGGAGCGGCAACCTCGGCATCCTCGACCTGCGTTCGCCCGAGTTTGCGGCGCCGACGGGGATCGGCGTCGCGATCGACGCCAGCGTCGTGAAGGGCGGCGGTTTCCTTCGGATCACGGACACGCAAATCGCGGGGGCGCTCGAGCTGGCCATCGTCCTCGGTTCGCTGGAGCTGTCCGTCCAGGCGTTCGGCGTCATCGAACAGATCAACGGTGAGCTGTCGTTCATCGTCGTCATGTCGGTGTCGTTCTCGCCGCCGATCGAGATTTTCCTGGGCCTCACGCTGAACGCGATCGGCGGTGTCTTCGGCCTTAACCGCACCGTCGACTCGACGTCCCTGCGCGCGCTCGTCCGAGATGGCCACGCCAAAGACGTCCTGATCCCCGACGATCTCATCGCCCGCGCCGACCTGGTGCTCGCCGCGGTCGCAACGGTCTTTCCCGCGAAGGCCGGTCAGTACGTCGCCGGTCCGATCCTGGAGCTGGGCTGGGGCCGTCCGATCTCGCTCGTCACGATGACTGCCGGCGTCGTCTTCACCTTCCCGAATCCCGTGTCGGTTGTGATCATCGGCGAGTTCCGGATCGCTCTGCCCGAGCCCGAAGCGCCGATCATCGACCTGCAGGCGGACTTCGCCGGCATAATCAACGTGACGACGGGCGACGTGTCGTTCGATGCGTCGCTGACGCGCTCGCGGATCGCGACCTACGACGTGGCGGGCGACATCGCGCTGCGCGGCGGCTCGGAGAGCTTCGTCTTCACCGCGGGCGGCTTCCACCCGCTCTTCACGCCGCCGCCCGACCTGACGACCGTTCGTCGTCTCAGCATCACCGTCTCACCGAGCGCGCTCCTCAACATCTGGGCCGAGTCGTACTTCGCCGTCACCGGCAACTCGTTCCAGTTCGGCGCCGCGATGTACGTCGAGGCGAAGCTGGGCTCGATCGGCGCGAAGGGCCACGTCAGCCTCGACACGCTGATTCGCACCGAACCGAAGCTGCACTTCACCGCCACGATCTCCGGCGAGTTCCAGCTCACCGTCGAGGGCGAGGAGATCGCCACGCTCGACGTTGACGTGCTGCTCGAAGGTCCGGGCCGCTGGCACGCGCGCGCGCACGCGAGCATAAGCCTCTTCTTCTTCAGCATCTCGGGAACGCTGGAGCTCGAGTGGGGAATGGACTCGATCCCGGCTCTGGGACCGCCGGTCGACGTCGCGCAGAAGGTGTACGACGCGCTGGCGGGCGACGCGACCTGGACGCATGTCCTACCGGCGGCGGATGCCGGCACCGTGCAGCTACGTTCGGGCGCGGCGTCGCTGCACCCGCTTGGCCTTCTGCGCCTGACCCAGACGGCGGCA
>Ga0070684_100001495_pt1 | contig 16881 bp, 12 predicted proteins | sample KBSC723LmetaG_FD_65653 | JGI IMG/M metagenome (GOLD analysis project Ga0070684, IMG submission 65653) | Corn rhizosphere microbial communities from Kellogg Biological Station, Michigan, USA - KBS C7.2-3L metaG | ecosystem: Host-associated > Plants > Roots > Rhizosphere ...
TCGGTGAGGACGATGAGCCCCCGATTGGTTCCGCGCCGCGCCGCTGCGAGTTTCTTTCGTTTGTCCACGGCGACAGCCACGGCCCAGACCATCAGCAGCAGGCGGTAGAGCGCTCCGGGGGCGGGGCCCGACGCCTTGCCATGCGACGCAACCCTGGGCTTGGTCTTGAACAACCGCATCATCAAGGGCATCGTCAGCTTGAACGGCCGGAGCAACAGCGACGGTCTGCCGTCCCCGGTGCCGAAATAAATCGGCACTGCATCGATCTTCGAGCCAAGCCAGGCCCGCATCGTTGCCACCGACGTGCTCTTGCCGCTGCCGTCGACGCCCACCAGCGCCACCATACGCCCGCCGCCGGGAGCGCGCCGGTTCCATGGTCGCGGCGCATGGAGAACATGCTTGTTCAAGCTTCCGGCAAGCCAGAGCCCGGCCCGTCCGGCGTTGCGCGCCCGCGCCTCGAAGGCGTTGTAGCTGCGATAGGCGGCAAAATGCTTTCGCACGCGCCGGCCGAGGCGCACCTGAGTTTCCAGCGGCTGCCCGCTGTAAAAGGCATCTGCAACCCGTTCCGCCAGCTCCTCACTCAATAGCTCGGCGGCCAGGTTACGAAACGTGGTACGGTCGACGCGCGCAGCGAGCTCTGCGCGATCAAGCGCAAATTTGCGCATTGTCGCCTGCCAGACCCAGAGCGTCATGAGATCGAGCCGCCGCAGCTCGAGGCAAGCGCGCACGACCAACAGCAGGGCCTCGCTCGTCGGCTCCAGTATTCGGACCGGCAAGGTCGGGTGCAGGATAGCCCGGCTCAGGAGCGGCCCTTCCCACGGAATTCGGTAATTCTTGAGAAGTCGTTCGCCGACGATCAACTGGGAATGCAGATGAATATGGATCAGCCGGCCGCTGCGCTCATCGTATCCGAGAAAGCTCAGTGTCGCCGGATGATCACGGTCGGCCACGGATGGGAAAAACTTGAAGTCCCGCTCGGCCAATATCAGTTGGACGCGATGGAGGTCGCTTCTTGCCACGAGCAGGTCGACATCCCCCTCGCCGGCGAGCACCGCATGGATGCGCCTGCTGCTCTTCCAATAGCAGTAAGAAACGTGTTGACGATGAAAGTCGTTCAGAACCTCCGCTAGCCCGGGCGGCATTGCGTCCTCGGCGCATGATCGACGGATCACGCCTACGTCATACAGTGCATCCATCTGCGTCATCTCCCGGCACCTTCGGCCTGTCAGGATGCTCGTCGTGCGCTCCCGCTGTCGGATCCTTCTCGCTCGTGTCCGGTCGCGTCCCAGTGAAGCGGGCGTAGTATTTCTTCTGCCTGGCAAGAAACTCACCGACATCGCCGTAACGATATCGAGCGTGTCGCTTGAGATCGACCTGCGTCAAGATGGCAACGGAGAGACCGCCGCCGTCCTTGTCGAGGCAGCCGGAGTCACGAAGCAGGCTCAAGGCATTCAGAGCCACCTCGCGCCTCGTGCTTCCCCATTTCACGGCGAGCAGCAATTTGTCCGCAATTGAAGTGAGCAACCGCGCCTCGACAGAACCAAGCACGGGCGGGCCATCAATGATCACGCAGTCGTAGCCCTCGCGCAGCTGACGAACGAGGCGCGGCATCTGTTCGCTGGCACAGAGCACCAACGGATCGAGGCAGTAACCGGCCATCGGAAGGTAGTCGAGCCCAGCCTCCGCAATGTGCCGGACGAGCTGAACGGTCGGCCGGTTCTGCAGGTGCAGATCGACGATTCCTCGTTCGGCGGCATGTTTGAAGCCGCTCAGCGGCGAGCCCTGGCCAAAATTGAGATCGAGCAGGAGAACACGTCGCCCGAGGATCCCGAGATAGGCCGCGAGGCTCAAGGCCAGCGTCGTTTTCCCCTCCCCGGCAACACTGGAGCTGATCAGAACCACCTTGCAGGCGCGAGCGGACCCTGCTGCCAGCCCCAACCTCGCAACCGCCGACCGTATCGCCTCGGCATACGCGGAAAATGGCTCGGTCAGGAGATGCTGGTAGGGGCGAATTGCCTGCGTTCGCGAAAGCAACGGCACAAGGCCGATACAAGAGATACCCAACGCATCGCTGGTTTCCTGTTCGCTGCGCAGTCCTCGATCCAGTTGCTCCAGAACGACGGCGAGCCAACTTCCGCCGATTGCAAAAACGATAAACGCGGGAAAGATGAAGAGGATTGGATTATGAGAGCTCGGCCGCTTCGGCACCCCTGCGAACAGGTGGATTCCGACGCCGGGCGCAACGGTGTCCTGGCGATCGCGCACCTCTTTTCGGCGCCGCAGGAGGCCGTCATACAGCTGCGCACTTGTCCCCGCATGACGCAGCAGCTCGCGCAGTTGTCCATCGGCGTCTCGTTCCTCGTTGCCGGCGTTCTGCTCGGAGCCGTGCCTCTGCTGAATCGCCTTCTGCACGGCAGCGCCTGCCTTCTCCGTCTCGTATTTGGCTTCGGCGATTCGTTCATCCAGCCGCGTCATTTCAAGATTCGCACTCGCCCGCTTCTGCTCTATCAGGCCGTCGACGTAGAGCTGAACGATGCGGTTAGCGAACGCTGCGGCCTTCTCGGGGCTGGTCGACGTAAAGCCGACGGAAATAACGCGTGAGCGGCGCTCCTGGATGACTCTGCTGTTGCGTTCAAACTCTTCCAGGGGCGGCACGGCCTCGTTTCCGCTCCTGCGAAACGCTGCGATCCAGATATTCAGCCGTCGCTTCAACTCGTTCAGGCCGGTCGTTTCCGTCGCCGGCGAGCTAACCGGTGGGTCGGAACCGACCGATTGCTGTGCGCCGTTGCTGGCACCGGGAGTTGGCTCGGGGTCGGCTGCGTTGCGCCCTGCCGGCCGAAACTCCGGATCCTGCAACAGACTGTCGATAACGCGCTGAAGGTGATCGCGAGAGCTGAGCAGCGTCACGTGAGTGTCAATACTCTCGTCCATGACCGACACCCCCGGCGAGCGTTCGGCGGCAGCGCCGGCCGGAGCCTCGATCACAAGTTGGGCCATTGCGGTATATTTCGGTGGGACCAGCAGTCCGACGACGGTAGCCAGCACCGTACCGATTGTCGCGATCGTGAGGATCAGCGGGCCGCGACGACGCAGGATGGCGGCGACTTGATTGAAGTGAAGCTCGCCGGCGAGCTGCGGCTTGCCGACCGACTGCGCAACCGTCGTGCCAGGCGCGGCTGTCGAAGCTTTGTCGAGATGAACGTTGTCGTCAGCCGCATAGTCGTCCAAACGCACCCGCAACATGGCTCAACCTCACCTGGCTATCGGTATTTCGTAGCGGATTGGAACGGCCAAAGCGGTGTTGTCGCCCTGCCCGCGTCGCTTCACGTCCGCCACCATGCTCTCGATGATCGCGAGCCGGTCGGACCTGACCATCTGCGTCAGCGCAAGCGTGCTGTCGACTCCCGGCATGATGTCAACTCCTCATTCTCGTCATTAGAGTCCTGCGGGAATCGGCAGCCGTGACCAGACAGAGCGAGATTGCAAACCAGAAGACCGGATGGCGCACGATCAGGTGGAAGATGCTGAATATGACGAGCCCGCAGAGCATTGTCGTCAGCGCGTCCAACTCGGCCCGATGCGTCGCGACGAGAGCGGTTGCTACGAGCCAACCCAAACTCAAAACTGCAATCAGTCCGCCTTGGATAAAGAGATCCAGCAATGTGTTGTGCGCCTCGAAATTCGGGACAAATCCCAACTCCGGATGCTCCACATGCTTTGGGTCATTCGTCGATTCCCGCCTACTGGCCACGATAGAGGACGGGATCTCAAGATGCGGGCCGGGCCCCAGGCCCAGCATCCCGGACTCGATGCCCCGGCCCATCGCCCGATTCCAGACTTCGACGCGCAGTCGAGCGGTCTCCTCGGTGTCGCGGCCCCCGCCTCCCTTGGTCATTCCCTTGATGAAATCCTCCAACTCGGTGCCGGCAGACACTCCGAGCGGGACGACATAGGCCGTGACCAGCGGCAGAACGAGAACGAGGATCCACGCGGACGCGGAACGCAAGGTCATCTGCCGTTTCCGCGACATCAGCCATCTCCGGAGCTTGAGAGCGACGAAGATCGGGCCGGCAGCAATGAGGACAAGCAGGAATGCATCGCTCTTCGTGAGCCGGCCGACGACGATCGCGACGACCATACAGGTCACAGCTGCGATCCTTTCACCGGGTCCGCGTGCCACCTCGGCAAGATATAGCGAGATGAGACCGAGCACCGCGCAAAAGAGAGCGAGCTGGTTCGCGTTGTCGCTCAAGCCGCGAAACCGCTCCCATTCCCAGGTGTCGAAATCTCCCAGGTCGACCAATCCCCAACCCAACGCGACCTGAAGTGCAAGCCATGCGGCGCCAAGCGTCGCCAGCAACCAGGCGACGCGGTGCAGGCGAGAGCCGGCCACACTCAGGCAGCTGATGGCGGCTAGCAGGGGATAGGCCAAGACATCATGCATGAATAAGCCGTGATCGTGACGGTCCCCGATGGCAAATGCCGCCATCGTGCCGACACACTGAGCGACCGCGAACACCAGCCAGAAGATCAGCAACCTTGACAAAGGCAGCGTCAGCGTGGGACCGAGCCGACCCGTCTCGCGGAAGAGCATCAGGAAAACCCAGACGGCCAGGCAAATTTCTCCTGGTCCAACGGGCGCGCCGTCGGGTCTCAACTGGGATGCCGTCGACAGCAGCAGGCCGAGGGTGAGCAGCATGTCCAACACCACGTCATGCCTCCGTCGACGTAGCGTCTTGGGCACAGGGTTCGGGCTCGATCACGCCCTTCGCCTGCAAGCAGCTCCGAATGGAGCCGTTCACCAGATCCTCATACACCGCCGCATAGCGCGCGACCGTAATCTCGAGGTTGAACTCCTTTCTCACCAGCTGCGCGGCGCGGCCGCCCATCGCCACCGCGGTCTCGCGATCGCGAAGCAGGTCGAGAATTCGCTCGGCCAGGAGTCGAGGGTCACGCGGCGGGACGAGAAAGCCGTTCCAGCCATCGCGAATGACGTCGGTGCAGCCCGGCATCGTCGTCGTCACGATCGGACGGCCGGCTACTGCAGCCTCGAGGAGCGCACGCGGCACCCCTTCGAGATACTCGGTCGGAAACGCGAACACGTCGGCGAGGCGAAGCAGCGCCGGCACATCCGATCGCGGTCCGACGGCCAGCACGTAAGGGGCATGGCGGTCGATCTCGGCCTGTGTCACTGCGAACGGCCCCTCGCTCTCGCGCGGTCCCACCAGCAGAAAACGCACGCCAGGTCGATGCTGGTGCACCAGCGCTGCCGCTTCGAGCAGCGTCGGGACTCCCTTCTGCCTGGTCATGCGCGTGACCGTGATGACGACCTCAGACCCGCCCAGACCGAGCGCTTGGCGGAGCTCGGCGGATGATGCTCCCGTCGCTCCAGCCCGTTCGAACCTGTCGATATCGATGCCGGAGCCGGGTATCACCACATTGCCTCCCCTGCCGACCATCCGGTGGCGCATGAAGAAGGTCCGGTCGTCACGGTTCTGGAACACGGTCACCGCTGTCCAGCGGTCGGCCAACCGCTGCAGTGCGCGGTAGACCGGGCGCAGTCCCAACGCCATCGGCGACGACGATGAATAGAGCCAACCCAGGCCGTTGATGGTGCTGACGACCTTCACATCACGGAGGTCTCTTGCTGCGAAGGGCACCAGCAAATTCAGCTTGGTGTCGAAGCACTGCACGAGGGCCGGCCGCACATCGGCGATGAGCTTCGAGAGAACCTTTAGCGCCGTCCAGTCGGCCAGCGGGTCGACGAATCGGGAGAAATGGAAAGGATGATAGTCGAGGCCGGCTCGCGCGAACGGTGTGGGATCGCCGGTCCCCGCAGCGCTTATCCGAAAGCCCTTGTCACGCAGCGCGAGTAAAAACGGGATACGAAGAGAATGGTCCTCTCCTCCAATGCAGAGCAGGTGCGGTCTCACGTGAGCATCCTCATTTGCGGCCGTTCCGGATCGATCGGCATCAGAAGTGTACCCGCCACGATCACCGGCCCGGCGATCACTGCAACCGCGGCGGACGCCCGGCGTTCCAACCGTCGATCAGATCACAGAGCGGAATCCATTTGCATGCGCCAGCAAGCGCTGCGAAGCGCTCTTCACATCGTTGAAGGTTGACGCGGTGGCGAAACCGATGTGTCGCCTTGATCCCGGTCACGCGGGGCTGCCCCGCATCGATCTCCCACGGGTGGATGTAAAAGACGTAAGGTATCCCCGATCGCAGGATCCTGCGCATGCCCCAGAGCCACATCAAATAGGGAACGAGCCGGAAGTAGCCGCCCCCGCCCCAGGGGATCCCGCGTTTGCCTAGCCGGATGCACGAGATACAAACCTCATAGAAGCCATCGCGAAGCAGAACGACCGGCCGGCCCGCGTCCATCCCGTTCAGCCGGCCATAGCGATGATGCGCGACGGTCGGAACGACAGAAGAATCGTAGTCAAAACCCACATCCTGCAGGATCGGGATCGCCCATTCGGTGATGGAGAAACTGGGCGCACGGTAGCCGCGGACCGGCTTGCCAGTGAGGTCTTCGAGGTATTGCTTTGAGCGCAGCACGTCCGACCGGAACTCGCCGGGCTTCAGCGAATAGACAAGCTCATGAGCATATCCGTGGGATGCGACCTCGTGGCCCGCCGTCGCGATCGCGCGCACGAGATGCGGACATTTCTCGGCTACCCAGCCGAGCACGAAGAAGGTTGCGCGGGCATTGCTCGCTTCGAGAACTTCCATCATTCGCATGGTGTTGCGCTCAACCCGCAATTCGCATCGTTCCCATGACTCGCGAGCGACATTGAGGTTGGCGGCGTGGAACCAATCCTCGACGTCGATGGATAGCGCGGCTTTGCCGGAACCCGGACGCTCCGTGATTATGCTCGCCATCGCGCCCTCCCCTGCAACAGCCGGCAGGCCGCTCTTGCGCGGCGCGGGCCTTGGGCCTCTGGAATGAGCCGATCGAGAGAGCCATCGGCCCGGTTCGCTTCATGGGTCCGCGAAACAAGAACGAAACAAGAGCGATGTCTCGGTGCGCGGGTGAAAAGCAGTACCACAGCAAAACTCAGCGCCGTGCGTGTATGACGGAGTACCCACGTGGGGGTATGCAGCCCGCTGCGCCTGCCGACTTCGCTGCTCGCACCGTTCATACCGGCCACCGCGCCCACTTGGGTTCGTCGGCATCATCCGGCCTGGCGAGATCATCGGGTCGATCGAGCCCACCCACTTGTAGGTAGTGCTAGCCCGGCCGCGTTTGCACGTGCTCCTGGTGGTAGTCCGGCTTGGTCATGCATGACGTATGCGGGCGAGAGTAAGCTCGGCCGGCTCTGCGCCGACGCGGAGAACGTCGAATCGCGAGGGGTTACCGCGATGCCAGCGGCGACCGAGATCGGGCGTGCCAAAAGCTTCGAACAAGGCGGATGACAACACCAGATGAAGCATTTTGAGATCGTCGAACTGGCGGATGCGGGGCGCGAGGCAGAGTGGCAGACCTACGTAGAGAGCACGCCACACGCTTCCATGTATCACGCGCTTGAATGGCGGCACGTATTGCGGCGCGCCTTCGGCCATCGAAGCTGGTATTTGATGGCTCAGGACGATGGAGGCACACGAGGGGTCCTGCCGCTGGTCGAGATGAAGAGCTCGCTGTTCGGGCATTTCTTTGTATCGTTGCCGTTTCTCGACTATGGCGGCATCCTGGCCGACACGCCGGAGTGCGAGGCGGCGCTGGCAACCGCCGCTGCAGCGCTCGCCGCGAAGAGAGGAGCCCATCACATCGAGCTGCGGCAGTCGTTCGCGGCGGCGGGCTGTGCGGAGGCGGGCTGGGCGCTGCGGCAGCACAAGGCTTCGCTCGTCATCCCACTGGATGTCGAACCCGACACACGCTGGTCCGCTTTGAGTTCGCGCTTGCGCGGCAAGGTGCGTAAGGCCGAGAAATCCGGAGCCATGTTTTCGGTCGGAACGACCGAAGAACTCGACGACTTCTATCGCGTATTCGGCTTGAATATGCGGAATCTGGGAACGCCGGTTTACAGCCTGACGTTCTTTCAGAATGTCCTCCGCGCGGCAAAGGATGCAGCGGTGCTAATCGTGCGCCACGATGGGCGGCCAGCGGCCGGAGCCATCGCATTGCGCCGCGGCGAACGGGTGGAGCTGCCCTGGATCTGTTCGGACTACTCGCAGTCATCGCTCAATGTGAACGAATATCTGTACTGGAACGCCATTCAGTGGGCGCGCAACTCGGGCGCCAGCGAACTGGACCTGGGCCGGTGTTCGATCGATGGAGGAACGTTTAGGTTCAAGGTGCAATGGAACCCCGAGATACGCCCGCTATTCTGGTATTACTGGCTGGCGTCCGGAATCGAACTGCCGGAATTGAACGCCAACAATCCGAAATACGCGCTTGCGATCCGTTGCTGGAAAAAGATGCCGCTGGCCCTCGCGAACCGGGTGGGACCTTGGATCGTCCGTAATATTCCCTAGCGCATGACGACGACCTTGCGTTGGGCAGCTCTCGTCGCGCTCCGCAGCCTTCAATCCCTCGACGATGACTCCCGCCACGACAGCCGAGAGACGTAGTCCGCGACCGGTCCACCGGGTTCACCCCAGTTACTGGACCAGATCACCTGCGACGCATCGGGCGATGGCGAGGCGTGGGTCTCACTGTAGTAGTCGCTCTTGGCATTGCGAGTCTGGGCGATGCGCCGGATCTCGCCGCTCCCGTCGATCCGGAGCGCGACAACCTCTTGATAGAACGGCGCGTTGCCGCCGGGGTTGCCGACCACCTTGGAATAGCTCCCTTCGTAGCTCACGAAGGCCCAGCCCGGCCGGTTGATATTGCGCGTCGAGACGTGAGTACCGTAGCCGGCGGGCGCCAGATCAGTGACCCTACCATCCTCAAGCCGGCGCTTGATAACATGCCACTTGTCAGGATCGGCCTTGCTGATGCCCACATAGACATCGCCGCCGTCCTCATCGATCGCCATGTCGCCATGGCCAGGCCGGTGATGCTCAGTCCAGTGCTGGACCTGCACGCCGTCCACGGTGAAGATATACGTGACCTCCGTTCCATCATCGATCCTGTGGAAGCAGTATATGTACCGTCCGGAAGGCGAGATACCGCAGTATGCGTGGACACCCGGGAGATTGTCGAGATTGACGTCCGGATACTTCTTCCTTGCTAAAAGATCATAGGCGAAGGCCACGAGCGCACCGGCGCCGTTCGTCGCAACCACCACCAGTCGATTGCCGTCACGAGACGGGTTTCCCTTGTACGGCCCGAACTGGAGGTTTGCGTAGTCGGCGGGGACGTAGACGATCGTGTTGTCGTTGCTCCGCGGCGCCCAGGTATAGATCTCGTAACGGGATACGCAGATCATGAGCGCAGGATCGGTCGGGTGCCACTTGCAGTCATCGTGCATGGCGCGATGAAAGGCCGGCTCGTACGTTCTGCCGTCCAGAAAGCAGATGCCATTACAGCCGTTGGTGATCGCCAACAGGCTCTGATCCGCGTTCCATGCCTGCGTGCTGGAATACCGATGCCGACAATAGGCTGGCTTGCAGGAAATTCCCGCGGCAAGCAGCCGCCCTGGTTCCGTGACAGGGGTGAAGCGCGTCCCGAACAGCGGGTCCGTCGCTGCCTGAAGATAGTCGGGGCGAGGCATCGGCGGCGCGACGACGATCGGAGTTGATGTCAGTTCGTCAAATGCCAGCGCGCCAAAGCCCGACGCCACGAGCAGTGATGCCAGCAGTGATGCCGCGCAAAACACCCTCCTCGCCTTCGACACAAGTGCCTTGCCCGGGTGAGGCTGTAAATACTCCGGTCGCACGGCAGGAGGAACAGGAGACGAGCAACGCTGCGCTCGCCTCCAGTGCTGGACAGGAGCGGGGCTCACGGACAGGATCCCTCCTACTCGGTGCCGAACCGGAGAAGCCGCCAGCGCGCATCCCTATCACAGCGCTCACGCGGCCGCACATGCATAAAAGGAGTATACCCCGCGAGGTATGCAGAATGGCGGCGTGTGGCGTTGCCAAGCCATTCCCTTCACGTCCCGGCGGCGCTCCGATAGCACGACACTGGATCGTGCGGCAGATCACCTTCATTCATCTCATCAGTCCGACCCGTCGGATCGAAAGGATGTCTACCCATTTCTGGGCATCCCCAACAATGAGTACATCCTGTACCGATTGCTGATCATAACACGTTTTAGTCGCGCGGCCTGAGCGCCGGCGACGTTAAGCTCGGCCATGCTGACGGGCACCGAGGCCCGCACGAAACATCGTTCGGGTTTTTCGCGCACGAGAGCGTCTTAGCGGATCTCGCCTCGGCGAACGACGGCGATCCGACTCCCGGGAGAGACATGATGGCCATGCTAACGCCGACTCCGTTGATGATGAGGCCGACTCCGTTTGAGCATTTCGCCTTGTTTCGCAACTTCTCCGGGTTGCGACCGACGCTGGGCACGATTCTCCGCATCACGGCAGACATCTGCTCCATCTGGATCGCGTTCCTGTTGGGTTGGTTCGTCGTCGAAGGTAATGACCTTGCCACGCTGGCCACGCAGGACTCGGCAGGGATCGTTGCGCTGATCGGGCTGTCGTCAATCCTGGCATGCATCGCCTACGCCAGCGCCGGCCTGTACAACCTCACACATAAATATGACCTGTCGACCAAGATTCGACGGATCGCGCTCGTCAATCTTGCCCTCTTCATCATCGCCGGCACGGCCCTCTCGGTTGCGGGACCGCCTGCTGTCCTCACGCCCAGCCTGTTGCTCACGACGGCGATCGGGTCGACCCTGTTGTTGTCGTCCGCACGCCTCGTCTCGCTCGTGCTGCGTTCGGAGGACTGGCATGTCGGCAACGAGCCGCTCGAGCATGCCCACGACAACAAGGTCCTTGTCATCGGCGGTGGAGGTTACATCGGATCGTCGCTGGTCGAGAAGTTGCTGGATCTGGGCCTGGAAGTCTCGGTTCTCGACGCGATGCACTTCGGCGACGAAACGCTCTCGCGCGTCGCCGGTCATCCGAAACTCTCCCTCATCCGCGAGGACTTCCGCCATATCGAAGCCCTCACCCGCGCGATGAGCGGTGTCGGATCGGTGATCCATCTCGGCGGATTGGTGGGCGATCCGGCCTGCGCCGTCGATACCGACCTCACCGTCGACGTGAACGTGACGGCGACCAAGGTGATCGGCGAAATAGCCAAGGCGCGTGGAGTCCGACGGTTCATTTTCGCAAGCTCCTGCTCGGTCTACGGCGCCTGCGACGAAATCGTGGACGAGGACTCGCATTTCAATCCGCAATCGCTCTATGCACGCAGCAAGGTCGCCTCTGAAGCCGTGCTCGGCACCCTGAACAGCCCGGATTTCGCGGTGACGTGCCTGCGCTTCGCCACCATCTACGGCATTTCGGGGCGCACCCGGTTCGATCTGGTCGTCAACCTGCTTTGCGCCAAGGCCGTACGCGACCGAATGATCACCGTCTACGGCGCCGATCAGTGGCGGCCGTTCGTGCACGTCGCGGATGTTGCGCGAGCCATCACGATGACGCTGCTGGCGCCGACCGACCTGGTCGCGGGCGAAGCCTTCAACGTCGGGAGCGACGCTCAGAACCACACCTTGGGCGAGGTCGCCGAACTCATCAACAGGCAGGTGCCGGATGCCGCGATCACGTCTGACGATACTTTTGTCGACAAACGCAACTATCGCGTTTCCTTTGCAAAGATCCGGTCCCGGCTCGGATTCGAGCCTGCCTGGACAATCGAGCGCGGCATTTCGCAAGTCGTCGCACTCGTCCGCTCCAACGAAGTCGGCCACTATTCGCTGCCGACATACAGCAATGTTCTCTATCTGAAGGAACGCGGAGCCAAGAGCTTCGGCAGCTTCAAGATCACCGGCTGGGAGAACGAGCTGATGAACATCGATCGGATCACGTCCGCCAACGCCGTCGATCGTTCGGCCGCCTAGGGAGCCGTCCATGCAATACCTTCGCCCACACCGCTCGCTGACGCCGCCAAACGTGCGTGACCGTTCGCGACGCGTGTCGAAGCCGCTTGCGCCAAGGACGCACAACGCCCCGGCCGGAATTCCGTGCTTCCGGCCCGTCATCGGCGAAGAAGAAATCGCGGCGGCAACAGCCGTGTTGCGGTCCGGCTGGCTCACCACCGGCCCCAAGGCTCGCGAATTCGAGCAGAAGTTCGCGGCCTTCATGGGCGGCGGTGTCGAGGCTGTCGCCGTGAATTCGGCGACCGCGGGCCTGCATCTCGCAGCGGAAGCGTGCGGAATCGGTCCGGGCGACGAGGTCATCGTGCCGACGCTCACCTTCACGGCGACGGCCTCCGTCATTCGCTATCTCGGAGCGGAAGTCGTTCTGGTCGACGTCGAAGAAAGCACGCGCTGCATCGATCTCGACCACGCCGAGCGCCGCCTGACGCCACGCTGCAAGGCGATCATACCGGTCCACTTCGGCGGCCTTCCCTGCGACATGACCAAGGTGCTGGCATTCGGTCGCCGTCACGGCCTCAAGGTCATCGAGGACGCCGCACACGCGCTGCCGGCGCGCTTTGACGGTCGCTTGATCGGCTCCTGGGAGTCGGATGCCTGCGTGTTCAGCTTCTATGCCTGCAAACCGATCACCACTGGCGAAGGTGGCATGATCGTCACGCGCGATCCCAAAATCGCCGCACGCGCGCGCGTGATGCGCACGCACGGGCTCGACCGGGATTCCTTCGACCGGTTCCGCAAGGTCGGCGCCTCCTGGGCCTACGATGTCGTGGCGCCCGGCTTCAAATACAACCTCACCGACGTCGCGGCCGCCATTGGCGTGGTCCAGCTCTCGCGCGCCGAGACGTCGCAAGCGTCGCGGCAACGGGCCGCCGAACGCTACCTCAAGAAGCTGGCGGGCCTGCCGGTCGAGTGTCCGGCTCCCGCACCTCCCGGTGGCCTTAATTCCTGGCACATGTTTCCGATACGGGTTCACGAGAGTGCGGGCGCCGACCGTGACGACCTGATCGCGGCGCTGACCGCAGAAGGCATCGGCACATCGGTCCACTATCGTCCCTTGCACGAGATGACCTACTGGAAGGAGCGCTATCACTGCGAGCCGGGCGAGTTCGCCGTCGCCAGCCGCTATTTCGCCGGCGCGGTCACGTTGCCGCTGTTTGCGGGCATGACCGATGCCGAGGTCGATCGTGTCGTTGCCGTCGTGCGCGAAGTCCTGGGGTGATGCACCATGCCATCCGGCCACGATCGCAGCGTGCCAGCCTGGCCATCGCAGGGGACGATGGCAATGAAACGCACATTGGATATCCTGGGATCGGCAGTCGGCCTCCTCCTGCTGCTGCCCGTGCTGGCCGTCGTTGCGGTCATCATCAAGCTCGACGGTCCCGGCCCGATTTTCTTCCGTCAGGAGCGGGTCGGACGAGGTGGCTCCTCGTTCCGCATCTTCAAGTTTCGCTCCATGGTGGTCGGCGCGGCGCGCGTCGGCACCGCACTTACGGTGCGCGCCGATACAAGGGTCACGCGGACTGGAGCGTTCCTCAGGAGAACCAAGCTCGATGAACTCCCTCAGCTCATCAATGTCCTGGCCGGCGACATGTCAGTCGTCGGGCCGCGACCCGAGGTGCCGGAATTCATGAAATTCTACACGCCACATCAGCGCGCGATCATCCTCTCGATGAAGCCGGGTATCACCGACTACGCAGCGATCCTGTTTCGCGACGAAAGTTCGCTGCTCGATGGGCAGCGCGACCCGATCGAGGTCTATCGCCGTGAGATCATGCCGGCCAAATTTTTCCATTACGAGCGCTACAGTCGCGAAATCGGCGTGCTGAACGATTTGCGCATTATTTTGGCGACGATCCTGCTGCTCGTCACGGGACAGGTCCCGCATTGGCTCGGCGTCGAGGACGCAATGCACCGACCTTCGTCGTTGCCCGGCGGCGGGGCGAGGGCGACGCCATGATTCACGCCGAACCCGGACCGCCAACCTTGGGCACGATGCACGGCGGTGTTCACAGCAATGAGCTCGCGCACGGCCTGCGTCGGCTCATCACCTGGCAAGTAGCTTCGAGCCATCAGTTTGCCCATCTCCTGCCACGGCTGTCTCGCGTCGACGGTTGGAAGATCTTCAAACAGCGCAGCGCTCGGAGCTACTTGCGCCCCGTAGGACACGCCGGATCGTGAACTAAATCAGCCAGAACGGCATTGGAGTTATCGTGGAACGGATAGCTTTAATTCAGGTCCTGCGCGCGATCGCGGCGCTGTCCGTAGCGGTTGGCCACACGCAGCGGAACGCGATCCTGGTCGCCGCCGCGAATCACCGCGAATTCGACCCCATTTTGCTCGATTTGACCGAAGCCGGAGTGGACCTGTTCTTCGTGATTTCCGGCTTCGTGATGGTCTTTGCTTCGCGCGACCTGTTCGCCAAGCCAGGCGGCGGACTGGTGTTCTTGAGCCGACGCATAGCCCGGATCGTGCCGCTCTATTGGTCGATGACCACAATTTTTCTGACGGCGATGTTGGTGTCGCCCAACCTCATTCCAGTCGGACGCCTCGGCCCGGCCGAGATTCTCGCGTCGTATTTCTTCGTTCCGTACTATCGGCCCGAGGAGCACTGGATGCACCCGGTCTACAGCGTCGGCTGGACCTTGAACTACGAAATGTTTTTCTACGCCGTTTTCGGCTGCGTTATCGCCTTTCCGGTGAAGCGCGCGCTGATGGTGCTGACGGCCGTCTTTTGCACCCTGACGGTCGCTGGCGTCATCTTTCGTCCGGCGCCCGGTATCTTCTTCTTCTGGTCGCGGCCGATCATTCTCGAGTTCGTAATGGGCGCGTGGATCGGCTATGTCCGTCTGACGGAATTCAGAGTTACGAACTGGACCGCGGCGATACTCGTGTTGGCCGGGGCTGCGGGATTCGCACTTCAGGTCATCAGCGGCATATATGCACACGGTTATTGGCGCCCACTCGTCTGGGGTCTGCCGGCCGCGGCAATCATCGCCGCCGCCACACTCTCCAATTGGAATATCGCTGCGCGAGGCGTGTGGAAGCCGATGGTCCTGCTCGGCGGCGCGTCGTACGCGCTCTATCTGGTGCATCCGATGGCGGTGCACGCAATGCATCTGCTCTGGGTTAAACTGGGCCTCCCCGCCTATGCGAGCGAAACGGTGTACTTTTTCGTCACGCTAGCGCCGCTGCCGCTAGTTGCTGTCGCGATTTACCTCTGCTTCGAAAAGCCGGTCACCAAGGCGCTGCAGATGCCTTTGCAACACAGATTCCTCGCGCTGCGCCGGCTCTCGCCGACCCACGCCGGGCGCGCCTTGAAACACGTGGACTCGACCAGGAATCGAGGCGCAACAGTGCAGAGATATTTCGATGAACTGTCACTGATGGTGCTCCGCGGACGGCATTTGCCGTGGCGACGAGGAACCTGATCTGCGCGAACATCAGCGATCGGACGAAGGAGCGTTGACATGAGTTACTCCTCTCAGATCGAGACAGTATTCTCCGGCCCTTCCTCAAGCACCACTCCGCCGCACAACGGCCTCGCGGTGGGGCCGAATAATGTTCTCATGGTGGAGGGATCACGCATCGAGTGGAGCAACCTTTCCGGCGGATCGCCCACGGTGCAATCAACATACGATTTCTTCGCGTCGCTCTCGCCAACCGGTGGCTTGTATGATCAGCGGTGCATGTACGACACTGTCAATCAGCGCTACATCGTCATCATGCAGTATGGAGCGTCGGGCGCCAGCGACATCGACATTGCGGTCTCCAAGGATTCCAATCCAAACGACGGCTGGTACTTCTCGCAGCTCAACACGTCGCTCACAATCAACGGTCAGTTGACCGGCTCTGACCGCCCGATGTTGGCGATTGATGGTTCGAACCTCTACATCACGGCGGCCCAGTATAACGTCAATGGGTCAGGTTACGTCGGAACGGAATGCTGGGTCATCGGCGATACGGCCGGAGCGGGCGGCGGTATCTACAACGGCGGTACGCTGACCGTTACCGCGAACCAGCTCACCCCGCCAAGCCAGGGTATCTTCGCAGTCGCTGCGGGCAACAACGGCAAGACCTATTACGCCAGCGATTCGTCCAGCGGCAGCCAGGTGGCGCTCACATTGCAAACCTACGATACGGCCACGAAAACGTTTGGAGCAGGGACCACCATCAGCCTCGGCAACAACATTGATCAGGGCGGCTCGTACACGGCCCAGCAGTTGGGGACGAGCCTCCTGCTGGACGCCGGCGACAAACGGATCGCCAGCATGGTCTACGCCAATGGCTTTCTCTACGGCGTCGCCGAAATGGAGGCGGTAGGGTCGAGCGTGCCATTGGTGCACTGGTTCAAGATCGACGTCAGCAATCCCAACGCTCCAACTCTCGCGGCGCAAGGCGACATATCCGGCGCCGCGATCGGCACCAGTGTGGCGACCTTCAACCCCTCCATCGCGGTGGACGCTTCGGGCGACGTCATCATCAATTTCACCGCCAGCGGCCCGAACATGTATCCGGCGGACTATTACGTCTTCCAGGGTGCCCACGATCCGACCGGTTCTTTCAGCGTACCCATCCTGTACCAAGCCAGCACCGGATACTTCAATTCGGGCAATGGCTCCACCGTGCAGCGTTGGGGCATCAATTCATCGACGGTCGTCGACCCCAACAACCCGAACTCGTTCTGGATATCGAACGAATATGTCGCCAACGGCTGGTGGCAAACGTCGGTCGCGGAGGTCGCAATCCAGAATCTCGCCGCAACCGGTCCGTTGGTTTCCTCGATCATGGCCTCAGGCACGGGGATCGCGAACGGCACTGGCGATCTGAACGCCGGCCGGATTGTCACGCTGACGGTCAATTTCAGCGCGGCGGTGAC
>Ga0070684_100001499_pt1 | contig 16848 bp, 12 predicted proteins | sample KBSC723LmetaG_FD_65653 | JGI IMG/M metagenome (GOLD analysis project Ga0070684, IMG submission 65653) | Corn rhizosphere microbial communities from Kellogg Biological Station, Michigan, USA - KBS C7.2-3L metaG | ecosystem: Host-associated > Plants > Roots > Rhizosphere ...
ACGGAACCAAGCGCGGTACCGCCGTCTTCGAAGGTGACACTGCCATGTGGCGTCACATTTGGCGGGTTGGCCGCCACCACGGCCGTAAATGTGACTGGAACTCCCAGCGTGGAAGGATTCAAGCTCGACGTCAGCGTGGTGATGCTCGCCTGTTGCACCACCTGGATCAGCGGATCTACGTGGTTATCCGTCGATTTACTGCCGAAATGGTCGGTGTCGCCACCATAGGTCGCCACAATCGAGTGCCGCCCCACCGCGAGCGTAGAAATGTGATAGGTGGCCGTCCGCTCGGCTCCAGTGGTGTTGTAATCGAGCGGCACATCGGCCAGATCGGTGGTCTTGCCTTTGAACGTGTCGGTGAAAGTCACCGAGCCGTCCAGGTTCCCGTTACCCGTCGCAACCGTGGCAACAAGAGCTACGTCCTGCGAAAATCCCGAAGGGTTGGGAGATGACGAAAGAAGCGTGACGGTTCCATATCCCGGGCCTGCATTCCCGACCACTTCGATCCTCAGGGGATTGTTCGCCGCCGGGATTGAGGGCTGCGTGTCCTCGTCGATGGTGATGATGCCGCTTTCAATTTGCGGTGCGAGCAGAACCGGTTCGTTGGCGGGCGCAAACTCGGCGCCAATGTTGCAGTCCGCCTCCGTCGCCATCGTGCTGATGGAACATGCGTCTGCCACCGAATGGTCGATCGCCGAATTCCTTCCGGCAGTGATCGACGTCAGATCGACCGGCGCGTTGCCGTCGTTCTCCACCATCTGAATCGTGTCGCCGTAGATTAATCCCTGGCGAACTGGGTGTTCCGTGATGTCATCGATGGCGACATAATTACTCTGCACCTGTTGGACCACCATGTCGAAGGTATCGGCGATGTAGACATTCCCCAGTCCATCCACGTAAAGCCCTCTCGGACCGTACAACTGATCGAACGAGAAGATCCCGAATGTGTAATTCAGTTGGCAGCCCGCCTGGATGAGCGTTGAGAGGTCTTGCGTCTTCGCATTCACCTTGCGTATCCCGCCACCTTGCGTGTCTGCGATATACACATTACCCGCCGCATCCGTTGCGACGCCCTCGGGCCATGCAAGATAGGCCTGGGTGGCCGGCAGATTTTCGGGGCTACATGAAGTGAATCCCTCCTGGCCCGTTCCCGCAAAGGTCTCGATCGTGCTCGCCGGAGTGATCGCGCCGCCAACCGCCAGCACTCTGCGCACCCGCTGGTTGCCGGAATCGGGAATGTACATGTTGCCCTGCGGATCGAACGCGACACCAAATGGGAAATTCAGCTCCGCCGTATTGGCGGGAATATCGTCTCCGTTGTATCCACCGCCGCCATCGCCCAGCGTGTAACCGGTCCCGGCAACCGTTGTCATGTTGCCCGTTGCCGCTGACACCATGCGAATACGGTGGTTAAATGTATCGGCGATATACAGGTTTCCGGCCGCATCGACGGTGACGCCCGACGGCTGGTAGAGCGTGGCCTGCGTTGCCGGGCAACCGTCGCCTACCGAATCGGTGCTGCCGGCGCACACGGTCGCGGCCCCACCCGCAATCGTCGAGATTCTGCCGGTGGCCGCCGACACCATGCGGATGACATTGTTCTCCGTGTCCGCCATGAAGAGATTTCCGGCGCCGTCCACAGCCACGGCGTTCGGCGTATTCAGGGTTGCGTCCGCCGCCGGGCCGCCGTCGCCGGTATATGCAGGGTCGTCATCGCCGGCGACAGTGGAAATGTTTCCTGCGATCGTGCAGGTGGTATGCGCAATGGTCGCCGTGGTCGCGGCGCCGCAGACCATGCGCACACGGTTGTGCGCGCTGTCTGCGATGTACATGTTCCCTGCACCGTCCATGGTGACGCCGGACGGCAGATCGAGGGCTGCGTCCAGCGCCGGGTTGCCGTCGTAAACGCCGGTAAACAACCCGAAGTAGCCCGCATATCGAATCATGTTGCCTGGCACCAGAACTGCCAGGCCGCCCAGGCCGGTACCGGAAATAAAGGTCACCCCCAGCACCTGGTGGCCGCTATCGAGCAGCACCACCGCGCCGGTTCGCAACCCCGGTACGGAAGGCGTGAACGTGACGCGTTCGGTGCACGACTGGCCCGCCGACAGCGCGGCGCCCGCGCAGGAGGACCCGCCCGAACCGGCGGCAAAATCGCCGTTGGGACTCCCTGCAGTCAGCACTTGAACGCTCGTCACCGTGCCCGCGGCCGTCGCCTTCACCGTAACTGCCTGTCCACCGGATTTCGACTGAATCGCGCGCGGAGCAAACGTGCTCTGAGCCGGGACCAGGGCCGGAGAAACCGCCAGCGCTCCGAGCGCGATCGATCCGGCTAAGAGCCATTGCGGCAAACGGGCAATCGATGGGCGTGCACGATCTTCCCCGCGGCGGGGAAGAAAGAATGAGGGGAAGGTCATGTGCGGGCCCCGCTGGCGACTGAGGAGTCGCCCGGAATTAGATACTCAAGGCTGAGCAATTAAACCACAAGCTCAACCCATGGCACATCAAAATTTGCGGGGGAGCCTCTTCGAGGCATCGGCGCCTCGGATCCGGCCGTCCTCCGTTCCCTGTCGCCGCTCCGCTCAGGCGCTGCCGATTTGCGTGCTGTATTCTCAACCCATCGATGAAACGAGTTCTCACTGCTGCCGCCCTTATCCCGATCGTGTTCGTGCTCGTGTTTCTGCCTGCGCACTGGCAACCGCTTTTCGTCGTCGCCGTCGCGATCGTGGCCGCCATGGCGGCGTGGGAGTACCTCGGGCTGGCGCAGCGCATGGGCTCCGACCCGCCCCGCATCGCCGTCTGCGTCGCCATCCTCGCGCTCTTCGGCGCCACCTATCAATGGCCTGACCAGACCGCGTCTATCCTTGGAATTCTCTCGCTCATACTCCTGCTCTACTGCACCTTCGGCAGCCGCATTGAGCGCGTGCTTCCTGACGCCGCAGCCTCGGTGTTCGCGCTGATCTATGCCGGCTTTACCCTGGTTTCGCTGCCCGCTCTTCGCCAGCAGTCGAACGGCCCCTCGCTCATCGTGTTTCTCTTCTGCGCGGTATGGGCCGGCGACATCGCCGCCCTCTACATCGGGCGCACCTGGGGACGCCACAAGCTCGCCCCCTCCATCAGCCCTAACAAATCGTGGGAAGGCTCGGTAGCCTCGGTCGTTGGCAGCATCCTCGTCGTCGCCGGCCTGCTCTGGCTCGCCGATGCCCTCACCACGCACTTCAACACCGTGGTGCTCTCCTACTCCGAAGATCCGGTCTGGTATTGGATCGCTCTCGCGGTGCTGCTCAATATCGTCGCCCAGGTTGGCGACCTGGCCGAGTCTGCCTTGAAGCGCTCAGCCGGCGTCAAGGACTCAGGCTCGATTCTGCCTGGCCACGGAGGCGTCCTCGACCGCATCGACGCGCTGCTGCTCGCGGCCCCGACGCTCTGGTATGCTCAACTTATCCACCATAGCTTCTAGCTGTTAGCCTCTAGCCTCGAGCTTGGATCATGACCTAGAAGCCAGAGGCTGGAAGCTGAAGGCTGCCTTTTGAAACGACTCGCTATTCTCGGCTCCACCGGCTCCATCGGCCAAAGCACCCTCTCGATCGTCGAGCAGTTCCCCGACCGCTACTCCGTCACTGCCCTCGCCGCCGGCCGCAACCTGGACGAAGCCTTCGCCCAGGCGTCCCGCTGGCGTCCAAAAGTCGTTTCCATGGCCAGCGAGGAATTGGCCGCCCAGCTCGCCACCCGACTGCGCAGCGAATCCATCAGCGACATTGACGTGGTCCACGGCACGGAAGGAACGGTCGCCTGCTCCACGCATCCCGAAGCGGATTTCGTTGTGTCCGCCATCGTGGGAGTCGCTGGCCTCGAAGCCACGCACGCCGCCATTCTTGCCGGAAAGCCGGTGGGACTCGCCAATAAGGAGTGCATGGTGGCCGCGGGCGAAATTCTTACGGCCGCGGCGCGCAAGCGAAACGTTCCCATCCTGCCCATCGACAGCGAACACAACGCCGTGCACCAGTGCATGCGCGTGGGCGCCCACAATGAGGTGAAGGCCATCTGGCTCACGGCCTCGGGCGGCCCGTTCCGCCGCACGCCGCTCGAGCAGTTCGCCTCGATCACGCCCGAGCAGGCGCTCAAGCATCCCACCTGGGTCATGGGCCGGCGCATCACCATCGACTCGGCCACCATGCTCAACAAGGGTCTTGAAGTCATCGAGGCGTGCCGCCTTTTCGACGTGCCTCCGTCAAAGGTGCGCGTCACCGTGCATCCGCAGTCCACCGTGCACTCGCTGGTGGAGTACGTCGACGGCTCGATCCTGGCGCAGATCTCGGTCACCGACATGCGCCTTCCGATCCTTTATGCCCTCGCGTACCCCGAGCGCCCGGCCTCGAATCTGACCTTCGACCTGGCGGCCCTGCGCCATCTCGAATTCGAAGAGCCGGATTTTCAACGGTTTCCGTGTCTTCGCCTGGCGTTTGAGGCTGCGGAACTGGGCGGCGCTCACTGCATCGCGCTCAATGCCGCCGACGAAATCGCCGTCGAGGCGTTCCTCGACCGCCGCATCCCATTTACCGGGATAGCAGATACAATTGAGCGAGTGCTCGCGTCCACCCCGAAGTCCCATCCGGCCACCATTGCCGAGGTGCTCGCGGCGGATCAGGAAGCGCGCCAACGGGCACGTGCGCTCGTGAGCTAGCCGGCTGCGGCCCAAAGGAAATCACTCGAATTTATGCATGACCTTCATACCGTCGTGGTTGCCATTATCGCCTTCATCATCCTCATCGGCGTCATGGTGGTGGTCCACGAATTCGGCCACTTTGCGGTAGCCAAGCTGTGCGGCGTCCGCGTTGAAGCCTTCTCTGTCGGCTTCGGTCCACGGCTGTTCGGCGTCAAGTACGGCGAGACCGACTACAAGGTCTGCCTGCTGCCTCTTGGCGGATACGTGAAGATGACCGGGGAGATGGCAGAGCAGAACCTTCAGTCCTCAGACAAGTCGAGAGGCCAACAGGCATTCGAGGCAGACTCGGACCCGGCTGCATTCCCTGAGGCCGACGACCCGGGCTCGTTCACCAATCATCCCCGCTGGCAGCGGATGCTCATCGGTGTTGCCGGGCCGATCGCCAACTTCATTCTGGCCTTCGTGTTGATGTGGGTTTACTACGCCTTCATCAACGAGGTTCCCCAGCACCAGATCAACACTGCCAATATCGAATGGGTCGTTCCCGGCTCCGACGCCGCCAATGCCGGCCTGCAGACGGGCGACATCGTTACCAGCTTTGACGGAGTGAAGAACCCCGACTGGATGCAGGTGGGCAACCAGGCCCAGCTCAACCTGAACCAGAATGTGCACATCACGGTTGACCGCGACGGCCGCTCGATCGAGCTCACGCTGCACGTTCCGCCGGCTCCCAAGGGCGAAGACGGAGTGGACATGACGGATGCGGGCATCGAGCCGCAGTACATGCCCGGCCCCATCCCCGTGCACGAAGTCAGCCCCGGCACTCCTTCTGAGAAGGCGGGGCTTCACGCAGGCGACCAGATCGTCTCCGTCGACGGCCACCAGTTTCACTACGTCGGCACGCTGCAGGCCTACATGAAGGCCTATCCCGGCAAGACGCTCACCCTGGACGTGCTGCGCAACGGAAAAGACATCACGCTGCAGGCCACGCCCGAGAAGCAGCCCGACTCAAGCTGGAGACTGGGCTTCGAGGCAATCAATCCGCCCATGAAGCGCGCCCCCATGCCCCTGCGCGCAGCCGCCATCAAGTCGAAGAATTTCAGCGTGAACAACTCCACGCTGATCGTGGAAGTGGTCGGCCGGCTCTTCACCCGGCGCGTGGCGGTCTCACAGCTCTCCGGGCCGGTCGGTATTGCGCGCATGGCCGGCGAAGCCGCGCAGACTGACACCTGGCTGCCCAAGTTCTACACCGCGGCGGCGATCAGCCTGAACCTCGGCATCCTCAACCTGATGCCCTTCCCCATCCTCGATGGAGGCCTGATTCTGCTGCTGCTGATTGAGAGCGTGCTGCGCCACGACATCAGCATCACGGTCAAGGAGCGCATCTATCAGGCGGCTTTCGTGGTTCTGGTCGTCTTCTTCGCCTTCGTCATCTTTAACGACGTCACCAAGCTGCCCTGGTTCAACCACGTCAAACCCTGAAATCGAGTTGTCAGTTTTCAGTTGTCAGTGATCGCGCTCCACAATTCTGCCTTGCTGTGAGTTGATAGCGGTTTCACCATTACCTGCCCATCGGCCGTACTGAAAACTGAAAACTGCTCTCATGTCTGTCACCTCTCACATCCGCGTCCGCTACGCTGAAACCGACCAGATGGGCGTCGTCTACTACGCCAACTATCTTGTGTGGTTTGAAATCGGCCGCGTGGAACTGCTGCGCTCCCTCGGCAAGGCCTATAGCCAGCTCGAGAAAGAGCACAAGCTGATCCTTCCGGTAGTCGAGGCCAACTGCCGCTACCGCGCTCCCGCCCGCTACGACGACGAAATCCTCATCGAGACGCGTCCCGCCATGCTGCGGGGATCGGTGCTCAAGTTTGCTTACCGCATCCTGCGCAAGGGCACGCATGGCGCTGAACCCGCACTGCTCGCCGAAGGCGAAACCACCCACGTCGTCTGCGACGAGCACATGAAGCGCCAGCCCCTCCCGCACGACTACGCCGCCGCCCTCCGCAAGCTCATGGAATAAGCAGCTGATCCCGCAAGGAACTTGTCATCCTGAGCGGAGCAGGTGCGGCTTTCTGCACCTGCGGAGTCGAAGGATCTGTGGTTGCTCTCGTCCGCACTCTCGCACACTATGAAATTGATGACAGCGCAAGATGAGAGCGCCAGAAATATTCGACACATAGATGCAGTGTCATCAGGAGCTGAGCAGGTGCGGATTTTTGCACCTGCGGAGTCGAAGGATCTTCCCTGAAAATTCATGCCGCCGACCGACCCACATTGTCCCGGAGGGCCATGCGAAAGTAGCCCAGGGCGGAAGCCCTGGGAAACTAGCAGATAGATGACTCTAGCCCCGTTGGGGCGGCCGAACCGGCATGTATGACTGCGGTTGCTTCTTGTCCGCGCTCACGCACATGCGGATGGCAACACGAGATAATCTGTTCAGCATGGTCCTCACGTTCGAAGCCGTTCCCGCCGAAGAGGGCGGCTACACCGCCCGCTCCATCGGCCACTCCATCTTCACAGAAGCCGAAACGTGGGAAGAACTCGAAAAAAAATCCACGAAGCCGCGGCCCTGCACTTCGACGACGAAAACCTGCAGACCACGCTAGTTGTCCCGTCCCCCGCCGACCTTGATACCCTAGAATCATGAAATTTGGCGTGACTGTCTTCCCGGGTTCCAACTGCGATCACGATACCTACAACGTGATCGAGACCATCGCCCACCAGCCTGTCACGTTCCTCTGGCACGACTCCGCCGACCTGCAGGGCGTCGACGCCATCCTCGTCCCCGGCGGATTCGCCTTTGGCGACTACCTGCGCACCGGCGCCATCGCGCGCTTCTCGCCCGTAATGGAATCCGTGAAGAAGTTTGCCGCGGGTGGCGGCCTGGTACTCGGCATCTGCAACGGCTTTCAGATCCTTACCGAATCTGGCCTGCTGCCCGGCGCGCTGATGCGCAACGCCGGCCTCAAGTACATCTGCAAACAGGTGCACCTGCGCACGGAAACCGCCAACAGTCCGTTCACCAGCGAGCTGAAACCCGGCGAAGTGTTGCAGATCCCCATCGGACACATGGAAGGCAACTACTTCTGCACTCCCGATGAGCTGAAGCGACTGCTGGCCGAAGACCGCATCGCCTTCCGCTATGCCACCGTCGACGGCGAAATCACCGCGGAAGCCAATCCCAACGGCTCGCTCTCGAATATCGCGGGCATCCTCAACGAGGGCCGCAACGTGCTGGGAATGATGCCTCATCCCGACCGCTCCAGCGAGACGATCCTGGGCTCCTCCGATGGCTGGAAGATCTTCGCCTCCATGGTGAACGCGCTCGCGGCAAAGTAAGGCGTCGCCCGAAGAAAACGCACGGTTTCAGCCATTTCCACGGCTGCCCTCCTCCCTGCCCGCAGGGTCCTGCCGCGCCCTGCAACCTTAATACCTACCAATCCGCATCCAACATAGCTACCAGGGCGGGTTTCTCGCCGGCCGCAGCCACGCACGACGGCCGTCCCGCCTGGCGAAAGCGCTCTGCCCGTTTCACCCCGGATTTGGCTCCGGACTGAGAGTTGAGGAACATTCAAATGAGACGAGCACTCCCCATTTGTTTCGTGGCGCTTGTGGCCTTCGCCCTGTTACGGCCCGCCAACGCGCAGGTCTCCATCGGGGTCAACATCGGTACACCCGAAGTCGCCATGTCTGTCGGCTTCGCCCCGCCCCCGCTTCCGGTATACGACCAGCCCGAATGCCCCGGCGAAGGATATCTCTGGACCCCCGGCTACTGGGCCTGGGACGACGACAGCGCCGATTACTATTGGGTTCCCGGAACCTGGGTGATGGCTCCTCGGCCCGGCCTGCTCTGGACCCCCGCGTATTGGGGTTATGAGCGCGGCGCCTACGGCTTCCATCAGGGCTACTGGGGCACCGAAGTCGGATTCTACGGCGGCATCAATTATGGCTTCGGCTACACCGGACAAGGATTCTACGGCGGCCGCTGGCAGAACAACCGGTTCATGTATAACGCCGCCGTCGTCAACGTCAACCGGACGGTCATTCGCAACGTGTACGTCGACAAGACCGTCATCGTGAACAACCGCAACGTCACCCGCGTCAGCTTCAATGGCGGCAATGGCGGCATCCAGGCACGGCCAACTCAGCGGGAGGAACGGGTCGCGCACATGCAGCACGTCCCGCCCGCGCGAGCCCAACTCGAGAACCGGCAGGCTGCGCGCAGCAATCCGCAGTTCCGCGCCTCGGCGAACGGCGGCAAGCCACCTGTGGCCGCAACTGCGAAACCCGGCGACTTCAAGGGTCCGCACGTAGTGCAGGCCAAGGCTCCCGGCGGCGAATGGCATCCGCCAGCCAACCGTAAGGAAGCCGCGCATGCCAATGGAGCGCACCCAGCCGAAAACGCCAGGCCCGGCGAGAACAACCGGCCTGGTAACGCCAACGCCCGCCCCGGCGAAAATGCAAATCGCCCCAATAACAACAACGCCCATCCGGGAGATAACAAGCGGCCCGGTGAAAACGCCAACCGCGAGAACAATCGCCCCGGCCAGAACGCCCGTCCGGGAGACAATAAGCAGCCCGGTCAAATGGCCCGTCCGCAGAACAACGCACGGCCCGGCGACAACAATCGCCCCGGTGAAAACGCCAATCGCGAGAACAATCGCCCCGGCCAGAACGCCCGGCCCGGCGAAAACAAGCAGCCTGGTGAAATAGCCCGTCCGCAGAACAACGCACGCCCCGGCGACATGAATCGCCCTGGTGAAAACGCCAACCGCGAGAACAATCGTCCCGGCCAGAACGCCCGGCCCGGCGAAAACCAGCGCCCTGGAGCGAATCCCAGGCCGCAGGAAAATGCCAACCGCGGCTCACATGCTCGCCCCAGTGAGAATGCTCATCCCGGCGACAATGCCGCTCGCCCCAGCCAGAATGCCCGTCCGGGAGAGAACGCACACCCGGGTCAGGTAACCCGGCCCAACGAAAACCGGCAGCAAGCCAGGCCGGAACAACAACGTCCCAAGGACCAGCCGCGCGCTGAAAAACAACAGCGCAACCCTGACCAGAAACAGAAGCCCAAGGACAAGCCGCCCCAGCCAGAGCAGTAGCTGACCGAGGCTGCAACTCTATTTCGCAACACCCGACCGGACCGCTGAAACCCCCGAAAAATGGGCGTTTCAGCGGTTCTTTCTTTTGTCGGATCAGAGGCTGAGTCCGCCGTCGACTACGAGGATCTGCCCGGTGATGAACTCGGGAGCGCTTGCGAAGAACAGCACCGCGCGCGCCACGTCTTCCGCCGTTCCATTGCGCCCCATCGGCGTCTTCGCGGCAAAATGCTCCCCGCTTTCGGCCTCGTCGCGATCCATTGCAATGAACCCGGGAGCCACGCAATTCACCGCCACTTGCGGCGCGAATGCCTTGGCCTGCGCCTGCGTGAGCATGTGCAGCGCGGCCTTCGAGGCGCAGTAATGCGCGTGGCTTGCCCACGCGCGGATTCCGCCCAGCGATCCCAGGTGGACGATGCGCCCCCCGGCCGCCCGCAGATGCGGCAGCGCCTCGCGCGAGACCAGGAACGGCCCGCGCGCGTTGGTCTCGAACACCTCATCCCACTGCTCGAGGGTGATCTCGGGCAGCGCCACCTTCTGAAACACTCCCGCGTTGTTCACCAGGATGTCGAGGCGCCCGTGCTCCGCCATCACAGCGGCAATCGCGTCACGTACCGACTCCTCGGAGCGGACGTTGCACTCGACAGCAAAGCCGCGCCGGCCCAACTGCTCAATGGCATCGACGGTCTCGACTGCATCATCGGCCGAGTGACGAAATGTAAGGGTGACGTCCGCTCCCGCACGGGCCAGCTCCAGCGCGATCGCCTGCCCCAGACGCTTCGCGCCGCCGGTGACCAACGCCGATTTACCTGAAAGTGAGTTCACAGTTCGATGTTCACAGCCGATAGTTGTCAATTCTCACTTGTCGGTGGTCAGTCGCCGGCTTGCCCCTGCCGTACACCGGCCGAGAATCTTCACTGATAACTGAAAACTGACAACTGAAAACTTTCACTGCGGCTTGGAGCTGTCGGCAGGCTTGCTGTTGCTGTTCTCGTCCTTTTTTTCCTGCTCGGTGCTCTGCGGCTGATTCTGAGCCGCGTTCGAATGCGCTTTGTAAATGGAGTACTGCGCGCCGGGGCGCTTCATGCGGACCTCGATCGACATGTCGTTCGAGTCCACGTTGTAATCGCCGCCATAGGTCTGGTAGCCCTTGGCGATGATCTGCAGGCGCACCGTTTCGCCCATCGGAACAACATCGATCAGTGCTTTGCCGTCCTCGTTCGATTTGAGCTCCATGTTGCCCGGATCCTTCAGGGTGTGAAAGATCACCGAAGCATTTTCGATGGGCTTGCCGTTGAAGTCCTTTAAGACCGTGACCTGGATTTTGGAGGTAGGCGGTGGCGGCTTGTACTTCCGGCCGCGCTTTTCCTGGGCCGACAACGAGCACGCGATGACCAGGCCTAAGACGGCCAGCAGCACTGCAGATGGGAAGAGAAAACGGCGCATGGAGAACATTGTATCTGTTCGCTTGGACGGCTGCCGAGGAGCGAGGTGAGTCCGCATGGATGGGCAAAACAGGGCCAGCCAAGCCGTCATGACCTCCATTCCCGCTCGTTGTGGAACTGCAAAGCATAAAACGTGAGCACGATTAACTCATATTTCCCCCGAGACACTTGACAAGCCCTGTCAGATTCCCTATCGTTAGCAACTGGAAGGTGAGAGTGCTAGCACACTCCCGGGCCGGCTGCTTCCAGCCTGGTTCGGGCCGCACAAGCGGGTAGCGTTCCGTGATTTCAGTCGTAAATCCAAACTCAAATCCCGCGGCAGGTCTCTTTGGGTCTGTACGCGCGTGAAGGAGAAGCGAAGCAATGGCAGCAACGTCTGTAACGACCACCTTCACCCCGCTCCACGATCGCATTCTGGTCCGTCGCCTGGAAGAGGGCGAGACCATTCGTGGTGGAATCATCATCCCCGACAGCGCCAAGGAAAAGCCCCAGGAGGGTGAAGTCATTTCCGTCGGCAAGGGCAAGAGCAACGACGAAGGCAAGGTCTTCCCGCTCGACGTCAAGGCTGGCGACAAGATCCTGTTCGGCAAGTACTCCGGCACCGAAATCAAGATCGACGGCGAAGAGTTTCTTATCATGCGCGAGGAAGAAGTCCTCGGAATCATCAAGAAGTAGCAGCGCTGAAGTGCGGCTTCTAGCTTCTAGCTACCAGCTAAAGGCCCAAGACAACCAAGATCTTTGCTGCACAAGCAGCTAGAAGCTAGCGGCTAGAGGCTAGCAGCTAATAGGAGAAATCAATGGCAAAGCAGATTTTGCACGGTGAAGATTCCCGTCAGGCGATCCTGCGCGGCGTGAACACGCTGGCGGATGCAGTGAAGGCGACGCTCGGCCCCAAGGGCCGCAACGTTGTCATCGAGAAGAAGTTCGGTTCGCCCACCATCACCAAGGACGGCGTGACCGTAGCCAAGGAAATCGAGCTCAAGGACGCGCTCGAGAACGTCGGCGCCCAGCTCGTCAAGGAAGTCGCTTCCAAGACCAGTGACGTTGCCGGCGACGGCACCACCACCGCAACCGTTCTGGCCCAGGCCATCTTCCGCGAAGGCGTGAAGACCGTGGCCGCCGGCGCCAACCCGACCGCCCTCAAGCGCGGCATCGACAAGGCTGTTACCGCCATCATCGGCACGCGCGACAAGGACGGCAAGTGGACCACGGGTGGAGCGCTCGGCGAGCTGTCGAAGCCCGTTGACGAGGGTTCCGTGGCGCAGGTTGGCGCAATCTCGGCCAACGGCGACCAGGAGATCGGCGACATCATTGCCCACGCGGTGAAGGTTGTCGGCAAGGACGGCGTCATCACCATCGAAGAGTCGAAGACCATGCACACCGGTCTCGAGACCGTCGACGGCATGCAGTTTGATCGCGGTTATCTCAGCCCCTACTTCGTCACCGACGCAGAGCGCCTTGAAGTGGTGCTCGAAGATCCCTACGTCCTGATCTACGAAAAGAAGATCAGCGCCATGAAGGATCTGCTGCCCCTGCTCGAGCAGGTTGCCCGGGGCGGCAAGCCGCTCCTGATCATTGCCGAGGACGTGGAAGGCGAAGCGCTCGCGACCCTGGTGGTCAACAAGCTGCGCGGCACCCTGAACGTTGCGGCCGTCAAGGCTCCTGGCTTCGGCGATCGCCGCAAGGCCATCCTCGGCGACATCGCGATCCTCACCGGCGGCAAGGCCATCACTGAAGATCTCGGCATCAAGCTCGAGAGCGTCAAGCTCGAGGACCTGGGCCGTGCCAAGCGCATCACCATCGACAAGGACAACACCACCATCGTCGACGGCGCAGGCAAGACTGCCGACATCGATGGCCGTGTGAAGGAGATCCGCTCGCAGATCGACAAGACCACCTCCGATTACGACAAGGAAAAGCTGCAGGAGCGCCTGGCCAAGCTGGTGGGCGGCGTGGCCATCATCAAGGTGGGCGCGGCAACTGAGACCGAGCTGAAGGAGAAGAAGGCTCGCGTTGAAGATGCTCTGCATGCCACCCGCGCGGCAGTCGAGGAAGGCATCGTCCCGGGCGGCGGCGTGGCCCTGGTTCGCGCCACTCCCGCGGTGCAGGCCCTGATCAAGACGCTGGAAGGCGATGAGAAGATCGGTGCGCAGATCGTGCTCCGCTCGCTCGAAGAGCCCCTGCGCCAGATCGTCGCCAATGCCGGCGAAGAGGGCGCGGTGGTTGTCGCCAAGGTGCTCGAGTCGTCTGAGCCGCACTTCGGCTACAACGCGGCGACCGGCGTGTTCGAGGATCTGGTCAAGGCCGGCGTCATCGACCCCACCAAGGTGACCCGCACAGCCCTGCAGAACGCGGCTTCAATCGCCGGTTTGCTCCTCACCACCGAGGCGCTGATCTGCGAGATCCCCGAGCCCAAGGCGGCTCCGGCGGGCGGCGGCCACGGCGGCGGCATGGACGGCATGTACTAGCAGCACCTGCGGTGCGGCCAATTGCGCCTCCGGCGCCAACGCTGCCCGAACCAAAAAGGCCCTCAGCTTCGGCTGAGGGCCTTTTCACATGCTGGCAAACCTTCGTCCGGCAGGTCTGCAAACGGGGCACGACTTCACAGGCTTCGGAGAACCTCTGTCCGCGATCCAACGCGTAAGGGTGGGACTTCAGTCCCGCCGCCACCCGTCCAAACAAAGGGTTGGGCTTCAGCCCCTGAGGTTTTTTGCCTCGACCCCGTGGCTCTCCCGGGTTCTTCCGCAGCCTCTTTACCCCTGCTCAACTTCGCGCTCCGAAAAAGCGAGCTTTTTCCATAGCACCTGTGATGGCTGGCACAGCCAACAACCGCAATCCCGCACACAATCAACTCTCCAGTCATGGTGTGCCCGGCACAGCTCCGCCTTGCAATTCGCAGTTCCTCTCCCCCCAAACCTCTCCAGGATGTTTACCAGAAAATTAGCAGCAAAAATTTTTTCCAATGACGCATTGTTCGCCAAAAATTCGCCTCTGCGTGTTCATTACAAAAATAGTTAACTCGACTAGCCTTGTTCATTGCACTTTCGCCTGAACGCGAAAATTTAGCGAACAAAGAGCGAATGAATCACCTCCAGCAGAGCCCGTCTTTCGTAGCGAGATTACCTTTCAGTAAACAACTCCGCCCACCGATGGCTGAAGCTGTACACCGTACCGCCGGTCTCCTGACCGGCTGTAGTGCGGGTGTCCTCACCCGCACAAGTTCCTCTTCAAGTGCAGGCCTTTTTTGGACCTCGTCCATCCCGTACACTAGGCACGCCCATTCTCGGCACAAGAGAGAGGAGCGCAATGTTCGAACGCTATACCGAAAAGGCGCGCCGAGTCATATTTTTCGCGCGCTATGAAGCCAGCCAGTTCGGTTGCCCCTACATTGAAACCGAGCATCTTCTTCTCGGCGTGCTCCGCGAAGACAAAGCCCTCACCAACCGCTTTTTGCGCTCGCACAACGCGGTTGAGTCGATCCGCAAGCAGGTTGAGGCGCATACCGTGGTGCGCGAGAAGGTCGCCACCAGCGTTGATCTGCCGCTTTCGAACGAATCGAAGCGCGTGCTGGCCTACGCTGCCGAAGAAGCCGAGCGCCTCAGCGATAAGCACATTGGCGCGGAGCATTTGTTTCTCGGCCTGCTCCGCGAAGAAAAGTGTTTTGCCACGGAGCTGCTCAAGGAGCGCGGGATCGAACTGAAGACAGTTCGCGAAGAGCTCGCGAAGGCTCCCCATCACGGGGAAGAAACGCCGGCCGCCGACGCTTCCGAAGCACCCGGCATCCGCGATCTAACGCGGGCAGCCCTGGAAGGTCAGCTTGAAGCAGTGCTTGGAAGGGACGTGGAGATCGATGCCGTCATCGACATCCTCAGCAGGTTTCGCAACGGCAATCCGGTGCTCGTAGGCGAACCCGGAGCGGGCAGGAAATCGATCGTAAAGGCTGTGGCGCAGCGAATTGCGGAGGGTTCAACTCCGCCGCAGCTCACTGGAAAGCAGCTGGTAGCCTTTGATACGCACCTGGGCGGCAGTCAGGCGGGCGGGCGCGCCGCACCGACCATTGCCGATGAATCTGGCGCCATCGTGTTTGTGGGCGATCTCCGTTCTTTGCTCCGGGTGGGACTCGGCCTCAACCGCGCGGGTGGGTCTCTCCGGCCCTCACCGCTCCAGGGCCAGGTCCGCTGCATCGCCACCAGTACGCCGAGCGACTACCAGGAGTGCCTGCATGAGGCCCCCTGGCTGAGAGATGTTTTTCGCCCAGTCTTCATTCACCCGCTCGACAAGCACCAGGCGCTCAGTGTCCTCGATGCGCGCAAGGCGCAATACGAACAGTTTCACGAGGTAAGCTATTCCGAGGAAGCGCTCAAGTGCGCGGTCGAATCCGCCGGCCGTTACCTGCCCGATCATGCCCTTCCCGGCAAGGCGCTCGAACTGCTGGATGCGGCCGCCGTACGGCTGAAGCAGCAACAGGGGGCCCTGCCCGACGAAGTAATGGACGTTGAAAAAAGGCTGCGGTTCATCACCCATCGCATGGACTCTGCGATCGCCAATCACGAGTTCGAGAAGGCGAAGTTTTACTCGGATGAGGAAAAGAAAGAGCGCGAAAACCTGCGCGTGGCTCGCGAAAAGCACCAGGTCGGCGAAGCGCACTCGATAACCGTCCGGCGGGAGGACATCGAAGCCGTGATTGCCAGTTGGTCGGAGTACCCTTTTCAGCCTTGAGACGTGCTGCTCCCAGCCGAGTGCCCCATGTCTAGAACGCGCTCCAAGCCCAATAATGTTAATGCGTTGAGAATTGCGATGAAAGTTTTGTGCTAATTTTGTGCTTCAAAGGTCATGCCGATTTCGAATCCCAGAAGTATTGCGCCCAGTGCATCAGTGGTTGATCGGAGTTGGTATAGAAAGCTCTGTTGATAATCTATTGACGAGCTTCCGAACTGCATCCCAGTCCGTCTTAGACCGCCGTTTTCTCAAATCGCCGATCCAATTAGATCGTTGCCGCTGTTCACTAACCAATAGCGGGACATCGAGCTTGCAATCTGTACGATGCCAGCCTGTCGTTGCGATTCTCTCAACTCGTTCTTCTGTTTTCGCGAGGACCTCTTCAAAGAAAGAATATGCTGCAGATTCAAACTGTTCTGCAGCGACTGTGAATTGTCCTTGGGGCAAACACCATCTGTGTATGGCGCTTTCACCGTGAATCCTCCAGCGGAAGTGAACGTCATCTTTAACGCGCCAGAAACAGAAGTTCGGCCCATCGACTAAGTAGGCCGTATCGAATGATCGTTGACCGTACCAATCCGTCGCATCCCAAAAGATCTCGTACAATTTCTTCCCTTCGTCAGATTCGTCGAGAGAGTTCAGTTGCACTTCAACGGATTCCATCCAACCGCCATCTGAAATGAGAGCTGCAATTTCTGCAGGAACAGGCTCAATTGCACTTGGAAGCACGCATTGAAGATCCTCGAAGATCCGCGCAATTTGGTAATCAACGTAGGGCGAGCCGCTGCCCCACTCACGTATCTGCTGGTCGGTGTATCGCAAAGCCTCGCCTAAGGGGGTCGAAATCCAATAGTGTCCCGAGGTAAGGCCAAACCAATGCAGTCCCCTATCATCGCCCTTTCCCCAAGGCGCAATA
>Ga0070684_100001503_pt1 | contig 16836 bp, 13 predicted proteins | sample KBSC723LmetaG_FD_65653 | JGI IMG/M metagenome (GOLD analysis project Ga0070684, IMG submission 65653) | Corn rhizosphere microbial communities from Kellogg Biological Station, Michigan, USA - KBS C7.2-3L metaG | ecosystem: Host-associated > Plants > Roots > Rhizosphere ...
AGGATTCGGCCGAGGCCGGTACCGGCGCGGGTGTGGACGGCGCTGGCGGCGCGGAACCGGGCGCGGCCGTGAGCGGCGCCGCCGCATCCCGGGCGGGCGCCGTTCGGGCGGCGGGCGCCGTATGGGCGGCGGGCAGCGTTTGGGCGGCGGGCGGCGGCGGCTGCTCGGGTCCGGCGGACGACCCCGCCGGCTGCGCCTCGCCGGGCCGCGCCAGCGCGGCCAGGTCCCAGATCCCCGGCGCCCGCTGCTCGGGAGCATCACCCATGTCGACCTCCCGGGCCTCGTACCTGTCGGGCGCGACCCTCGCGCCGGTCCCAACGGAATCTGACGGACGGCCTCAGGCGCCGCTACGGCGGCCGCCGTGACGGGATCGCCGGCGCGGTAGGCGTGCCGTCCGTCAGGCGCAAGTAGTCCGTCACGAGGAGAACACCTGTTGTGGCCCTGGGTAGCCCGGGGCGCGACGAACGGTCAGAGTGCGTTCCCCCGTGCGCACGACTCAGGTTCCGCGGTACCAGAGTTGGCCTACGCTGGTCGGAACATCGGCGCGAAGGGAGCCGCCATGGGCCGGACCCCGCCGCCGGAGCGACCAGGGGATCTGTCACCCGCGCAGCAGGCGCAGCTGCGCGCTCTGCTGATCGAGGCGTTGCGCCACTCGTACGCCGAGGCGGCCGCGCGCGGCGCCGACAAGGAGGCCCTCGCCCTGGACATCGAGCGGCGGCGCCGGGCGCTGGCCGACGAGCTCTCAGGCCGGCTGGACGAGGCGGCCGACGCCGTCCTCGCCGAGGACACCGAGCACGCTCCGGACGATCCGCGCGCGCTCTGAGGGGTTGCGCAGCAACGTCGACACCCGCTCGTCGTACCCGGGCCCGGCGTGCGGCGGCCGGTCGATGTCGTCCGCCGCCCGGGTCGCGCCGAACACGACACCGATGACCTCGACCACCACCCGGTTCGCGTCCTCGCCCCGCCTCAGCCGCTCCTGGATCGCCAACACCGCGCCGTCCGCCAACTCGCTGAGGCGGGCGTCGTCGACCTGGCACGGGTGGGTCAGCAGCAGCGGCGGTGGCTCCACTGTGGACACTGCCACCACCGGCGCCTGCTTGTACCCGAGGGGCCGCTCGACATGGTCGGCGTACCACTTGCCGCGGCTGGCCATGACGGCCAGTACCCTGTCGACGTCCCGTTGCACGGCCGCCTGCTCGCAGCCGGTCCAGTCGCCGGTGACGGCGAACCGGCGCTGTACCCAGGAGTCCAGCGGCCACAGCTGCGCGCCCGCGGCGTTCGGTATCCCGACCCAGGTGAGGATCTGCAGGGCCAGGTCCTCCAGCCACGGGTCGTGGTCGAGTCCATCGGACAGCCAGCGCGGCAACCGTGGCCGCTGTAGCGCGCCCCGCCTGCCTCGCGCCCGGCGATGACCGTCGACCGTCGCGGCCGTCAGCCGGCTGGCGATCCACGCCTCCAGTACCCTGATCGGGCGGTCCGCGTGCGTCAGCAGGTCGTCGACGACCGCCTCGACGTCGTCCTCGAAGCGGTCCAGGCACTCGTCCGCGAGGCGGTGGACCGAACTGGCGCAGGCATGGTGCCCGCGGCGCCGCTCCATGACCCTGGTCAGCCGCTGGAAGACCACCGGCCACGCCACCGCGTAGGCGGCGGCGACCAGGGCGCTGCGCTGCCGCGCGGGGACCTCCCGCACGGAGGTGGCGAGGAGACCGGTACCGGCAAGTTCCCGCAACAACGCGACCGCGTCCGCGGCCTGATGCTGGCTTCCCGGCGGGACGGAGTCGACCGCGATGTCGAGGGCCACCGATTCGTTGTGGTTCTTGGGCACCGCAGGCTCCCTCCCGTGTGTCAGCGAGGCTGAGCCCGCGTGATCACCAGTTGGTCCGTCAAGCGCATCAACGAGTGCAAGTTTGGCATCTTCAGGAGAGGGCGATACTACACGTTCGGTTGGTCGTCTCTATTCGGATGATGCGATGGGGCACCGGTGGGACAACGCCACTGTGCGGATGGGAGGACGCCGCGCCGGGTGGCGGCGACAGGTGTTCGGCCGCGGGATACCGGGCAGGGGTTCGCCCGCTGTTGCTTTCGGTTCAGTGACGCGGTCGAGATGCTTTACCCGGCAAGGTGATTCGCCGGCCGATGTCAGCGTCACCGCCCACCCGGCCACGGGGACCGAGCGGTCGGGCCGAAGCTGTACTGGCCAGGCAATGGCCACTGTCGCGCATTGGCCACCTCCACGGAATCGATAGCCGTGGGGGCGACACGTATGGATCACGCTTCGTTCGACCGGCGAGGATTTCGTCCGTCAGTACCGGACCACACCCACCGATCGAACCACGGACCAGGGGGCCGGAGCCGACCTGGGGTAGGTCGGGGCCCGCCTAGGGGTGGCGGCCACCCTAGAGATAGGTACTTCGCCCAATGCGGTGGCCCGGCCAGCAGCGGGACGCTGTGGGCAATCCAGCGCAGCGCGGCAGCCACCCCCCGCGGACCTCCGCGCGGCGCCTCACCACAACTCCGGAATCTGAAGGGAGTGCGCTGTGCCCGGCGCGAACGCACTCATCACTCCACCGCGGCAGCGGCCGTCCGGCGACGCTGCCGAACTTGTCCGCCAGCTGGCCCGCGAAGGTACCCTCACAGACCGCTTCATGACCGGCTCGCCCACCGAACGCGCCCGGCTCAGCAGCGGCGCCTACGCCATCGCCTGGCTGGTCACGTTCGAGGGGTTGACCCGCCGACTGGAGTTCCGCCGCGGCCATCCCCGCTGTGCCGCCGGCATCCGGTACATGGCACCCGAGTGCTTCGACCGGTTCCAGGACGACGTCGAGGCCGTCCTCGACGACCTGTTCCGGCGCGCCAAGGTACCGATCCACCACCTCGAGGGCTGGATCGCCGGCCGGCTCCTCGCCGCCGCCACCGACGGCCATCGACGCCGCCGGGGCGCCCGGGGCGCGCAGCAACGGCCCCGGCTGCCCAGGTGGCTGGCGCAGACGCTGAACGACGACCCATGGCTCACGGTGTTGGCCCTCGAGGTGCTGGTGTGGGTCGGAGTCCCGGTCACCGCCGGTACCGGGCTCTGGCCCGTGGGCGCCTGGGCGCAGCGCCGCGCACTCGTCACAGGCGACCACGACGGCGAGGCCCGGACGGCGAGGGACGTCGAGACGGTACTCGACGCGATGCGGCGCCGGCCGAAGTGGTACGACCGGTACGTGGAGCGGCCCCTGGGTCGCAAGCAGGCGCCGGTGATGCCGGCGGACGGGGCGGACCCGGGACTGCCCCGGGCGGGCCGGTACCCGACCCCCGCCGAGCGGCCCGAGTCGGACGACGCGCGCCTGCTCGATCTGGCCGCCCTCGCCATCGCGGCGATCCGGGACGGCCTGCGGCACGGCGAGGAGCCGGCCGCCGTCGTGGTCAACGTGCTGTCCAAGGCGTTCGGCCCGGGTACCGGCGTGGAGGACATGGACCGCGCGCCGGGCGAGGGCTCGGTCGCCGATCAGCGGGTGGCCGCGCTCCTCGCGGACCCCACGTCGATCGACCGGCTCGTCGCGCAGGTCCTGGACATCCTCGCGACCGGCGACCGCCACGTGCCGCCCGGACCCTGAACGGGCGGCACCTAGCTGTCGAGCGGTTGCGAGGCGCGCGGATGGCCCGGCGATGCCGGACCATCCGCGCTTCCTCACGCGGCCCTTGGAGCGTCGAGACGGGGAGCGTCGACGTCCACGACCTCGTAGGCGAAGGAGAAGTCCTGCGCCGGCTGCGTACCGGCGACCGGGTGCCGGCCTACCCCGAACCCCTCGCACGACAGCAGCGAGGTGCGGTACAGGCCGATGGTGTCATCGACCACTGTGGACAGTAGCTGGTACGCGGTGGTGACGATCACCGCGCAGGCGCCGAAGGCGGCGGCGGCGAGCGCGGCGTGCGGCGCGGTGACCGCGAGCGCGGCCATCGACGCCACGGCGCGCCGCACGTCATCGGAGTTCAGGCGCTCCCGCAGGAGATCGTTGAGCTCCAGGCTCTCGCGGCGGTCGCGCGACACCCACCAGGCGATGTCGAGGTAGTCAACGGCCGGGCCGTGGTACACGAGCAGGTTGTCCAGCGGAAGCCGGTCGCCGTCGCGGACGTTGTTGAAGCGCGCGGTGGCAGCCCGGTACACCGGGAGGTCCTCGCCTCCGCCGCTCAGTACCAGCGCATCCACCCGTACGTCGGCTCCGAGCAGCGCCCGGTTGCGGTGGACGACGAGCTCGCAGAGGCGTACCGCGACGTTGTGCGGCGCCGCATCCCGGGTGCGGGGCTGTAGCAGGCGCATCGACGGCTCCGGGCGCTCGTCCACCAGAAACCTGGCGGCCTCCCGGGCCGGCGCCGGTACCGCGCTGAGCTGGCCCTCCAGTCGCACCACCGCGTACCGTACCGCCTTACCGTCCACAGTGGACCAGTCCCTCGTACCGAAGCGCATCGCGGCCGCCATGGCGTCGCGCAGGGACGAGATGCTCCGGACGGTGAGGTCGGCGCCCTCGTGCGCGAACACGGACAGGTCCTCGCGGTCGTTGGTCACGATAACCAGCAGGGTCTCCGGCCGGGCGTCGGCGGTGGGCACGCCGGCAGGCCAGTACAGCTCGGTGCCCTTGAGCGGCCCGCCGTCGCGCTGACCCACGACGTACTCCTGCCCGCGCTGCAGCCGCAGGCCGGACTGGTCGGCGGCGGTGATGAGCCGGACCGCCCCGGACACGCCGAGGTTGAAGACGAAGAAGTACAGGTCCCGGTCGCCGTCGTTGCGCAGCTTCAGGTAGACCCGATCGCCGGCGTGCAGCAGCGCGCCGGAGGCGGGAAGCCGTTGCGGGACGCCGTCCACCACGCGGCCCCACTCCACGGTGAACGGCTCGGCCAACTCCTCGTCCGGGCCCGGGACCAGGCGCCGGAGGCCGGCCGTCCTCGCCAGCCGGCACAGATCGGCCACGATCCGGGTGACTCCGGCGTCGTCCGCTGGTACCGATACCAGCGGCTGCGTTCCTCCGTCCCACAGCGCCAGTTCGTCGCCGACCGCCACCGCCGCGAGCAGCGGATCGTTGTCCGGCGGGTCGTCCGGGCCCACCACGCGCAGGGTCGGTTCGGCGGCGACCGCCGCACGTACCCGCGCGACGAGCGGGCCGTCGCCGCGCACGCACACCTTGCCGCGCGCCGACGAGGTGACCAGCGGGTGCGCCTCCACCACGGCCGGAAGCGCCGCGTGTCCGTCGCACAGCTGCACGGCGGCCTCCACGCTGGCCCCGTCGGTGTGGCTCACCGTAGCCCGCGCGACCATCGTCTCCTCGTTCGCCTGCGGCGTACCGGGAAGCGTGATACCGAACTGGTCCCCGGGGCGCACGCCCAGCATGGCCGCGCCGGGCAGCGACACGCGGTCGGGCAACAGGTGCACGACCGTGAAGGTCCGGCCGGTACGCGCCTGCTCGACATCGAACAGCAGCCGCCGAGACGGCCCCTCGACCTCGGGCCGTTGGCCGGGAGCCAGCTCCTCGACCCGGCTGCGGATCCGCTGGATCAGTGCCGTCCAGTCGACCCTCGCGGTGCCGAGCTCCTCCAGCGCGACGCGCAGCGAGTCGGTGGCCACGCCGGCCTGCAGCCGTTGGCTGTTCGTGTACTCGTACGCCGACTCCCACGGTGCGCACGCCACCAGCCGTACCGCGTAAGGGTTGGAGACGGTGTCCGGCACGTCGACGGGGAGCCCCACGGAGCGCAGCATCGCGTTGTGCTCGCTGACGTCCAGGTAGGTCGGGTGGGGAAGGGCGCGCACGCGCAGGTCGACCTGGCGCGACATGTGCGCCGCGTGGCAGCAGTCCAGGATCACCGTGGCGTTGCGGGTACGCCCGGTCAACCGGGTCAGCAGGACCGACAGCTCGATGTCGGTGATGCCACGGAAGTCGCCCGGGCGCGAGTCGTCGTAGTCGGTGGGCACGATGAACTGGATGTCGGGTCGCGGGTCGCCGTCACCGGGGAGAATCCGTGCCAGGCCGCCGTGGCCGCTGTAGTAGACAACAGCCGCGTCGCCGTGTACCACGCCGGCGATCAGGCGCTCGTACCCGTCGAGGATGCCCTCCCGCGTCGCGTTCGCGCCGGTGCGGCTGTCGACGTCGAATCCCCGCTGGGTGAGCAGCGCGGTCATCGTGGCCACGTCGTTGTGTACTCCGGCGAGCCCGCCCGTTTCGGAGCCGATGACCAGTGCCTTGCGCATGACGAGGTCCCTCCCGTTTGACGGTGTTGTGTCTACAGTGGAGCTGCCGGGACTTCCGGACCGCGTGCGGCGCACGCGGTCGCGGAAGGTCTCCGGCTACGACATTTCGCCCGGCCTGGGGCCGCCCTCGCCCAGATCGACGACGACCACATCGACCGTGGCGCCGTTGAGGAACAGCGTCATCCGCGTGCCGTCCTTCTCGACGACAGGTACCTCGACCGTGGTCTTGTCCGCCAGCGCCTGCCGGAGCTGGGCCGCGATCGTCGCGATGTCCTTGCCGGCGCCCTCGTCCAGGGCGTAGTCGAAGCGGCCGGCGCGGATTATCTTGTCTCCGTTCACTCGTCCACTCACCTCCTTCGTCATGTCTCTGACGGACACGGCGGGTGGGGACGGATCCGGGACCCTAGCCGGAGCCGCCGCCGTCGAGCAGGCCCAGGTCGCGGGCCTTCGCGGCCGCCTGGCCGCGGCTGGTCACCTCGAGCTTGTGCAGGATGTTGGAGACGTGGACCTCGGCGGTCTTCTTCGTGACGTACAGCCGTGCGGCGATCTGCTGGTTGCTGCATCCCTCGCAGACCAGCGCGAGGACCTGACGCTCCCGGGAGGTCAGGTGGAACGGGTCGTCGACCGGGGCGGCCGGGGCGGGCTGGCCGGCCTCCTCGTCCTCCAGGGACAGCCGGGCGTGAATGGCGAGCGCCCGGAGCTCCTCGACGAGCGCCCCGGCCTTCAACCGCGTGGCGAGCCGGTAAGCGTCCCGGGCCGCCGTCCGCGCCTCCTCCGTCCATCCGGCACGTGCCGCGGCCTCGGCCTGCCGCCAGCGCGCGTACGCCGTCGGGTACGGCCGGCCGAGCGCCTCCCATGCCTGCGCGGTCTGCGACCACCGGGGTTCCCGGCCGCCCTCCCCGATCCGGTCGCGTTCGGCCTGACACTGCAGGAGCAGCGCGGTGACGTCGGGCAGTACCGGTTCGCTGGCCGGGCCCCGGTGGTCGGAGAGGTTCGCGGTCAGATCGTCCACAATGGACTCGACCGCCGCCAGGTCGGGTCCTCCGGTCCCGGGCCGCGAGGACAGCCGCAGCCACTGGTCGGCCGCGTTGCGCATGCCGAGCGCGCAGAGCTTGAGCAGGGCGACCCGGTCCTCGGTACCGTCCAGCGCGCGCAGCCCGTCGGCCACCGCGTCCCGGGCCGCCTCGTACCGGCGGCGCCAGATGGCCGCCTCGGCGGTGTACGCGTACAGGGAGCCGACGAACTGGGGCTGCCGTACCGACTCGCCCGCCGCGCGCACGGCCGCCAGCAACTCGTCCACGGCGTCGAACTCGCCGCGGCCGACCGCGATCTCCGCGAGCGTCAGGCGTGGGAACAGGCTCTCCGCCATCGACCGGTCGCGCAGCAGGTTGCCGATGATGTCGCTCGCGTCGTCCCAGCGGCCGAGCTGCACCAGCGCGGCGCAGGCGTTGTTGGCCAGCACACTGCCGCCGCGCGAATGGTCCAGTCCGGTCTGCCCGGCCCGGGTCAGCCCCTCCAGGGCCACCGCGACCGACTCCTCCAGCCGCCCGGCGTTCTCCAGCGCGAACGCGAGGTTCCCGTACGCCCGGAACAGGTCCTCCAGCTGGCCTCCCGCGTCCGCCCGGCGCACGGCCTCGCGTAGAGTCTCCACCCCGGCCTCGGTCTCGCCCTGCATGGTCAGCGCCAGCCCGACGATATCCAGCGCCCGCCCCTCCTCCGCGCCCGCGCCAACCGACTGGGCCAGCTCGAGCGCGTCCTGGCCGAGCTTCAGCCCGACCGCGAAACGGCCCTGATGCACGTGCGTCGAGGCCTGCGCGACGAGTATCCGCGCCGTCGCGGCCGAGGGCGGCGCGCCCGCGAGCAGCTGGGCCGCCTGCGCGTACGCCCGCTCGGATCCGCCGCGGTCCCCGGCGTCCCACAGGTAGCTGCCCAGCCGCTCGTACATCTCGCCGGCCGTGGCGGGCTGCCGCGCCGCGTCCACCGTCGACACCGCGTCGCGGGCCAGCTCGACGGCGCGGTCGATCCGGCCAGCCCACCGGGCGGCGTCGGCGGCGCGTACGAGCAGCCGCGGCTTGGGCAGCCCGGCGATCTGCTCCGCGTCGTCCAGCCGCGGCCACACCGCCAGCGCGCGACCATACTGCTGCTCGGCCTCGCGGAAGGCGAGCAGCCGCATCGCCTGATCCCCGGCGTGGACCGCCGCCGCCAGCGCCCGCGGGTACTCGCGGGCCTCGTACCAGTGGTACGACAGCTCCGCCGCGACGGTCAGCTCCTCCGCGTAGCTCAGCCGGCTGTCGGCGGCTAGCGCGAGCGCGATCGACCGGTGCAGTTGCAACCGTTCACCCGGCAGCAGTTCCTGGTGCACCACCTCCCGCAGCAGCGCGTGCCGGAACACGTAGGTGTCCTCGCCGGGATCGACGACCAGCATCTGGCTGTCCACGCACTCCCGCAGGGCGGCCAGCAGCTGGCGTCGCGGCAGCTCGCACACCGTGTCGAGCAGTCGGTGGCTGACCCGCCGACCGGCCGTGGCGGCCACCCGCATCACGTCCTGGGCGTCCTGGCCCAGCAGCTCGTAGCGGGACAGCACCAGGTCGCGTACGGACCCGGGTGGCCGCACCGGGCCGGTACGGACGACCGGAGCCAGGGCGCCGGCCGCCAGCAGCTCCTCGACGAAGAACGCGTTGCCGTCCGACAGCTCGAAGGCGCGCTCCACCAGGTCGTGGGTGGTCTCCAGGTCGGTCGCGCCACGCAGGAACTGCTTCAACTCACCCCGGTCGAAGCGCCGGATCTCGATCTGCTGTACCCGGCGCGCGAGGTCCAGCTCGGCCACGAGGACCCGCAGCGGGTGGCGCGGCGTCAGATCGTTGGTACGGTACGTGCCGACCTCCAGCAGCCGTTCGTCGCTCTGCGCCCGGCTGAGGTAGGCCAGAAGGTCCAATGTGGACGGATCGGCCCACTGGAGATCCTCCAGTACGAGCACCACCGGCCCGCCGTCGCCCAGGTGCTCAAGCAGCCGCAGCACCGCGCCGAACACGCGCGACTGTGCGGCCAGGACCGGAGCCGCCGGCCGCGTCACTCCGGCCGGATCGGTGAAGTCCGAGATGAGGCTCGCCAGGTCCGCGTGGCCCGGTCCGGCCAGGTCCCGCACCCGCTCCTGTCCCACCTCGCGAACCAGCCGGCGTAGCGCGTCGATCAGCGGCGCGTACGCCAGCTCGCCGGTGCCCAGCGCGATACACGAGCCGGTGAGCACCCGGGCGCCGGACTCCCGCGCCCGGCGACCGAACTCGGCCAGCAGCCGGCTCTTGCCCACCCCGGCCTCGCCACGCACGATCAGCGTCGCCGGTTTGCCGTTGGCGGCCTCGCGGAGCAACTCGATGAGTCGATCGAGCTCGTTCTGTCGGCCAATGAACAACGGGCTGCGGGAGGCGTGCCCCGGGGGCGGCGAGCCGGTACGCATGCTGCCATCTTCGCCTGTCCGCACCGTCCGGTACCACCCGGGCATCGCGTCCGTCTTCTACAGCCGGACCGGGCGGGCCATCAACACGTTCGACTTGTCCGTCAGAGCCATGCGGAGGTGAGGAAAATGGCTCGCCTGTTCCTCTGGTTCCTGCGTACCTATCTGCGGCTGGCCTGGTTCCTGCTGGCGGTCGTCCCGGGTGACCTGCTGATGCGGGCCCACCAGCAAGCCCTGCACCGGCGCCGGCACCCGTCCTCCGGGCTGCTGCCTCCCGTGGCCTACCGCGTGGCCGGGTTCGCGCTCACGGTGCTCTTCTTCAGCGGTATCAGCGGCATCCTCGCCCTGTTCGGCAATGGAGGCGCACGTTGACAAAGAGGCAGGATGTCGATGTACGGATCACCAAGTACACCGTCTCCATCGGCGCGCAGACCTACCAGCTGCGCCACATCGCCCGGGTACAGCGCTGGGAGCTGCGGCCGGCGTACGGGATGCTCGCCTCCCGGTACCTTCGGCGCGGGGTCGGGATGCTGGTGGCGCTGGTCATCGCCAACGCGTTCCTGGTCGCCGCGCACACGCCGGTACCGCTGCTGCAGGTCGTCGATGTGCTCGCGGCGTGCGCGATCCTCGCCGTCACGGGCCTCGGGTTCGCCCGGGCCGTCGCCGTCCGCCGGCGCCACGTGCTGCTGGTGGAGACGACCGGGCGCCCGATCGGCGCCCTGTCCAGCGACAAGCGGGAAACGATCGACAACCTGGTCGCGGAGATAACCGACGCGATGGAGAACCCTCCGGACAGCCCGAGGGTGATCCATGTCGGCAACGTGATCCTGGGCGACCAGATCAACCAGACGGGCGACAACAACACCGGTAAGCGGGAGGTGAACTTCGGTGGGTGACTACATCAACGGCGACGAGATCATTATGTACGGCAACGAGAACACGGGAAAGGTGGTGAACAACTACCCGTTGGCCGCACCCGCGCCCACGCCGCGCAAACCGGCGCGGACGGTGCTGCTGCTGATGTCCAATCCTGGCCCGACGCCGCCGCTACAGCTCGGTGAGGAGTGGCGAGCCATCTATCGCGCGATCCATTCCGCGCGCGACCGTGACCAGTTGGAGCTGCGGTACGCACCCGCGCTGCGCCGGGCCGATCTGCAGCCCGCGCTGCTGGATCACGAGCCCGTCGTCGTCCACTTCGGCGGACACAACAGCCGCACGGCCGGCATCGTGCTCGCCGACGACTACGGCCGGCCGCGGGTGGTACCGCCGGCCGCGCTGGGCGAAGTGTTCGCCATCCTGGGCGCGTCGATCCGGTGCGTGGTGCTCAACGCGTGCTACACCAAGGACCAGGCGCACGCGATCGCCGCGCATGTGCCGTGCGTCGTCGGCATGTCCACGCCGGTACTGGACCACGTGGCCATCGAGTTCGCCACCGGCTTCTACCACGCCCTCGCCAACGGCCAGTCCGTCGCCGACGCGTTCCGGTTGGGCCGCAACGAGTTGGCCATCCACGAACTGCGCGCACACGACCCGGTACTGGTAGCCGCCCCCGGGGTCGCGGAAAACACCTTCGTCACCCTGTCCCGGTAGGTCGTCGACTCCGGTCGCTGTCCGTCAGGTACCGGGCAGTTACTCAACGCACCGTTGATTGGAGAAGCCGGTGTCCGAAGAGATCGCCCGCAACGAGGGCCAGGTCGTCATGCCCTTCTACATCATCTGCGACGTGTCGGGTTCGATGTACGGCGACATGGCCGCGCTCAACTCCGGCCTGGCCCAACTGCGACAGGAAATCATGAAGGACCCGGTCGTCGACGACCTGGTCATGCTGAGCGTCATCGCCTTCAACCACGACGCCCGGACCGTAGTTCCGCTCACCGCGCCGACGGAGGTCTCGCTGCCGCAGCTGACCGCGGGCGGGGGTACCGGCTACGGCGCCGCGTTCCGCGAGTTCCACCGGGCCTTCGAGGAGGACAAGAAGCGGTTGAAGGGCGAGGGCAAGAGGGTGTTTCGGCCGTGCATCTTCTTCCTCTCCGACGGGGAACCCGGCGACACGGACTACCTGCGGACGTTCGACCAGCTGTTCAGCTACGACCGCGAGACGAAGCAGGGCAACGCCGCGTACCCGTACGTCACCACGTTCGGATTCCGGGACGCGACGCAACAGACGATGGAGGCCATCGCCTACCCGAGGTCCGGCGAACCCAACAAGCGCGGTCGCTGGTTCATCGCCAAGCAGGGCCACGCGGTGGACCAGTTGCTCAAGTCGATGGCCGGCGTGATTGGCCAATCGGTACTCAAGTCCGGGCAGAGCATCGGTTCGGGTACGCCGACGTTCAACCCCCCGACCGAGGTCGAGGGCATGGACGGCGGAGGCAGCTTTGTCGACTGAACCCACCGCCGATGTGGTGGCCATCGGCGACCCGGGCCGCGCCGCGGCCGAGGTGGGCCCGGGCGAACCGACGCGGTACCCCGACTCGGCCGACCACGAGCTGAGCGAGTGCGGGCTTCCGGGCGCGCGGGTACGGGCGGCGAGCGTACGCGGGCTGTTGCACCGGTACCGTTCGCAGCCACGGCAGGACCGGTTCTCCGTCGTGTACGACGGCGTCACCGCGACGCTCGTCGTCGTGGTGTGCGACGGCGTCGGCCAGTTCGCGCTGTCGCAGGAGGCGGCGGCCTTCGTGGCCGCCGATGCTCCCCGCGCGTACCTGGCCCACGAGGACTGGCCGCGCGCGATCGCCGAGGTGAACGGGCGGCTGCGGGAGTTCGTCGCGGACACGGCGACGCGACCGCACCTGGACGCGGTACCCGAGGGCGCGCGGATGGCCACGACGCTCGCCGCCGCCGCGATCTGCCTCGAACCGGGCCGGCGTAAGGCTTCGATCGCGTGGACCGACGACACGTCGGTGTGGTTGCTGGACTCCGGCGCCTGGACGAACCTGACCCCGGACCCGTCGGAGACCGACGACCCGGACGGCCTGCACACCGGGCGGGTACAGGCCCTGCCGAGCGAGGATCCGCGCGTCTTCACCACCGAGGTACCGGCCGAGGCCGGCGCGCTGTTCGTCCTCACGGACGGGGTCGGCGTGCCGCTTGCCGGATCCGCGCAGGTACGCCAGACGCTCGCATCCTGGTGGGACGCGCCACCGGACGTCTTCACGTTCGCGCGGCAGGTCGGCTTCGCGCGCAAGGGCCACCTCGACGACCGCACCGCGGTCGGGATCTGGTTCGAGCCGCTGTGATCCGCGTCGACAGGCGACAGCTCGGCCAGCTCACGAAGAAGCTCGGCGAGGGCGGCATGGCCACCGTGTGGCGGGTGGACACCCCGGTACCCAGGCTGCCCGACCCGTTGGCGTTCAAGGAGTTGCGGCCCGAGATCGTCGGCAACGCCCGGCGGGACATGCTCGCCGCGATGCGCGGGTCGGTCGAGCTGCGCGACGCATTCTCCCCCGCCGAGCTCGCCGAGTTGGACACGCTCACTGCCTGGCCCCTGGCGATGGTGGAGGAGCGCGGCGCTGATGTGGGCCTGCTCATGCGCCTCATCGACGACGGATTCTTCATCGACGCGAACCCACCCGACGGGGTACCGGGCCGGCGGGTGTTCGAATTCCAGTTGCTCGGCGCCTCCGACAAGCAGGTTCAGGCACTCGGGATCGACCGGTCGGAGGCGGACGACGACCTCGTCCGCCTCGCCCTCATGGCCCGGCTCGCCTACGTCGTCGAGATCGTCCACCGGCCGCGCGGCGGGCGCCGGCTGGTCTACGGCGACCTGAACCTGCGCAACGCGGCCGTCGCCGTCAACCCGCCGCGAATCCTGTTGATGGACTGCGACGGCGTCGCCGACGAGAGCGATCCGTCGCGGCTGCAACCGAACACGCCGTTCTTCGTACCGCCGGAGCTCATCACCAAGCAGCAGAAGCTGCAGGACCAGTCCACGGATGTCTACAAGCTGGGGCTGTGCGTCATCCGGGGACTCGCGGTGGGCCGGGGCGTCAGCCAGCTGAGCGACCCGGCGAGCCCCATGATGATTGCCGGGCTGCTGGACCGGGACGGCGTCGAGCTGTTCAAGCGCGCCGTGCACCGCGACCGCGCGAACCGGCCGACGGCCGAGGACATCAAGGACTATCTCGTCGGCCGGGTGCTGGCGCTGGCGCAGCCGGCACAGCTGCTTTCCGCGTCGTTGAGCCGTGCCGTGACCATCCGCGGCTCGGAGACGCTGGTGAGGTGGCGGCACCTGCACGCCACGAAGGTGCGCGTCCACGGGGTGAACGGCTTCGAGGTCACGGACATCGATCCCGACGCGCACCCGAACGGGTACGCGATCCGGCCCCCGACCGCCGGGCCCATCCACGTCGAGGTGAGCAACAAGCACGGCACCGACGAGCTCGTCGCTGGGCATCTCGACTACTACGACCCGCCCGCGTTCGACATCACCGAACAGTTGGGCGGCCTGCTCCCCCGGCTGGCGGCACCCGACCTGCCGCGCCTCGAGCCGCCGCGGGCCGTGGCGGAGCTGCCGCCGTACCCGATGGTCGGCACGGAGACCTACCCGGTACCGCGGGTCGAGTTCCCGTCCGTCGAGCCGTACCTCAACCTCGCGCCTCTGGTACCGGACACCTCGCTCGGCGCGGCCGGTCCGCGTGCCGCGATCTCCCGCACGCACAAGGAGGCCGACGAGGGCCTCGCGGCCGTCCTCGATGACGGCGTGGAGCAGTTACTCACGGCCGTACGCAAGAAGATCGAGCGCCTGACACCGTGAAGCGACGGCGCGCCTACTCGGGAGGAAGTTGACGATGCACGAGGTGGGTACGCTCCTCGCACGACTGGGCGGTGCGGACGTCGGAGTGTTGAACCAGGCGCCCAAGGAGAAGAGCCGGTACGTCGCGATGGCGATCGTCCTGCTCTCCACGGCCTTTCTCGCGGTGCTGTCGATGTCCTTCGCGATGATGGACGGCCTGCACGTCCACGGCGTAGGGGCCGTCCTGGTCGGCCTCGCCTGGGGCGGTGTGATCCTGAACCTGGACCGCCTGCTCATCCTGTCCCTCAAGCCACGCGCCGGCAAGTGGCGCCTGCTCCTGATGATCGCGCCGCGCATCGTCATGGCGGCGCTGTTGGGTCTGGTCATCGCCACGCCGTTGACGCTGCGGATATTTCAGCCCGAAATCATCGAGCAGATGGCGGCGGACAACATCGCCAGGGCCGAGCAGGGCACCGGCCTACTCAACAACGGAACCCAACAGGAGCAGCTCACCAAGCTGAACACGCAGATCCAGCAGTACGAGAACGTGCTCGCCGGGAACGTCACGTACAGCTCACCCAACCTGGAGCAGGCGCAGAAGGAACTCACCCAGGCGCAGACCGACAAGCAGGCGAAGGAGACCGCGTACGAGCAGGCCTACGACGCCTGGCGCTGCGAGCTGGACGGCGACCGCTGCAGCGGAGCCAGTGGCAAGCACGGCGACGGTCCGCGCGCCAAGTCCCTGAAGGTACAGGTCGACCTCGCGCAGGCCGACCTCAACGCGGCGACGAGCCTCGTCGACCAGAAGCAACAGAAACTCAACGCACAGCAGGAGGCGAACAAACACGACAGCGACGCGAAGCTGGCGGCCGCACAAGCCGAGGCGAACCGCGTGCTGCCGGACCTGCGCAAGCAACGCGACGCGCTGCAACAGACGATCGCCCAGCAGCGGGGCACCGTGGACAGCACCGCCGCGAGCGACAACGGGCTCCTCGCGCGGCTCGTCGCGCTGGACCATCTGGGTAAGAGCGACGGCTGGGCGCGCCTGGCCCACCTGCTCGTGGCCGGGCTGTTCTTCATGATCGAGCTGCTGCCGGTCGCCGTGAAGTCGCTGACGATCCTCGGACCGCAGACCCTTTACGACCAGGTCAACGATCTGGATGACAAGCGGGTGCTCGAGGACGCGGCCCAGAACCGGGGCCTCGTGCGCAGGCGCCGCAAGCGCAGTGAGGACAAGGCGATCGAGCTCGACGAGGACATGTACGAGCGGGAGCTCGCGCTCGGCAGGAAGGCCAACGAACGCGTCGCCGGAATCATGGAGACGATCCTCGACGACGCGCTGAACACCTGGAGCCGGCAGGTGGCGCGGCAACTGCACGAGCAGAGCCAACAGAACCAACCGGGTACCGGGCCGCCGGCCCTGCCGGGTAACGACATTCCGGCTCAACGGCGCGGATCCGCGGCGCTGGTGGCCGTTGCCAGGAAGCTCAACCTGCCGAGCTCGAAGAGGCACCGGCCGTGAACGAACCGGATCTGACGCCGTACTGGGCCGACGACGAGTGGACCGGCTTCCTGATCCAGCTGGTACCGGCGGCACGCCTGTCGGTGTCGACGCGGGAGCTGTACCGCCAGGTCAGCGCGCGCATCGAGACCGACGCGGTCCTCTACGACCTCGTCACCCTCGCCGCCATCCCGAACACCGCCGGCCGGGACGCGGACGACGAGCGCGTGGTGTGGGAGCTGCTGGTCGCCTCGATGGCGCCGGGCCACTTCTTCGCGCCCCGTGGTGTGTTCGCCGTCGTCGTCATGGGTGAGCGGGAGGCGGACATCGCGCCGGTACTCGACCGGTTGGAGGCCTCACCGCTCCTGGACCGGCTGAGGGTCTGGTTCATCCCGCTCCTGGTACGGGTCGACCCGCACACCCTGGGGCTGTCACAGGCCTCGGTCATGGCCGTCATGGACGTCGCCAGGAGGCTGATGACCTGGTACGAGCGGCAGCCGGACATCGCGGTCGCCGAGGCGGAGCACCTGTCGCAGCTGCGCTGGCTTCTCGATCAGGGCTACGCCCTGCCCCGGCAGCGGACCGGGACCGTCGCACCGGCGAGGGAACCCGCGCCATTGGAGGAGCGGCCGATACCCCGGCCCCGCCCGCGACAACCGCCCGCGCCCGAGGCACGCGCGCCCGCGCCCGAGGCGCCCGCGACACCGCAGCGGTCGCTCCGGGAGGCGGTCGTGCACACCGGCGCGGACATGGTCTTCGTACAGGAGCGGTCGCCGTGGCAGCGGCTGCGCGCGCCCGCGCCGACCGACGCCGGCTCGATACAACAGCTCGCCGGGGTGACCGAGCTGGTGTCGCTGGCGTACCTGGTATTCGTGCCCGACGACCAGAGCCAGTCCCGGGAGGTGACCAGGCGCCGCCTGGCAAGC
>Ga0070684_100001507_pt1 | contig 16819 bp, 15 predicted proteins | sample KBSC723LmetaG_FD_65653 | JGI IMG/M metagenome (GOLD analysis project Ga0070684, IMG submission 65653) | Corn rhizosphere microbial communities from Kellogg Biological Station, Michigan, USA - KBS C7.2-3L metaG | ecosystem: Host-associated > Plants > Roots > Rhizosphere ...
TGAGGATGCATTTTTTTCAACCACAGCGCACTTCACTCCATTCAAGTCTTCAAATTCATGATTTTTATTGATCGCCATATTAAATTTGATTTGCTGCTATCTCTACTTAACAAACTTTTTCACCACATAGTTCACATAGAAGCATAGGAGCACATAGTGCAATTCGTTTTCTAGGTACCCTAATGTGTCTTATGTGATTCAAAACATCCTGGTTGAGTAATGCGATAATCATTTTTGGATTTTAACATGTTCTACTCACAATCTTGGATTCGCTGGTTTGATTGGTTTATCAAAAGAATTCACACCGCGAGTTTTTAATTTTCTTCTAAACACCTTATCACCAGCGGAAACATACAATATATCGAAGTTGCCGCCACCGAAGCAAACATTCGATGCTTGTCCATTGGATGGCGGTATTGGAAGGATAGCCTCCACTCTCCCCAATTGATCAAGTATTTGAACACCTAAACGTGAAGCAACAAACATTCTTCCGGCGGTATCGCATCTTATTCCATCAGGCCATGCATTGTCTTCAGTATCGGGGGATTGCAACCAACCGTAACGCTGTTTATAGGAAAGGGTCCCGTCCTTTAGTATTTTATAGATCCAGACCCAATGCGTGGCAGATTCCGTCACATACAATTGAGTTTGATCCGGCGACAAAGTAACACCATTGGGAAATTTTGTTCCTTCATCGACTACAACTTTTTCACCGTTTGGCCGAATGAGATAAACTTTTCCCGGCCTTGTTACTCCATCAGGCGATGTTACATAGATATTTCCATTATTGGCAATAACAAGGTCATTGCCGGAAATACTGTCTGCGATCACTGATTCTTTTTCTTTCGAGTCATAACTTAAAATTTGTTTGGTTCCACCGGCAACCGTATATCTTTTTCCGTCAGGCCCGAAATAAGTACCGCTGGCCCTTTTTGCATCTGTACTCAGGCTGGTCAATTTCTTATTCACATCCACCTTGTAAGTTTTCGACGTAGGAATGTCCTGGTAAAAAACTTCACCATTGTTGTTTGCCGTTGTTCCTTCAGTAAACTGGTAACCTTGCCCAACCAATTCCCAATCTTCGCCAGGAATTAAAAGATTACTTAGAAAATCATTCTTAGAATTTCCTTTGACTACAGGCTTTGGCCAATCTTTCCAAAGCCAGCGCATTGCCTGTGGAAAAATAGCAGTTCCGTGACTTCCATTATGAGCGCCTTCGCCCCAAACATGATTCACTTCATAACCGGCAAAGGTCAATGAACGTTCCATGGTCTCATTTGCTTTCCACCAGTCACCCGCATAAATATTTAGATCATTACTGCCATCCTGTAAAAAAACCCGAATAGCTTTTGGCTCGTATTTACGAATCAATGTCGAGTAGCGGTCGCCGCCACGCAATCCAACGTAAGTGCCAATAGCGCTAAATACTCTCGAAAATTCTTCGGGGTGTTCCCACGCAACAGTAAAAGCACAAATCGCTCCACTACTGGATCCTCCGATGGCACGATCATTACCGCTCTTCGATAAGTGTATCTCACGTCCGTCACTGGTTTTTTGTTTTTCAACCTCGGGTAAGATTTCCGTGAGAATAAATCGGCAATATGCATCACCTAAACCGTCATATTCAAAACTCCTGTTGTACCGGTCCAGGGCGCCCGAACCACTATCGGCCAAAACTTTTCCCGGTGTAATAAAAACTCCAATTGTTATTGGCATTTCCTTTTTGTCGATCAGGTTGTCAAAAACATTTGGAGCTTTCCATTGTATCCCATCCTGGTTGACATATACGCAAGCTGGTTTTGCAGGATCATACTGCGCAGGTATGTATACCCAGCAGTCCCTTGAGGTTCCCGGGAAAATTTTTGATTGACTGAAATTGAATTTCAAGATCTCTCCCCGGGGCACTCCTTTCTGCAACACGCTGGCTGAATCATCGGGATAAATTTCCTGTGGCTGTTGTCCAAAAAGTATGATTGATACAAGAAGGCCGGTAATGAAAAGGAACTTCTTCATGTTACTATTGATAGTTGTTTTTTACTTCAGCAAAGAATGAATATAATTATAGGCGCCGCTGGCAATACCTGTAACTAAAATTCCTCCCACACAAAGAGCCATCGCGATCTTCGGTTGCCAATGAGTTTTAATTTTTTCGAGGGGATGTTCATTTGCATCCATAAACATGATCTTTATCACCTTGAGATAGTAATACAAAGAAACAACCATATTCAGAGCAGCGATGATTATCAATGAATAATTGCCTTTGCCTGCTCCTGCAAAAAGTAAAAAGAATTTTCCAAAAAATCCCGCCATGGGGGGAATGCCCGCTAATGAAAATAAAGATATTGCCAACACCCAGCTCAATACAGGATTTGTCTTGTAAAATCCCCGGTAATCATCCATATTTTCTTTTCCTTTGACTGCGCTTACGAGGGAAATCACGCCAAACGCACCCAGGTTTGAGAAAATATAGATCAGTATGAAAAAGATAACAGAGGAACTTCCTGCTGTGGATTGCGCACTGAGACCCACCAGGATAAAACCAATTTGAGCAATAGATGAAAAGGCAAGGAATCGTTTCATATTCTGTTGTCGCAGTGCGAATAAATTCCCGATGATCATCGTGGCAACAGAGATGAGAAAGATCATATTGTACCAGCTGTCGGCAATCGGAGTAAAAACATTATAGAAGATGGAAATCATCACAAACAATACTGCACCTTTTGAGATCACGGATAAGTAAGAGGTAACGGCAACCGGGGACCCTTCATATACATCGGCCGTCCATAAATGAAAGGGTACAGCTGATATCTTAAATCCAAAACCAGCCAGCAGCAGGATAAAAGAAAATACCTGGAACGAATTCCCATTAAGATGGGCTTTGATTCCCATAAAGTTTAAAGTGCCCGTAGCACCATAGAGCATAGAAATGCCAAACAGCAAAAGACCTGAAGAAAATGCAGAGGAGATGATGAATTTGAAGGCGGCTTCCGAAGAACGGCGTTTCTCAAGGTCAAAGTTGGAGAGAGCTGCAAGAGGGATGGTCGAAAGCTCAAGCCCCAGGTAAAACATCAACAAATTGTTAGCCGAGATCATAAAGAACATTCCCAACAGTGTTGATAGTAATAAAATGTAGAATTCTGCGACATGCTTATGCGTTTTCAGCCAGTCATACGATTGTAATGAAATGATCAGTGTACCCAGGTTTAAAAGATTCTTTTCGAATGTCACCAGCTCACTCGTATGAAACATATCACCAAATAAATTCCCGTTCGGGATATAGAAAAAACCTGCTGCCAGATTGATGAGTAAAAGAAAATTAATGAAATTAAGCAAGCCTTCATTCTTCCATTCTTCATTTGATAACTTTAGAAAAAGAAGAATAAAGATGATGAGTGTGACCAGCAGCTCGGCATTCATCAGGTATAAAAAGTCATTAAGCATACGGGCCTCCGGCCTCCCCAAGGAGGAGTTTTTATTTTACAATAGCTGAAATTTTATTCATGATCGTTTCTGTCGCTGGTGTTACCAGGTCGTTTAACCAAAATGGCGCAATGCCAATTGCAACAATTCCGATTATCAATAGAGCTGCAGCCCATTTCTCATTCCATTTCGCATCGACCCCACCGCCCGCCGCTCTCCGAAGGAGAGAGGAGTCCCCTTCGCCTACGTTGAGAGGGCCCATGATGGCTTTGCCTACAGCACGTAAAATATATACAGCTGTTACAACTATTGAAGCGCAGGCAACGATCGTTGCAATGCGATAAAAATTATCGGCTCTGGACCAACCGCCCATGAACACTGTTACCTCAGCCACAAACCCACTAAAACCCGGAAGACCCAATGAGCAAAGGCCTGCAATGACAAAAACAGTCGAGATAAATGGCATGATCTTCAACAATCCCCCTAATTGTGAAAGTTGTCTTGTATGCGTGCGATCATAGATCATTCCAATCCCGGCGAAGAAAAGGGCTGTCATCAATCCATGAGACACCATCTGCATTACTGCCCCAGTGATAGCAGTCTTCGTCAATATTCCAATGCCGAGTAAAACGAATCCACAATGACTAACGGAAGAATATGCGTTGATATATTTCAGATCGGTCTGCATCATGGTGGCGAAGGCCCCATATAAAATAGCGATCGAGGCAAGCACGATGATGATCCATGAATATTGATGTGCCGCATCGGGCATTAAGAATGTTGCAACACGCAAGCAGCCATAACCACCGAGTTTCATTGAAATACCTGCCAGGAACATCGACGCTGCAGTTGGCGCAGACGAGTGACCATCCGGCACCCACGTATGGAATGGGAACAGCGCCCCGAAGACCCCAAAGCCCACAAAGGCAAACGGGAAGAAAAATTTTTGAACAGATAACGGGATATTCATCTGTGCGATCTGCAAAATATCAAATGTATGTTGGCCATTGCCTGTGTTTGTGTTCAGGTATAAGCCGATCAATCCAACAAAAACGAACGCAGAACCGGTCATCAGCATCAGCGCAAGTTTCATCGCACTATATTGCTTTTTACCGCTTCCCCAAATACCTATCAGCAAAAATTTTGGGATGACGGCAACTTCCAAAAAGAAAAATAAAGTGAAGAGATCAAGAGAAATAAAAAACCCATAAGCCCCTACACTAAGAAATAGAAGAAGAAAGAAAAACTCTTTGCCAAGTTTTTCGACATTCCATGAAATCAACACTCCCGCCAGCACAACAAATGCTGTGAGCAGGATCATCGCTATTGAAATTCCGTCAACACCAACGTGATAATTGATATGTAATGGCGCATACCAGGTGTAATTATCCTCAAACAACATGTTAGCGGTATTGCCCGCAGACCGTTCATTCAGGTAGAAATATAATAAGGCAAACGCGAGTACAAGTTGTGAGGATGAGCTGATCAAAGAAATGATCCTCGCCGATCTTGCTCCCTTGAACGGAATAATCGCAACCGCACTAAGAAGAGGCAACAATATGAGAAGAGACAGGTTCATTTATTCATTTATTCTATTTCCATAAATACAAAATGACTATTGCCAATACCACGATTCCTCCAAAGAAATATAGCGCATAGCTTTGCACCCTTCCAGACTGCACTCCTTTTATCAGGACAGATATTTTTCCTGTAGTCCATGCGATACCATTCATGGTGCCATCCACTATATTTCGATCGATCCATGCCGAAGGCCTTCCAACCAGGTTGAAAATGACCTTCTTTGTAACAAACAAGTAAATCTCATCCATATAAAATTTCCGGTAAGCCGTTTTATATAATCCACCCAGGGAAGCTGCAACTTTCTGTGGACGGTCTGATCGCTTGAAGTAAAGGCTATAAGCTATTAAAATTCCAACGATCGCTATTGTGACCGGAACGATCGAGAATGTAAGATGCACTTCACTTGCAAACGCTTTTCCGTCGGATGAAATGAAATTTGAAAAGGGAGTGAATCCGACCAGCAAGGTTCCAATTGTCAAAATGACAAGAGGTATTTTCATGCTCATCGTTCCCTCTGGGTGGTGAGTGGTGTCCCGATAACTATGGGGAGGTGAATGGTGAGTATTATTCCAGAAAATTGAGAAGTATAAGCGGAACATGTAGAAAGCAGTGATCCCCGATGTGATTAGGCCGATGTAATAGATCGCAGTATTATTTTGCCAGGCCGCTAACAAAATTTCTTCTTTGCTGAAGAACCCTGCAAATGGAGGAATACCGGCAATGGCTAAACATGCAATAAGGAAAGCTATGTTTGTGATGGGCATGAATTTCCTCAACCCTCCCATATCTTTCATTTCGTTGCTGTGGACAATATGAATGACTGCTCCCGCACAGAGGAACAATAAAGATTTAAAAAATGCATGAGTGAATAGGTGGAACATGGATGCGGTATAACCTAAACCATTTTCACCACCGTAGCCTGAAACACCAAGAGCAAACATCATGTAACCAATTTGCGAGATCGTGGAATAGGCAAGTACGCGTTTGATATCGGTTTGAGTACACGCAATGACGGCCGCAAGAAATGCAGATAAAGCGCCAGCCCAGGTAACCACGTGCAATGATGCCCCATTGATATGAAACACAGGGAACAACCTTGCCACCAGGTAAACGCCAGCAACCACCATGGTGGCTGCATGTATCAGCGCCGATACGGGTGTGGGGCCTTCCATAGCATCGGGCAACCAAATGTGCAATGGAAACATGGCGCTCTTTCCAGCGCCACCAATGAATACCAATGTGAGTGCCCACGTTAATAATGATATCCCGAGAAATGATGTCGAGGCAATCGCAAGCAATTGTGGCGAACGCACATCTGTCAATCGTTGAATGAGTGTATTAAAATCAAGCGTTTCGGATTGGAAACCCAAGATCAAAATGCCAATGAGAAACCCTAAGTCGGCAAAACGAGTAACGATAAATGCTTTTTTAGCAGCGGCAACAGCAGATGGACGATCATAATAAAAGCCGATCAATAAGTAAGATGATATGCCAACGAGCTCCCAAAAAATATACGTCTGGAAAATGTTTGATGCAACTACGAGGCCCAGCATGGAAAATGTAAACAGAGAGAGAAAGGCGTAATAAGTGCCGAATCGTTCTTCCCCTTTCATATAACCCAAACTAAAAATGTGCACCATCAATGAGATAAAACTTACAACCACCAGCATCATCACCGAAATGGGATCGAGAATAATTCCCATATCAATGGACAGTGAATCAGAGAAACTCAACCAGGTATATTTTATGGGGATCAATGTTTGATAGTTGTCATTTACTTTACCATCAATAAAAAAGTAATGATAAGCTGTATATAGAGATAGCAGGGTACAAGCCAATAGGACGAGACAGCCAACGACCCCCGAGTAATTCTTAAAACCTTGCCTGCCGGCAGGCAGGTATTTTTTTCCAAACAAGCCCAGTATCACAAAGCTTGCCAGTGGCAATAACGGAATTAATGCTATGTAAGACGAATAACTCATTTCCAATTGTTGTTTCTCAACCCACTCACCACTCACCATTGACCATTGACCAACTTACCCTTTCATTTCGCTGGCGCTTTCAACATCAATAGAACGATGGCTCCTGTAAAGATTGATGATGATAGCGATCGCTATGGCCGCTTCTGCTGCTGCAATCGTGATAATAAAAATGGTAAAGAAAATTCCATCCAATTTTTCAGGGTACAGGAATTTATTAAATACGACAAAATTGATATTGACGCTATTGAGGATAAGTTCAATTGCCATTAGCATGGTGATCATGTTACGACGTGTAAACAATCCGTACATGCCAATAAAGAACAAAGCGGTGCTTACAAATAAAATATGTGAGATAGGTACTTCGCTCATGTTCCTGTGATTTCCTTTATGGTTATGTCTACTTCAGACGCTTTTCTTATTGTTTCCAACTCTTGTTGTTTTACTTTTCCATTTGTTGCAGAACCAGGGGCTTTCATCGCGATGACAATACAACCGATCATGGCTGCCAGCAATAACATGCTTACCACCTCGAATGGCAGGGCGTAACCGCCGGCCTTTGTGCCAAGCATCTGTTCGCCGATCCTTGAAACGGACCAGCCAAAGTTTTTTGTGGTGGTTTGAAAATTGTATTTCCATATCTGCAAAAAGGTCAATCCAAACCCAAACAATACAGCAAGTGCACTAGCAATGATCCTTTTTAAAGGTTGTTTGGGCATTTCTTTTCCCGATTGTTGTGTAAGAAAAATAGAAAAAATGATCAACACAACAATTCCTCCTACATATACAATTATTTGTACTGCAGCAATAAACTCTACCTCCAACCAAAAGTAGAGTGCAGCAACGCCAATGAGAGTGAAGAGAAGCCAGATCGCCGACCGAAAGATCTTTCTTGTCGTCATAGCAAACATGCCCGCTCCTAAAATAAAAGCAGAGATGATATAGAATATGATGGCAGATGCACTCATTTAGATTTTAAAATTTTGTAATTGGGAAATTTGGGAATTGCAATTTCAAAATTTCCCAATCTCCCAATTCACAAATTCACTCGACTCCTTCCCTGATCTTCGACCCTGGATTATTCAAAACTTTCGTTAGTTTACTTCTGTCAAATACACTGTGTTCAAATGTTTGCGCCATTTCTATAGCACTGGTCGGACAAGCTTCAATACACAAATTGCACATGGTGCATAATTCCAAATGATAAACAAATGTGTCCAGTGCTTTTTTCTTTTTTCCCTCCGGTGTGATGTCAAACTTCGTGATGATCTTGATCGTTCCATTGGGACAGGCTAGTTCACAGGCGGTGCAGCCGGTACAGGCATGCTCATTATTTTCATCATGCAACAGCACTACTTCACCGCGAAAGCGTTCGGGTAAAACCAACTCATCACGGTTATCGGGATATTGTTGTGTGATCTTTTCTTTCTTATGATGCAAGGCATAATACCCGGTCAGCTTCATTCCTTTCAACGAAGAACAAATAGCTTTAAAAACATCTTTTATATAATCTTTTAAAAACATACGCCTCACCCACATTCCTCTCCGGCAGGAGAGGGAGGGGTTTATTAATTAATTAATTCAACAATAGTATTTAAACATTTCAACTACAGTAATCTTTTCACTTATTCATTTACTTAAAAGAACTTTATCCCATTCACAACCCACCATTGACCATTCACCATTTCAAAAATGCCATTTTAAAATCGCAATGACCGTGACCAATAATAAATTAAACATGCTGATTGGCAGCAAGTATTTCCATTCAAGATTTAATAACTGATCAATTCTCAGCCGTGGAAATGTCCACCGGAACCACATAATAACGAAAATCAGGAAAAATGTCTTACCAAAAAACCATATCGAAGATGGAATATAATCCATCACTTCATTGAACTTATTGCCTGTACCAAAATGAAGTGGCATCCACCCTCCCAAAAATAGAGTTGCTCCAACAGCGCATACAATGAACACATTCACATATTCGGCTAAAAAGAACAAAGCAAACTTCATCCCGGAGTATTCTGTATGAAAACCCGCCGTTAGTTCTGATTCCGCCTCTGCAAGATCAAATGGTGCTCGGTTTGTTTCCGCCGTTACGGCAATGATAAAAATAACAAACGCAATAATGGCCGGAATGTGACCCTTGAATATCCACCAGCCATTTTCTTGCGAATTGATGATGTCTGAAATTTTCAGGCTGCCTGTAAGAACAACGATCGCAAGAATTGAAAGCCCCGCGGATAATTCGTAGCTCACAATTTGTGCCCCGCTGCGCATGGCGCCTAATAATGAATATTTATTGTTACTGGCCCAGCCTGCCATTAAGATGCCGATCACAGAAACAGATGAAACAGCGGTAATAAACAAAATGCCAATATTAATGTCCCAGATCTGGAAATTTTTTGCAAACATGAGCGGTGCAAGTACTACCATTGAAACGATCATTACGATGAAGGGAGCCAGGTTGAAAAGAAACCTGTCAACATTGTTTGGCGTCATCCCTTCTTTTACGATCAGCTTCAATGTGTCTGCAACGGTCTGAAACATTCCACCAGGGCCCACACGATTGGGACCAAGACGTACCTGCATCCATGCGGAAACTTTTCTTTCCATCATGATGAGGACCAAACCGAGAACAGAAAACAGCCCAATTATACAAATAGCGATGATCAGGAATTCGATCAGCATGGCAGTCGTCGGGCTGAACGTGTTGTACAACCAGGTGTCAATAGAGTGTGATATGTTTTCGAAACTCCACATCTTAATCTTTAAATTTTTGAATTGGGAAATTTGGAAATTGAATTTCCCAATCTCCCATTTTCCTTTTCCCAATCATCGATCAATATCCGGTATCACCAGGTCCAGCGTTCCCATCATCGCGACCAGGTCACCGATCTTTCCTCCTCTTGCCATATGATCCAATGCGCTTAAATTGGAAAATCCCGGTGAACGAAACTTTATCCTGTATGGCGTTGTCCCCCCTTCGCTTACTATGTAAACTCCAAATTCACCGCGTGCTGTTTCTATTCGTGAATAAAATTCGCCCTTCGGCAATTTCAGTACTGCCTTTGTTTTTGCCTGGAAATCTCCGTCCGGAATGTTGTCGATCAATTGCTCGATGATCGACAATGATTGGTGCATCTCTTTCATGCGCACCATATACCTGGCAAAACTGTCGCCATCGGTCTCAAGGATCTCATCAAACTGAACTTTGTCATAGACTTCGTACGGATACAATTTCCTGATGTCACATTGCACAGCACTTCCTCTTGCCGAAGGACCCGTCATTCCATAAGAGATCGCGTCTTCTTTTGAAATATATCCAACACCTTTCATACGGTTTTGAAATATCACATTGCCCGTTACCAGTTCATCGTATTCCCCGATCTTAGTTTTGAAATGTGTAATAAACTCCTTCACCTTGCGCTGAAAATTTGGGTGAATGTCAGCCATCACTCCACCCGGGACCATATAATTCATTGTTAAGCGGGCGCCACAGGTTTCTTCCATGATATCGTTGATCATTTCCCTTTCGCGAAACGCATGAAAAAAAGGAGTGAGTGCACCGACGTCCATGGTCATCGCTCCCCACCAAAGCTGGTGCGAGGCCAACCGTGTGAGTTCATCCATCAGTACTCGTATTACCTGCGCACGTGGTGGCACTTGGATCTGCAGACCCTTTTCCACACACAGCGCACAACCGTGGTTATTTATGTGCGACGATAAATAATCCATGCGGCTTGTAACATAAATAAATTGCCGGTAACTCAGGCTCTCACACATTTTTTCGATCGAGCGATGAATGTATCCAAGATGGGGGTCAACCTTTTTGATCGTTTCTCCATTTATCGTGATGACTAAATGCAGCACGCCATGCGTTGCAGGGTGTTGTGGTCCCACATTGATCACAAGGTCACCCTCAACATCTGCTGAATGCGTTTCTACTATTTGGGTCTCTCTATACAAATGACTTTTTTTATTTCGCCTCACCCTCTTATCCTTCTCCGCCTGGAAAGGGAGGCCGGGCAATTTATTTAATCAACTTATGTAACCAGGCATTTCAAATACTGACCTCCATTCAACAATAAAAATATTCCGACCTGAGTCTCTCTGCTTTAGGCGGAGGACACGGGCTTTAAAGCTTGATCATATTCACCGGGTCTTCAAAATCTTTTCTTAAAGGATTTCTTCCTTCCCAGCCTTCAGGCAATATCAACAACCTCATATCAGGGTGATTTAAAAAATTCACACCAAACAATTCATAAACTTCCCGTTCATGAAAGTCAGCCGTTCGCCAAATATGTGAAACTGATTCTATTTCAGGTTGAGTCCGATCTAATTTAGATTTTATAACAGCAGCATGCCGGTATTGTGTTGATTCGAGATGATACACCATCGTGAGATGTGTTTTCCAATCAACACAGGTTAGACAAAACAAATAATCAAAATTTAATTCGGCATGATTGCGCAGTGAGTTTGCAAAATAGAGCCAGTCTTTATGATCAATATCCACATTCAACCATTCACCTCCTTCATCGTACGTAGCCGAAGGCAATAGCTCGGATAATTTTATTTTCAGATTGTCGTTAGTCATGCGCGGTTATCCGTTATCAGTTGCCCGATTACCTGTATTAACTGGAAACAGGAAACCGGCAACAACGATTATTTTGATTCTACTTTACTTTCACTCCTAATCTGCTCTCTCGTCAATCCCATTTTTATTTTTTTCTGCAATGTGATCAATGCGTGTAACAATGCTTCCGGTCGTGGCGGGCAGCCAGCAATGTAAACATCAACAGGAATCACATGATCCGCACCTTTCACCACAGAATAAGTATTATAAAAAAAAGGTCCTCCACTTGTCGCACAGGCTCCCATAGCGATCACATATTTAGGGTCAGCCATTTGGTCATACAATCTTTTTAAAACGGGAGCCATTTTGTTGACGATCGTTCCGGCAATAATAATTACATCAGCTTGCCTCGGAGTAGCCCTTGCGACCTCAAATCCAAATCTTGACCAATCATATTTTGCAGATGCCGTGCTCATCATTTCAATGGCGCAACAACTCGTTCCAAATACCAACGGCCATAAAGAATTCGACCGGGCCCAATTAATGACATCATCAATTGCAGTGACCAAGATACCGCCGGAAGGAGTGGAGTGAACTTCACCGGGAAATTTGGCCCCCTCCCGACCTCTCCCGATGTGGGAGGCCACCAGCCCACTTGCCTCGCTTTTCGAAATGTGTTTATTATCCACAGCATTTTGAACAAGCGAGGGCTGTGCCGTCGATTCTCCCCTGACGGGGGAGTTAGAGGGGGCTTCTGCCTTTACATCCATTTAAGGGCTCCTTTTTTATGAGCGTATAAAAATCCCATGAAGAGTATAAAAAAGAAGATGATGATTTCAACTAGTGCCAGCCAGCCCACCTGCTTAACGACGACCGCCCAGGGAAACAGGAATATGAGCTCAACATCGAAGATCAAAAAGATCAGGGCAAACAAGTAGTAACCTACATTAAACTGTATCCAGCTCGGGCCCTGCGTCGGAATTCCGCATTCATAGGGCTCGCCTTTTTGTTTGTTGGTCGTGGCTTTTACAACAAATTTTGATATGAGGATGGCAATCCCTGAAAAGGCTACGGCTGCAATCGCTAAAACGAGGAGTGAGGAGGCACCCATAGAGAAATTGATTTTTACGAATTTAATGATAAAGACTCAAGCAAGTCCTGATTATTATCGGATCAATCTGAAAATCGTCAACCATATAATTCCTGGTGAATGCATTTTCGATCATATCCCATTTCCACAATTCTTTTTTTGGCTTCATCGATCATATTTTTCCACCCGCAAAGCATAAAATGGGCCGGTTGCTTCTCTTTAGCAAATTCTTCATATATCTCATGAACATATCCTTTCTTCCCTTCCCATTCTTCCCTCGATAAGGTCGGCATATAATGGAAGTCTTCAATAACAGTTGCCAGTTCCCGCATCTCATCATGATATAACAGATTTGCCTTCGTCCTGGTTCCAAAAATGAGATAGATCTTTTTATGCGGAACGTTATGTTCAGTAATATAGTGAAGCATGCTTCTGAAGGGAGCGATGCCTGTCCCGGTACAAATAAAAAAGAGGTCCTTTTCAATCGGATCAGGTAAGACGAAAACACCCTGCGGACCCCGGACTGTTAATTCACTGCCTACTTTTATTTCATCAAACAGATACTTTGTTCCAAGCCCGCTTTCCATTAAAACAATGACTAATTCAAACTCATTTGTTCCATTTGGCCAGGAAGAAATGGAATAGCTACGCCAGCGTTTATTTGGTTTTTCATGAATAGGAAGGTCAAGGGTCACGAATTGGCCTGCTTCAAAATCGAAAGTTGGCAATTCAGGGATTGCTACCCAGAATCTCTTTGTGTTATATGTTTCATCCTGAATTCGTGTCACTATCCCTTTTCTCCAGGGCTGCACCGGCATTCTTGTAAATTTTTGGTAAAGTAAATCAGGGAAAAATAATCTCCAAATCAATGTGGCATGGTGATTGAATTTTCTATGATGAATTGTTCTTTAAAAACTCTTTCTATGAAACGGTTTCTTATAGTTATCGCGATCATCCTTTCTGCAGTTTCAATTCTTAATTCCTTTCGGAGTAAGTATCAAACATCTATTGTCGGACGAGTGAACCCGGTTGGTGGTGCCAATGTAGCGTGGGCAGTTAGCGGCCGTGATTCAACCACATCAAATGTTGTGAACGGGGCTTTTAGTTTAGAAGCAAAACAAGGCATTTACAGAGTCGTTATTGATGCGGTGGAACCGTACAAAGATGCCATTCTTGAAAACGTGAGTGTGAAGGAGGGGCAAACAGTGGATGTTGGAGAAATAACGCTGCAGAAATGATCATTCCTTGAGGACCGGCTCAAGCTTTTTTAATTTTTTTAAAACGGTAAAATATTTTTTCTTTTTCCAGAAATAAGAAATGACAACATCATTTTTGTTTGTCAATTTCTGAAGCGTTGACGTTTTTTCTACGTCGATCGGGCCGACAATTTTTAGTTCAATTACCTTATTACTTGTTTTAGGAATCAGGACTGTTTGTTGCGATTTGCCCGGTATGTTGTTATTGATATATTGTACCGGCGTGGATTCAATTGTGCTGGTCGCAACAGAGAAGGCCTTACCCCCGATAAATATTTGTTGCGGGATGATGTTATGTTCCTGGTTAAAGGACAGGTAGACCAAATAGTTTTTTTGCGTGGCTGCCTTTTTTATGGGATTTCCGTTTTCATCTTTTAGGTTGGCGGTTACAATGCCCGGTGTGTTTTCCTGCTCAAACCCAAAAACTTTTATTGATGGCTGGCTGGATACACCCGATCCAATGATAATTAGTGAGAAAAATAAGAGATATTTTTTCATTAGTAGTTTAGCCATTAGAATTAGCCAGTATTTTGTAGTTTACAAAAATAATCTTAAAGAAATGCTTATGTTTCCGGAGAGGCCATACGCCGTGCCAGTGAAATTGTCTTTTCTCCGTGTCATGATTCCTGCGATCATTTTTTCCAATATAATAATGTTGGGTTGTAAAAGTTCTTCCAAGGAAGAAGACGAGGAAAAACTCGAAATGGATGGTATGCAAAAGGCAATACGCCAGGAATTTTTTATGACTCGTGATCCTGCATTGAATATTGTTCCAAAAGAGAGGCTGTTGACGGCAATGAAATATATGACTAATGCGCGGACAACTCAAATTACTGATCTTACCTGGACTGAAAGAGGACCCAATAATATTGGCGGAAGATCGCGGGCTATTTTGATCGATAAAAGAGATCCGACCGGGAACACTGTGTTTGCAGCTTCAGTAAGCGGAGGCATTTTTAAAACAACAAACTTTACTTCCGCTTCAGCAAATTGGGTAGTAGTAGATGACCATATGGCTAACCTTGCGGTTACTGTGCTGGTCCAGGATCCAAACAATCTCAATACCATGTACGCCGGAACCGGGGAAGGTTGGTTTAATGTAGACGCGGTAAGAGGTGCCGGTATATTTAAAAGTACTGATGGAGGGGTTACATGGAACCAACTTGCATCTACCGCACAATTTGAATACGTGCAGGATATAGTGATTGATAACAATGCCCATTTATTTGCGTCGTTGCGGAATCTCGCTTCTACCTATCGTGGAGTGATGCGTTCTATAAATGGCGGAACTTCCTGGACCCAGGTTCTCGGAATTCCCTTAACGGATCTTGCTTATACGACAGGTCGCGCGGCTGATCTTGAAGTGGCATCGAACGGAGATCTCTATGCAACACTCGGAATTTTTACGCGGACGATGGTGTTAAAATCAGATTTTGCCAGTCATGGTGCAAACACAGGAGCGGTGGGAGCATGGACGGATATTACACCGCCTCATTCCAATATTACTTTTCGTGGCGAGATCGCGGTGGCTCCTTCCAATCCGCAGAAACTTTACCTGATGATGCAGGATAGTGCCACGGATAAAGTATTAAACTTTTACGCCTCCAATAATGGCGGTACCAGCTGGACCGCGACGGCAGTTACAAACGGTTCGCCATTGGATGATGCGTTGAACAATGGTACCAGTTCACAAACCTGGTATGATCTTATTGCAGCGGTTGATTCTACCAATGCCAATATTGTTGTTGCAGGTGGAATAGAGCTGGCGAAATCTACAGATGGTGGATCTACATGGACAGCTATTTCAAATTCAGTATCGGTTCATGTGGATCAGCATGCTCTCGTATTTTACAATTCGTCAAACCTGTTAGTTGCAAATGACGGCGGGATATATCAAAGTTCAAATTTTACGAATGCAAACCCAACTTTTTCTCAAAAGAACAATGGATTCAATGCAACACAGTTTTATGGATGTGATTTTCATCCTACCGACGAAAATTATTTTCTAGCCGGCGCGCAGGACAACAATACACAAAAATTCACATCACCGGGGATGAATTCAACGGCACCTGTGATCGGGGGCGATGGAGCGATACCACATATTCAGCAAACAGATGGACAACTGCAAATAGCGGCCTCTACCAACAATACTTATTATCGCTCGACGAACGGCGGTAACACATTTACTTCACTGGGCGCCGCGATAAACAATGGCAGGGGACAATTCATTAACCCAACTGACTTTGATGATAACACAAGCGTTTTATACGCCGGGGATGATATCGGAAAATATTTCTGTATCACCGGATTAAATGGTACTCCTTCTGGTTCCGTCAAAACGGTCGCTGAAATGGGAGACCGGGGACTGACAGCAGTTAAAGTTGATCCTACTGAAGCCAATACTATTTGGATAGGGGCGTCTACTGTCGATGGATCGGCAAGTGCGACTGCGCCAGTAGTTATAAAGATTTCCAGTGCCAATGCTACTCCCGCCATTGCGTTTACCCCCACGACAATCCCTGCAGGCAATGGCGCATATATCTCTTCCATTGACGTTGACCCGTCCAATGCGAATAACGTACTCGTGACGATCTCCAATTTTGGAGTGCCGAGTGTGTGGGAAAGCACCAATGGTGGAACAAGCTTTACAAACATTGAAGGAAACTTACCCGATATGCCGGTCTGGTCGGGATTATTTGCTCCGCCGGGAGCACAACTGAGTGGTACAACCGGCGGTGGAATTATTTTAGGGACTGATCTGGGTGCATGGACAACATCATCCGTCAATGGAGCATCTACACAATGGATACCTAATAATAATGGATTGGCGAATGTGCCTGTGTATATGATAAAATACCGGGCCGCTAATACTTCGCTGGTTGCTGCTACACATGGACGCGGATTATTTACGACCACA
>Ga0070684_100001509_pt1 | contig 16815 bp, 14 predicted proteins | sample KBSC723LmetaG_FD_65653 | JGI IMG/M metagenome (GOLD analysis project Ga0070684, IMG submission 65653) | Corn rhizosphere microbial communities from Kellogg Biological Station, Michigan, USA - KBS C7.2-3L metaG | ecosystem: Host-associated > Plants > Roots > Rhizosphere ...
TAGATTGAGGTGGTCTTGACGAGCTTGCGGCTGGTCTTGGCGGTCATCTTATAATAGGTCCACGGGATATAGGGCATGGCAATGCCGCTGCCGGTCACCGGTACAATGCCCTCGAACCGCTTGTTGTTGTAGGCCTGGATGTAGTTCCGCGAAAACAAGACCAGAGACGGGTTGGCGGCAGCCGCCACAGCTTGCGCCTCGAATACGAGCTGCTGACGTTTCTTATCGTCGATCTCCTCCCGTTGTTTGTTGTCAGCGGCGTCGAATTTCGCATCGTCGTACTGGCCGTAGTTCATTCCGCCCTTGGCAAGGCGGGATGAGTTGTAGAACTCGGTAAGGAAATAATCCGGATCAATCCGGTCTGGCGCTCCTCCCCATGACATCGCGGCCAGATGCGGCATCTGGTGCTGGCCGATGATTTCGGCCGTCCATGTATCGAGCGTGCCCTGCTTGACCTGCACGGAAATGCCAAGCCTTTTCCAGCTTTCTCCGAGCTGGCGCGCAATTTCGATCATGTCGGGCCAGTTCGGAATCCAGAACTGAAGCGGTTCGACCGGCGATCCCGGCTGCACTGCAGCGCGCGCGGCATGGGTACTGGCATCGAGTCCGGCAAGCACGCCGGGCGCGACAACGGAACCAAGCCCGAGCGCTCCCATGATGCGCAGGATGTTTCGCCGGGACTCGGAGGGGACGTCGGCAGGATCGAGCGGGGGCAGTCCAGTGCGTTCCGACATAGGTACCTCGTCTGTTTAAGGCATGCGCATTGTTAGCGGATATTCAGTTCGCTACCTCGATAGATAATCGTAGGCGGACAACACATGTGTCCGCACAACTTGCAGGAAGTCGTCCACCGTCACATGCTCGTCATAGGAGCCCATGCCCGTGGGCGGCGGTCCGTAGACGTAGGCGGGGATGTTACGATACCGCCAGAGCCGGGCATCGGTGCCTCCAAGGCTTACAATCGGTACCGGTTCGACGCCGGAAAGCTGTTTGGCGTTGTTCTGTAAGATCTCGACCATCTCGCCGTACGGATCGCAATAGGAGGGTGGATTGAAATTGATCTCCTCGAGGGTTACCTCGGGATGGCGCGCCAGGATCTTGTGCAGTTCCTTCATGATAGCTTCTTTCTCGACGCCGAGCGGCAAGCGGATGTCGGCCTCGATCCGGCACTGGCCGGGGATCATGTTGACCTTTAGCCCGCCCGACACCATCCCAATATTGAGCGTCACCTTGGGAACGATTTCGGAGGCACCGAGGCCCATGGCCTTGTCGACGGCGGACGCGGCCTGCACGAGCGCGGGCACGATATTGTCAGGTGGATTCGCTGGGATGTCGGCGACTGCTTCGAGTTCGGCAACTAACTGGGCGGCGATTTTGGTGGCACTCGGAGAGAGATGCGTGTAGGCGCCATGTCCTCCGGGGCTAGCGATGTTAAGCGCGATCCAAAACGGCCCTTTCTCACCGAAGCGGATGGTATTGGTGCCGCTTGGCTCGCCGTTTAGGAGGCAATCGCCCAGAACTTCCGGACAGTGTTCGACCAGATATCGGGCTCCCCACGGACCGAATGTCTCTTCGTCAGAGACGCAAGTCAGCGTCAATCTGCCCTTCAGCTTGTCGCGGATGCGGTGCAGGTAGCGATAGGTGAAAATGGACGCGCTGGTTCCCGCTTTCATGTCGCAGGCGCCGCGCCCGTAAATCTTGCCGTCGATCAGCTCGCCTCCCCAAGGATCCCTGGTCCAGCCCACCGGATCTACGGGAAAGACATCGATGTGCCCGTTGAGCACGAGATGTCTTCCCGGCTGGGCCGCATCAAAGGCGGCAATCAGATTGGGAAATTCTTCTTGAGGAGCGACGGTACGAAACTCAAGGCCTTGTGCGGTAAGGAACTTGCCGACATAGGCGAAAGCCTCGCGCGTATCGCCCGGTGGATTCGGACTCCTCACACGCACGAAGCCGCGGAAAAAATCGATGATCTCGTCCCGGTCCTGCTCGACCGCGGCAAGCAGGGATTGCTTTACGCTCACTTGGATGTTCCACCCCTGGATAGTTCTTGTTGAGAAGCTCAATCTAGGATCGAGAACTCAAGACACACGACTTATTGTCAAGGTCCTTGACGAAAAGATAAAGCAGCGAAACGATGACCCCGTCAAGTAGTAGTTTGGCGGCGGGCATCCGAGCATCCAAGTCACGGAATTGAAAACATGCCGATCATGTCTGCCGACGATTACAGCTACAACCAGCTCATGAAGATGTTTCCGTCCTTGCCGGAACCCGCGTTCGAGAGCGCGGAAATGCAGGAACTGGTCTGGCACGGACAATGGGGTTGTACCAACGATGTCGGCCGGCTCCGCGTCGTTCTCATGCATCGGCCAGGGGAAGAAGTGAACCTGGTAAGTGGAGCTGCGTACCTTTCCGAAATTGACGCGCATGGCGATCCAGCCGCGGGCTGGTATTGGCGCGGCAAAGAACCCCCCGATCTTTCGTCAATGCAGGCGCAGCACGACGCGCTTGGGCTGGCCCTTCGTAACGAAGGGGTTGAGGTCATTTATCTCGACGGCGTTCCGCCACGCCAGCATAAATCCATTTCGACGCGCGACGTCGTAATAGCTGTCGGGGGCGGCGCAATTATCTGCCGGCTCGGGACACGTTATCGGCGTGGCGAAGAACTGGCCGCCACGCGCGCGGTCGCGCGGCTGCGCATGCCGATCCTTCGGACTATCCACGGCAGCGGCATCGTCGAGGGTGGCAGCTTCGCGTGGCTGAATTCGAAGACAGCGGTTCTCAGTCTCAGCACCAGAGTGAACGCGGAAGGCGCGCGCCAAGTCGAAGAGGTGTTGAAAGTAACGGGAGTCGAACTGATTCAAGTGCCGATGAGCGGTTATCGCCAGCATATCGATGGCGTGATGACGATGATTGACGTCGACACCGTCTTGCTCAATCCGCTCATCACGCCGTTTTGCCTGATCGAACGGCTCGTCGCGATGAAGTTCAAGATCATTGAACTGGATCCGGAGGATCACGCCTTCACGATCAACTGCCTTGCAGTTGCGCCCGGTCGGGTCATCATGAGCGAAGCCTCGCCGCGCACCCTGGAACGTCTGGATCGCGAGGGGATTTCGGTGCTGCCGGTTGCATTCGACAAGGTTTATCGGGGCGGCGGCGGGATCCATTGCTCGACGGCACCCCTCGTGCGGGACCCCGTCGGATGAGAATGAATTCAGGAAAACCCGAAACCGGAGGAAAACGATGAATAGCGCGGATGCCCTTGAGCGGATCAAGGGTGAATTGAAGCAGACGCTGCGCGATCTTTCGCACCTTCACGGCATATCTGGCTTCGAGCAGAGCGTGGTCGGTTATACGCAACAGCGGTTTAAAGACCTGGTAGAGAGCGTCGAAACCGATCGCTACGGAAACGTAACGGCCACAAAACGAGGGCGCCAAAACGCACCCCGTCTCATGATTAGCGCCCACATGGATGAGATCGGGTTCATCGTGAAGGGCATCGAGCCGAACGGCTATCTTCGTTTCGATCGAATCGGTGGCGCTGGCGACGCTCTGCTCAGTTGCCGGAAGGTCGATGTGAACGGTTGTTTCGGCCTGATCGGTTCGGTGTCTGGGCACCTCGGATCGGCGGAACAACTCGGCAGAGTGACACCGCTCAAGGAGCTTTACATCGATGTCGGGGCCAGCAGCGCGGAGCAGGTTTCGGCGATGGGTATCCGAATCGGCGATCCCGTCAGTTTTGTCGGCGAGCTTGCCGAATTTGCCGGGGGTGATCGTGTTTGCGGGAAGGGTATGGATGATCGCGCCGGGCTTGCGATCCTGATCCAGGTGTTGTCCGAACTGAGGGATGAAGTGCCGTATGGAAGCGTCTATGCCGTGGCAACCGTCCTCGAGCAGGTCGGTCACAGAGGCGCGTCGATGGTCGCCTACAGGATCAGGCCTGACTACGCGATCGCCATCGATGGCGTTCCGGCTGGCGACACGCCCGATCTGAGTACGACCAAGGACATTCCCTGCACAATGGGGAATGGAGCCGTGGTCTTGCTGGCGACGTCGACGGGCGAGGTGAACGTTCGGGGCAATATTGCACATCCTGCGATGAAGCGCCTGTTGCTCGCCGCCGCCGGCGATAGGGTTCCTTATCAGTTTGCAACCACCATCAATCGCGGCAGCACTGAAGCTGGATTGGTTCACATGAGCCGCGACGGCATTCCGGCGATCAGCGTCGGCGTGCCACGGCGGTATTCATATTCTCCGCACGAGATGATTGATCTCGGCGACGCCGCGGCGGCCGTCAGTTTGATTGTTCGCTTCATCCGTGGAATGGATGATCATGGCAGTCTTGATTTTCTACCGCTTTCCATTGGCCAGTCATGATGCAGGCCACCGGCGCGGCTTAAAGTGACGAAACATCGCCAAGCATATCTGACGGCGTCTTTTTGCAGGAAGTTGCCGACCCGTTGATACCATCAGGAGAATATATGCTGACCAGAAGTTCGCCTTCGCGGCGAAGAGAAAAAGCTCCCCGAGGCGAGAACTTACTCATCGGAGCTTATCTCAAACACGCTCGGCTAAATCGGCGCCGCAGCTTGCGCCAGCTTTCCGATGAAGTGGGCTGTTCCGAGAGCTTCCTGTCGAAGGTCGAGAACGACAAGCTTCGTCCCTCCCTGGCTATGTTGCACCGCATTGTCAGCGCGCTTGGGGTCAGCATCGGAAAGCTGTTCGTTGCGGGGAATGGCGCGGACTCGACCGTTACGGTTGTTAAAGCGGACAGCCGTCCAATCCTTAAAACTGGACATCTTCGATCGGGCAAGGGCATCGCACTCGAAGCGTTGGTGCCAACATCTATCGCTGTCCTTCTCGAAGCAAATATTCATCGGGTTGCGCCTGGCGGCTCATCGAGGGGGCTGATTCAACACCAGGGGGAGGAGATGGGATTTGTTCTGGAGGGCAAAATAGAGCTGAATGTCCAGGGCAAGAAGGTCTCCGTCAGCAAAGGTGACGCGTTCTTCTTTCAGTCGCACCTCAAGCACGGATATCGCAACACGGGAAAAAAAGAAGCGCAGATTGTTTGGATCAACACGCCGCAAAGTTTTTAAGCGCAAGCCGCCAAAACCCGGAGGCGTGCACGCAGTTACGACTTCGCAGGCACGCCAACTACGCTGCCAATGCCGTCTCTCCGGTCTGGTGAACTCCATATCCAGGCTCTGAGCCGCGGCCCCGGCCGGTAAGTCTGCCGCGCGACGTCAGGTCGGTCTCGCTCGCCAGCTACTACAGTTTTTTTGAAGCTCAGCTTCTCGGCCGATGCGGGGTCAAAATTGCATGCCGATCGACAGGCCAGATGACAATGTGGACCGCGGATGCGTACAAGAACATTCCTCTCGGGGGGACTCTCCTGCTCTGGCGATCGCAGTCCTAGATCATGATCCGATTAGATTGAATCGGATCATGATCTCATCTCTTTGTTCGAGCATGATCTTTTCGGAAAACCGGCTTTCCCGTTCCGGATCATGCTCCAGGGCGTGTTTGACCGCCGTTCAAAACAGCGCTTCAAGAGTTTAAGCGCTGAGATATTCGAACGCGGACAGGACGTGACACCGGATGACGTCGAATGCCTCGTCGATCGGAACGTTTTCGTCGGTGCTGCCCATGCCGCGCGGCGTGGGGCCGTAGACGACAGCCGGTGTTCCACGATAGCGCCAGAGACGTGCGTCCGTGTTGCCAAGCCCGATAACATTGAGCGGCTCAATACCGGTGAGGTCCCGAGCGTTGCGCCGAACGATTTGAGCAAGTTCGCTATCGGGCTCGCACCAGTTTGAATCGTTCGACATTAACACCTCAAAGCTGAAGTCATGACGGCCGCGCAAACTCTCGACGTGATCGAGAACGTCAGCTTTTGTCACGCCGTTGGGAATGCGGATATCGATCTCGAATTCGCATCGGGACGCGATCATGTTGACCTTGGGACCAGCAACCATCGTCCCAATGTTCATTGTGATGGCGCGAGCGAGCTTCGAAGCGCCGGGGCCGTTGGCCTTGTCAAACGCTGGCTGCGATGCCTCCAGAGCCGCGACCACCGCAGGCGGCTCCTGAAACTCGAAGGTTTTGAACGCTTTCAAGTCCTGGATGAGCGCGAACGCCGATTCGATCGCATTCTTACTGAGATGGGCATAGGCACCGTGGCCGCCCGGCGTGGTGACGGTGAAGCGCAACCAGAGTGCACCCTTTTCACCGAATCGGACCGTATATGGACTGCTGGGCTCACCATTCAAACAAGCCGTGCCGGTCACGGCCTCTGGACAGGTATTGAACAGATGACGTGCGCCGTTCGGACCGAACGTTTCTTCATCCGAAACCACGGTCAGGGTCAACTTTCCTGTCAGGGACTTCCTGAAACGCCTCAGATAAAGATAGGTGAACAGGGACGCCGTTGTTCCGACCTTCATATCGGCAACGCCTCGACCGTATATCGCGCCGTTCGAGACTTCCGCGGCCCAGGGGTCGAAGGTCCACTGGGAAGCGTTTTCCACCGGAAACACGTCAATATGGCCGTTCAGAACAAGATGCTTCGAGCCCGCATCGAAAGCAGTGCTCGCAACGAGGTTCGGCATTGTCGCGTCGCGCGCATGGATATCGTAACTCACGCTCTCGCCATCAAGCAAAGTCCGGACATGCTGCATCGCTACCAATGTATCGCCTGGCGGATTGGGCGTCGGAGCCCGAACAAAGCCTCGTATGAAGGCGACGATACGTTCGCGGTCCTGTTCGATTTGCTTGAACAACTCGGTACGCATCATCACTCCTGCTCCGTCATTCCGTTTCACCCTCCGGGGAAGGCCACTCAGTAGCCGCGCTGGCGATCGATCACGTTGAGCAAAGCCAAACCTTGCCGATGTCGATCGATGTTTTGTAGCACCACTTCCGCCGCGGTTTCGGGCTGCGTCATAGTTGCAATGTGCGGCGTCAAAAGAATTCGACGATGGGTCCAGAACGGATGGCCGGCAGGCAACGGTTCCTTTTCGGCGACGTCGAGAACCGCCCCTGAGAGATGCCCGCTATCGAGTGCTGCGATCAAATCTGCTTCCACGAGATTCCCGCCGCGACTGGCATTGATGACAATCGCGCCCGGCGGCATGGCGGCAAAACAATGAGCGTTCAGGATTCCTCGTGTCTCAGAGGTCAGGGGCAAAAGACAGACGAGGATTTCACAGCCGCTAAGGAAGTCGGCGAGCTGAGCGGGCCCTGCGAAGGAAGTAACGTCATCACCGAGCCGGTGCGACGTTCTGCTCCACGCGCGTAACTTGAACCGGAACGGAGCGAGCGCTTCGAGCACCCGCGTTCCGAGCACTCCCGTTCCCATGATGCCAACGGTCCGCCGGCTGGCGGACAACACCCGCAATTCTCGCCATTTGCCGTCTCGCTGTTGCGAAATGTAGTCGATCAAATGCCGATGAGCGCCCAATACCGACATCACAACGTATTCAATCATGCCCGCTGAAATACCGGGCTCGACCATCCGGACCACGGGGATATCGGCCGGTATTCGAGAAAAGTCGATATGATCGATGCCCGCTCCCGTTGCAAATATAACCTGGAGACCGGGAAAAACCGTCCTTACGTTGTCAGGAATATCCCATGCAACGAGATATCGAACTTCGAGAGGCTTGCCGATGTCAGGCCAGATGTGGAAGCCAAGATCCGGCGCGCGTTGCGCGATGATTTGCTTCCACTCCTCGCCACGGACGGGGTCTGATTTGAAGACCATCCTCATCGTGGGCTATCCTGAATCTTCGCCTGCAAACGGCTTTTCATGAATTTTTCGGTGGTGCTGGAATAGCGCGAATGCCGACCGGATCGATCTCGATCTCAATCGCATCATCGACGGCTGGCCGTGCGCCGGGCGGGAAATGCGTCTCCATCAAAAGCTTCTCGCCGTCTATGGCGATGCTCAGCCGCGACATCGCCCCGTAATAGTTGGAGCTTTCGACGCGGCCACTCAGCCGGCTTCGGCCAGAGGAAGCCGTTACGGGCTTGATATATTCGGGACGCACGACAATGGTCGTTGGCCCGGCGGCGGCGTTGACCGGCAGCGTCAGACCGCCACTCGACACGAAGCTGCCGTTACTCACCACACCCTCGAGGATCGAACACCAGCCGATAAATTCAGCGACGAAACGGGTAGCCGGCCGCTCATAAATATCTTCTGGCGTTCCGATCTGTTCGATTTTACCACGGTTGATCACCACAATCCGGTCTGAAAGCATCAGCGCCTCCTCCTGATCATGGGTGACGAACAAGGTCGTGATATCGACCCGGTCGATCAGAAGCCGAAGCTCCTCGCGTAGCCGTACGCGCAATTGCGCGTCGAGGTTCGAAAATGGCTCATCGAGCAGTAGCACGGCCGGGCGCAAGGCGAGCGCGCGTGCCAGCGCGACGCGTTGTTGTTGACCACCGGATAGTTCGCGCGGATAACGGTGAGTGAGTTCCGTCAGTTCGACGAGCGTGAGCATCTCTTCGACGCGGCGCGCACGTTCGGTTTTTGGAACGCCGATATTTTCAAGTCCGAACGCAATGTTTGCGCCTATCGTCATGTGCGGAAACAAGGCGTAGCTCTGGAATACCATCCCGGTGTCACGACGGTACGGCGGCAAAGCGGTCACATCTTGCCCGGAGATATAGACCGAGCCCGCTGTCGGTTCGACAAAGCCTGCTACCATGCGCAACGTCGTTGTCTTGCCGCAGCCTGAGGGACCGAGCAGACAGAGCAATTCGCCTCTCTTCACATCAAGCGACAGATTCTCTACGGCGAGAAAATCCCCGTAGGTCTTGCTGATTCCCCGGAGCGAAACCACCGGTGCTGATGCATCCGCACCTGCCGACAGCGTGCGCTTCTCGTCGAAAGCGGTCTGCTCAACTTTCTGATTGGCGGCTTTCAAGCGACGGTCTCCATTCCTACCAATTTTTCCACGATTGCGATAACGATCAGCGTCACCAGAATGACGATCGTCGACACGGCGGCAAGGATCGGATCGTAACTATGCTCGACATAGGTGAAAATCTGGACCGGGAGCGTGGTCTCGCCGGCAAACCCGAGAAAGATCGACAGCGTGATGTTTCCGAACGAGGTGACAAACGCAAAAACGCTGGCCGACACCAGGGCTGGCCCGATCAGCGGAAGGGTTATGCGCCACAGTATCCGCCACGGCGGCGCCCTGAGATTCATGGCCGCTTGCTCAAGCGTCCGATCGAAAAGAACGAGGCTCGCGGTAAGTGTTCGCACCACGTAGGGCAAAGTGATCAACACATGTCCGATCAGCAATCCTGCGAAGGTCTGATTGAGCTGCATCCACGACAAGAATTGCAGTAAGCCGAGCCCGAGCACCACCATCGGAACGACAAGTGGCGACAGGGTCAGAGTTCGAAACGCTTCGCGTCCCCGGAAACGGAATCTGTCGATTGCGAAGGAAGACGCGAGCCCGATTGCCAGCGACAGGATGGTAGCAATGAAAGCAAGTTTGGTACTCGCCCAAAGCGAGTCCATGAACGGCTCGCTGTTGATCGCCGCTTGATACCATCGCAACGAAAATCCTTCGGGAGGAAACCGTAGACTTTCCCCCGCGGTGAAGGAGGTTACGACTACAATCGCTGCCGGCAGGCATAACGTCAGGTAGACAAGGGGCCTGACGATGGCACCTGCGATTTTCAGGCCCACATCGATCGCATCAATTCGCATGGCCACTCTTTTCGGAATCGAGGCGTACGGCGAGCGTGGCGTTGGCCACCCAGGTCACGGCAAGCGTGATGATGAGCAATATGAATGCCATCGCCGCGGCGAATGGCCAATTCAGTATCGTCAGGACCTGTTGATAGATCAGGCTGCCAATCATCTGGATGCGCGGGCCTCCGATCAGCCGGGGCGTAATGAAGGCCGATGCCGTCAGAATGAAAACAAGGGTCAGTCCGGACAGGATGCCCGGCATCGCCAATGGTAGCACCACGCGGCGGAATGTTGTGAACCGATTGGCTCGCAGGTTCGCAGCCGCCTGCTCAAGGACGGGATTTATCTGAGCGACGACGCTCATCACGGAAAGAATCATGAAGGGAAGAAATTGCTGCACAAGGACAACGAGCACAGCAGTCCGATTGAACAGCAACTGATGCGGCCGATCAATAAGACCGAACCCGATCAGCAAGGAGTTGAGCAGTCCGTTCCTTCCGAGAACGACGAGCCAGCCGAATACCACGACAACCAGACTGAGCGTCAGCGGAAGAATAACGGCAATGAGGCGCCATCGCCGCTTCTCTGGCGGCAGCCTCGCCAACGAATATCCAACCGGAAATCCGATCACCAAGCTGACGAAAGCAGAGGCAAGACCGAACCCAATGGTCTCGGCCAGAACGCTTAGGTAATATCCATCCAGCAGAAATTTTTCGTAGTGCTGAAGGCTAAAGCCGACGCCTCCGAGCGGCTGGTTGCCCTCATAGAAGCTCGCGCGAAACAGCCCGAACATCGGGACGACAAGAAAAACGAACAGGAATATCGCGGCGGGCGCGAGAAGCAACCCGAGAAGAAGCCGATTTTCCGCGGCTCTTTTCCCGAGCGGTGGAACTTTAGCTTGCTGCATGCAAAAATTCCCGCATAGACATCGCCGCGGCCCCCAGGTTACCGCATCGCTTTATCGAAACGCTCGATCCAGTCGCCCCTGAACTGGGCGACTTTGCTCCAATCGACCGGTTTCACATATTTGCGATTATCGCCATATACCACGACGTCTTTTGCAACGTCCGGCGACACCTTGACGTCGGTGCAGGGAGCATAGCGGAAGAATTCCACCATATGCCCGATCGCTTCGTCTGAAACGGCCTGTTCGATGTAAGCGAAAACTGCGTCGCGCTTTTTGCTGCCCTTGACCGGATTCCAGTAGTTGTTGACCGCGTAGATGCCTTCTTTCGGGATAACAGAAGCCAGCGGCTTTCCGCGATTGCGGGATGCATAAATTCGCCCATCGAAAAATGGTGCCGCCCAAATTTCCTCCTGTTCGAGCAGTTGCTGGATCGTAACAGTTGCCGGCGAAATCGTCGCGATGCTTTCGCGCATCGATGTCAGCGCCTTGAGGCCCGGCTCTATGTTGTCCAAGCTTCCGCCATTGGACTCCGCCAAGGCAATAAGCGCCAGCACACCGCCGGAATTTGCCGGGCTCAGCATCCCGACATGTCCCTTGAGGTCGGGACTCTTCAGATCCGCGTAAGACGTAACAGGCTCTTTCACCAGCTTCGAATTGTAGGTAAGAATGATGGCATTGGTCAGGAACGGAATACCATAGTCGCCGAATTCCCGCACGTTCGGGAGAAGTTTGGCGAGGCTCGGTAGGTCCTTCGGCGAAATGGGATCGATAAGATCTGCCTTTATCAGTTGCGGCATGATTGGGCTGTCCGTCAACAAGATGTCGAACGGTGGATTGTTTCTCGACGCTAACGCCTGAGCAACCGCGGACGTACTTTCACTCGCCTGGATATTGACCTTGAGACCGCTTCGTTGCTCAAGGGGCTTGGCGATATATTCCATCGTGAGGCGATCGTAGTCACCGCCATATCCGTTGATATTGAGTGTAACGCCGTCAAATCGTTTTGACTGCGCACGAACAACGGCAGGCGCGACGAAGGTCGCGGTTGAGGCTGCGGCAAGCTTCAGAAATGAACGACGTTTCATGGAGAGTTCTCCGAAGGTTAGATTGAAGATCGAAATCATACGATCGAGTTATCAAGTGCGCCGCAAAGCGCTTTGCTCGTCAATTCCATTTCAACCGGTTACGAACAGCGTCATCCGATATTATCCTGTTGTCAACTTCGCGGACACTTCGCGGACGCACGCCTTTCTCCCATAGATTGCGTCATCGACGAGCGCGCCGCCTCACGGGTCTTGAGTCCAGCCAATGTTATCGACCGGGAAGAGCGTGTGGCGACCAATGCCGGCCTGTTTCTGAAAGGCTTGCTTGGAGATGAACAACGCAAGACCGGTTGGATGCGCGCGGAAGCGGCTGGCGATCCCGGCCCATGGCGGCAGCAGGCGATCCTGGGTCGCGGGGATTGGGACGCCGATGCCCTGCGCGACATCGTCCGGGACCATGTCATCGAGTATTTGGCGGATGACGATGCGGTGTTGGTGATCGACTTGACCGGCTTTCTCAAGCAGGGAAAGGCATCGTGCGGAGCGGCCCGGCAATACACTGGTTCGGCGGGCAAGATCACGAACTGTCAGATCGGGGTGTTCGCGGCCTACGTTTCGCGCCACGGCCATGCGTTCATCGATCGTACGCTGTATCTTCCGAAGGAATGGATCGACGATCCCGGTCGCCTGGAAGCTGTATGCGTGCCTCCCGACGCCGGCTTTGCAACCAAACCAAAGCTTGCGACACGAATGATTGCACGCGCCATAGCGGCGTCCGTACCCTTCAAATGGGTTGCCGGTGATACCGTCTACGGTGTCGGCGATATCGAGCAGCAACTGCGCCGAGCCGGCAAAGGCTACGTGCTCGGGGTCAGCAGCGCTCATGTCTTCCGATCCTGGGGCAAGCGACAGCCGGTCGCCGGCAAGGCCGAAGACATCGCCCGGACGCGGCGCCCGTCCGACTGGAAGCGCTTATCGGCGGGAGCCGGAACCAAAGGACCGCGGCTGCATGATTGGTGTTATCTCGAATTGGCCGATCTCGAGGCCGAAGAATCCACCACTGCAAATCAAGGTCTGTGGACGCGCGGTCTGCTGATCCGCCGCCATATCGCCGATGGCGACCTCGCCTTCTTCTCCACCTGGTGTCCAGTGGGAACATCCATCGAAACGCTGGTGGCGGTAGAAGGCCATGTCCATGGATCCGCCTTCGCTCATCGCATGTGTGAATCGCGACGCTGGGGCTCATCGCATAATGAGCACAACTAAGCGTGTGAGCGTCAATGTCTTGTCGCACGATCATATAGGCCTCGCGGAGTTGTTTTCGTCTTCTAAGGTAAAAGGCCCAGAGAGGTTTGACGAAAAAAATGGATTGGAATGGCATTCCCGCTCTCATCGATGCACTCGCCGTTCTCGATTGCGAAGTCATTCGAGAGATGACGGTCGGACAGCATTCCGTGTTCTTCTGTGAAGTTAAGAACGTCCGGCTTGAGCCGAACAGGAGACCGCTCGTTCATTTTAATCGTGAGTTCTACGCGGTTCAGCCAGTTTAGCCGACCCGCTCGGTGGTTAGCCCGATGCGCGATACTAAAACATGGAGAATTCAGCCTCTCCATGTGGCTAGTCTTGTTCTATTCAGACTACTGAACCCGGTTACACCCAGCAATGACCCAACATCAGGGTGTACCGATTTGCAAAGTCGGACGTCGGGGCCTTCCAACACTTGATCGAGTCGTCGCTCCTTATATTGCATAATCGCGTCTCGGATCCGCACACTGAGAATAGTTGGTCGCTGTATGTGCTGTTGGCGGGGCGCCGCCGACGCCAATACGGCGGCGCGCACGGCGCTAAATGTCCAGCACGCGTTGCGCGCCAAAGCTACAATCTAATGGGGAATTAACCGCGTTGTCGTCCACGAAACAATGAGTCCGCCAGCGTGCGCCCGGCTTGGCTTTCAAGTCATCATCCCAAGCCCGAGAAACAATGCATGGGCGCGCCCATCACAACACATCTTTCGACGCGCCGTACCTCGCGACGAGGCAATTGAATGGAGGTACTGCGGTGCTTGAGACCTGCTGCAAAATCCCAAGACGCCTTGCGACTAAATTTCCGCTAAACGACAAAGCAACCGGCAACCGTCGATCGATGTAGCCTCAAAGGCGCCACCGCAGTCGTCAATGAGTTCGCCACAGATGAAGTGGTCTCCCACATCAATATTCGATTGCCGCCCCTACAGCCCACAAAATTTGTGACCGGGGTTCGGTTTCTGGGGTCCGGCGCTTGACCCCAAAGATACGCGGCCAGGACATCCTTTACCACTCACGACCGGTCTGCTGGTCGGCGTGGCGCGATCATTCCATTTGGCCGGCCTATCGGACTGCTGGCGTGGCCGGCAGCTATATCGCGCGGCCGGCCTACTCGGTACAACGTGTCACGTCCTGCAATACGCCAAGAGTCCCCTTTGAGCTGACTTAGCTGTCGGGCAGCGAGAACACGGTGAGCTGGCCACCCAGCGCTGTGTAATCGCGCAAGCCGGCATAGCCGCCAACGGCGCCCAGTCCGGCGGTCGGCTCCGTCAGTCCGGCAGCAAGGCCGATGCCGGCCCAACCGCCCACTCCGGACAGAACAGCAACATACTGCTTGCCGTTGTGCTCGTAAGTCGTCACGTTTCCGATGATGCCGGAGGGTGTTTTGAACTTGAACAGCTCCTTGCCGGTCTTAGCATCGGCAGCCTTGAGGTAACCTTCGAGCGTTCCATAGAACACGACGTTGCCGGCGGTCGCCAATGCACCCGACCAGACCGAGAATTGCTCTTTCTTCGACCAGGCGATCTTGCCGGTACGGGCATCCCAGGCGATGAAATTCCCCATGTGGGTCTCGCCGGAAGGCGGATACATCGAAAGCGTGGCCCCGACATAGGGCTGCCCGGCCGTGTAATTCACCTTGAACGGCTCGTAGTCCATGCAGACATGATTTGTCGGCACGTAGAACAAGCCGGTATCAGGCGAGAATGCCGCAGGCTGTTGGTCCTTGGTTCCCAGCGCAGCCGGGCAGATTCCCTTCACATTGACGTCCTCTTTCTGCGTCGAGTACTTGGGATCGGTCAGGGGACGGCCATAGGTCTTCGAGTTCTTGTCCATATCGACCTTTGTGGCCCAGTTGACCGCGGGATCGTATTTTTCCGCAACGAGGAGTTCGCCGTTGGTTCGGTCGAGTGTGTAGGCGAACCCGTTTCGGTCGAAATGAACGAGAAGCCTTCGCGGCGTCCCGCCGATATCCTGGTCGGCGAGGATCATCTCATTGACGCCGTCGTAGTCCCATTCGTCGTGAGGCGTCATCTGGTACACCCATCTGGCGTTCCCGGTATCGACCTCACGCGCGAAGATGGTCATGGACCATTTGTTGTCGCCCGGCCGCTGGCTCGGGTTCCAGGTGCCGGGATTCGCGGAGCCGTAGTAGACCAGGTTGAGCTCGGGATCGTAGGAGTACCATCCCCAGGTGGTGGACCCACCAAGCTTCCACTGGTCACCTTGCCAGGTCTTCAGGCTCGAATCCTTGCCGACCGGCTTGCCCAGTTCTGTTGTCTTCTGCGGATCAATCAGCATTTCATTGTCCGGACCGACCGAATAGGCGCGCCATGCCTGCTTGCCGGTTTTTATGTCGTAGGCGGTCATCGAACCGCGAACCGCAAACTCGCCGCCGGAGATGCCGACGAATACCTTGTCCTTGATCACCATCGGAGCCGAGGTTCCGGTCTCGCCCTTCGCAGGATCGCCGTTCTTCGTCGACCAGACGACGTTGCCCGTCTTGGCGTCGAGAGCGACCAGCGTGGTGTCAGCCTGGTGCAGGAAAATCTTGCCGTCACCGTAGGCCAAGCCACGATTGACCGTGTCGCAGCACATGATCGGGATCACGTCGGGATCCTGCTTGGGTTCGTATTTCCAAAGAATCTTGCCCTCATTGTTCAAGTCGAGCGCAAAGATCGGATTGGGGAACGGACCATGGACGTACATGACGTTGCCGATCACTAACGGCCCGCCTTCGTGGCCGCGCAGAACGCCGGTCGAAAACGTCCAAGCCACCTGCAATTTGGCGGCGTTCTGGGCAGTGATCTGGTTGAGTTTGGAATAGCGATGGTTGGCGTAGTTACCCGTCGGCATCACCCACTCTTTCGGGTTTTGCGACATCTTGATGAGTTCTTCGCTCGCATTGGCCGCATGGGCAGCAAACACGGCAGCGGTGGCGAAGCAGATTTTTGGCAGGAGATAGCGCATCAGAGGCCTCCCTGTTGCACCGAGGATGCGATGATGGGCGCAAGCGTTTTATTGCCGCTGAAGGCGGCGATGTTCGGCGGCGCCCACTCGTTTGGGTCGTCTGTACTGCCGCGCTGGGTGCTTCGACAGTCGCATGTTTGTCGCGCGACGATTTTGCGCAGCAATACGCGTACGGATGGTTTGTCGTCGCACTCAACCAGCCGTACAGTGGAACTCGTCGCTCCGATATGTTCGATCGCACTTTGTACCGAATTCGGATTGCCGCGCAGCACCGATCGGAATCGGGAAAGATGAATCACAACGCCGAGGCCGGCAGGTCGCCATCATCGAATCCCGACCAGCTAATCTACTGGCTTCAGCGATGGTCCCCTGCGCCTGGCTCAGTTCGATTGAGCCAAAAGTCTCATGAGGTGGCAGTCCTATTAGGGATTACACTGCTTTCCGCGCTTTCGCTCCCGGACAGACGAGAAGGAGGCAGCCGGTGGCTCGCGGTGCCGATGGCCGTTGGAGCTCTCCTCGGGTGGTTCAGAGTTCCCCTGAGGCCAGGCGTTGCGGACGTACTCACAACTCGCGCCTGTAAACGTCGCGCACGAACCTTGCTCCGCGAGAAAACAAAGCGCTGAAAAATGGAGGCAATGCCTTGAAACAATAGGAGGCACACATGGCAATTCAAATCCCGGGAGATTTCCGCCGCGTGATTGTCGCTGCATCCGTGGGAAACGTCATCGAATGGTATGACTTCTATATCTTCGGCAGCCTGGCCGCAGTTCTGTCGGTCAAGTTCTTTGAACAATCTCACCCGGTCGCAGCTCTGCTGAGCACGATTGCGCTGTTCACCGCAGGATTCCTGATCCGTCCACTGGGGGCGTTCCT
>Ga0070684_100001514_pt1 | contig 16807 bp, 13 predicted proteins | sample KBSC723LmetaG_FD_65653 | JGI IMG/M metagenome (GOLD analysis project Ga0070684, IMG submission 65653) | Corn rhizosphere microbial communities from Kellogg Biological Station, Michigan, USA - KBS C7.2-3L metaG | ecosystem: Host-associated > Plants > Roots > Rhizosphere ...
CGGCCGTATGAGACGCATTCGAATCGAAAAAATTGTTCGGTGGACGGCGGGGGCCGTCGGCGTGTCGGCGGCGGCATACGGGACATACGTTGCGACAGCGTGGCTGCGCTATGGTCACGCGAGCCGGCCGAGTGCCGAGGCCGCCGATCCATTGCTCGACCAGTTCATGCCACGTTACGACATTGCGGAGCGACACCACATCCAGGTCGCGGCGCCGGCGGACATCACCTTCGCCGCCTCACGCGAGATGGACCTGAATCAGTCGTCGATTGTACGCACGATCTTCAGGGCGCGTGAACTCGTGCTCGGTGCCGACGCCGACGCGGCCGCGCGGCCGCGCGGCATTGTCGCACTCACGAAGTCGATCGGTTGGGGCGTGCTCGCCGAAGTGCCAGGCCGGGAATTGGTGATGGGGGCGGTGACGCAGCCGTGGAAGGCGAACGTCGTCTTTCGTGCGCTCCCACCGGACGAATTCGCCGCATTCGACGACCCGGACTACGTGAAGATCGTGTGGACACTGCGCGCCGATCCGGTCGATGCCACTCACTGTGTTTTCAGAACCGAGACGCGGGCCGTCGCCACCGATGCGTCAGCGCGCAGGAACTTCCGCCGGTACTGGTCCTTTCTCTCGCCAGGAATCATCATGATCCGCTGGATGTCGCTTGGTCCGTTGAAGGCGGACGCCGAACGCCGATCGAGTGCAGAGCCCCGACGAAGCGGAGAAGCCCCCGAAGGCGGATCGCTACGGCGACTTTCGGTCCAGGCGTAGGATCTCAGTCAGCGCCGTCAGCGCCGCGGGCTGCTGGCGCCGGCTCGGATAGTAGAGAAAGTAGCCGGCGAAGGGCTCGCACCAGTCTTCGAGCACGCGAACCAGCAGGCCGCTTGCGAGGTACGGGGCTGCCTGCTCTTCCAGGAGAAACGTCAGGCCGACGCCGTCAATGGCCGCGCGGATCAGCAACGCCACATCGTCGACAATCAACGGACCATCGACCGCCACCACCAGCGACTGCTTACCCTTGTCGAACTCCCAGCGATAGGTTTCGTTCGCGCCATGACGAAAGTTGAGGCATCGGTGCTTCGTCAGGTCACGCGGTGACCTGGGCTTCGGGTGCGCGGCGAAATACGCCGGCGCGCCGACGATCGCAGCGCGCTGATCGGCGGACACTCTCACGGCGATCATGTCGCGCTCGATGAACTCGCCGAGGTGAATGCCGGCGTCGAAGTGCCCGGCGACAAGATCGAGGCGCATCGCGTTGGTCGTGGTGACGTCCAGCACCACATCGGGATAGGCACGCGCGAACCGCCCGAGCTTCGGCGCAAGCACCATCGACGCCGCCAACGGGGACACCACCAGTCGCACGCGTCCTGCCGGACGCTCGCGCTGTTCGACAATCTCGTCCAGTACGGATGCGACATCTCCGAGCGCGGGACGCAGACGGCCGATCAGCTGCTCGCCGGCGTCGGTTGGCGCCACGCTGCGTGTGGTACGCGACAGGAGTCGTACACCAAGGCGTTCTTCAAGGCCGCGAACCGCATGGCTCAGCGCGGACCGCGACACGCCCACTCGCTTCGCTGCACGCGTGAAGCTTCGCTCTTCGGCCACAGCCAGAAAGGCTGCCAGGACGTTCAAATCGTCGAGCTGCATTGGTGAATGGTACTCACATCCTCGTGCTGATTTGACTGTCTAGTCAAACCTTCCCGGCGTCGTTACGCTAGGCGGTAGTGGGCTCCGTGGCTCACGAAGGAGAAACACGGCAATGCAGAAACGCACGCTGGGCAGGAACGGCCTCGAAGTGTCGGCTCTCGGTTTCGGCTGCATGGGCATCAGCCAGAGCTATGGACGGCCGTCGACACGCGAAGACGGCATCGCGATCATCCGGGCCGCCGTCGATTCCGGCGTGACGTTCTTCGATACTGCCGAAGTGTACGGACCGTACACAAATGAGGATCTCGTGGGCGAGGCCCTCGAGCCTGTACGCGACCAGGTCACGATTGCGACGAAATTCGGTTTCAATATCGAGCAGAACAAGATGGCCGGCCTCAACAGCCGTCCGGCTCACATCCGTACGGTCGCTGACGCGTCGCTGAAGCGGCTGCGAACAGATCGCATCGACCTGTTCTATCAGCACCGCGTTGACCCCGACGTGCCGATCGAGGACGTCGCCGGTGCCGTCAAGGACCTCATTGCTGAGGGCAAGGTCAAGCACTTCGGGTTGTCAGAGGCAGGAGCGGCAACGATCCGCCGCGCTCACGCGGTTCAGCGGGTCGCGGCGCTGCAGAGCGAATACTCGCTGTGGTGGCGCGAGCCCGAGCGGGAGATTCTGCCGACGCTCGAGGAACTCGGCATCGGGTTCGTCCCCTTCAGTCCCCTGGGCAAGGGATTTTTGACGGGCACGATTGACGACAAGACGACGTTCGAACCGACTGATTTCCGCAATGTCGTGCCGCGATTCACCGAAGAGAATCGAAAGGCGAACCTGGCATTCGTCGAGTGGCTGAAGACTTTCGCCGCGCGCAAGGCCGCGACGCCGGCGCAGATTGCGCTCGCGTGGCTGCTCGCGCAGAAGCCGTGGATCGCGCCGATCCCGGGGACGACGAAGCGTCATCGTCTCGACGAGAACATCGGGAGCGCGGGCATTCGTTTGACCGCCGACGATCTTCGAGAAATCGACCGCGCGGCATCACAGATTGAACTTCATGGCGCACGCTATCCCGACCACCTGCTGAAAATGGTTGGACGATAGATCGTTCCGCGGCGCGTTGTCATGACGACGCACACCGGCTCATGGCCGTGCCTGCTTGAGTTTCCGGTACAGCGTCGCGACGCCGATGCCCAGCTTTTCCGCCGCTCTGGCGCGGTTGTCTCCTGACGCCCGCAGCGCGGCAGCGATGTACTCGCGTTCCATCTCCGCGAGCGTTCGCACGTCGTCTGCGGTCTGAACCGTCGGAGGCGCTGCGCCCAGTTCCGGCGGCAGATCATCGACGCCAATGCGATTCGAGCGTGCCAATGCGACCGCGCGCTCCAACGCGTTCTCTTCCTCGCGCACGTTCCCTGGCCACGGATACCGTAGCAGCAGATTCGCCGCCTCCGGCTCGAGCGCCGGCACTTTTTTCCCGAGTCGTTTCGCCGCGCCGGCGAGCAGCTGCCGGGCCAGCGGCAGGATGTCCTCGCGCCGCTGCCGCAACGGCGGCACCGCGATTTCAACGACCCTCAGGCGATAGTAGAGATCCTGGCGGAACCGCGCGCCATGCACATCCGCGAGCAGGTCGCGATTCGTCGCCGCCAGGACTCGTACGTTGATCGTCCGGATCCGGTTCTCGCCGACGCGCCGCACCTCGCGTTCCTGCAGGACGCGCAGCAGTTTCACCTGCATGGCCGGCGGGACATCGCCGATTTCGTCGAGCAGCAGCGTGCCGCCGTTGGCGGCCTCGAAGAGACCCGCGCGATCCTGCGACGCGCCCGTGAATGAGCCGCGTGCGTGCCCGAAGAGTTCGGATTCCAACAGCGTCTCAGGAACAGCCGCGCAATTGATGGCGAGGAACGGGCCGGCGGTCCGCGCCGATTCATCGTGGATGAACCGTGCCAGGCGCTCCTTGCCGACTCCGCTTTCACCGGTGATCAGCACGGTCGAATCGACCTGCGCGACGCGCCGCGCCAGGTCCAGGGCGCGGAGCATCGCCGGACTCGAGCTGACGAAACCGGGAGGCGTAATCGGATCCGGATGCCGCAGCGCGCGACGTGATCGGAGCTGTTGTTCTTTCTTTTTGAGTGCGTCGGTCAGCTGTGTGAGCGCCGAATCGAGGCACGCCTTCTGATAGAACGGTAAGTGCGTCGCGAGTTCTGATCCCCACTCCTCCTTTGCTCGGACAGCCACCCGACAGAGCGCATCGCCTTTGCCCCGGCAGCGATCTTCGATGGCGATCACTTCCTTGCCGTACACCCGAGACATGTAGCCACTGGCGAAGCCCACCAGCGTCCAGCACACGGGTTCGTCCGACTGTCCGAGATGCAGCAGATGCTGCTCCGCCTCGTACGAATCGTGCCAGATGCCTTCGGCGCCAGGGGCCGCGGGACTGAGCGACGCGTGGGTCACCTCGGCGCGCACGAGACCCTGGATCGTATGGAGTCGCGCTCCCGCGGCCCGCCAGTCGTCTTCGCTGTCCCATGGGAATCCCTTGCGAAGCGTCTCGGCGACGCGCCAGCCATGCGCATAACCGAACCGGGTGAGCACCGCCCGCGCTCCTGTCGTGCCGAGCGTCTCGATGAGCTCCTTCCTGAGGAGCCCGAGGGCAACGGCATCGAGCAGAAGCACGCGCTCGCCAGCGAAGGTGATGAGCCCGCCCTCGGGAAAGAAATGCAGCAGTTCATGAATATCGAGATCGGCGGCGCGCATGCGGATCCTCCCGGCGGTCTTTCAAAATGAGAGTCAAGACTATCATTTCGATAGGTTACGCGCACGTAGCGAACTGTCAGAGCGATGTAAGTGATTGAAAACACAAGGCCGGTCTTTATGGCGCCCGACTTGCCTTCTTACGGGGTGTCAAGCGGATGGACAAGAAATTTTAGGGAGGCAGTCATGGCGAACGTGCGTTGGGAAATCGACAGCAGTCACTCGAGTTTGCATTTTTCGGTGCGCCACCTGGTTATCGCGAAAGTGAGAGGATCGTTCGAGCGTTGGTCGGGCACCATCCAGGCGCCTGACGGCGACTTTTCGAAGGGAACGGTTGCGGTCACGATCGATGCGTCCAGCATCGCCACCGGCGTCGCCGATCGCGACGGACATCTCAAGTCGCCGGACTTCTTCGATGTCGCCCAGTATCCTGAGCTGCGATTCGTCGGGAAGCGCGTCCAGCGATCCGGGTCCGAGATCGAAGTCGTTGGTGATCTCACGATCAAGGGCACCACGCGCGAAGTCGTTCTCCGTGTCGAACAGCACGGGCAGACGAAGGACCCGTGGGGCAACTTGCGCGCGGCGTTCACAGTGAAGACGTCGATCGATCGGAAGGACTTCGGGCTCACGTGGAACCAGGTGCTGGAGACGGGTGGCGTGATGGTCGGCGATCGCGTGGACATCGAAGCTGACATCGAAGCGGTCAAGCAGGTCGAAGCGCAGGTCGCGTAAGCTGCGGGGGGCGAGGGCCACGATTGATGCGGCGGCCCTCGCTTTCTGGATGCTGGTGTAAGAGAAACCTGAGGGTCAGTCGTGAAGCAGATCGGATTCCTCTCGTTCGGCCACTGGATGCCGGTGCCCCATTCCGAGGTGCGCACGGCGTCCGACGCGCTTCTGCAGTCGATCGAGCTCGCGGTCGCTGCCGAGCAGCTGGGCCTCGACGGCGCGTACTTTCGCGTGCACCACTTCGCCCGCCAGCTCGGCTCGCCGTTTCCACTCCTCGCGGCGGTCGGCGCGCGCACGAAGAGAATCGAAATCGGAACCGCCGTCATCGACATGCGGTACGAGAACCCGATGTATATGGCCGAGGACGCGGGCGCGGCCGACATCATCGCGGGCGGGCGTCTGCAACTCGGCATCAGCCGCGGCTCGCCGGAGCAAGTGATCGACGGATGGCGCCACTTCGGCTACACCCCGTCAGCGGGCGAGAGCGACGCGGATATGGCGCGTCGTCATGCGGAGGCGTTTCTCGACGTACTCAAAGGGGAAGGGTTCGCGAAGCCCAACCCGCGGCCGATGTTCCCCAACCCGCCTGGCTTATTGCGCGTTGAGCCGTATTCAGAAGGCTTGCGCGATCGCATCTGGTGGGGGTCGAGCTCGAACGCGACGTCGCGGTGGGCGGCGAAACTGGGCATGAACCTTCAAAGTTCGACGCTCAAGGAGGATGAAAGCGGCGAGCCGCTGCACGTACAGCAACGTAAGCAGATCGAAGCCTATCGCGCTGCGTGGAAGGAAGCGGGACACCAGCGTGAGCCGCGCGTCTCGGTCTCGCGCAGCATCTTTGCGCTCGTCGACGACCGCGACCGGATGTACTTTGGGCGGGACGCGCGCGACAGCGATCAGGTCGGCTACATCGACAGCATGCGCGCCGTCTTCGGCCGGTCGTACGCCGGCGAGCCCGACGTGCTGGTCAAGGAACTCGCTGGCGACGAGGCGATCGCCGCGGCCGACACGCTACTGCTGACGGTGCCGAACACGCTCGGCGTCGATTACAACGCCCACGCGATCGAGAGCATTCTCAAGTACGTCGCTCCGGAACTCGGCTGGCGGTGACCAGTTCGCTGATCAAATGCGACCTGGGTGACAATTGACCCTCAGGGTGACGCGAACCTCGCATGAGCGGCCTTGAATCCCTGCTGGCTCTCGTCGTCGCGGCCTCCATTCTCGCGGCCATCGCGCGGCGCGTCGGCGCGCCGTATCCCGTATTCCTCGCGATCGGCGGGGCGATTCTCGCCTTTGTTCCCGGCGCGCCGGTGTTCTCGATTCCGGCCAATCTCGCGCTGGCGATCTTTTTGGCGCCCGTTCTGCTCGACGCAGCCTACGATGCGTCGCCGCGGGATCTGAAGGATAACTGGGTACCGCTGACAGGCTTGGTGGTGTTTGCCGTCGGCCTGACGACCATCGCCGTCGCCGTCGTCGCGCGCGCACTCGTTCCGACGATGCCCTGGGCACCGGCCGTTGCACTCGGTGCCATCGTCGCGCCGCCGGACGCGGCGGCGGCGACCGCCGTGCTGAGACCTCTCAAGCCGCCGCAGCGCATCCTGACGATTCTCGAAGGCGAGAGCCTGCTAAACGATGCCAGCGCTCTCCTGATTTACCGCGTCGCCCTCGGCGCCGTCGCTGCCGGGGGGTTCTCGATCCCATCGGTCGCGCCGGTACTGCTGCTCTCGGTCGTCGGCAGCCTGATCGCCGGGCCAGCGCTTGCGTCGTTAACACGCCTGTGGAGCGATCGCGTGCGTGACGTGCCGACCGCGATCATTCTTCAGTTCGTGACGACGTTCGGCGTCTGGATATTGGCGGATCGCATTGGCCTGTCGGGCGTGCTCACGATGGTCGGCTACGCCATCGCCGTGGCGCGAACGGCGCCCGAGCGGACACCGGCGCGCATTCGCGTGCCATCGTACGCCGTGTGGGAGACGGTCGTCTTTCTGATGAACGTGCTCGCCTTCATCTTCATCGGGTTGCAGATCCGCCCGATCCTCGTAAGCCTCGACCCCTCGATGCGCGGACGGTATCTCGCAGTCGCCTTCGCGGTGCTCCTGACGGTGATTGCCGTTCGTGTGTTGTGGCACATGCCGTTCAACGCCGTAATCAGGTGGCGTGATCGTCGGCACGGATTTCGGCCGCCGCGGCCCATGCTCCGTCCAACGGTGGGCAGCGGCCTCGTGATCTCGTGGGCCGGCATGCGCGGCATCGTTTCGCTTGCTGCGGCACTGGCGCTGCCCGGCGCGTTTCCGTTTCGCGACCTGATTGTGCTCACCGCTTTCTCGGTCGTGCTCGGGACGCTCGTGATTCAGGGCCTGACACTGGGACCGCTATTGCGCCGGCTCGACTTGCGCGACGACGATCCCATCGGGCACGAGATCGCCGCCGCACGCGCACGAGCGCTGCGCGCCGCGCTCGCCTCGCTCGACGGCGATCGCTCGCCGTTCGCTGACGCCGCCCGCGAAGAATTTCTCGCGCACCTGGAACCGAGGGAGGCAAGCACGGACGGACCCGAATCGAATCTAGCCGTTCACATCGAGGCCAGGCGCCGAGCCCTGGAGGCGGCGCGCCGCGAGGTCTACGCCATGCGCGCCAGTTACGAAATCGGCGACGCGGCATTTCATCGGATTGAACAGGAACTGGACTGGATAGATATGGCCGAGGGGAAAGAAGACTGACGTGAGCGTCGTGCTCATGCCTCGCTACGAGGGAGTCGCGCGACGACCTATCCCAAGGTCCAATCGACAAGCCCAGCTCAATAGTGGATTCTGTTGATGGTGACGATGCAGTCGATACCGAGACGTCTTGCGTGCGCAGAAACATGGGCCGGCAACAGGGAGGCCGCCGGTGTGGTCGAACTGCCAGGTTTGACTGCCTGGGTCGATTCCGTGCCGGTCGGATCCGGTCATGCCGGCGGTGATGTTCACTACGTGTCCGTCTGTCCGAGTTGTATCGTTTCCCGAATCGCGCTTGCCGATGTGAGCGGCCACGGACCGACCGTCGCGGAGCTCGGGGAGAAGCTCCGCGGGCTCATGCAGGTGTATCTGCGCGACTTGGAGCAGATCGCACTGATGCGGGATCTGAATCAGGCCCTTCGGGAAGACTTCGGCGGCGGTCACTATGCGACGATGGTGGCGGTCGGCTATCACGGCCGCCGGGGTCTGATGGTCATGACCAACGCGGGGCATCCTCCGCCGCTTTGGTATCGCGCTTCGCGCGACGAGTGGAGTTGGCTTGAAACGTCACGGGCGAGCGAGCGAGGTCGCGTGTCGGGTGTGCCGCTCGGCCTGCTGCCTGATGTGACCTATGACCGCCTGGTCGTTAAACCGCAACCCGGCGATGTGGTGGTGCTATACAGCGACGGCGTGTCGGAAGCCACGAATCCAGCTGGAGAGGAACTCGGTCGGGATGGGTTGATCGGGCTACTGCAATCCGTTGACTCGAGTTCCGCCGAAGCGGTGGGCATCGAACTCACGTCGGCGCTTCGTGCGTTTCGCGGAGATGTAGCGCCTGACGACGATCAGACAATCATCGTGTTGAGAAGTACCGGTGACGGGAATTCCACCCAGGAAACAATCTGAATGGCCCAGGAGGACCGGACCTCCCACGTGGCGACGAAGCTGAAGACATATTCAGCGGCGTGGAGACGTGAAAATGGTGCTCCGACGCGTCTTGCTCCTGTTCCTGATGCCGCAGTTGTTCGCGTCCGTCCCGGCCTGGCGCGACGAACGCGGGCCGGAACTCATCGCCATCCGGAGCGGCGAGGCGACACTCCACGCGCACGTGTGGCGGCCGGTTGGCCGCGGTCCGTTTCCCGCGATCCTCATCAACCATGGCAGCGGCCGCACTCGGGAACAACTGGAGCGGCTCGGTCCGTACGAAGGGCAGTCCGAAACGCTCGGCCCAGTGTTCGCGCGGCACGGTTACGTCTGCGTCTTCTTGTTCCGGCGCGGCGTGGGCCCATCGATCGACCAGGGGGAGAGTGCCATCGACGCGATGAGCCGCGCGTTCGCCTCACATGGGCAGAGCGCCAGGAACGCGCGTCAGATGGAGCTGTTGGAAGGGCGGGAACTGGTCGACGCTCTTGCCGCGCTTGCGTACGTGCGACGTCAAAAGGATGTTGACGCCCGTCGAGTCGCGATCGTCGGCCACTCGTTCGGCGGCTCGCTGAGCGTGCTCCTCGCCGAACGCGAGCCGGCGTTGCGCGCAGCGGTCCTCTTCTCGACCGCGGGCTACAGCTGGGACCAATCGCCGCAGCTGCGTGCCCGTCTCCTTGAAGCCGTACGCCGCATCACGGTCCCGCTCTTCTTCCTGCACGCCGAGAACGACTACTCGACCAATTCCGGCAAGTTGCTCGATGCCGAGCTCGGAAAGCTTGGCGAGCGGCACCAGCTCAAGATCTATCCGCCGGTCGGTCGGACGCCTGACGAAGGGCACGACTTTCCACTCAACAGCGTGGCAACGTGGGAGCCCGACGTCTTCGCGTTTCTCGATCGTTACGTGCGGAAGTGAGACACCGCCGCAGTCCGCGTCGTCGCCTCATTCGATCACCGTCGAGCCTACTCGGCGATTGTCACCTGCGTGGGGAACCCGTTGACGTTGGCGTAGCCGGGCGTGAGATAACGCATGTAACGGTGGTCTCCCTCGAGGAACGTCTTCCAGAAGGCGATCGTGTAGTGCGCGACCAGCGTGACCATCACGCTCTGCGAGGGCGGTGCCACCGGCGTGTAGGGCGGATCCACGGGCACGAGCGGGGGCGAATCGGTCTCGCCGTCGACAGGGGTGACGTCGAGCGAGCGAACCGAGCTCACGCCGACCTGATGGCAGACGTTGCGCCCGCCGCCAAAACCGGCGCCGTTGTTGGGAAACTGCGTCTGCCCCATGTTCCAGTTCATGTAGGCCGCGGCGGCGGCGGCGTTGCTCGCGGTGAGCGTCGTGAGCGGCTCGGGCAGCGCCGGATTGGCCAGGAGCGCCTGCTCGCGCGTCTGGTCGATCAAATCGCACAACCCGGTGTTGAAATTGACGTGGACGGCATCGGGCGTCAGCACCTGGATGCGCGGCGTCGCCGCCACCGTGGTGGCAAAAAAGGCGCTCAACGCTTCCTGGGCCGGCATGCCGCCGGTGAAGTGATCGAGCTCGGTGCCGCGCAGTAGTAGGTAGGGGAACGAGATCGCGGACACGTCGTCGACGACGTCGTTGACCCCGGGTTCGTACGCGACCATCGCCTTGATCCGGCCGTCGGCGGGCAGTCCTGCGGCCGTGATGCCGACGGCGGCGTTGATGGCCGAGCCGCCGCCGGCTGAGAAACCCGAGACGCCAATCCGGGCCGGATCGATGCTGCCGTACAGGATGTCGCCGGCGGTTGCGTTGCGGACGAGCGCGTGATCGATGAGCAGCGACAGGTCGCGCGCGCGTGCCACGAAGTCCGCCGAGTGAAGCGCCACAACGACAACGAACCCGTGCGTGGCCATCAGCTCGTGCAGCGGCAGCTGCGTTACGCGCTGGATGTCGCCGCCGGCGCCGGCCCCACCGTGATCGTAGGCGATGAGCGGGAACGCGCCCGGCTCGGCGACGGCGTTCACGGCCGCGCCGAGCGGCGAGCGGATGCGATAGGACCCGGCCGGTGTCACGATGGTATATACCGACGCGGGATCGGCTGCCGCGCGCGTCGGATAGAACACCTGCACGCGCGCGACGCGCCCCCCGCTCATGGTGGCCGTGAATAGCGTGCTGCCGACGTTGTAGGGGCCGTGCTCCGTCGGCGGAACCAGCTCCCTGGCGCCCGTCGCGTCGGGGGCCGCGATGGCAAGTGCGCCCGCGATGCCGATGAGACAGGCGCACACCAGCGACGCCAATCGGGAACGATACCTGCGCTTCATGAGATGTCTCCCCTCGAGATCATGTTGAGAAATGGCTCCTGCTCTTAAAAGCGGGAAATGACGGCCAAACCTTGAAGGGGATACAATCCCCGCATTACCGACAATCGGACGGACGTCACCGACCTGCTGCGGCAGTGGGGCAAAGGGGATGAGAGCGCGCTCGAGCGCCTCGTCCCGCTCGTGCATGGCGAGCTGCATCGGATCGCGCAGCGATGCATGGCCGGTGAACGCGCCGGGCACAGCCTGCAGGCGACGGCGCTCGTTCACGAGGCCTACATGCGGCTGGTCGATGCGCACGCGGTCCCGTGGCAGGATCGCACGCACTTCCTCGCAGTTGCCGCACGCGCGATGCGGCGGATCCTGGTCGATCACGCCCGCGCGCGCAACTATCAGAAACGCGGCGGAGGCGCGAAGGTGTCACTCGATGAGGCGCTGGTTGTCTCGGACGAGCCGTGCGAAGACTTCGTTGCACTCAACGACGCGCTGGATGCCCTTGCGGCGTTCGACGAGCGAAAGGGACGCGTCATCGAACTGCGATTCTTCGGCGGCCTGACGGTCGAGGAGACAGCGGCGATCCTGAACGTCTCGCCCGACACGGTCATGCGCGACTGGCGGCTCGCCAAGGCGTGGCTCCAACGCGAGATGCGCGGCAACCGCCATCATGACGCCTGAACGCTGGAAGCAAATCGAAGATCTCTACCACCGCGCCGACGCGCTGCCGGCTGCCGAACGTTCCGCGTTCCTGATCGCCACCTGTCCTGACGAAGCACTCCGGGCAGAAGTCCTCACGCTGCTCGCGACCGAGGACGGTTTCATCGATCGTGTCGATATCGGCGCCGCTCGCCGCGCCGCCGTGGCGTCCATGGCCGTCAGTGGACGTCTGCTCGGGCAGTATCAGGTCGAGGAACTCCTGGGCGCAGGCGGCATGGGCGAGGTGTATCGCGCGCGCGATCTGATGCTCAACCGCGACGTCGCGATCAAGCTGCTGCCTCCGGGATTCACAGCCGACCCGGACCGGCTGGTCCGGCTCGAGCGGGAAGCGCAGGTTCTTGCCGCGCTGAATCATCCGAACATCTGCGCGATCCACGGATCGGTCGACGTCGAGGGAATCAAGTTCCTCGTCCTCGAGCTCGTCGAGGGTCGGACGCTCGCGGATCGTCTCGCCGAAGCAAAGGGGCGAGGAATGCGGCCCGCGGGGCTGTCGTTGTCGGAGGTGCAGGCGATCGCGCAGCAGATCGTCGCGGCGCTCGAGGCCGCGCACGATAAAGACATCATCCACCGGGATCTGAAGCCCGCGAACGTCAAGATCACGCCGGACGGCGTGGTGAAGGTACTGGACTTCGGATTGGCGAAGAACATCGGGCCGTCAGCACCGTTGCGCGACCTCACGATTCCTCCCTCGCTCGAGGCAGGCGGTTGGCCGCCAGCCGTGATCGGAACGGCCGCGTACATGAGTCCCGAGCAGGCGCGCGGCCTGCCGGTGGACCAGCGCACCGACATCTGGTCGTTTGGCTGCGTCCTTTACGAGATGCTGACCGAACAGCCGGCGTTCCCCGGCGAAACCGTGTCTGACACCATCGTACGGATTCTCGAGCGAGAGCCCGAGTGGTCGGCACTTCCGCCCGGCGTTCCCGCGGCGCTGCGGCGCATCCTCGTACGCTGCCTCGCCAAGGATCCGAAGAAGCGGCTCCGGGATATCGGTGATGCGCGCATCGAGATCGACGCGGCAGGAGAGGTCCTGCCTGGCGGGCAGGACGCCGACGTCAAGCCGCTGCCACCACGTCGGAGCCCATGGCTCGTGTGGGTCGCACTGGCGGCGCTCGCGACGGCCGTGGTGATCTGGGAAGGCGTGCGTGACCCGCCGCCGAACGACCCGTTCGCCGGCGCCCGCCTCACTCCGATTACCGAGTGGGAAGGGATTGAATCGTCGGCGGACATCTCGCCCGACGGACGGTCCGTCACGTTTCTCGCCGACCGTGACGGACAGTTCGATCTGTGGTGGACGCAGATCGGCACAGGACGATTCAACAAGCTCACATCCGCCGTCGGCGCGCCGCGACGAATGCCCGACGACATTTTGAAGGCGTTCGGATTCTCGGCAGAAGGAGACGTCTGGGCCTCGCTCCGGCCCGGTGGCCTCGGTCCGAACGCCCTCTTCGCGCTGACAGGCGGATCGCCGCGTCCGATCCTGGGCGTGGGCAGTACTGCACTCTCGTGGTCAGCGGATGGGGAACGCCTCGCCTACCTGAGGATCCTGGCTACGCGTACCGGCACGCAGCCGGCGGTGTGGACCGGTGACGTCATTCTCGTCGCCGATCGCGCCGGGGGTGACTCGCGCGAGATCGTCAGCGCCGAGCCGCAGGTGCACAATCACAACCCGGTGTGGTCGCCCGACGGGAAATGGATCTACTTCGTGCGCGGCATCGGGCAGACAGACGCCATGGACAGCATGGATGTCTGGCGCATCAAGTCATCCGGAGGAACGCCCGAGCAAGTGACGCACGAGAACGGCACCGTGAATTTCCTCGCGCCGCTCAATTCCCGTACGCTGCTCTACGTCGGACGGTCCGAGGATTTCTCGGGCCCGTGGCTCTGGGCCGTCGATCTCGATCGGAGGAATGATCGACCGCGACGGCTCACGGTTGGCGTCGAGGAATACACATCGGTTTCCGCCAGCCGCGATGGACGTCGCGTCGTCGCAACCGTCGCCAACCCCAGCTCGAGCCTATGGCGGGTGCCGCTGCGCGCTGGCGGGGCAGACGAGCGCGAGGCCGAGCCCTACACGGTGCCAGGCGATCGGGCTTATGCTCCGCGCTTCGGCGGCTCGTCGGTCTTCTACCTCGCGAGCAGCGGCGGGAGCGACGGTCTGTGGCGCTTGCAGGACAGTCAGCCGCTTCCGATCCGACGCGGCTCCGACGGAGCGATCCTGGATGCGCCGGCGGCGACTCGCGACGGTGCCAGCATCGCCTTCGTCGCGCTGCGAGGGGGCGAACGGCGCCTCACCGTCATGTCGTCCGACGGCACCTCGCCACGCACCATTGCCGGCTCGCTTAAGACCCAGGGAAGCGTTGACTGGTCACCCGACGGCCGGTGGATCGTCACCGGCGCTGCCGGCGACAGCGCCGGACACGGAGCGGGCCTCTACAAGGTGCCGCTTGACGGCGGAGCCCCAGTCCCACTGGTCGACGGGCAGGCGTTCGATCCGATTTGGTCGCCGGATGACCATCTGATCGTCTACGTCGACCGTATGGCGGGATCCGTCCCGCTGCGTGCCGTCCGCCCGGACGGCACACACGTGGACATTCCGCAGGTGGCGGTCCGAGCCGGAGGATATCGCTTCCTTCCCGACGGCAAGCGGCTCGTGTACTTGCCGTACCTGCAGGCGCAGGACTTCTCGCTGCTCGATCTCGACACAGGGACGACCCGGCCGATCACGCGGCTCGAAAACCGCGGCAGGTTGCGATGGTTCGACGTGACGCCAGACGGACAGTTCCTCGTGTTCGATCGGTTACGCACGAACGCGAACGTGGTGCTGATCGAATTATCGAAGCGCCCTTGACGTCACCGTGGCGGGGTCGCATGCATTTCGGTGATCTCTCGTTATAGACCCATGGCCTGGAACAAGAGCCTCTGGCCGGCGCTCAGTCCGCTGCTCGACGCGGCGCACTGAGCCAGCCGCGCGACCAGTAGTAGAAGTACCCGATGTAGTTATACAACGACTTCTGGCTGCTCTCGAGCGCGTCGGGCGACGGCGTCCAGCGCTGGATGAACGTCGTTTCACTCGAGGGTGGCGCCGCCGGCGCCAAGATCACATCCACGCCGGCGTTGTTGAACACGCCGCGCGCGCGAAGGAGATGCACGGGTCCCGTGACGAGCAGCACGGGATTCCACTCGTGCGCTCGCAGGATCGGCGCGACGTCCAGCGCCTGCTCGCGTGTGGTCGTCGACCTCGACTCTTCGACGATGCGATCGGCCGGCACGCCGCGCGCGATCAGGAGCTCACGCACCGTCGCGCTCTCCGGCGCCCCGATCGTGCACTCCACACAGCCGCCGGACGCAATCACCGGGAGCGGCCCCTTCTGGACGTAGAGGCGTGCGCCCTCGATCGCATTGAGCGTGGTCTGTTCGAGGGGGACGACGACCGCATCGGACCTTGTCCGGTCGCCGGGCCGTGATACGCCTGCGGAAAGCACGACGATCGCGCGCGGCGCGGCGGCGGGTACCGCGTGCGACGCGATGATGACGCGTGGCAGCGTGAGGCCGAGCCAGTAGCAGACTGCCGGAAGACTGATCGGCCAGTACAGCAGCAGGGTCAGCGCCAGCACCCAGCGCCCGATGCCGCGCGTCCGCCTGAGCCGCAGCAACACAAGGCCGATGGTGACGGCTGCGAGGAGAAAAAACGCGGAGCCCGGTACCAGGAAGTTCTTCGTCAGTGCCGCAAGAAAGTCCATCATCCACCTGGAGCGGCGTCACCGTCACGAGGTCAGCCAGATGATACCGCGAGCAAAACCTTGCGGAACGATGTCGATTTCCAGCAAGCTCGTTCGTCGTATCCATGAGACGCCAAATGGGGCCGGGCTCAAACAAGGAGAGAGACGATGCGGGTGATGGTGTTCGCGAAAGCTAGTGAGGACAGCAAGATAGACGGGCCGCCCACGCCAGAGGCGCTCGAAGCGTTCGCGGCGATGGATCGGTTCATCGAGGAGCTGGTCAAGGCCGGCGTCTTCGTGGCCGGTGCCGGCCTCAAGAACGGCGCCGAGGCGAAGCGCGTCGTCCTCGATGGTCCCGGACGCACCGTCATCGATGGCCCGTTCGCCGAGACCCGCGAGCTGGTTGCTGGCTTCTCGATCTGGGAGGTCAAGGATATGGACGAGGCGCTGGCCTGGGCGAAGCGCGCCCCCAATCCCATGCCCGGCCAGAAAAGCGAGATGGAGATCCGACCGTTCTACGAGGCGGCCGATCTCGCCGAGTTCGTGACGCCGGAGGAACTCGCGGCGCCGCGCGACGGCGAGCGCGGAAAGCTCGGCGTCGCCTGATCAGCCTCCGCTCGGATGATTTGCGACCGAGCTTCTGCGGGACAAGGCTTGTCTGCCCTGCGGCCGTGGCCGACAATGCGGTGTGACCGCAGGCGAGACGCCCCGGGCGGAAACTCATAAAACAATAGAAGCGACCTTTCGCATTGAACGGGCCAGGCTCATCGCGGGCCTGGCCCGCGTGGTGCGCAATGTCGACCTTGCCGAGGAGCTGGCGCAGGACGCGCTGGTCGTCGCCCTGTCCGAATGGCCGAAGACAGGCGTTCCGACCAACCCGGGCGCGTGGCTGATGGCCGTCGCCAAACGCCGCGCCATCGATGCATTCCGCCGCGACAAAATGCGCGAGCGCAAGCACGAGGAGATCGCGCGGACGCTGCCCGGCTACAGCAACGTCGCGCGCGACGGCGCCGTCGAGGCGATCGAAGCAGCCATGGACGATGATCTCGGCGACGAGCTGCTGGGTCTCATCTTCACGGCCTGCCACCCCGTGCTGTCGCCCGACGCCCGAGCGGCGCTGACGCTCAAGGTCGTCGGCGGGCTGACGACCGACGAGATCGCCCGCGCCTTCCTGTCGAGCGAGGCGACGATCGCGCAGCGGATCGTCCGCGCGAAGAAGGCGATCGCAAAAGCCCGATTGACCTTCGAGGTGCCGCGCGGGGGCGAACGGGCGGCGCGGCTGGCCTCGGTGCTCGAGGTCATCTACCTCATTTTCAATGAAGGCTATGCGGCCACGGCGGGG
>Ga0070684_100001515_pt1 | contig 16805 bp, 11 predicted proteins | sample KBSC723LmetaG_FD_65653 | JGI IMG/M metagenome (GOLD analysis project Ga0070684, IMG submission 65653) | Corn rhizosphere microbial communities from Kellogg Biological Station, Michigan, USA - KBS C7.2-3L metaG | ecosystem: Host-associated > Plants > Roots > Rhizosphere ...
ATATCCGGCGAGATACCGCGGGTATCTTCGGCCAGAACGTGCTGGGCAACGAAGCGGTAGCTGGCCCGGGCGCGGGAAAGGTCGCGTTCCGCACGCTCGGCGATTGGCAAAACTGGTTCACGACGACGGGCGGCAGCGCGAGCGCCGTGCAGTCGCAGTTCATCGAGGATGGAAGCTTTGTGAAGTGGCGCGAGCTCTCGATGATCTACACGCTCGATGCGCCGTGGGTGCGCTCGCGACTGGGATTGAGCAGCGCGCTCATTCGCATCGCGGGCCGGAACCTACATACGTGGACCAAGTACAAAGGCCTCGATCCCGAGACGAATCTTGGTGGCTCCGAGTTCCTCACGCAGGGGATCGACTTCTTCCAGAACCCGCAGACACGTTCGTTCGTCGTCGCGGTCACGCTCAATCGATGAACGGAGCATCACGACGTATGCATAGCAGAATCAGACTGGCGGGCCTCGCCGGCGCGATGGCGCTCGTGGTGGCCTGCAACAGCGACAACTTCCTCACCGGCGGTGAGCTGAGTACGGATCCCAATCGGCCCACGGAAGCGACGAGCGGTCAGTTGTTCGTCGGCATCCAGGCCGCCGTGTGGGCGCAGTTGGAGAGCGACCCCGCCCGAGTGACGAACCTGTGGGCGCAACAACTGCTCGGAACCAACATTCAGTATATCGACATCTACAACTATGGCGTCAGCGAGGACGTGACGAATGGCTTCCATGCCTCGCTGTACACCGGTGGTGGGCTCGTCGACATTCGTCGCCTCGAGGCGCAGGCCACGGCCGCGCACGACTCCATCTTTCTTGGCGTCGGGCAGGTGATGGAAGCGTTGCTCGTCGGAACGGGCGCCGACATGTTCGGTGACCTGACCTACACGCACGCGCTCACGTCGGAGCAAAACCCGCCGCTCGATCCCCAGATGGCGATCTATGACTCCGTACAAGCGCTGCTCTCGCGCGCGATCGTGAACCTCGCCGCGAGCGGCCCGACGAACGTCGGGCCGGCGTCGGCCGATCTCGCCTATGGCGGCGATCCGACCAAGTGGACGGAATTGGCTCACACGCTCAAGGCCCGATTCCTCATGCACACCGCGGAAGTGCGCCCGACGGTGTACCCGCAGGTTGTGACCGAGGCGAGCAAAGGAATTACCAATCCCGCGGACAACTTCAACGCGGTGTTCTCAGGCAATTCCAACGAACAGAATTTCTGGTACCAGTTCGACATCGTGCAGCGGCCCGGCTACATCGCGCCGAATCCACAGTTCGTCGCGCTACTCAAGGCGCGCAAAGATCCACGCCTCAGCGCGTACTTCAATTCCGATCAGAGTGATCTCAACGATTCGCTGATTGCGCCGAATCACACGCAACCGCTCGTGACCGCGAACGAAGACCTGCTGCTCTGGGCGGAAGCCGCGCAGCGCTCGGGCGACAACGCGACGGCGCTCGCCAAGCTCAACCAAGCGCGCGCGCTCGCCGGCCTGCCGGCTGAATCGGGGCTCACGGGGCGTCCGCTGCTCGCCGAAATCCTGATCGAGGAGTATATCGCCGACTTCCAGAGCATTGAAGCGTGGAATCTGTACAAGCGTACCTGTACGCCGAACCTCGCACCGGTTGTGGCGGGCGCAAAGATTCCAGCGCGCTTCCTGTACGATGCATCGGAGCGGAACACGAACACGAATATCCCGGCGCCGACGTCACAGCCGGCGCGCAACGCGAATGACCCGGCGAACACGACGTCTGACGCAACCGGCGCCGCATGTCTCGGGCAATGAGCGGCAGGCGCGTATCGCGATATGTCAGAACTCTCATGGCAGCAGTCTCGGCGTTGGTGGCCGGGACTGGCTGCTACGAGTACAACGCCGCGCCGGTGACCGCGGTGCGGCCGGGCGAGACGGTACATGTCGTGCTCAGCCCGTCGGGCTCGACGGCGCTCGCGACGGCCATCGGCCCGAATGCCACGACGCTCGATGGACGAATTCTTCGCGGTGACTCCGGTCAGCTCACGCTTGCGGTCACGCAGATCGAACGCTCGGTCGGCCCCGAAGAATTCATGCGCGATGAAGCGATCACGATTCCGATGCAGCACACCGCGAGCATCGCCGTGCGCCGGCTGGATCGTCCGCGCACGTTCCTCACCGTAGGTGCCTTGGTGGCGGGCGTGTTCCTGGCGCACGTAGTGAGCGAACAGTCGGGCGTCGTAACGGTCAAGGGAGGGCCGTCGACGGGGACCAAGTGAGAGTCGATTGTGCCGATTGGGCCAGTCTCAGGACGCGCCAAGCTCCTTGTACCACGCCTCGAACGCGCGCTGGAAGAAGACCGGCGAGAACATTGTCCAGTCGCCGAGGGTCGCAGGTAGATGAAAATCTTTGCCGGCGTCGGCAGCGGTGATGCTCGCAGCGTGGGCCTTGCGCGCCGCACGTTCGACTTCATCGAGCATGGACACGTACCGATCGTAGTCGCTCACACGACCGATCGCCCCGTGACCCGGAACATACACCGTATCGCGCGTCCGACGCAGCGCGCGAACCGATGCGGCGAGCTTCGTCGGAATTGCGTCGACGAAGTTGGGGAACATCGCGTTCCAGAATAGGTCACCGCAAAACACGATACTGGGATCATCGAGCTCGAATGAGACATCGCTCTCGGTGTGACCCACGCGCGGCATGATTCGGACCGTGCGTCCACCAAGGTCCAGCGACCCGGCGTCCGTCGGCGACATGATCACCGCGTCATGCAGCGCGGCCGCGCGCGAATCGTCGGCGGGACGATTGCGCTCGAGAATTAGCGCGCGCGTTCGCTCGGTCGCTCGCACGGTCGGATGCTGCGCGTCGCTCAGATATCCGGCGACGCCATTCGCATGATCGGAGTGATAGTGCGTCAACGCGACGTGCGTCGGCCATCGACCGGTGAGCTCGCGCGCTTTGCCAGCGAGCCAGGCTGCGCCCTGCGGTTGATTGAAGCCTTCGATGGCGAGCACGGCGCTCCGACCGGCGATGATGCCGCCGTTCGACAGCGTGGTGCGATCACCAGTCAGCGGCGTGGAAATGAGTGCCCAGACGCCGTCCGACACCCTTTCGAGATTGCCGAAGGGCTCGGCGGCGACTACTGGGCCGTAGGCGTTTCGCGCCCATAGCAGTCGCGCTGCTTTCGGCATGACGGACGCGGCAAGCGCGAGATGCGCCGCGCACGATCCGGACTGAGCGAGAAAATCACGACGAGTAATCGGCGGCATGGTAGTCCGGACGAAAAGGTCGAAGCGAATTCTGCGACGTTTCGCGGAGGCCGGCAACACCGGCGCACGATTTGCCGCCGCTATCCAGGTCTAACGGTGTTCCGAGGAGGATTCATGAAAACACAGTTGATCTTGGCGCTCGGCGGCTTGCTGACGGTTGCTGCCTGCTCGCAGAACGCGCGCGTCGAGTCCAGCGGAGAGGTTGCGCCGGCGACACCCGTCAATCGTCGCGCGCTTCCAAGCGGCACGTCCATGAACGTGAAACTGAACGAGGCGCTCGGCACCTCATCGAGCCACGAAGGAGACCGATTCACCGCGACGGTATCCGATCCGGTCATGGCGCAGAACGGGGCAACGGCGGTGCCGGCCGGCGCGATGGTCTTTGGTCACGTGAGCGGAATCCACGCGGCCAATCTGCCGACGGAACAAGCGGTCATCCGTCTCGCGTTCGACAGCCTGAGCTTCAACGGTCGCACATATCCATTCGACGCCAGCATTTCATCGGTGAACGTGCAGAATCAGGCGACGAATGCCACGACCAGCTCGACGGTGCGCGGCGCCGCGACCGGTGCGGCGGCTGGTGCCGTACTCGGCGCGATCATCAGCGGCGGCGATTTGAGCAAAATCATTTCCGGCGGGTTGCTCGGCGCAGCGGCCGGGACGGTGATATCCCTCGGTACCGGCGGCACACAGTCGGTTATCCCCGCGGGCTCGACGATGACTATTCGTTCGACGCAGCCTGTGCAAATCCGCTAGACCAACGCCCAGCGGGTGGCGTCTTACTTCGGCGCCGCCCAGGGTGCGGGCTTCTCGAGAATGGGCGCGACGTTCACGAGCGTCGCGTGCGGCCACATCGATGGTACGCCGCGAATGAACGTGACGAGCCCGTCGATTGGCGCGCGAATGTCGCCCGTCGGCCGGCCTACGAAATCCGTCGTGTGTCCAACGACCTGGCCCTTCGTCACCCGCGTATCACGCGCGACGGCAGGGAAGAAGACGCCGCCGCTATCGGCGGCGACTCGTGCACCGGCGCCGGCCAGCCAGATCGGGTGCTGCGCGTGCGTCACGTGACGCGGGATCATTTTGAGCGCACCGAGCACGTTTAGAGAACCGTCAATGAGCGCATTGAGGTCGGCCGGTGCGACGATCCCGCTGCGTCCGGCTTCTGCGACGAGCACCGTCTTCCCACGCACGAGCGCCTGTCCGGATAACGATCGGCCCGCGTTTGGCGAACTGGGATCAACGTCCGTGACGATGATGTGGTCGAGTCCGAATGCGAGCGCGAGCTCGAGACCGGCCGAGTCCTGCGCGGCTCGGCCGCCGCGAAACCAGTAGCTATACGACCGGAGATCTTCGTCGAGGTCGCCGCCGTGGAGATCGACGATGACGTTCGCCGGCGCGACGATCTGTTTCGTCACTTCGGCAAGTGCGCGCTGCGTCTGCGTGCCATTCGAATCGCCGGGATAACCGGAGTTCATCCCTTTGCGATCGACCGGATTGACGTGCGGTGTCATCGTCTCGAACGAGGCGACGTTGAGGAGCGGCAGTACGATCACGGTGCCGGCAAGCGCGCGTCCATCGATTCGCGAAATGAGCTTCTGCATCGCGATGATCGACGTGTATTCGGTCCCGTGACTACCGGCAACGAATGCGACAATGGGTCCCGGCTTCGCGCCCCGAATTACCGCCACGGCGATCTGGAGCGCCGAGTCCGACCCACTGGGAATTGCGATGGAGCCGTAGCCGGTCGTGCCGGGCGCGGCGGTCGCTGATCCAACGGTGAAAGGAGTCGTCTGCTGCGCGACGATTGTCGAGGCGGAGAGCAGCTGAATTGCAACGGTGAGACGAAGCGCGCGAGACATGGTTCGCCTGGTCGGTGAGTTGTTGAGCGGAATCAGACATTACACAAGGCCCCCGGTCGATGACCAGGGGCCTTGTGTTTCCTCGTCGATCGCAACGCGCTCAGTTCACCTTGAATTCCTTGATCATGCCGTGTTCGAGGTGTGCCTTGCCGTCCTTGGCGTCAGGAACGAAGCAAAGGAAGGCGTAGTTCCCCGGAGTGAGATCCACGGTGAAGTACTCGCTCATGCCTGGGACCTCCGACGCGATTCCGCCGAGTGCGTCGAATGGCGGCGGGCCATCGGCTTTGCCGGCGTATGCCTTCTCCATGAACTCGTTCGCGTCCTTCATCGTCTTGCCTGGCGCGAGGCGCACCAACTCGACTTCGTGTGGCTGCGGTCCCTTGTTGACGACCTTGATCGTATGCTTTCCCGCGGTCAGCGAGCCCTGCGTCGTGAACGAGTAGTCCGCGAGCGATACCGTGGCGTCCGCCGCCGGTTCCGCCGCCGCGGCGCCAGAAGCCGCTGTCACCTTGAGCGGGTGAATCATGCCCTTCGCGAAGTGCGGAACGTGATCCGGGATGTCGACGAAGCAGACGAGTACATAGTTGCCCGGCTGCATGTTGACCATGGCCTCGGTCTCGGCCTTTGGGCTCGGTGCGTTCGGGCCGCCAGCGAAGACGATCCAGTTTGGCGGCGGCGCGTGGCTCTTCGCGGATGCCTCCATAGCGGCGCCGAAATCGGCCGCCGTTTTTCCGCTGTCGAGGCGAACGATCTGCACGTGGTGAAGGTTCGGACCGTCGTTCACCAGGTGGAACGTCGTCCAGCCCGCGGTAATCGAGTCTGGCGCGTCGAAGGCGAAATCCTTGGCGTGGATGACGGCAGTATGCGTTGCCGGGTCGAAGCTGCCGAGCGATGCGTTGTTTGCTGCGGGGGCGCCTGGTGCGCCAGCCTGCGCAACTTTTGTCGTGTCGGTCGTCGCGGCTTCCTTCTGACTACACGCGCACAAGGTCGTGGCGACAGCGATTGCAACAGTTCCTACAAGTCGGGACATAGGGCCTCTGAGGGAAACGGGTGGCAGTACAGGAGTGCGAACAGGCTGCAAAACGGATCTTCGCCTGTCAACTGGTCCTTACGAAGTTGCGCTACGGCTTGGCCGGCTCGACAACGCTTGTCCGACCAGCGAACCGCGAAAGAAAATCGAACTCGACCTGACTGATGAGCCGAGCGCTCTCCGCATTGTACGCGGCGCCGTGATGGCCCGGCGGATAAATGCGTTCCTCGATGTCCTTTCCGGCGTTGGTGAATGCCGTGAACAGCTGCATGGTGTTCTGCGGATGGACGTTGTCGTCCATCATCGAATGGATCATGAGCAAGTGGCCGCGCAGCTTCGGCGCATTCACGACGACGGAGCTCTGCTCGTAGCCGGCCGTGTTGTCGCCAAGTGTCGACATGTAGCGCTCGGTGTAGATCGAGTCGTAGAGGCGCCAGTCGGCGACGCCGGAGTTTGCCATTCCGATCGAAAAAACGTCCGGGTATAGTTCCATCGAGATCATCGTGCTGTAGCCGCCGTAGCTCGTGCCCATGATCGCGACGTGATCGCCGTCGACATATGGAAGCGTCTTCAGGTATTTCGCCGCTTCGGCGAAATCATGCGCCTCGTACTTGCCGAGCTGCTTGTAGACGACCTTCATGAAGTCGCGGCCGTAGTTGTTCGTCCCGCGATTGTTCACATCGACGACGATGTACCCGTTCTGCGCCAACCACTGTTTCCATCCAGAGCCATCGAACTGGTTGTAGACGCCCTGTGATCCAGGGCCGCCGTAGATCGCGAACACCACGGGGTATTTCTTCGCCGGATCGAACCCGAGCGGCTTGATCATCGACGCATCGATCTTGACGCCGTCGCTGGTCGTGAAGGTGAACAGCTCCGTCGCGCTGTGTGCGTGCGTGGCGAGCCACCGTGTCGTCTGCGTGTTCGACTCCATCGTGCGAAGCTTTCCGGCTGTCGTCGACCACAACTCGACTTGTCGCGGCTGGGTCGTCGACGACCAGGTGTCGATGAAGTAGTGCGCGTTGGGGGACATGTTGATCGAGTGACGACCGGGCGTCGTCGTAATGCGCTCGAGATCCGTGCCGTCGAATTTGATCTGCCAGAGTTGTCGCTCGAGCGGCGTCGGATTGGTGGAGGTGAAGTAGATTCGCTGCGCCGCCGCATCAGTGCCTTCGATGCGCGTGACACTCCACGGGCCGTGCGTGACTTGTTGAATAAGCTTGCCCGAGTAGTCGTACCGATAGATATGCTGATATCCATCGCGATCGGAGACCCAGAAGAATTCGTGCGATTTCTCAGGGAACGACATGAGGTCCTGCACACCGGCGTAGAAATCGTAGACGTCGATCCACGTTTTCGAGGTCTCTTCCATCACCGGACGGGAGCCGCCGGTCGTGACGTCGAAGAACAGCAGCTTCATGTCGTTCTGCTGGCGGTTGAGCACAATCATCGCGAGCGTGTCTGGTCGACTCGTCCAATAGATGCGCGGGATGTAGAACTCGCCGCGCTCGTGCGGGTCGAGCCAGACCGTCTTGCCGGTCTTCACATTCGCGACGCCGATGCGCGCCGTCGGATTGCTATCGCCGGGTTGCGGAATGCGGATGCGATCCCACTCGGGATGTCGACCGCTGTAGTCGGTGATCTGGATTTCCGGCTCTTTGCTCTCGTCGATCTGCCAATAGGCGATGTGCTTGCTGTCGGGAGACCAACTCCACGCCTGTGGCAGGCCGAACTCTTCTTCATAGACCCAATCGAAGTGGCCGTTGAAGACGTGCGATCGCGCGTCGGTCGTCAACCGGCGCTCTTGATGGGCCGAGAGATCGACGACGTACATGTCGCCGCTGCGTTCCTCGCCAAGCATCGTCCCGTCGGGCGAGAGCTCGGCGGTTCGGACGCCCTTGCCGGCGAGCACCAGCGAACGGGTGGCCAACGAGTAGATGTAGAAGTCCGCGGTGCCGGATCGCCGATAGATCTGCTTGAAGTTGGCCTGAAAGACGATGTTCTTGAAATCGCGCGCCCACTGGAATCCCTCATAGAGAAATGGATTCGTCGTTCCGGGGAATGTGAGGCCTGTCCCGGAGAACAAGAGCGTGTCTCGTCCGGTCGCTGGATCGTATGCGCGAATTTCCGAACGGCCCGTGCGCGGATCCGTGTCGATGAATGAGAAGCGGCTGCCGCCATCCAGCCAAACCACGTTCTGCGGCTCGCCCCGGCCCACGAGGACAGGCGTCGCTTGCAACGCCTCGGACAGACTGGAGAATTGTTGTTTCTGTTGTGCGCCGGCAGTTGTCCCGACGCACAGTGCCAAGGACAACGCGAATCGCCAAACGACGCGGACCTGAGGATCGTGAGTATGGGGAGACATGACCGATGAGGCGCTATAGTGTTGAGGCACTCGTCAAGATAATGGATTGAACATGACTGCTACCGAGCCAGAATCACGCCGGTGGTACGCGAAGCGGACATGATCGTCGCCCTCGGCGCGGTGCTGATCGGTGGGTGGGGACCACGAGCTGTCCCGTCGTGGCGGGGAGGGAGTTCTCAGCGCAGTTTATTTGTTGTCGCCAGTTTCCCGTTTTCAGCCTTCCCCCGACCGAGGCCGAAGTATGCGCCGTTCCACTCACTGCGTCGCGATCGCCGCGACGTTCCTCGCCTTCGCATCGACACTTGCCGCGCAACGCGGTGGACGCGGCAACGACTCCACGGGCCGTGGCGGCGGTCTTCCGCTCACGCCGTCCAAGGCACTCAAGTTCACGACCGACGAAGGAACATGGCTGTCGCTCGACGTCTCGCCCGATGGCAAGACCATCGTTTTCGAGCTCCTCGGCGACATCTACACGATTCCCGTCGAGGGCGGCAAGGCGACGCGCCTGACGAGCGGACAGGCGTTCGACGCGCAGCCGCACTTTTCGCCCGACGGAAGATCGATCGCGTTCGTGAGTGACCGGTCGCAATCGGATAACCTGTGGCTCATGAACGCCGACGGCAGCAACTTGCGCGCACTCACGCGCGAGAATGATCAGCGCTTTCAATCGCCGACATTCACGCCCGACGGTAAGTACGTCGTCGTGTCGCGCGGCAACGATCTCTACATGTACTATGTGAACGGCGGCACGGGCGGTCTCCGACTCACCGGCGACTCGGCAGCGGCCGGTCGTGGCGGTGCACCGGGCGGTGGTCGCGGGGCAGCGCCTCCAAACGTCTTCCTCGGACCGGCCGTCAGTCACGATGGCCGGTATATCTACACCGCGATGCGCAACAGCACAGGCGGCGGATACAATCAGACCGCACTCGGCTGGCAGATCGGTGAGTTCGATCGTGAGACCGGTCGTATGTTCACGAAGACGAACGCGGTCGGGAGCGGCATGCGCCCCGAGCTGAGTCCAGACGGAAAGTGGCTCGCGTATGGTACGCGCAACAATGCCGACGAGTCATTGATCCTTCGGGATCTGGAGACCGGTGACGAACGGCTGCTCCTCCCCAAGATTCAGCGCGACGACCAAGAGTCGCGTCCCAACCGCGACCTGCTTCCGACCTACGCGTTCACGCCCGACAGCAAGTCGATCATCATTGGCCATCACGGGCATTTTTGGCGCGCCAGCGTCGCCGACGGCCACGAGACGATGATTCCGTTTACCGTCGACGTCGACATGCTGATCGCGGGGCCGACGAAAGAGACCTATCCGCTCAACGATGAATCGCTCGTCGTGCGTCAAATTCGCGACGTTGTGCCGTCGCCTGATAACAAGCGCCTGGCGTTCACGGCGCTCGATCGGTTGTGGGTGATGGATCTCCCGAGCGGGAAACCGCATCGCGTCGCGCCGTCGGAGAACGTCGGAGAGTTTCAACCGAGCTGGTCGCCCGACGGCCAGTATATCGCGTACGTGACGTGGAACGACATCGATGGCGGCAGTGTCTCTCGTGTTCGCAGCGACGGGTCGGGCCAGCCGCAGAAGCTCAGCACGAAACCGGCGTACTACGAGAAGCCGGCGTACTCGCTCGATGGTCGCCGCATCGTCGTCGGACGCGGGCCGCGGAACATGCGCAAGGATCTCGAAGAGCTCGAGCGTCCGCCGCAACAAGCGGTCGGCGTGGAGCTGGTGTGGCTGCCGAGTGCCGGTGGAAGTGAAACGTTGATCGCGCCGATCTCGAACTTCGGTCGCCCGCATTTCGTGACGACCGATACGAGTCACATCTATTTTTCCGAGGGAAGCACACTCGTCTCGATGCGTTGGGACGGCACCGATCAGAAAACGATCCTGCGCACCGGCGGCGGCGGGCGCGGCGCGGGTGGCGGTGGTGGTGGCGCGGGTGAGATGACGATTTCGCCCGATGGCTCCAAGGTGATCGTGCAGGCCGGTGTGAAAGCGTACTTGATTGAGGAAGTGCCGAAGACTGGCAATGCGCCGACCATCAACGCGACCAACCCCGCGCAATCCGAGGTGCCGGTGCGTCGCCTCACGACCGTCGGCGGCGAGTTCTCGTCGTGGTCGCGGGATAGCCGAACGATCTACTATGCTCTCGGCCATTCGCTCTTCACGTACGACGTGGCGGCGGCGGAAACCGCCGTTCGCGATTCCATCGCCCAGGCGCAGGCCCGAGGCGACTCGACGAACGCCGTCGGCGGTGGGCGCGGGGCCGCCGGTCGTGGTGGCTCACCCGCCCGCCCAATCTATGAGGCAGCGCGAAACGACGTCGTGATCACGGTGCCGAAAGACAAACCGCAAGGCACGGTGGTGCTGCGTGGCGCGCGCATTCTGACGATGAAGGGCACGGAGATCATTCCGAAGGGCGACATCGTCGTGAAGGACAATCGAATCATCGCCGTTGGTCCGCAGGGGAAAGTACAAATTCCGTCTGGCGCCAAGACAATCGACGTTTCGGGCAAGACGATCCTGCCCGGTTACGTCGATATCCACGCGCACATCTGGCCGGCGTTCGGCGTGCATCGGTCGCAGCCGTTCGAGTATCTCATTAATCTCGCCTACGGCGTCACGACCTCGCGCGATCCACAAACGTCGACGACCGACGTCTTGTCATATTCGGACATGGTCGAGACGGGCGAGTTCATCGGACCGCGCATCTTCTCAACCGGTCCGGGCGTCTTCGCCGCGGAGAATATCCGGACGCTCGACGACGCGCGCGAAGTCCTCAAGCGGTATTCAGAGTTCTACAACACGGAGACGATCAAGCAATACATGACCGGCGACCGCCGCGTGCGACAACTGTTGATCATGGCCGCGCGCGAGCAGCACCTCATGCCAACGCTCGAGGGCGGGCTCGACTTCAAGAAGAATCTCACCGAGGCGATGGACGGATATTCCGGAAGCGAACACACGCTGCCGATCGCGCCGCTCTATAAGGACGTGCTGCAACTCTACGCGAACTCCGGCACGACGTGGACGCCAACGCTCATCGTGCAGTACGGCGGACCATGGGCCGAGAATTATTGGTATGAGCACTCTGACGTCGTGAACGATCCGAAGCTCAATCGATTCACGCCGCGCGACGTCGTCGAACGCAAGGCGCTGCGTCGGCCGGGCTGGTGGGCGCCGTCACAGTGGTCATTCCAGCTATTCGCCGAGCAGGCGGCAAAGGTCGTCGCGGCCGGCGGACATGTCGGCATGGGCAGTCACGGTCAGTTGCAGGGGCTCGGCGCGCAGTGGGAGATCTGGAACATCGCGTCGGGCGGCATGCCCAAGTACGACGTGCTTCGTGTCGCCACGATCTTCGGCGCCGAGGCGCTCGGGCATGAGAAGGATCTGGGCTCACTCGAGGCAGGGAAGCTCGCCGACCTTCAAGTGCTCGACAAGAATCCGCTCGACGACATCAAGAATACGAACACGATTCGCTACGTGATGAAGAACGGTCGTTTATACGACGGCAACTCGATGGCCGAGGTCTGGCCGCGTCAGAAGCAGATCGCGCGCCTCTGGTGGTGGTCGAACGGGATCGCCGGAGGCCAGGACAAGTGAGTCGTCAGAGTTCCGTGTCGGCATGAACCGCTCGATGGCGAGTGCGTCGAGCTCGCCGGCAGGTCGGTGTCCTCGAGGGTTGCCACGGACCCTAACCAGCCGAGCACGGTCTTCGTCGCGCTCGGCTGGGCCTATCGCTCGACCAAATCGCAGAAGGCAAACCGGCCGTCGCGCAGAACAATCTCGCCGACCTCGTACTCGACCTGCTCGGCGAAGCCAGGACCGGCTGATACGAACGTGTGGAATTCACCGCGCTCTCCGCACGGATCGACGCTTGGTGGCATCTCATCGAGCAGCGCGGCGTCGAACGCGCGACCGGCGAACGCCGCCTCGAGCTGCGTGGTGTCGACGCACACGAGCCGCGCCTCAAAACCGCGTTCGATGAACTCGCGCGCCAGTGCAGCTGTCGGCCTCCCCCAAAGCGGGAAACATCCCTCGAATCCGAGTGGAGCGAGGCGCTCTTCACGATATCGCCGAACGTCCTCGAGAAAGAGGTCGCCATAGGCAATGCGGCGCACGTCGGGATAGCGGCGACGAACGTCGCCCAACGCATGTTCGACCGCGGCGTCGTAGGCCGCGTTCGACGATTGCGGCTCGATGACGATCTCGTGCACAGGCAAACCGATCGCGCGTTCTTGCGCCGCGAGAAGGGCACGGCGCACTCCGTGGACGCTGATGCGATCGTACCCCGTGGTGATGGTCGTCAGCAGGGCGACCACGCGGAACGCCGGATCGTCTCGGAGTGCGGCGAGCGCCAGCGCGCTGTCTTTGCCGCCACTCCAGCTCAAAATAATGGGCTCGGGATTTTGCACGTGGGGAATATCGCCGTGCGAGCAAGACCCGCCGGCGCCGTTGTCTCTGAGCACGGATCGGTTTATCGTTCAGTACATACTGAACGTTCTGAACGGAGCAAAAGTCATGGACCGGACCCAGCAGACATTCATCGGACGAATGGGGCACGCCGCCGAGACGAACGGCTTGTCGCCCATCGCTGGGCGGCTGTTCGCGATGCTGCTCCTGACCGACTCGCCGCGCTCGCTCGACGAGATCGCCACTGCCCTCGAGGTCAGCAAGGCGAGCGTCAGCACTGAAGCGAGGCGACTCGTTGAACGCGGTGTCGTCGAACGCACTCGTCGTGCCGGCGACCGTCGCGATTACTACGAGCTCGCACCAGACTTCTTCGCGCGGATCGTGGAGAGCCGCATCGAGCAATGGCGTCGCATCCAAACGCTCATGGCATCGATGCGAGAGACATTCGGCAACTTGTCCCCCGTCGTGCGGGAACGTTTCGCATCGATCGACGAAATTCACGCCGACGTGATCGATCAAATCGATGCTGCGCTTGCCGAGTGGCGCGGCAGAGCGCGAAAGCGCGCGCTGGCCGCGCCGTCGCGGCGTCGGCGGTCCGCATAGGAACCGTCAGCATGGCGCAGCCTGCACGTCTTGAAACCGATACCGCAGCGGTCAGCGCGCCTGCGGTCGCAGCACCGCTAGTGCCGCTCGTCTCACGAGACCGCGGCGACCCGCACAAGTACATCATCGCGTTCGCCGTAGTACTTGCCGCGCTCATGCAAGTCATCGACAGCTCGATCGTCAACGTGGCCCTGCCCGACATGATGGGGAACCTTGGCGCCGGCCTTGACGAGATCGCGTGGGTATCGACCGGCTACATCCTGGCAAGCGTCATCATCATCCCGCTCACTGGATGGCTCGGCTCCTTCTTTGGTCGCAAGCGCTACTTCGTCGGCTCGATCGTGATCTTCACCATCGCGAGCCTGTTGTGCGGCGCATCGCATTCCCTCGGCGCGCTCATTTTCTGGCGCATCGTGCAAGGCCTCGGCGGCGGTGCGTTGATGACCGTGTCGCAAGCGGTCTTGCTCGAGTCGTTTCCGCGAGCAGAGGCCGGAACCGCGATGGCGCTGTTTGGTCTTGGTGTGATGGTTGGGCCGACGATCGGCCCGACGCTTGGCGGTTGGCTGACGGACAATTACGGCTGGCCCTGGATCTTCTACGTCAATCTTCCCGTGGGAATTCTCGCGGCGGTCATGATCGCCGGCTACGTGCACGACTCCGAGCATCAGCGGAAGCCGCCGTCGGTGGACTACCAAGGCATCATGCTGCTCGCGCTGAGCGTCGGGGCGGCGCAGTACGTGCTCGAGCACGGCCAGCGTGAAGACTGGTTCGATTCGAGGCGGATCGTCTGGCTGTCGGCAATCGCGCTGATCGGCGGGGCCGCGCTGCTGTGGCGCGAGCTGACCACTGACCATCCGGTGATCGACTTCCGGGTGATGAAGCACAGACAGATGTGGGTCGGCACGCTGCTGGGCGTCGTCATGGGCATCGGTCTGTACGCGATGTCGTTCACGCTGCCGGTGTTTCTGCAAAACGACCTTCGCATGAGCGCGGAGCAAACCGGTATTGCGTTGCTGCCGGGCGCGATCGCGACCGCCGTGTCGATGGGAGTCGTCGGCCGCCTCACGAACAAATTCGATCCGAGAATCCTCATCACCATCGGGGCGCTCGTCTTCGCGCTCGCCGCGTGGCAGCTTGCGCATGTGACGGGACAAAGCGGGCGAGAGGATTTCTTCTGGCCGCTCATTTACCGCGGCGTTGGTCTCGGACTCATGTTCGTACCGCTCACCACAGTGACCCTGGCCGAGCTCTCGCCGAAGGAACTTCCTCAGGGCACCGGGTTGTACAATTTCTTCCGCCAGCTGGGCGGCTCGTTCGGCATCGCCGGGATCGCGACGCTCCTCGCGCGATACACGGCTCAGCTACGACAAGTGTTGGGCGATCACATTGCAATGGGTGATCCCATCGCGACGGCGCGCGTCAGCGCGCTCACGAATGGAATGGTGGCGCGCGGCGCCGACGTGTGGACCGCGCGGCAGCGAGCTCTCACCCTGATCGATCACCAGATCACGGCGCAGGCGAGCGTGATCTCGTACAGTCGGATCTATGTCCTGAGCGCCCTGCTGATCTTGGGCCTCATACCGCTGTTGCTCCTCGTCCGGCAGACGCACGGGAGCGCGGGAGCACATGCCATCATGGAGTGACGTTTGGCGGCGTGATAGATTGGGCTGCATCTCGTTGAGCGGAGCTCATTCGATCGTGTGTCGTACTCGCATTCTCGCTGCCGCATCACTCGCGTTCTTCGCGCAGACAGCCAGCGGTCAGGATTCGCTGCCACGCCGCCTGCCGCCGATGGTGACGGTGACGCGCGACATCGGCCGATCACCGCTCGATCTACCGTACGCGGTCACGACGCTGCGTCCCGACAGCCTGTCACCGGGACTCACGCACACGCTCGTCGAGCAGACGTTGGCGCTGCTCCCCGGTGTGACCGTGGCGAACCGGACCAATCCGTCGCAGGACACGCGCGTCTCGATTCGCGGGTTTGGCGCGCGGTCGCAGTTCGGTGCGCGCAGCATTCGCATTTTGCGCGACGGGATGCCGCTGACACTGCCCGACGGTCAGACGCCGATCGATTATCTGGATCTCGAGTCTGTTGGACGCGTGGAAGTGATTCGCGGAGCCGCCGCATCGCTTTATGGCAACGCTGCCGGCGGAGTCGTCGACCTGCGTTCGGTTGATCCGCCATCGGCGCCGTTTGCCGTCCAAGCGCGCACGTGGACCGGACCCGACGCAAACCCGGTTCGCAGCGCGTCGCAGCAGCGGTTCGTCGGATTATTCGGCGGTACGGCGGGTTCGACGTCCTACGAGGGCAACATTGGTCGGACGCACTCCGACGGCTATCGGGCCTATGCTCACCAGCAGCTCACGAACGCGTTCGCGCGCGCAGTAACCAATGTTGGCGCGACGCAAATTGGACTCGTCGGTCTCGGCCTCGACATGCCGGTGGCCGAGAATCCTGGCGCGTTGACCTTGGCGCAGTTCGACGCCGACCCCAAGCAGGCCGACGCGCAATCGGTGTCGAAGAAAGCGCGCAAGAGCGTTCATCAGGTACAGCTTGGCCTGTCTGCGCAACGACCGATCGCGAACGACGGTGAAGTCTCGGCTCAGGTGTATGGCGGAACGCGCACGCTGTTCAATCCACTCACCTTCGCTGTTGTCGGCGTCGATCGACGACAAGGCGGAGCGGCCGCGCGGGTCACGCTGCCGTTCGCCGTCTCCGGTCTGGAAAATCGCGTCAGTGTCGGCGCCGACGCCCAGTGGCTCAACGATGCGAGAAAGAACTGGGCGAATTGCAATGCGGTGTTGACGGCGAACGCGAGTTGCACTGGGCTCCCGCGCGAGAAGGGGAGTCTCACGCTCGATCAGCGAGAGCTGGTTTCCAGCATCGGGCCGTATCTGCGCGACGAAATCGAACGCGGTCGCTGGCGCGTGACCGCGGGCGTACGTGCCGACCAGGTCCGTTTCGAGGTGCAAGATCATTTCTTGAGCGATGGCCGCGACGATTCAGGAAGTCGCACACTGCACGCGGTGAGTCCCATGCTCGGTCTCGCGATGCGGTTGTCACCGCTCCATTCGCTCTACGCAAACGTCGGTTCCGCGTTCGAGACGCCAACGACCACGGAGCTCGGCAACCAGGCGGATGGCAGCGCCGGATTGAACCGGGATCTGAAGCCGCAGTATTCGACGACGTATGAAACGGGCGCAAAGGGTGTGGCCGGAGCTGGAGTGCAGTACGACATCGCGTTGTTCGATACCGAAGTGCGCGACGAGCTCATTCCGTTCGAG
>Ga0070684_100001516_pt1 | contig 16796 bp, 12 predicted proteins | sample KBSC723LmetaG_FD_65653 | JGI IMG/M metagenome (GOLD analysis project Ga0070684, IMG submission 65653) | Corn rhizosphere microbial communities from Kellogg Biological Station, Michigan, USA - KBS C7.2-3L metaG | ecosystem: Host-associated > Plants > Roots > Rhizosphere ...
ACCGAGCGCAGGCTCCCGTCGGTGACCACCCGGCCGTGCCGGTCGGTGGTGATGCCCGCGTCGCTGGCCAGCGATGGCACCTCGACGCCGCTGGTCCACAACACCACATCGGTGGGAATCGATGTACCGTTGGCGAGATCCAACCCGTCCGGGCGTACCTTCGTCACGAGTGAGCCGGACATGACGGTGACGCCGAGCCGGGCGAACCCGTCGTAGAGGTGGCGCCGGGCCTTCGGGCCCATCATGGACCCGGGCGGCGTCTCGCTGATCAGCACGACCTTGAGGTGCGGGTGGGACTCCGCGACCTCGGTGGCGGCCTCCACGCCGGTCAGGCCGCCGCCGCAGACCGCGACGGTACCGGCCTCGGACAGCCGGGCGGCGAAGGTCTCGGCTGCCTCGACGCCGTTGAGGGTGCACGCATGCTGCGCCGCGCCGGGTACCGCACAGGTCGTGGTGAGGCTGCCCACCGCGTACACGAGGGTGTCGTACGGCAGCCAGGAACCGCCAACCTCGACGGCCCGGCGCACGGGGTCGATGGCGGTGATCCGGCCATCGACGAACTCGACACCCGTACCGGCCAGGATGTCGGGTATCCGGTGGACGGGCAGTTGCTGCCCCGCCGCGATCTGGTGCAGGCGCAGCCGCTCCACGAAGCGCGTCGAGGGATTGATGAGCGTGATGTGGGATGCGTACCTTCGCGTGCGCCGGGCCAGGCTCGTGGCGGCCATCATGCCCGCGTACCCGGCGCCCGCGACGACGATCCGGTGCGGTGTGTTTCTCATAGATTGATGCGACCACGTCGATGCCGCACAGGGCCAACAGGAACACCTGGGCCTAGACCCAAGCGATTGTTGTCGGCCAAGGTGGAGGCGTGAGTCTCGACCTCAACCACGTCCGGGCGTTCGTCACCACGGCCGAGTTGTTGCACTTCGGCCGCGCCGCGCAGCGGATGCACCTGACTCAGCAGGGCCTGTCACACCGCATTTCCCGATTGGAGCACCTGCTCGGCGAGCGGCTGTTCATCCGGGACGGCCGCAGCGTCGAGCTGACCGCGGCGGGGCGCCGCTTCCTACCGCACGCCCGGCAACTGCTCGTCGCGGCGGAGCTCGCCGTCGCCCAGACCCGCGACGTCCACGCCCCGCTGCGCGTCGACGTCTGGGCCCAGCTCGGCGCGCCGTTGCGCTGGCTCGACCGGCTACCCGCGATCGAGCAGGTTCCGCTGGACCTCACCACCAGCCGCAGCACCTCCGTCGCGGTCGAGGCCCTACTGCGCGGCGAGATCGACGCCGCGTTCGGTCGCCTCGTCGACCGGCCGCTGCCTCCCGCGCTGCGGCACGCACCGGTCGGGATAGAGCCAATGGGCGTTCTGGTGCCGCCGGAGAATCCATGGTCCGGCCGCTCGACGGTCCGGCTCCGCGACCTGAGGGGCATGACCCTGGTGTCTCCGGCCGTCGGCGTGCCCGCCGAAAGTGTGGACTATCGCCGGCAGCTGGCCGCGCACTGCGGGATGCTGCTGGACGAGGCCGGTGGCCACCCCGGCCTCGCGCACCTGGTTGCCGGACTCGCCGGCCGACCAGACCGGCTGCTCGTCCTGCCCCTGGGCTTTGACGCGCAATGGATCCGGATTACCGACCCGACGCCGTACTTCCTGTGGACGATGTTCTGGCGGCCCGGCAACCGGGAGGACGAGCTGGCCGCGCTGCGCGCCGTGCTGGCCAAGGCGGCCGCGGCCGACGCGCCACCCGCGTGGGATCCGGCGACCTGCTGGCTGCCCGACCCCGATCTGGCAGACCTGCAGGGGATCGGATACGGCGTCAACTCACGCACCTCCCGCAGTACGTAGGCGGCACTGCCCTCACCGTGACGCGGGGTACCACCGGGTTCGGTAGGCCGATCGCCGTCCACGTCGGCAAACGGCGCATGATCGGGGTCGGATCGGGCCGTCGCACTCCGCGTACCTAGACCCCGCTGACGGCGAACGCCGCCCAGTGATAGGGATGGCTAAACGGCCGGCTGTCCGGCCGCGCCTGCGGGGCGACGACGGAACCGGGGAGCGGTGGCGTCAGTACCCCGGGCAGGTACGACTCAAGTTCGGCGCGGGTGGCGCGACGCAGCCACCGTTGGGCGGCGGTCAGCGCGGCACAGGGCTCCAGCCGGTCCCGTTGCCAGAACTCGTAGAACCGCGTCATCAGGAAGACCGCGGACACGTCGGGTACAAGCCAGTGCGACGCCACCACGGCGGCGAACCCGATCTGCATCAGGCCACCGGGCAGCCCCAGGGCCTCGTTGGGAAGTTGAACGTTGGACTGGTGTGTGCTGCAGGCGGAAAGCACCGCGAGCCGCCGCGCCGCCGGGGGTACCGCCATCAACTCCGCCAACGACACCCGACCGTCCTCGACGATCAGCGCGCTGTCCAGGACGTCGTCCAGCTCCACGACGCAGTGGCAGGCGAAATGCCACACGGCGTGGTGCGGCAACTCCGGCCGGACCTGCCCGAGCGTAGCGTTGTGCAGGCCGCTCACCACCCCGCCCGCGGCGACCCACCGGCGGCTCAGCTCGTCAACCTCCCGCCGGGTGTGCGGTATCGGGTCGTGTTGACCGCCGTTGGGCGCGTCGACCGCGAGCAGCGCCAGGGGTACGTCGCGCATGGACCTGGCCCGGTCCCGGGCTCGTAGGAGCATGCGAGCGTTCGGCGCGTACCGGACCACCATCGTGTCCAGCGCGTACTGCCAGGTGGGCGGCGGACCGTCGTCGTACCGGGGCCCGCCGGCCGCGTGTACCGGAAGCATGCTCAGCACGCCGATGGGTATGAGCGTGACAGGTAGTCCGGTCGGAAGTCCGGACATCAGGTCCCCGATGCCGTTGTCCCACAACCAGCGCAGCGCCGCCGAAACCGCGAGAAAGCTGTGTTTCTGCTCGATGAGCAGCTCGATCGCCTGGTCCGTCGCGTTCGAACGGGTCAGCATAGGCAGCGGCAGCCAGGATGCCCGGCCGTCGGCGGTGACCACGATGGCGTACCCGGTCCGGTTGGCCGCGGCCAGGTAGACCATTGGGCCGCTGCGCGCCGCGTCCACCAGGTCTTCGAAGGAGATGAGCGTGCCGGACCGGTTGCCCTCGTCGACGAGGGACACCTGTCGGGCCACCGCGTCGTAGTTGGCCCAGGCCCGTTGCAGCCTCGAACTGAATTCGGTGCCGGGCCGGGAGGTGTCCCGTTCGGCCACCGCCAGCTCCTGAACGGCGGCCAGGTACGGAGCGAGCAGCTCCGACCGCCCCGCCGCGGCCAGCTCCGCCGCCAGGGTGGGCCGGTCGCGGCTCACGACCTCGCTGATCGAGACCGCGCGGCCCACGTCGAGCGCGACCGCGGCGTCCTCGTACCGGCCGGTCCGGGCCAGCCAGTAGCCGGCTTCCTCGGCGTGTTCCTGGACGTCGAACAGCAGGCTGTACCGCTCCATCGGCAGGTACCGGGACGCGACCGCGTGGGGGATGTAGGACATCAGATGCTGGTATGCCTCGGCGCACAGCGCCGGATCCCCGACGAGTTCGGACCAGCCGACCCAGCTGCCCGCGACCCGGATCGCCCGATCGAAGGTCATCGTCCGTGCCTCGCGGCTGGCCGCTCGCCACTGCTGCGCCGCTTGCGCGTCGGTGACTTGGCCGGCCAGCAGGGCGCTGAGGCTGGCGAGCTCGGCCCGCAGCTCCAGCAGGGCCAGCCGCTGGTCGAGGTCGGCGCGCCGATGCAGGGTGCGAACGAGTTTCGAGGCCTGTGTCACGTCCTCTCGGATGCGCGCTGCCGCCGGGTCGACGCCCGATCCTCGGACCTCATCGAGGTCCAGGTTCGCATGCGCTCGTTGGGTCAACAGCTCGGCGAGGGCAAGGTCCGCGGGTGCGCGCCGGCGGGGATGCCAACGGCCCGCTCGCTGCCCGAGCCGTGCCTCCGCGATCGCTGGTTCGAGGCCGTCGGCGTCCTGTGCCCGCATCGCCAGGCACTCGGCCCGCATCGCGTGCAGGTGCGGCAGCATGTCCCGGCGGTGCTCCGCCGCCTGGCTGATCGCCTCGTCGAGCGATTCGACGGCGTCCTTGACGTTCTCCTCGAACTGCTCGGCCGACACCGCGCGCTTCGCCAGGATCATGAGTCCTTCGGCTTGGCGGTAGTTCCACACCGGGAGCCAGATGACGTCGGCGTTGGGCCGGTCCGCCACCTCGTACAGCAGGTCCAACGCCTCGCTGTAGCCGTCCAGGTCACCGTGCTTGGTCGCCTTCACCGCCATCGCCGCGACCAGGTCCTCGGTCGCCTGGAAGAGCAGCTGCCAGTCGGAGGGTGGGTCGTCGAGCACGGCCCGCAGATCGTCGACGGCGGCGACCAGGCCGTCCGGCGAGTCGTTGGCGACCGACTGTGCGATCCTGGCGCGCGCCCGGTTCACGGCGAGTCTGCGCCGGTCGTCCGGCTTGAGCTTGCGGGTCGGTACAGACGCCACGTCTTCGACCATCCGTGTGGCGTCGGCCCGGTCCGGCAGGTCGCGAACCGCGTTGGTCAGCATCGACCGAACGGTCTGCCTCATCTTCCTGTCGAAGTACCAGGCGGCGACGGTGGGTAGGACAACCGCCAGGCAGGCAGCGACGATCACCTGGTGGTATCCGCGATAGAAGATTCCGAACGTCGGCCCCGCGAGACCGACGGCGACGACCACTCGTGTTGCCCAGCCGACCCAGCGGTAGGAGCCGAACGGACCCAGAAACGGCAGGACGTACAGCCAGCCACAGAGGACGACGGCGCAGGCTCCGGTGACCGCCACGATCCGGCGGTGTGGCAGCCCGTCCAGGAACATCCCACCCAACCAGTACTCGACGAGGCCGGTACCGAGCATCACCAGCATCAGGAACACCCCGGCGCCCAGCCGGACGTACCGGTAGACGCGGGTGGTCCGCGCGGGCCCCAGCATCTACTTGGCCGCGACGCTTGTCGGCCACCGATCGTGGAGCCACAGCCAGGCCGGCTCCTGGTACCCCTTCACCACTGCTTCGACCCGCGCGAATCTCTCCGGGTCCAGATCCGGATACCGCGGCGCGACAAAGAGCCTGTGCACGATGTCTGAGACGATGACGGCCAGCTCCGGCTCCGGGTGGGCACGGAGCGGATCCCTTACGGCGTCGCAGTCGAGCAGTCGGTGACACTCCACAATGGTCGGTCCGTCAAACCCGAGTGCCGCCGACCTCGTCGGCCCGAAGGCCACCGCCATCCGCAGGCGCAGCCGGTCCGCGTGGCGCGCGTTGTCTTCGCCCAGCCACCGGGCCGAGGCGTGTAGCAGTCGCGGCAGCGCCTGGGCCACGTCGGTGCCCGCAGGCAGGAGCACGGTCACCGAGTCGCCGGCCGACTGGGTGTCCCCGGCCGCGACGCTGGCGCCGAGGTCGGCCACGACCAGCCGGGCCAACCTGGCCAACCGGTCCTGCGCCTCGCGCTGCCCGGCCACGTCGCGGCCCGAGTACCCGACCACGTCGTAGCTGAACATCAACCGGACCTCGTCGCCGGTCGGGTCGCGACGTTGGCCCGGTGTAACGGCCGAGCGGGTCACGGCCGGCGGCACCGGTCGATCGCCCGCGGGCAGGCGCACGGTGAACTCGGCGGGCGCGGTCGACAGGACGAGACCCACCTCGTAGTCCGGCGTTGAGTGGTAGACCACTTGCGCCTGCACGTGGATCAGGTCGACCGAAGCCGGGAGCGCCAATACGAACCAGCCCGAGTGCGAGCCGACCCGGATCGGTGCGGACGACGTGGCCGTGTGCCGCCACTTCAGGTCGGGGCCGCCGACGCCGAAGATCTCGACTGCCGGCCGGAGAGCCGGCAACGGGATCTCCGGGCGCGCCGAACCGTCCGGCCACGCCGTCTGCGTGCTGCCGCCGGCGGATCGGACGAAGTTCAGGTGGTCGGTCAGGATGTAGCTGGCCGGACCCTCCATAGTGGACACACCGCGGGGGATCGCATCCAGTACGGCCACCCCCGGGGTCAGGAACCGGAACCCGACATCGACCGCCGCCGCCTCGGGCGCGTTCGGCAGGATGTTCAGGTCATAGTCCGTCCGCACGAGGTACCGGTCGCCGTCGTCCGGCGGCAGCGGGTGGATCTGCCAGCCCCAGAACGCCACGCCACTGATCACCGTTCCGGCCGGACCCGACTTGAAGGTCCGGCTACCCACCTGGAGGACGGTGTGCGTCTCGGCCAGTGGCGTTCGGTCTGACAGCGCTATCTCCGTCACGGGACACCGCCAATCGGATGCTGATTCCCGGCACAGCGCTGACACGCTAACGCCTGGAATCGACCGGAGGCAGGACCCGCGCACGGGCAGTACCCCGACGGCGACCACTTCCGCCCTTCCGGGCCGGCCCGACTGGCCGGTCGACGCGCCCATTCCGGGTACCCGGACGCCGTAATTTCAGGGCTTCTCAGCCTCCGATCCGCGACATGCTTGACGGTACCGGTCGAGTGGAGGGGACATGCTGAAGCGAGCGCATACAGGTAAGGCGGTGAACCCGCCGACTGGGGTGGAGTTCGCCTGGCGGGTACACACGGCGATGGAGAACTGGACCGCCAAGGTGGACGCGAAAGCGTCGATCCTGCTCGCCTTCCAGGGCGGCGCGTTCATTTTCGCCGTCACGACCCGGTCGGCCCTCACCGGCGTAGGCCCGGGCCCCGTCGTAGCCGGCGCGATCAGTCTGGTTCTGCTCGGGCTGGCGTCCGCGTGCGCCGCCACCGCGGTACTGCCCGTGCTCGGATCATCCCGGCGCCATCGAGCCGAAAGCGCCGATGAGTGGATCTATTTTGGGCACGTCCGGCTGTGGGCCCCGGCGGAGCTGGCCGGGCGGCTGTCCCACCTGAGGGCAAAAGACGAGATGCAGACCCTGTCCAGGCAGCTGGTACGGATGAGCCGGCTCGTTTGGCGCAAGCACCGGCTGGTGCAGGGCTCGGTACTGCTGACACTGGCCGCGATGCTTGCCATGCTGGTGGCGGTGGCCATGCGGACCGGGTGGTGAACCGGGGTCCGGCCAGCTGCTCCCACTCGTCGGGGCGTGGGGGGTCAGGTGTCGGGCCCGGGTGGGCGCACGGCGCAGGCCGGCGTACCGCCGGGCAGCCGGTGCCGGTTCGCGGCGATGATCCGGTACACGGCGGCGGCCATCGGGCGCACCGGCCGGGCGTCGCACAGCCGGCCCAGCAGCCGCAGCGTCGCGACCGGCTGGTCGCGCAGCAGCGCCGCGAACGCGCGGGCACCGGCCAGCCGGGTACCGTCGGCGGCCACCCACTGCACCGCCCCGTCCACCTCGGCCCGGCTCAGCCCGAAGGTGGCCAGGTCGAGTGTCTGCCACGGTCGCGCCGCGGGGAAGATGGGTAGGGCTCCGCGTAGCCACTGCACGCTGCTGGTACAGAAGCCGCAGTCCCCGTCGTACACGAGGATCGGCGATGTGCGGTCGGGCATGGACGTGTTCCTCCAAGAAGCGTCAGTCGGTGGACAGCGCGTTGGGCAGCGCCGCGACCAGCCGGGCCACGGCCTGCTCCAGGGCGACCCCGGTGAGGTGCCCGTGCCCGAGCACCAGCGTCGGGGGTACCGGGGCGGGGGAGAAGTGGTACGGCGCCAGGGTTCCCACCCGTACCCCACGCGCCCGCAGCCGCGCGGCGATCAGCCCCGCGTCCCGGCCGGGCAGCGGCAGCAGCGCCACCCCGTGCGCCCCGGCGACCCGGTACCCGACGCGACCCAGCGCCGAGCGGACCAGTTGCCCGCCGCGCTGGTGGTCGCGTCCCCGCCGGTGCATGGCTCGGTCCACGGTGCCGTCGTGCAGCAGCCGCGCCATGGCCAACTGGGACACGTGCGGCGGCCGTCCGGCCCGCTCGGCCAGGTGTCGGCCGAGCGCAGCTGCCAGCGACTGAGGTACCACCACGAAGCCGATGCCCAGCGCCTCACCGAAGCCGCCGATCAGGATGGAGGTCTCGGGCGCGGCCAGCGACAGCAGCCGGGGCAGCCGCTGCGCCGCGGGAGGCAGCAGAGCGTCGCAGGCCACCTCGACGATCCACGTGCCGGGCCGGGACGCCGCGGCGCGCCGGCGTTCGGCGGACAGTACGGCGCCGGACAGGGCCCCGGAGTCCGGGCACAGCACCAGCGCGCGGCACCGGTCCGGCACCCGGTCGACCCAGGCCCCGTCGCCGTCGACCGGTATCGCGACCGGGTGTGAGCCGGCTCCCTCAGCGGCCCGCCACAAGGGCGGCGCGATCGGCTCCTCGACGGCCACGTCCCCGCCGGACAGGCCGAGCACGGCGAGCACGGCGCGCAGCCCGGCCGCGGTACCGGCGGTGACCGCCACCTCGCGGTCGGCCAGTGAAGCCCCATGGGTGCGTCGCACGTACCCGGCCACGGCCTGGCGCAGCTCGGGCAGGCCGAGCGGCGGCGGCGCGCTGGTGGGCGGCGGCCGGAAGCTGGCCCACCGCCAGGCGGCGCGCCAGGGGGCCAGCGGCAGCGAGGCACTGCCGGCCTGGTCGGGCAGCAGGTCAACGCCGCCGTCCCCCTCCAGGGCAACCGCACCGGACGCGCCGGACCGCGCGGCGGCCGCGCCAGGTACCCGCGCCGGTACCGTCACATAGGTGCCCGAGCCCGGGCGGCTGGCCGCGTACCCGGACTGGAACAGCAGCTCGTACGCCTCCACCGGAACTCCCCGGGAGACGCCGAGCAGGGTGGCGAGGGTACGGGTCGAGGGCATCCGGGTACCCGCCGCGAGCACGCCCGCGTCCACCGCCGAGCAGATCTGCTCGGAGAGCTGCTGCCACAGCGGCCGGGTCAGCCGCCGGTCGAGGGACACCGGGAAAAGCAGAGGCTGTCGGTAGCGCATGGCCCAGGTGTACTGAGCGGCGCCTGTCGCCGGGTTGCCGACTAGTTGCGGATTCCTTGTCGATCGTGTGGATACTGTGCTCGCAGTCCCATCGAGGGGAGTTGATGGTGCGGCACAGCCGGACCATGCCCAGGCCCGCCGCGGCCACGTCTGGGCAGCTCGGAGCGCCGCCGCCCGGCCCGGTCGAGTTCCTGGTGCTCGGCCCGATCGAGGTGGTCGGCCAGGCCGGCCCCGCGGTGCTGTCCGGCACCCGACAACGCGCTCTGCTTGGCCTGCTGGCCATGCACGCGCCGATGCTGGTGCCGCGCTCGCGGCTGATCGACGCGTTGTGGGGCGAGGAGCCGCCGCGTACCGCCGTCAAGACGCTGCACAGCCACATCGCCCGGGTGCGCCAGGCGCTGGAGGACTGCGGGCTGCCCGGCGCCCTGGCCACCAGGGACCCCGGTTACCTGCTCGCGGTGGAGCCGGCCGCGGTCGACGCCCGGCGCTTCGAGGAGGGGCTCCGCAGCGCACAGCGAGACCTCGCCGAGGACGCCCCGGACCGCGCCGCGGCCACCCTTCGAGCCCACCTCGCCCTGTGGCGCGGCGACGCGTTCGCCGACGCGGAACCGCTGGGCTGGGCGGCGGCCGAGGTCGACCGGCTGCACGCGCAGCGGCTGACCGCGCACGCCGAGCTGTGGGAGGCGGAGCTGCGGCTCGGGCGGCACGTGGCCGCGGTCGGCGAGCTGGAGCGGCTGCTGGTCAGCTACCCGATGCGTGAGCGGCTGGTCAGCCTGCTCATGCTCGCCCTGTACCGGTGCGGGCGGCACGCCGACGCGCTGGAGGCGTACCGGCGGCTGCGGGCACACCTCGCCGAGGAGCTGGGTACCGATCCCGGGCCGGACATCCAGCGGCTGCACGTCCAGATGCTGCGCCGCGACCCGTCCCTGCAGACGCCGGCACCGCGGCACCTGACCGGGGCGCGGCAGACCGCAGGGGCCCAGGACCTGGCGGCGGCGCCCGAGGAGCCTCCGGCGGCCAGCACGCCCGCGCCGGTACCGGCGCAGCTTCCCGCGCCGGCCGGGCACTTCGTCGGGCGGACCACCGCGCTGGCCGAGCTGGACCGGGCGCTGGAAAACGGCGACCGGCCGGGTGTCGTGGTGGTCTGCGGACCCGGCGGTATCGGCAAGACGGCGCTGTCGGTGCAGTGGGCGCACGCGGCCGCCGACCGGTTCCCGCACGGCCAGATCTTCCTGGATCTGCGCGGCGACGGCCCGGCGGCGATGACCGCGGCCGAGGCCATGGCGCACGTGTTGATCAGTCTCGGCGTGCCGGCGTCGCGGATCCCGGCCGAGCCGTCCGGGCAGGCCGGGCTGTACCGTTCGCTGCTGCACGGGCGGCGGGTGCTGATCGTGGCGGACAACGCCGGTACCGCCGCGCAGGTGCTGCCGCTGGTGCCCGCCGGCCCCGGGGCGCTGTTGCTGGTCACCGCGCGCAGCCGGCTCGCCGCGCTGGCCACCCACCACTCCGCGGAGGTGGTCGTGCTCCAGGGACTGGAGCACCACGAGGCGGTCACGCTGCTGCGCCGGCTGCTGGGCGTCGCACGGGTCGACGGCGAATCGGCGCGCGCCGCCGACCTGGTCGAGCTGTGCGGCCGGTTGCCCCTGGCGCTGCGCATCGCGGCGGCCAAGCTGGCCGCCCGCCCGCTGCGCCCGATCGGCGACCTGGCCGAGGAACTGGCTGGCGACAACGTACTCGACGGGCTGGCCATCGACGGCGACTCGGGCGTGCGGGCCGTCTTCGCCAGCGCGTACCGGGTGCTGACTCCGCCGGCCGCCCGGGTGTTCCGGCTGCTCGGGCTGCACCCCGGGCCGACCTTCACCATCCACCTCGCCACGGCCGCGACCGCGTTGCCGCCGGTCGAGGCCGCACGCGCCCTCGACGAGCTGGCCACCGCGCACCTGTCGGTCGAGGTGACCAGCGGGCGGTACCGGTTCCACGACCTGATCGGGGTGTACGCAGCCGAGTGCGCGCGGCGGGATGAGCCGCGTGCGGCCCGCGAGGAGGCGGTGGCGCGGTTGCTGGACTGGTACCTGGGCGTGGCCGACGCGGCGAACCGGATCATCGATCAGGGTCGGGACCGGGTGGTCGCCGCGCCCCGGTACCCGCCGCCGCGGCTGCCGTTCGCCGCCGACGTGCAGCAGGCACTCGCCTTCCTCGACAGCGAACGCGGCAACCTGTTGCCGGTCGTCCGCTACGCCGCCGAGCACGGCCACCCGACCACCGCATGGCAGCTGACCTACCTGCTGACCGGCTTCTTCGACTCGCGCGGGCATTGGACGCAGCGGGTGGAGATCTGCCGCTGGGGGGTACGCGCGGCGCAGGGCCAGGGCGACGAGGGGCTGATGCGTAGCGGGCTCGGCGTGGCGTACATCATGACCCGCCGGTTCGACGGTGCCCTCGACGAACTGCACCAGGCGCTGCAACTGATGCGCAAGTACGGCGACCAGCGCGGCGAGGCGCACGTGTACAACAACATCGCGGTGGCCTACGCGGGGATGCGCCGCTTCGACAACGCGATCGAGGCGTACCACGAGGCGTTGACCCGCCACGCCGCGCAGGACCGGTCGCTGGGTGTCGCGCTGGCGCTCAACAACATCGGCGACGCGTACGTGCGGATGGGCCGCCCCGACCTGAGCCTGGAGTACCTCGACCGGGCCCTCGCCGCCACCCGTGAGATCCGCAATGCCCGGCTGGAGGCGGCCACGCTCAGCGGGCTGGGCCAGGCGCACCTGCGAAGCGGCGACCTGGACCTGGCGTTGACCCGGCTCGGCGAGGCCCTGGCGATCCGCGAGCAGACCGGTGACCGGCACTACGCGGCCGAGACGCTGAACAATCTGGGCCGGTGCCACCTGGCCCGCGGCGATCAGCCGGCCGCCGTCGCCCACCTGCGCCGCGCCCTGCGGCTCAGCCAGGAGATCGCCGACCAGCATCTGGAGGCGCTCATCCTGGACACCATCGGCCGCGCGTACCTGGACGGCGACGACCTCACCGCGGCCCGCGGTTACCTCAAGCTCGCTCTCGCGCTGCGCATCCGCACCCCGGACGCGTACGAAACCGCGACCGTGCACCGCGACCTCGGCGACCTGGAGGAGCGGGCCGGCAACCCGGACGAGGCGCGTTCGCACCGGGAGCAGGCGGTCGATCTGTACCGCAAGGCCAACGCGTCCGCCGAGGCGGACGCGTTGGCCTTGCGGCAGCGCCCCCCTACTTCTGCTCAGGCGCCTGCTGCGGCTCACCGGCCGCGATGGTGACCGTGGCCGCCGGGCGCACCAGTTCGCCCTGAGACTGCCCGAACAGCTTGACCACGAACGTCCGGTCTTCGTCCAGCGGCTTGCCGGCGATCAGCTCGATGTCGCCGGTACCCACCTGGCTGCCCGCCGGTACCGTCAGCAGACCCTCCTCGACAGGCACGTAGTCGACTCCGGCCACGGCGCTACCGTCGATGGTCGCGTAGTGCACCACCACGTCCTCCTTGGCGACCCAGCCGATGAAGACCCGGACCGTGCACCTGAACGGCGGTACCTCCCAGCAGATCGCGTCGTCAATCGCCACACACTCGGGGCACAGGCGCATCGTCGATGGCGCCGCGGTCGGCGTCGGCAGCGTGGCCGCCGTCCCGCTCGCCCGCGCCGGCCCCGCATGCAACCCGAACACCACCGCCGCCAGTGCCGCCAGAACCACCCCGGCGAAACCCAGCCGCCGCCACATCGTCATGTCCCCGTCTCCTTTCCACACAGCTGTTCCGCAGGGTAGGAACGAGCGGTTGTGAAATGGTTGTGACGCTCAACCAGGCCACTGTGCCAGGCGAAGTGGGCCGGAACTGGTCCTGTCTCCGGCGGCGATCCCCGCCGCAGTCTCATCCGTGAACCGGGCGGCGAACGCCCGGTCGGGGAGAGGAGGAGACCCTCAGGATGAAAGTGCGTAACGCGTTACGCGGGCGGCGCCGCTGGGGTGCCGTACTGGCGGCGGGGGCGCTGGCCGGTGCCGCGGTGGTGGCGCAGAGCCACGCCGCCTCGGCGGCGTCCCAGGTTCCGGTGTTCAGCGCGACCCAGCTGTCCGACGCGCTGATGTTCAAGGACGGTCCGGCGGCGGCGTACCTGGCCTCGCTGCAACGCGACCCCTTGAAGTGGACCGATCCGCTGCGCCAGGCGGAGCAGGCTCTCGACGCCGCGATCAGCCAGGACCCGAAGTGGTCGGCGTCGTTCGCGGCGCGGATCCAGAGCGGCGACCCCAACCAGGTGCAGTCCGCACTCAGCGACCTGGCAGTGCTGGCCCGTGGCGTGCTGGACAAGCTGTTCGGCCCTGACGCCATCGACCGGGCGGCGAGCCTGCTGCACGACGGGATCGCCAAAGAGCTGGTCATCGACTACGACAACCAGGTCGTCCTGCGTACCGACCTGGACAAGGCGTTCGACTACGTCGCCGTCGAGACCCGCGACAGCGGCATCGACGAAATCGTGTACTGGGAGAACAGCATGGTGGTCGAAGAAATCACGTCCTACATCGGGACCGAGTCGATCGTCCTGCAGATGAACCGGGTGCCCTCGCCCGACGACCCGGTCTACCAGGAGATGGCCATGCTCCAGGAACTCCTGGTGCGCACCATCACGCAGAACCTCGCACTGCCGGCCGCCGGCTGAGACGACAGGAGACACACCATGAATTTCCTACACACTATCGGTCGGCGTTGGCGCTGGGGCGTCGCGGTCGCCGTCGCCACCGCGGTCGGCGTGGCCGTCGCCGGACAGGGCAACGCGGCCACCGCGGCCGAGGCCAAGCCGTTCAGCGCGGTAGAGCTCAGCGACGCGATCCTGTTCAACACCGGCCCCGCGGCGCCGAACCTGGCCTCGCTGCAGCGCGGTCCCGTGCCGTGGACCGATGCGATGAAGGCGAGCCAGGCGGCCATCGACGAGGCGGTGTCGGCCGATCCGCGGTGGGCGGCGACCTTCCAGCGCGAGGTCCAGAGTGGCGACCCCAACCAGATCGAGGTCGGACTGTCCAGCCTGGCCGAGCTCTCCTACGCCGTACTGACCAAGCGGTTCGGCACCGACGCGGTGCTGCAGGCGGTCGCCACGGTCGGCAGCCAAATCGACAAGCAGCACCTCATCCTCGGCCAGGACCTGTCATCGGAGTTCGCCAACTACGCGGGCGACACGGTGTGGGTCGACAACGACGTGGTGCTCTACGGCGAGATCGCCGTGGCCGTCGTCGCGGTGGCGGTCGCGGTGATCGTCGTCGAGAAGCAACTCGACCCGGAAGCGCTTGAGCAGGTGCAGCTGGCCAAGGAACTCCTGGTGCGGGCCATCGCGACCGAACTGCCGGCGGCGGTGGGCTGACGATGGGTACCGGCAGCGCGGTGCACGAGCACCGCACGACGGCGCCGGAGGGCGCCGGTACCACCGAAATCGCCCCAACAGCCGAGCCCGTAGCGCCGCCGCAGGACGCCGAGCGCGTGCAGGCGCGGCTGGGGCGGCGGATCGCCACGGTCGCGGTGCTGGCGCTGGTCGTGGTGGTGTACGTGCTGCAGGCCGCGCTGCCGGTCACCGCGTTCACCCTGCCGTTCGACAGGAGCCAACAGATACGCAGCCTGGTACCCGAGGGTTGGGCATTCTTCACCAAGAGCCCGCGCATCCCGGATCCCACGATCTACGGCCTCGACAGCGGGGGCGGGTGGCGCACGTTGACCGAAGGCCCGCAGGCCAATCCGACCCGCGACAGCCTGTTGGGTCTGGACCGGCTGTCCCGGTCGCAGGGCACCGAGGTGGCCATCGTGACCAACCAGATCCCCGCGAAGGCGTGGACCGAATGCAACAGGCGACCCACCGACTGCCTGTCGCCGCTGAGTCCCGTCGCCACCGTCACGAATTTCTCGACACACCACACCATCTGCGGTGACGTGGGCGTGGCCATTCAGGAGGTACTGCCGTGGGCGTGGCACGGGTTGTCGACGGAGATGCCGTCGAAGGTCGTCCGGGTGGTGGTGACATGCTGACCAGGTCGCTGTCCACCCTCGGGCGGTGGGCGCAGCCGCGGCTGGCGCGCGCGCCCTGGGGATCCGGGCTGGGACTGGCCCGTACCGTGCTGGCCGTCGGCACGCTCGCCACGCTGCTGGCCACCTCGCCACGGGTACTGATGTCGCCGCTGTCCAACGGTGTCATCCCGCCGATCTGCGGTGGCATCGCGAAGGCGGGCGTGTGGTGCGTGGTACCGGCCGGTCACGGCGAGGCCGCGCGCTGGCTGAGCATCGCGGTGCTGCTGGTGACCGCGTCCGGTTGGCGTCCACGGTTGACCGGGGTGTTGCACTGGTACGTGGCGTGGAGCCTGATCGCCAACGCGACGATCCAGGACGGCGGCGACCAGATCACGGCCGTGCTGGCCCTGGTGCTGATCCCGGTGACGCTGACCGATCCGCGTCGCTGGCACTGGCAGCGGCCGCCGGAGGGGACCGTCGCCGGTACCGGCCGGGTGGTCGCCTACGCCTGCCTGGTCCTGGCACAGGTCCAGATGGCGGTGCTCTACTTCCAGGCGTCGGTGGCCAAGCTCGGGGTACGGGAGTGGGCCGACGGTACCGCGATGTTCTACTGGTTCCGCAACGAGACCTTCGGCGCCCCGGGCTGGCTCCGCCCGCTCACCGACGCGGTGACGAGTTCGGCGTTCAGTGTCTCGCTGTTGACCTGGGCATCGATTGCGATCGAGTTCGCCCTGGCGGTGGCGATCCTGCTGCGCCCGGCGGCGAAGCGGCTGCTGCTCGTGGCCGGCCTGTTGTTCCACGATGCCATCGCGGTGAGCATGGGGCTCATCAGCTTCGACGTGGCGATGAGCGCCGGGCTGTTGCTGTACCTGTTGCCGATCGGGCATCAGTTGGCCGCACCGCGCGGGCTGTCGTGGCTGCGTACCCGGCTGGCCGCGCTCACCGGCCGGCCGGGCCGCCCGGGCCTGGCGCGCTCCGCCGCCGCGCGGCCGGCCGCGCCGGAGCCCGTGTGACCAAAGCCCCGCAGCGAACCTGGGGTGACGGTGCGGTCGCGCCGACATGGCGGCGACCGCACCGCGCGCCTACCTTTCGCTGGCGCCCGGTACCGATCGCGACGCCGCGCTGGCGGCGATAAGAACCGCCATCGCGGGCAGCGGCGTCCAACTGCTGACGCGTCAGCAGTTGGTCGACACGGACAGTACCTCGCCCGGCACCTCATCGCGGTCCGCCAGCGCGCGGCGCTCAACCTGGCGGGCCTGTGGCTGGCGCTCGTCCGCCTGCCCGTCCGGTGGTAGCCCGGCTGGCCACCGGCGAGATCGCCGAGGACCAGTCGATCGGCGGCCAGGTACGCAGGGAGCGCATCGAGGCCGAGGTCCGCGGGACGACAAGGGTCGGTAACCCGACTCGCGAGGGGCGGCGCGCTGTGCGTGGCCGCCCCTCCGCAGGTCCGTCAGAGAACTGCATGGCCCATCTCGCCACCGCGGACGATGAGACCTGCGGCCGCGCGTCGTGTCGTGGCGGAAGCCGTCATGACCTATTGTTGTCGCCTCACCACCGAACGAGCAGTTGCGGCACCGGCGATCGAGTGGGAGTCCGCCAATCATGACGAGCGCACCCGAACTTCCCGACGTGCGATATGCCCTGGTGGTGGCCACGGGTGAGTACCGCGATGCCGCGTTCCGCCAGTTGCGTGCCCCGGCGCAGGACGCCTCCGACATGATCTCGGTCCTCAGCGACCCCGAGATCGGCGGCTTCAACGTGACGTCACTGATCGACCAACCAGAGCACGAAATCCGGCGTGAGATGGGAACCTTCCTCGCCGGCCGACGGCTCGACGACATCATCCTGCTGTACCTGTCCTGCCACGGCGTGCTGGATCCTCGCGGTCGGTTGCATTTCGCGGCGGTCGACTCGG